>Ga0209706_10001580_pt1 | contig 12905 bp, 12 predicted proteins | sample PPLLaktember2015_6_FD_187263 | JGI IMG/M metagenome (GOLD analysis project Ga0209706, IMG submission 187263) | Freshwater sediment microbial communities from Prairie Pothole Lake near Jamestown, North Dakota, USA - PPLs Lake P8 Core (1) Depth... | ecosystem: Environmental > Aquatic > Freshwater...
CAGACCCTCCGATTGGCTTGAAGGTCTGCGCCGCATTCGGAAAAGGTTCGAAGGCAAGGGGGCGATTGGCGGGATGCGGCCATTTCCGGTTGCGAGCTCGCCAGAGACCACACCTCCCAGCCCCGGCTCTTCCAGCCTTTGAACCCGCTCAAAGGCCAACCTTCGGCTTCTTCATCAAAATGTAGAGTTCTCCTTCGTGACGCATGTGGCCTGCGGCCAGTTCCGCATAGGGGCCGCTCCCCCAGAAAAGATCCGCTCTTCCCGGCCCTTTGATCGCTCCACCCGTGTCCTGATTCATGACGAACCGGAAAAAAACCTCCCAGGACACAATCTCACCCTTGTCGTTCACTTTGGGTTTTTGAGTCTTGATCCATGCGATCGCTCCGGCCGGAAAAAGCCGCGAATCCAGGGCCAGTGTCCTCCCTGGAGTGATGGGAGTGTTGATGCTGCCGAGCAGGGGGCCTTCCCCCAGGTCTCTGAAGAAAACGTAGGAGGGGTTGTAGTTCAACACTTCTTCAACAATCTCCGGCCGTTCTGCAAGGATCCGGCGGATCGCCTGCATAGACATCTCCTCCCTGGTGATCAGACCTCGGTCCAGGAGGTACCGCCCGATCGAGCGATAGGGGAGTCCGTTTTTTTCCGAATAGCCGACGCGAGTTGCTCTGCCGCCTCCCAGGTCGAGGCGTCCGGATCCCTGTATCTGGAGAAAGGCGACATCCACCGGATCTTTGAGCCAGGCAAGCTCCAAACCCCTCCCTTCCAGAGCCCTGCCCTGTGCGATCTGCTGTCTTGAGTAATAGGGGATAACGCTTTTTCCGTGGATCCGGGCCATAACACTTTTGCCTTTGAATTCCTCATTAAAAGCAGAAAGGTCAATTTTAATGAGGTCATCGGGTTTCCGGTAGATCGGGTATTTGAAATCGCTGTCAGGCCTTAACCTGCCTTGGAGGATCGGTTCGAAATATCCGGTAAAAAGCACCCGCCCGTCTCGGCCTGCTGCCCTGTAAACCAGAAACTCTTCCCTCACCCTTTCGTTCAGATCTTTGGGCCCTGAAACGGTTCTGATCATCTCGAGGAAAGCAGATTGACTCTCCAGGACTTGTCGGCAACTGTACCGATCCGGACCATAGATGAAACCATGATCCGAACTGAGCTTGCTGAGATATTGGAGATTTCTTTCAAGTGCTTCCTTCAGAGAGTCCACATCCATGTCGTCATCAAAGAAAGGGTAAGACCAGCGCACGGGAACAAGCGTTTGCTCCGGCCCTTCAGCCTCTTTCATTAGGGAAGGATGGCAAGCAGTGAAGAGAGACAACGCCAGTATCACGAAGAGCATGAGCATTGGTTTTTTATCAGATCTCTGCATAGATGGCTCCTTTGCCCGAGATACTTGAATCTCATCTGCAGGATTCATGACCCAAAACAGCACGGTCTAATCAGCCCGGCTTATTGATTTTGGCCTTCATCCTATCTTTGGGGCTACTTCTGCGCAAGGCAAATAGCAGGCAATGACTGTGTCCCGGAGGACCTCAAGTGTTGCATTTTTTCCACAGTGACTGCATCGTCAAGGATTATCCTTGAAACGCGAAAATTATATTCTATTGTAATCCTAGTATGTTAGAATAAATCATTAACAAAACTTCTTCGTTTTTTGCTCTGGCACAAGGCTTGCTGTTTCTAAACGTAATCAATTATCTCTGAGTAAGAGGACTTAAGGTGGATTACAGGCAGAGAACCATAAGAGATGAAACAAGTTGCACCGGCATAGGGCTCCATTCTGGACATCCTGTCAGCCTGACCATCAAACCTGCCCCAACGGATTCCGGTATCACCTTCACCCGGATGGACGTGCCCTCCCGGCCCTCGATCAGTGCCACCTTTGAAAATGTTGTTGACACAAGACTATCAACGACTCTCGGCTCCAAGGGCTTCAGGGTGTCAACCGTGGAACATCTCATGGCTGCTTTCTTCGGGTTGGGGATTGACAACGCACGGGTGGAGTTGGACGGCCCTGAAGTCCCTATCATGGATGGCAGCGCCGGGCCGTTCGTTTTTTTGTTGCGCTCTGTAGGCATTCGTGAACAGAGAAGTCCAAAACGTTTCGTTGTCATCAAACGACCTCTGGAAATCCGCGATGGAGGGCGTTCGGTGCGCATCAACCCTTCCAAAAACCTGAAGATCTCCTATGCCATTGATTTCAACCATCCTTTGCTAAGGGATCAGGCTTTTGAACTTTGCTTCTCCGGAAAGGACTTTGTCAAAGAAATTAGCAGGGCGAGAACCTTCGGCTTTCTGAGGGACATTCAGACCCTGAGGGAAAACGGGTTGGCCCTCGGTGGGTCGTTGGACAATGCAATCGTGATCGACGATTTTCGTATCCTCAACGAAGATGGATTGAGGTACAAGGATGAATTTGTAAGGCATAAGATTCTTGATTTCATCGGTGACCTTGCGATATTGGGTTGCCCGGTGATCGGGCACTTCGTGGTCAAGAAGTCGGGCCATGCCCTGAACCACCAACTCCTCAAAAAACTGATTCATTCGGAGAAAACCTGGGAGAATCTCGCCATCACCAGCCCTGAGCAGTGGGCTGAGGAGAGATTTAGAATCCCTGTTTTCGGTTTTTCTGATCCTCTTCACGCCTAAATAAACCAGAGCTCCTTCCTCAAGCCCCTGTTTCAGGGGGATATTGATTGCATTTCCTTATTCTCTCCGTTAATATCCCATCTAGGCAGAATTGTTTATGTTTTCTGGTTATGGCCGGATTCACGATCACCGGTGGAGAAAGGTTTCTGGTTTAGACCCATGAGAGGGTTAAAAAGCCTGATGCTGGTCATGATCTTTTGGGTTGCCGGAGCATTACCGGCGATGGCGAAGGAAGCCTATTTGTCCGACTTCGTCGTCACCAACACCCGGGACCATCTCCTTGTCTACTTCGCGGTCAACAATTGCTTTACCCCAGAAATGAACAATGCCATTGAGAGCGGTATTGAGACGACGTTCACATTCCTTGTTCAGCTTCACGAAAAACGGGACCTGATCTGGGACAAGAAAATTGCCGATGTGGAAGTCAATCACAGCATCAAGTATGACAGCTTGAAAAAGATTTACTCTGTGAGGTTTTCGGAGGGTAGCAACAGGGAGGTGACAGCTCGGACCTTCGAAGAAGCCAAGAAACTTATGTCAGAGGTCGCGGCCCTAGAAATTGTTCCCATGCATCAGCTGAAAAAAGGAAAGCGCTATCAGATTCAGATGATGGCCCAATTGGACAAGATAAGACTCCCCTTCTACCTTCATTACGTCCTTTTTTTCTTGTCCTTGTGGGATTTTGAAACCGACTGGTACGCTGTGGATTTCAGGTATTAGGATTCATGAAGGCCTATCTTGAAGCTGAAAAAGGGGATTTGAGGAGGCGACGAAGAGAAGGGATTATCATCGCCTGCCTGATTGTCCTGATTCCCGTTATTGCTTACCTAGGGATAAAAGTTCTTGATCTTGGGCTGGACCTTCCCATCGCCAACAGCATCCTTGTTTTCGCCCTCATTGATATCAATGTCATCCTTCTTCTTCTGTTGATCTATTTGACCATGAGGAACCTGGTCAAGCTCGTCTTCGAAAGAAGGAAAAAGGTCATGGGGGCCAAATTGAGGACGAAGTTGGTCTTGGCCTTTATTTCACTCTCGCTCCTGCCTACCATCGTCTTGTTTTTTGTCTCAGTTCAGTTCATTTCGACCTCCATTGAATACTGGTTCAAAATCCCCATGGAGAGATCCCTCAAGAGCTCCCTGGAAGTTGGGCAAAGTTTTTACACCCGAGTGGCAGACGAGTTGCTTTCTCATGGGAACACTCTGGGACGCCTCATCAGTTACCACGGCTATACGCTCATGTCTCGCAATGAAGACCTCGACAAATTCATTAATGAAAAACGCGTAGAATATCAGCTGGCGGCGATCCGGGTGTTTTCTCAAAACATTCAACAGAGGGCGATCTCCCAGGATGAAAAACTCGACCTAAGCCCTTTCGGGGGACCGAGTGCGGACATCCTAAGGAGAAGTTTTGAAAAGGGGACCGATGCCCAAGAAATCCAGACTTCTTCGCACGGCCAACTGGTCAGCGGAATCGTCCCCATCTTTTCCAGAACCGAATCCAAGGCGGTCGTTGGCCTTGTGGTCACCCAGAGGTTTCTCCCCGGAGATCTTGTCAACCGCCTGAACGAGATTCCCAGCGGGCTTGACGAATTCAAGCAGTTCAAACTGCTCAAGAGGCCGATTAAGACTATCCACCTCATCACCCTGTCCATAGTGACTCTGCTGATCATCTTCGCTTCCGTGTGGTTCGGCCTTTACCTTTCCAAGGGAATTACCGTGCCTATTCAGGAATTGGCCGAGGGGACCCATCGCATCGCAACAGGGGATTACGATGTCTTCATTGACCTCCATGCAGAGGACGAAATCGGAGTCCTTGTCAACTCGTTCAACCAGATGACGATGGATCTCAAGAACGGTAAAATGAGGCTGGAGGACACGAACAGGGAACTCATCCGCAGCAATGTAGAACTCGAGCAGCGCCGGCTCAACATGGAAATCGTCTTTGCCAATGTGGCGGCAGGAGTCATTTCGGCCGATGCAGAGGGGAAGATCCTGACTTTCAACAAATCGGCGGAAAAAATGCTCAATCTGAAAGCTGAAAATGTCGTCGGCCGGAACTACAAAGACGCCCTGAACAAGGACCACCTCAAGATCATCAACGAGTTTTTTCAAGACCGCTATCTCGTCAGGCAAGGGGCCTTCAAGCGACAGATTAGCCTTATCACAGGAAACAAAACCCTTCCTCTTCTTGTTTCTCTAAACGTTCTCCGAGACGACAAAAGCAAATCGCACGGCGTGGTGGCCGTGCTTGAGGATCTGTCGGAAGTCGAAAAGGCTCAGAGAATGGCGGCCTGGCGAGAGGTGGCCCAGCGGATCGCTCATGAAGTTAAGAATCCTCTTACGCCCATTCAGCTCTCCGCGCAAAGGCTCAAAAGGAGGTACGGCGCCACCCTTGCCAAGGAGGAGAGCAAAGTCTTCGAAGAGTGCACCAACATGATTATCGATCAGGTGGAGGGATTGAAGCGGCTGGTCAACGAATTCTCAAGTTATGCGCGCCTTCCCGCGCCGAATCTGAGGCTGAACAACATCAAGCAGATTATCCAGGAGTCGGTGAACGTGTACAAGGAGGCCCAGAAGGCGGTCGCCATCGTGTTTCACCCCACTGTAGAAGTGCCTGAGATCAAAGTGGATCGGGAACAGATGAAACGGGCCATGATCAATCTCCTTGACAATGCCCTGGGCGCCATTGACGGGAAAGGCCAAGTCACCATTGAGCTATCCTACGACCAGGACCAGCAGCTCGTGACCATCCAGGTCGCGGACAACGGCAGAGGAATCCCTCCTGAACACAAGGGGAGGGTGTTTGAGCCCTACTTCTCCACAAAGAAGCACGGCACCGGGCTGGGGCTCGCCATCGTCAATAACATCATCAACGACCACAACGGTTCCATTCGTGTTCAAGATGAAGAGCCTCAGGGGACTCGGTTCATCATTGAACTGCCTCTCAATATCTAGCTCGAGCCAGCCGAAACCCTTTTCAACGGGGTTCTGGAAGAACCTCTTTCACTCGGCCCACCACTCCACTGGACAGGCGCACCTTGATTCCGTGGGGGTGGACTGCCGAGGAAGTGAGAATGTCCTTGACGACCCCTTCCGTCAGTTTTCCGGACCGCTGGTCCTCTTTCCTTACCACCTTGACGAGCATCCCTTCTTTAACATGTTTTCTTTCCGTCCCGGTCATCTTTCTATTCACCCAAGAATCTTCTTTTAGCTCTTCTTGCACTTTATTTAATATAGTCTTAAGATTACGAAATCTCAATATAACTTGTTGCTAAACCGAGTTTCCTCTTTCCCAAGAACTTCCCAATAAGAGGTAAGGGATCGAAGGAAGCGAAAGGGGCAATCGAAAATTTTCTATGCCGGACTGGCCAAAGCTTCATGAAAAAAGGACTCTTTCTCCAGGCATGATTCCTCTTGCAGGTCTGTCCTATCTGTATGGTCTTGCCGTCAAAATCAGAATCAAGGCCTGCGAAAAAAAAAGGAAGAAAGAATTGCCGGGCTTTGTCCTGAGCATCGGAAATTTGACTGTGGGTGGAACGGGCAAGACTCCGGCAACGGCAATGATCGCCGAGTGGGCGAAAAAGGAAGGATATCGGCCGGCAATTCTGTCCAGGGGTTACGGCGGCAACCACGGGGGCAAGACCCTAGAGGTATCCGACGGACAGCATCTCTTCTGTACGCCGGAGGAGGCTGGGGATGAGCCTTATTTGCTGTCTAAGAAACTGGAAGGAGTTCCTGTGGTTCTGTCAAGAGCCCGCTATGAAGCGGGCCTCCTTGCGTTTGAGCGGCACAGGTCGAACTTCTTCATCCTAGACGATGGATTTCAACATCTCCGCCTGAAAAGGGACCTCGACCTGGTTTTGCTGGATGCCACGAGCCCTTTTGGCAATATGCACCTTCTGCCCCGCGGCCCCTTGAGGGAGCCGGTGGAGCACCTGCAGAGGGCAGACGTTTTCATCCTAACGCGGACAGGGCATGGGACCAATCTCCTCGTAATGAACTACCTCAAGAAGAAGTTTGGGGCCAAGCCCGCTTTCCCGAGTGAGCATGTGCCGGAACGCCTTATTCTTCCCAGCCTTGGCCAAACTTATGATCCGAAGTTTCTCCGAGGGAAACGGGTTATTGGTTTCGCAGGAATCGCAAAACCTGAAGGGTTCAGGGATACCCTTATCAACGTCGGTGCTGAGATTGTCCTTTTCAAGCGCTTTGGAGACCATCATGCCTTCCTTCGATCGGAGATCCAGGACCTGGTCGCTGAAAGGCATCGGCTTGGGGCCGATCTTCTTGTCACCACCGAGAAGGACTATGTTCGCCTCGCGCAGCTCACCCAGGCGGAGAACTCCCTCTGCTATCTCACGGTGCGATTTCACATTGTCTCAGGGGCTGAGGCTTTTTTTGACATCATCAGAGGAAAAGCCAGGAAAGCATGCTTGCCAAAATAAGCTTCCCACTCCTGCGGCTTTTCGTCCGAAAAAGCAAAAGAACACATTATCGGACCAAGGTTGGAAAAGAAGTCGACCCGATCATGACAGGAAACAATCTCAGGGACGTGGACGAGAAAACGGCCATCTTCACGAGCATCATCGAGCGCCACATCCGGGAGCACCCTGAACGGTATCCATGGTTTCATAAACGGTGGAAAACAAAAAACCATTGTCCGCTGCCACAGGGGTATTTGCGTCAACGGATTCAGGGGTTTCATTGAGTTACGGCAAGATGAGCATAGTTACCGGGGCGCTGCCCATAGATAAATCAAAGATCCGCAGGATCCTCATTCGGGCCACAAACTGGATAGGCGATGCCGTCATGAGTATGCCGGCTTTTGAAGCAGTGCGAGAGAACTTTCCGGAATCCCACATTGCCGTCCTTGCGAGGCCTTGGGTGGTCCCTCTCTACGAAAGCCACCCCGCCGCCAACGAAGTGATACCCTACGGACGAGGGAACGGATATCGAAAAAACTTCTTCGAACTCCTCGGAGCCATTCGAATCGTCCGCTCTCTTCACTTTGACATGGCCGTGCTCTTTCAGAACGCTTTTGAGGCTGCGCTTATCGCACGCATTGCCGGAATCAAGATCCGAGTCGGGTACAACACGGACGCAAGAGGGTTTCTTCTCTCCCACTCCGTTGCGAGAGAAACCGACGTGCTCAAAGGGCACCAGGTAGAATACTATCTCACGCTTTTGAGGGCTCTTGGCTGGGAGGCACCGTCCAGGGACCCGGTGTTGAGAGCCGGTTCTGAATCTGTCACCCGCGCCAGATCTCTTCTCTCCGCCAAAGGAATCGAAGACCATGATTTGCTCGTGGGGCTCAGTCCGGGAGCAGCCTATGGCCCTGCAAAGCGATGGCCGGTTGAACGATTTGCCGCGATTGGGGAACGGGCAATCAGAGAGTGGGGAGCCAAGGTGGTGGTCATAGGGACTGAAAAGGAAAAAGAACTTGGAGAAACCCTGGTCTCCGCTGCAGCACCTGGAGTTGTTAATTTCTGCGGCATGACCAGGCTTGGGGATGCGTTGGCCCTCATCCAACGATGCCAGGTGTTCGTGAGCAATGATTCAGGCTTGATGCACGTGGCAGCGGCTCTGCAGGTGCCTACAGTGGCCATATTCGGGTCAACGGATTCCGTCGCCACTGGGCCCCGCGGCAAGAACTCGACGATCGTGAAACAGAACATGGAATGTTCTCCCTGCTTGAAGCCTGAGTGTCCTGTAGGTTACAGATGTCTTCTCGCCGTGCAGCCGGACGATGTGTGGAGGGCGATGGAGAAGCTTAGGGTGGAGACGAGAGAGCAAAGAGCGCAAGGCAAGAGAAAGGCCGGCCTTCTATGAATTGTCGCCTCTGTGCCGGCCACTGGATTCTTGGTTCGAGATGTTCTATACTCGGGCACTGCCGCTTGTGACTGGTTCCTTTTTGGGGAGTGAAGGGAAATGAGCAAACCTGCGGTATTCATCGATCGGGATGGGACCATCAATGAGCAGGTGGGGTATGTCAACCATCCGAGCCGGTTCAGAATTCTTCCCAGGGTGCCCCAGGCCATAAGAATGCTCAACCGTCAGGGGTTTCTGGTCCTCGTGGTATCTAACCAATCTGGCGTGGCCAGAGGCTACTACCCTTTGGATCTTGTCAAAATTCTTCACCACCTTCTGCTCACCCGGATCAGGGAAAAGAAGGGAAACATTGACGGAATTTTTTTCTGTCCCCATCACCCGGCAGGGTCTGTCCCTGAGTTCTCCCGCGACTGCGATTGCAGGAAACCCAAGGCAGGTCTCATAGAGCAAGCCTGCCGATCCTTTGAGATCGATCTCCGGCGATCCTTTGTCATAGGCGACATGTGCACCGACATGGAACTCGCCGAAAGGGTCGGACTTCCGGGTGTTATGGTCAAGACGGGTTACGGGGTTGGGGAGATCGAGTATGTTCTACCTTGGAGAACGGCAAAGCCGGCACACATCGCAGAGGATCTTCTGGATGCCGTTCGCTGGATCCTCGATCGCAAAGATGGAGAACAACCCTTGAGCAAAACCTAACGATTGAAGGAGAGACTCGATGGCCATCAGTAAAGAGCTTCTTGACATCCTGGCGTGCCCCAAATGCAAAGGGGACATCTATCTGAACGAATCGGGGAACGGGCTCATCTGCGACAAATGTAAATTGCTTTACGAGATAAAAGATGACATCCCCATTATGCTGATCGACGAGGCGAAACCTCTGTCTTGACCATGGGCAACCTCCTCCAAAAAGGTGTTGTTGATACCTTCCCAAGGAGGAAGAGCGTTCGGTGGTGCATGCATTTCGCCTCAAGGCAGTCTGGGGCGTTTTGGGCTCTCCTCTGAGCAAGAGCTCCAGAAAGACGACGGAAGGAGTCAGAAGATGAAGTTCAAGAAAGTGGCTCTAATTTTCCCGGGGCAAGGATCCCAGTATGTGGGAATGGGAAAAGAATTCTATGATCGGTTCAAACTGGTCAGGGATATTTATGATGAAGCCGGTTCTGTGATGGGGTATGACATTGCCGAGAAATGTTTTAAGAAACCGATTCCCGGCACCAGCATTATTCACAAGCCGGACCTTGACCGGACCATCTACACTCAGCCCGCGGTCATGGTCACCAGTTATGCCTGTTACCGGATTTTTGAGGAAATGTGCAACGAAGTCGGTATTCATCCGAACGTCCGTTTTCTTGCGGGTCACAGTCTGGGCGAGTACACCGCGCTCCTGGTTGCCGGGGCTATGGATTTCAGGACCTGCGTGGATTTGGTGAACAAGAGAGCAATGTGCATCACCGAGTTCAGCGAAGCGTATCCTCACGCAGCCCTGATGGCGATTGTGAACAAAGGCGGCGAAATTGAACAAAGCAAAATAGAACGCCTGACTAAGCAAGCGCAAGTCCACATCGCGCTCAACAACACCAAGAATCAGCTGGTCGTGGGCGGCTTCAAGAAGAACCTCGAAGAACTTTCCAAGACCCTGAAGAAGGAAAACCTTTTTTGCACAGTCCTAAAAGTGGAAGGGCCCTTTCATACCCCGTTAATGAAACCTGCCGCAGATCGGTTCAAACAGAACCTTTCCGTAAGCCAGATGGTCATCGCGGACAAGCCCGTTATCGCCAATGTCTCTGCCGACGCGATCGTCGACCCCCTTCACATTCGTAAAGAGCTCTACGAGCAGATTTACACTTGCGTGGACTGGCGCCGCGGCGCGGAAAAAATGGTTGAAAACGGGGCCGACCTCTTCATTGAGATCGGCCCCAAGAAGGTCCTGAGCGGCATGATCAAGACAATCGCGCCTACCCTCCCTACGCTCAACGTGGAGGATGTGGAATCCCTTGAGGGCAGCATAAGAGAACTCGGAGCACAGCAAGAGAGCTGAACAAAGGGATCATGAAAGATTGCCGTGACGGGCAAAATAACCGATTAACGGTTCCTCGAGTTAACTCGCTGAGGTGCTGATGGGAGAACGCGCAGACAGGGTCACCCTCACGGACGTCACGCTGAGGGAGTACGGGCAAAACGTTCCCTCGCATTTTCTTCACCTTTTTTCACCGCCAATAAGAATCGAGATCGCTCAAAGGCTTGTCCGCATCGGCTTTAAAGGCATTGAAGTCCTCTCGTGCGTTCATCCCCGCATGGCTCCTGCCATGAGCGAGGAGGAGATCAAGTCCGTCGGTCAAGGTCTCGGCCGGGTCGAGTCTTGCGATGTCATCACTCTTGTTCCCAACAAAGTCGGTTTCCGCAACTTCCTTGCCTATGGGCTGGGTCCTGACGGTTACAACCATTCCGCGGGCGTGTTCTTCTCCGCGGTTGAAGCCCACAACCTTCTCAATCTCGGAAGTTCCATACGGGAGACTTTAACCGAGGTGACGCTTGTGGCCAAAGAGGCGGCTTCAGCCGGAGTGAGGCTGGTTGCCTACATCTCAGCCGCTTTCGGATACCGGGAACCTGGAGCGGGGCATATCCTCAGGGCGGAGGCCGAAGACATCGCCGGCTATCTGGATGTTCTGTTCGACTTGGGCGCCTCAGCCGCGACCCTGTCCGACCTTCAGGGGGTTGCGGATCAGGATGCTACGCGAAAGGGACTGGAGGATTGCCTGAACATCAGGAAGGGAAAAGACCTGGAAAAGATCGGATATCATCCGCACCATGTCTCCGGTTCCAAAGCCATAGCGAACAGCCTGGCGGCCTATGAAATCGGCATCAGGCGCTTCGACGCCTCCCTCGGGGGAACAGGAGGCTGCGTGACGGGCGCCCCGGGAAATCAGCCGACTGAAGCCTTGGTCAGGGTCTTTGAGGAGAAAGGAATAAAAACAGGGCTGAAACCGGAGGAGGTCTCAGCCCTGGCGGATTTTGTTGAAAAGGAACTCTATCGCAGGATTGTCCTTCCGGTGAAGAAGTCACTCTGAGGTCCTCCCCGGCAGACTTTTCCATGATTCACCGCGTTACGGTTTTCTTTTGAGCACCTCCGGCGGAACAACGGCTTTTAGCGGCCATCCCTCCGGAATCAACTGATCCGGTCTCTCTTTCAGCTTGGCCTTGAGCCCTGGAAGCCCTGCCCTCTTGAACTCCTCCCTAGGCTCTTTAGGAATCCTGCCGTTCAGAATGGCTTCTGAGCGAAGCCGCCGGCCGATGGTCCTCTCTATGAGGGTCCCCAGTTCTAGGATGCGATCCACATTGATTCCGCAAAGATCAATTCCCATTTCGTCCAGCATCACACACATGTCTTCAAACGTGGCCAGGCCGACCACGTTGGGATCCTTGTAGTAATAGGAGCCGGTGCCCGGCACAGGGACCCGGTCCAGAAAATTAGCCGGCTGACCTCCCAAGCCGCCAAGCGTCCCTTCGAAGATGTCTATCCCTGCCTGAAGGGCCGCAAGGACATTGGCAAGCCCCCAACCTCTGGTCACATGGAAGTGGCCGATGTGAAGATCCGGATTGGGAATTTCGTCCAGGATCATCGAGTAGTAGCGGTAGACCTGATTCGGAGGAGCTGACCCGTCGTGATCCGCGTGCTCGATGTCATCCGCCCCGATGCTCAGCCACCGTTTCGTGAACTCCACGGCATCCTCGAACCGGGTGGGCCCGGAAATGGGACTCCCCCAAATGGTGCTCACCGTCCCGCACATTTTGATGCCCGCATCCTTGCACTTCTTGATGCACCGCTCCGCCTCCTTCCAGTACTCGGGAAGAGTGGTTCCGCTGTTTGCGAAATGGTGCTGTTCGTCGGTGGAGACCATCATCAGGACCCGGTCCGGACCGATTCCCTGCTGCTTCAGTTTGATGGCTCTGTCGACGCCTGTCTCACGAATGGTCACCGCCGTCCATTCGATGTCTTCCGGTTTAAGACCTTTGCCGGCAAGCCTCTTGATGAAAAACGGATCCCTCACTCCCTTGAGCACTTCATCCGCGTCTTTGAACTGGGGCATGATCCTCGGATTTCCGAGATTGGTAACTTCAAGTCTCTTCACCCCTGCCAGGGCAAGCTCCTGCAAATAGTAGATCTTGGCTTCCGTGGGGATCCAGCTTTCTTCGTGCTGGAAACCGTCGCGGACCGTGATGTCGCCTAGTCTCACCTTCTTCGGCATGCGGGGATGGGCGTTGAATAACTCATGCTCGCTCATGATGATTCTCCTTCATCCTTTGATGGATCTGGGCAGCAGCATCTGGTGCTGCGGACAGATCGTATTCGGGTTCTGATAACAGCTTCGGGCAAAGGCGACAAAGTAATCCCTGACCTTCTTCATGGGCACAATCTCGTCCACAAGCCCT
>Ga0209706_10001585_pt1 | contig 12888 bp, 10 predicted proteins | sample PPLLaktember2015_6_FD_187263 | JGI IMG/M metagenome (GOLD analysis project Ga0209706, IMG submission 187263) | Freshwater sediment microbial communities from Prairie Pothole Lake near Jamestown, North Dakota, USA - PPLs Lake P8 Core (1) Depth... | ecosystem: Environmental > Aquatic > Freshwater...
CCCCGACCGGTTCAGGTTCCTGGAGGTTAACCGTGATTGTCGAAAAATCGATCTGGCTGTTAAGGTATTTCAGCCTGCCCTCGAGACGGTTCAGTTCGGTCTGGACCCTGTCGACCTGCTGCTGGATCACAATAACATCCTCAACTTTCACCGCTTTTTTCATGATTTCGTTATACTGGGCAAGCTGGTTCTGGTACGAGGTTTTCTGGGCCTGGAGATCGACGTACTCCTCAGTTACATCTCTCCCCTGTGTGGAGACCGTTTTGACCGTACCGATTGCCTTTACACCCGTAAGGGTGTTTTCAAATTCTGTAGCAGGAATCCGTAAGATAACCGAACCTGAAAGACGATTATTGTAGGTATTCTGGATATTTGTCGAAGAAATATAGCCTCCCTTCTGCGCTGCGAGACTTTTAAGAGTCTCGACACTGCCCGGGACATCCTGAACTTCGATGGTTATGTATGCAGTCTGGATAATTTTTGTATCGATGCCGGAAGTCCCTGAGCCGGATTGTGATGGAGCACCTGCCTGTTCAGGCAGGGTATTGCCGGAATATGTCCCCTTTGAGAGATCCTGTGATCGCCCCCCGGTATCAAAAATCGTTTCCTGCGGTGAGGATGATTTATCTGAATTCACAGCCTGAAAACCCATGCATCCGGCAACTGCAACGGCTGCGATGCACAGCACGAGGAGCACAATGACCTTATGATTCATACAAAGTGCATCACTGCGTGAAATATTTATAGCCGTCGTAAACTTCGAAAAATTTTGGAGTAATCCCCCTTATTACTGCATTTCCCGGATTAACTTCATGGTATTTCGGGTATCCTTCTTGTTTTCTTTGAAATAAGAGAACATTTATGATACACCCTGAAATGAAACACCCTGAATTTTACAGGATTTTGCTGGTGTTTGTTCACGTGATCGCCCTTATATAATAAAACAGGAGATACTCCATGGTGGTTTTATGGTTGAAACAAATGAGCCCGAAAAACCGGAAAGAGCAGAAGAACTTGAGCGGATGGGAGTGAATGAACTGGCAGATGCCCTCCATAACAATACCGATCCGATGGTACGGCAATATGCAGCATATCTCCTCGGCAAGGCCAAGAACCCGCGTGCAATCCAGCCACTTGTCGAAGCACTCGGTGACTTTGACAAATCAGTACGGGAACAGGCGATGCTTGCCCTCTCTTCGATTGGCAAAGCAGCAATCGAACCTCTGACCGAAGCAATGAAAGAACCCCAATGGGAAACCCGGTACCGTGCCGCTGAAGCCCTCGGAAAGATCGCGGATGAAAAAGCAGTCAAACCCCTTATCCAGGCTTTGAAAGATAACCGGGATCACGTACGGTATATGGCTGCAAAAGGTCTTCGTGCAATCCGCCATTCAGATATGATAGAACCGATGGTAATCCTGCTGAAGGATGAAAACAAGTATGTCCGGATAATGGCTGTCAGGGCACTTGGTGCAATCGGCGGAAAAAATGTGAAAACCGCCTTAAATGAGGCGCTTGAATCCGAAAACGACGAGAAGGTCAAAGAAGCCATCATCGAAGCAATGAAATAAGAAAATCCCGGGGTATTGTATCCTCCCTCATTTTTTACCTGACAGATGAATATTCACGGTGATGGTATTTTCCCACGGGAGCCCGGATCTAAGCTGTTTACCGTATCCATGAATTGATTGCAAATCCAGTTATAATTTTTATGGAACAAGCTGTCTGTCTTATCGATTACTTTTTTTTGATGCAGGTTTTCATATCTTCAGGCTCTTATCCATTTCCGGATTATTTCGTGGTCTTTTTAAAATACGGGGACCCTGAATTTCAGTTCAGTATCTGGAATTTCCCCTGCTTCAAGCAGAAGTTCCTGGAGAACGTATGTGAACATCCGGGAGCCGTCCTGGTTTTTCAGATAAAAAACAATGATTTTGAAAGGCCGGCTTCGAAATCACATTCTTTTATATTCAGCATGAGGTAAAATCCAGGTAATTTTTCCTGAATCAGGATTTTGGGGATCGAAAAGGCACTGCTGTTTTCAAAATAACAACTTTAAAGATACAGCTGAGTTATTCATTGTTATCCGATATTTTGACATGAACATTTGCATAATTCGTTTATGATCTGGAACAGAGCTTTATGACCGTGAAAGATCCCCGTTCGCGAAAAATCCGATCTATCTCGTTCACTCTTCTGCTCTCCATGATCCTTCTTATCATGTGTATTGTCGGATTTATTTCCCTGAATAGTTATTTTTATACAAAAAACAATTTCGAACATGAATCCAGCCTGCTCCAGGTGCAGACCGAACAAAATATTATCGAGGCAATGCGCCTTAAGGAGATTACCTGGAACGTATACGATGAAACCTTCAATGACCAGATGAAGAAGGGACTGGCTTCGGTCCTCCTTGAATATAACCGTTCCGGGGGCGAGCCTGATAAGATGGACCTTGCAAAGGTCAAAAACAATCTCGGGGAACATTATGATATTTATGTGATCAACGAGTCCGGTGTTATTGTCTTTACAACATACGCACAGGAACTTGGGACGGACTTCAGGCAGGTCTCGTATTTTTATGACTATCTTACAAAAATCCGCTTTTCAGAAGGTTTTTTCCCCGACCGCATCGTTCGTGAAAGACTGGGGGCCGGTCGGCTCCTGAAATATGCATATATGCCAACTCCTGACCACCGGTTCATCCTTGAACTCGGTTATTCAAGCGCGATACTCGAAGAATTAAACCAGAAGCTGGATGATAAGGAAAGTATTCGAAGGATCGTTTCGGTTAACCCGTACGTGGAAGATTTCACGATTTTTAACTCAATGGGAAGGCGCCTTGATACCACCGGTCTTTCTGAAGAAACCGTACAGGGACATGTTGCAGAGGTGCTGAAAAATCGTGTCACGCTTGAAGTAGAGGACCGCGACCACCAGCGGACAACACGATATCTTATGGTGGATTTAAAAGCTGATAAGTACGGGTCGGACCCGAGCAGGGTCGTTGCGATCACCTACAACCTGAAATTAATCCAGGACGCCCTGAACCGTCTTATCCTTTTCCTTATCGTCACCGGCGTCGCTGCAATCGTCCTCGGATGTGTTCTGGCATATGAAGTTTCACGTCGCATTACCCGTCCTATCAAAAAGATTGTCGGGGATGTGAATACCATTGCCCACGGCGATCTTGAACACCGTATCGGTGCAACACAGAGCAGTGAGTTCGCCATCCTCGAAAACAGTACCAACATGATGGTTGATTCACTTAAGCTTGCTCTCCATCAGGTCAGGGAAGGAGAAATTCTGCGAAAGGAAATAATCGATCAGCTTCCCGTGGCTGTCTTTATGAAAAGTGTAAAAGACGGAAGATACCTATTCTGGAATAAGACAAGTGAACAAATTTTTGAGATGAAGGCCTCTCAAATAATAGGAAAGACCGACCGGGAGCTGTTTTCACCAGAGATGGTATCAATCATCGATCGGGAGGATAAGGAAGCAGCTCTCAACCATATTTCGATAAGTAACAAGAAAATATCAGACAGATTTCAGGGCCAGCGTATCATCCATATGATAATAGTCCCGATTTTAAATTCAGAAAATATCCTGCAGTACATCCTCGGAATCGGGGAAGATATTACCAATGAAACCAATAACCTGAAAATGGACCTGCTCTTCAGTATAACCCGGCGGGATGTTCTTGATCAACTCTCTATCATCATGAATTATCTCGAACGTGCACAGCTCAGGACAACCCATGATGAAATGCAGATGTTTTTTGATAAAACGATTGAATCTATAGAATCTATCCAGAAACAGATGGCATTTGGCAAGTCACTCCAGGACCTGGGGATGACATCTCCGAAATGGCATTCGGTCAGAAAGATATGGGATGATGTGGTCAGGCTGTTGCCTGCAAACAATGTTGAGTTCAGTCTGGAAATGGCAGATATCGAATTATATGCCGATCCTCTCCTTCCCCGGGTGTTTTACAATCTTCTTATTAATGCGTTATATCATGGAGGTCCTCAGCTCACAAAAGTCAGACTTTATACCATGGTATCTGAAGAATCCCTGATCCTGATCGTTGAGGACAACGGTACCGGCATTCCCTTTGATAAAAAAACGAAGATATTTGAATTCGGTTGTGGCAAGGGCACCGGCTTTGGGCTGTTCCTGATCCGTGAGATACTCGGAAATACCGGAATCACGGTAACTGAAACCGGCGAACCCGGAAAAGGCTCGAAATTTGAGATCCTCATCCCGAAGGGGAAATTCAGATATGGACAAATGACTCAGGAAAAATAGAGAAAAGAATCGGTTTTGCAGGGTCTTAATAAATAACGTTCCCGGGGGCTTTCCCCCCCCTCCTCTGTGGCATCCCCTGAAATGATATCCGTGGAAATCTGAATATCCGTTACTCATGTAAGATAGGACTTTTCCCATGAAATTGCACAATTCCAGTAATTTCGGGAAGTACCAATCCTGCTATTGCGATGACCTGCACCGCCCCCGAAGGGACGCCCCCGCGGCGCTTCAATGAGCTGAAAACTCCGCCCTTAGCCTCTCAAGAGCCTGTTACGGATGCCAGTCGTACCTCACAATTTTTCATAGTTCGGGAGCGAACTCCCGTTCATGCCCGTTTCTCCAGAGCCAAAGATTCTGATGAAAAGTCGAAAAACGGGGATTCAGAAACTCCTCTATCAAAAGGAAACTGGTATTATCCCGACTGGAGTGATAATATCCGGTGATAACTCAATAAAGATCATCATAGGCTCATTTTCTCTTGGACCTGATTCAAAATATCCCTTTGTTTTTCGATTTGAAGACGTTCCTGGGGTTTTTCCCCCGCCACTATGGCATCCCCTGCCGTGATAATGCAGTATTACCCAAATCTCATAAAATAATTTGGATTCTCTTAATCAGCGTATAATTTCATGTGAAATATCTTACACATGGAAAAAGGAAGTGGTACTGAATGATGCATCCCGAATGTCAGAATTCCTATCGCTGCACCGCTCCCAGATTTGCCTGTTCTACGGTTTTCGCATACCGGGAAAGTACTCCGGAAAGGAATTTTTTTACGGGTTTCCATTTTTTCTTACGCTGTATCAATGTCTTTTCATCGACGATAAGATCAATTTTTTTCGCATAGAGATCAATTTCGATCCTGTCATTTTCCTCAACAAGCGCAATCGGCCCGCCGATCGCGGCCTCAGGAGCAACATGCCCGATGCACGGTCCCCGTGTCCCCCCAGAGAATCTGCCATCCGTAACCAGAACAACACTGGTATATCCGAATCCCATAAGGGCCGAGGTTGGCGAGAGCATTTCAGGCATACCTGGGGCGCCGCGTGGACCTTCATACCGGATGATGATCACGTCCCCCTCATTGATCTCGCGGGCAAGTATAGATTTCATCGCGAGCTGTTCACTGTCAAACACCCGGGCCGGTCCTTGATGTTTCCACATCTTTTTTGGTACTGCTGCGCATTTCACAACAGCACCGTCAGGTGCAAGAGAGCCGGACAGAATTTTCAGTCCCCCTGCGGGGCTTATGGGGTCATGAGCGGATCTGATAATTGTTTCATCCCGCACTACTGCTTCCCTGGCAATACGCAGGATTTTTTTACCTGATACGGTCGGGTTGTCCTCAAGATACCCCTCAAGACGTTTGAGGACTGCCGGGATGCCACCGGCCCGGTAGAGTGTCTGCATGGAATGCGGTCCGGATGGCTGCATATTGCACAGATGAGGGACAGAATCGGCAAGTGTATTGAAATCCTCAAGCGAAAGCGGAACATCTGCTTCAACGGCAACAGCCATCAGGTGGAGTACCGTATTTGTCGATCCTCCAAGTGCCATATCAACCCGGATGGCATTCCTGAGGCTCCTTTTTGTAATAATGTCCCGGGGTTTGACCTGTTTTTGAACAAGCGGGATGATGGCTTCTCCGGTCTCCCGTGCAATCCTCAGTTTTCCTGCATCAACGGCGGGAATGGCAGCGCAGCCGGGGAGCGACATTCCCATTGCTTCTGTCATGCATGCCATGGTATTTGCCGTGTACAGTCCCTGGCAGCTTCCGCAACCGGGCATCGCGCAGCGCTCAAGGTCACACAATGCCGTTTCTGTCATTGTGCCTGCAGCAACTTTTCCGACCCCTTCAAAGACATCGATAAGTGACAGGTCTTTTCCATCCTGGTATCCCGTGAGCATCGGTCCACCGGTCAGGACAACCGAGGGAATGTTGCACCGTGCTGCCGCCATCAGCATGCCAGGAACGATCTTGTCACAGGTCCCGATACAGACCAATCCATCAAACCGGTGGGCCTCGGCCATGAGCTCTATTGAATCTGCGATGTTCTCCCGGGAAGGCAGGGAGTAACGCATCCCTTCGTGTCCCATCGCGATACCATCGCAGATGCCGATCACCCCGAACTCAAACGGCACTCCTCCTGCCGCAGCAATACCTTCGCGTACTTTCTCTGCGAGCTGACGAAGGTGGATATGCCCGGGAACAATGGTGTTATAGGCATTTGCAATTCCAATAAACGGGAGGTCCATTTCCCGGTCAGTCACTCCGAGTGACCGCAGGAGCGACCGGTTGGGTGCCCGATGGTATCCGGATTTTACTTCATTGCTGCGCATTGATTTTCACCAGATATAGTGATGATAGATTCGCTTTCCAAGAGTTTTATTTCTTGCTCCAGAGAAAATGGCAGCGAGGCGGGGCGGACTACGGGATTCTTTTTTTAGGTCTAGTTACCTTCCGGTGACAGCACATCATATTTTTTTTGAATTGCACTTACACTCTGACGCTCCTTATGGACTTGCCATTGGCTCGTCCCAACCGTTTCTGACGTGCTCCCGATTTGAATCCTCCAGAAGGAACAGGGGAAATGCTCAAAGAAGTCACCTGACATGAACTCCAGACTCCTTCCGGGTGCAGGGGGGCCAAGAGAAAGAAGAGGCACTATCGGCAGATTGATTATTAAAGTGTTTTTCGCTTTTTTGACAATTGAACTTATTTCCTGCTGAATCCGGGACCACTTTTTCTCGTTTTTATCACTCGCGATCTCATTATTATCAATCATTTAATACCGGATAATTCTGGGGTTAACATGGTGTTATATGATGTCTGTAGAAATGCCCAAGAACAAGCTAAACGCTCACGGGGATTTCACCCCTGCCGCTGTGGCTCCCCCGAATATGATAAACTCCGTACAGGTAATACATCCCCATCACTCTTAGCGCAGGGGCGGTTTGGGGGGACAGGCACTGTCCCCTCCTTTATCAATCCAGTACTATATATTTTAAAATTTTACATAATGAATTACAAAAGAAAACTACGGTTATTTATCACGGTTGCCTGAGTCCTCATGAGCGTTTCTGCAGACCATTCCATTAACCCTTCCTTTTAGTCTCTGGAGAAACGATGTGCTGCTTTTACAACGATTCCGGCGAATTTGTCGGTAAAATAAGCGTGAGTGTACGTACCTACCGCATTGACGGATACAAGCCCGTCTTTTCCGGAATCGATGCCTTTTCCGCGGGAAAGGCGGAACAGGAATTTTGCATCCCAATCCGGAAACGCCCGTGAGTAATGAAATTCATGTCCCGTGATACTCACAGACTGGGGGAAAAACAATGAATTACCGATACTTTTGCCTCTCACATATCCAAGTGCCTGGATCCCGGGTGTCATTTCAACGTCTGCCGGCAGGACCCCGCAGAGCTTGTACGTCCTGTCAGCGGAAATTTCACGCGCAAGATACATAAGGCCCCCGCATTCGGCGTATACCGGCATCCCCGCATCAACGACAGATCGCAGCTCCCTGGTACAGTCCGAGGATTCCAGTGCCTGAAGGTGCAGCTCGGGATATCCTCCGCCAAAATACAGGGCATCGACCCTGGGCAATGGATCATGCAAAGGACTGAAAAAAACAAGATCTGCACCTGCAGCACGGAGACGTTCCAGGTTATCCTCATAGTAAAAACAGAACGCTTCATCCAGCGCCACTCCTATCGTGACATGAACCCGCCTCCTTTTTCCTGATGAAGGAACCTTTTTTTGTGGATGTGAAGCCAGACTTTTTTTTGCACATCCGATAATCGTATCCAGATTACAAAATTCCTCGATTATTGGCCCGAATTCTGACATGGATCCCGTTTCGTGTGCCATGATAAGACCAAGATGACGGCCTTTAACGGCAATGTCATCCCGTTTTGGAATCCAGCCGAGTGCGGGGATCTCCAGAGAATTTTCGATCATCCCGCGGTGTCGCGGGCTTCCAACACGATTCAGGATAACGCCGATGAATGAGATCCCGGGATCGAAATCACAGAATCCGCGAATGAGGGCGGTGGTACTTCGTGACATTCCCTTTATATCCACCACGAGAAGGACCGGAGCGTTCAGGAGTCGTGCTACATGGGCGGTACTGGCAAAGTCTGTCCCGTCAATCCCATCAAACAGGCCCATGACACCTTCGATAACTGCGATATCCGCACCTTCTGTTGACCGTTCAAATGTCCGTACCACCCCCTTTTCGCCCATCATGAAAGGGTCAAGATTCCGGCAGGGTCGCCCGCAGATGCGGGTGTGATGGGAGGGATCGATAAAATCCGGACCAACTTTATAGGGCTGGACTTTTAACCCCCGGGCCGTCAGTGCTGCCATAATACCGCTCGCGACCGTTGTTTTACCACACCCGCTGTGTGTGCCGGCAATAACAATACGCGGGATCATCACGGCAACCCGCCTTCCATCATGTTCACTACGATCGGGATACCGCTTTCCTTCACATAGGAATCTACCCGCTGGTATACCCGGTCGACCATAGTTTCAGTTGTCATGATCAGGGAATTTTCCCCGAGGAGTGCCCTGAGGATGCATTTATCAATAACCCCGTAGGTAAAATCCAGGTGGATGCGTTCGTTTTCTGCACGTTGTTTTGCCCGTGTTCCCATGGCACCGATCGAAACCCATGAGTGTTCGGAATGCCATGATGAAAACGATTCCGGGCTGTGCCGGTCGACATTGTAAATGGTTATTGCACCCGGACTTGCAGAGGAATACGTTTTTTCAAATAAAGTCTCAATGGCCTGCATCATATCGAGAACGGTATGCGGCTTTTTTCCCTGCAGATGGAAACCTCGTTTCTGCAGCTCGATGTGTAATTCAAGAAGGGTAGGAAGGGAAAGGTGTGCCCTGCGTACATATTCAGGGTTACCAAATGCTTTTTCGGGGATTCCTTCTTCGAGAATCTTTCCCTCAAGCATCAGGATGGCACGGTCAACCCATGGGTATGCCAGCTCAACATTATGCGTGGAGATGATGATCGTCTTACCTTCATGGTTCAACTCGTCAAGCAGCTCCATGATATCTTCAGAGCCGGACGGATCGAGACCGCTTGTTGGTTCATCAAGGACCAGCATATCCGGGTCCATCGCCAGAACACCGGCAATAGCAACACGCTTTTTCTCTCCACCGGAAAGCTGGTGGGGCGGCCGGTGTTCAAAACCTTCCAGCCCCACATGACGCAGTGCCTGTGCTGCAACCCTTTTAACTTCTTGTTCCGGGTAGCCGAGGTTGGTTGGCCCGAATGCAACATCCTGGTACACTGTCGGCGCAATAATCTGGCGGTCCGGGTTCTGGAGGACGAATCCCACACGCTTGCGCAGCATCCGCAGGGATGCGGTATCGTACCGAACCGGTTGGTTGTCAAAGAGCAACACTCCTGAGTCGGGCCGGATCATGCCGTTGAACATCGCAAGGAGGGTCGATTTGCCGGCACCGTTTGGCCCGACAAGAGCGATCTTCTCTTTTTTCCGGATATGGAAGCTGATCCCGCAAATCGCCTCCATGCCCCGCGGGTAACGGTACCTGATTTCCCGGGCTTCAAGGATTATGCTGCTCATCGTTTCTGTCCTAAATTATGGTGCTGTTTCCCGAAAAGATCACTATCGCAGCCGAGAGGGACAGGAATGCGAAGAGGGCAAGGAGTGGTCCTCGTTCAACCGGTCGGTTTTCACCGAGAACTGCAAATTTTCCGGTATAACACCGTGCGTCCATTGCCTGTATCAGGTCCTCACCGGCATCCCAGCTGGCAATAAAGGCAGCCCCGCACAGGGTTGCGCAGGAATGAATGGATTCTTTCACTGTTGAATACCCAAGGCGCATGACCTGTGCCGTGTAGATCTGCACTACCTGGTCCATCAGGATAAAGATAGTGCGGTAGATAATCATCATCAGTTCAATGATAATTTCCGGAATTCTACATTGCCGCAACACCGTGAAAATAGTGGTCATTGGTGTTGTCAGCGATATAAAGCACAGTGCGGACATTCCTCCCAGGACCCGGCAAAAGACAAATATGCCCTGGTTTATACTTTCCCTTGTTACGGACAGAGAGAACGATGGCAGGATATTCCATTTCCAGAATATATCCTGTCCCCCTGAAATGAGGATGATGCCGGCAACACTCATGATGGCAAACCAGAGAGGCACGATAAAAAGCTCAGCATAGGTTTTCGGATCCACCCGCGCAAGGAACAGGATTGCGCCGGTAAGGACCAGCGCAATAAAAAGCGGGGGGAAATAACTCGACGAAAGGAGGCACAGGAGGATCGCACCTAGACCGGTTGCCAGTTTAAGGTTCGTGTTCACTTCCCGGAGTCCGTTCTTCTGGGCAATATCTTCCAGAAGTTCCTCAAACATACGAGTACACTTTGTTTTTATCCCGATTATGCTTTCTTCTGTGAACCCATCCAGAACCCGAATACCCCCCCCACCATGGCACCTCCGACTGCAGCCTGGAGTGCAAAAAGGCAGGACTCAATTTCCCCGCTTGGGGGCTTCCACTGGGGGATGAGCGGCTGGAAATTTTCCAGGGGTATACCGGACAGTTCCGCGATAAGCCCGGAACCGACATTATCGGAACCGGCAAATTCCGCCCCGCCCATTGTCGAACTCGTATACAGGAATATGCCAGAGAATGCGACGATGGCAATGGTGGCTAAGGTTTCCAGGGCATACCTGAATTTCATGACGCATCATCCCGTGCTGCATTAATTTTTTCTTCTGAGAATATTTTCAGCCGGATCAGGATATCAGGCTTGAGAACTACGATATATTTGAACACCAGGGCAAGGACTATGCCCTCAACAATCGCAAGGGGGATCTGCGTTACTGCGAAAATACCCATAAACAGGACAAATGAACTGACAAACCCCCCGGTCTCGGCCGGGTATGCAAGAGCCAGTTCAAGAGAGGTTGTCACATACGTAAACATATCGGCAAGGGCAGTGACCAGGAACACGGTCAGGTACACATTCACGGAAGTATCCCGGAGCATTCGGTATACCGCGTATCCCACGATGGGACCGACGATACCCATGGAAACGATATTGGCTCCCAGAACTGAAAGTCCTCCGTGAGCGAGGAACAGGCTCTGGAACAGGAGGACGATTGCACAGACAACTGATGTAATCCATGGCCCGAATGATATCGTCGAGAGGCCCGTGCCGGTAGGATGAGAGCAGCTGCCGGTAACTGATGGTAGTTTTAATGACGAAAGGATGAAGATGAACCCTCCGGTTACACCAAGGAGGGGGAGAGTTTCCCGGTCAGCAGCCAGTACTTTTTTCAGCTGATACAAGCCAAGGATGAGGCAGGGCAGCGCGATAATCCACCAGACAATACACCACTGCAGGGGGAGAAATCCTTCCATTATATGCATACTATCATCTCTCTACCGGATTGGATTTTAAATAAAATTTACTTGTGTTAATTCAATATTATTTGTTAAATCATGTTGCGCCGGGCCGTATTTAAATTTTTTTAAAAAATCTTTCGGAAATACCTGTCATCCCTTTTTTCGATAGTGATAGATCACATAAACAATACCAATGAATCCTGCAGCAATACCTGAGAGGTACACCGGGTTCGAGAAAACAGCAGCAATACCCGTAAGGGGCTTTACATCTACTTTCACCTTTATCGTGTCAGAAATATAGGTGTTACCGAGCGCATCTTGGTACCGGATCTCTGAATCGAGACCGTAGTCCTTAATCGTGGCCGAGCGATCCACGCTCACTACATAGGACGCAACCACCGATTCACCATGGTTGAGATCGCCGAGATATGCGATATCATCATTGCTGGTAAAAGGATCCACGGCGCTTATTCGGCCCTGTGCGCTGTAGATGGTTGTTTCACCGGCATTTCTATACTCAACACTGATAACCTTCCTGCTTCCGGGACTCATTTCAGCAGGGGGTGAAATAACCTCAAAATCTGCCTTGCTCCCTACGGGTATTCCGACAGTATCGTTTCCTGTCGTGACAAAATCTCCTTCATTATTTTTGTAAACCACTGCCACATCAACGGGATATGTCAGGGGCTCACCATTACCGGATACTGAAACCTTATACCTGCATTCAGCAGTACTTCCCGAAGGGAAATCCCCGATGTAAACACTGCTGTCGATCGGTACTACCGGACTGTTGCCGTTTCGCAGGATTCTGACAACAGCTTGTGTTCCGTCTCCTGATCCGGTGTTTTTAATTTTCATCGTGAGATACCCTTCAGTCCCGACATTCAGGTATTCAGGCACAGCGGATACCACCTCAATGGAAATATCCGGTCTGATTTTTATGGAAATTCCGATATCCTCAGTGACCTGCCTGTAGGTATACTGGATAGTATCAAAACCGAACTGCTCTTCCTGGTATAAATAGGCATAATTCAGCGTCAGGGGAAGTGTATACCTGCCGGCTGGTGCATCGGCATTAATTTTTGTAGTAAATACGGCACGCACGCTGCCGGCACCCTTCACATCTCCCAGCATCTGGGGATCAGACTTGATTTCCAGTGGTGCAACACCG
>Ga0209706_10001588_pt1 | contig 12882 bp, 8 predicted proteins | sample PPLLaktember2015_6_FD_187263 | JGI IMG/M metagenome (GOLD analysis project Ga0209706, IMG submission 187263) | Freshwater sediment microbial communities from Prairie Pothole Lake near Jamestown, North Dakota, USA - PPLs Lake P8 Core (1) Depth... | ecosystem: Environmental > Aquatic > Freshwater...
TGATCGGCTCACCAACTGATCCCAGCAGGCGCAGTGATGATAGGTCATGCCGGTTTGGCCAGGCTTCCCCGAAACGCATTAATCCGCGGACAGCGGTGGGAGCCGTGTAAAATATCGAAATATCGTACTTTTCAATCATCTGCCACCAACGGTTAGGATATGGAAAAGCTGGTGCACCCTCATATAGAAAGGAAGTGGCGCCATTCAGCAAAGGACCATAAACCAGATAAGAGTGACCGGTGACCCAACCCGGATCAGCAGTACACCACCACCGGTCTTCGTCTTTCATATCAAATACATCCCTGAGTGTTGCATAAGTGCCGACCATATAGCCTCCGTGAGTATGAAGCACTGCCTTGGGTTTCCCGGTTGTGCCTGATGTATATAGAATATACAGCGGGTCTTCTGCATCCATTACTTCAGTTTCGCATTTCGGACTTGCGATCGGGAGCGACATAAGATCGTGATACCACAGGTCCCTTTCAGGTTCCATAGTGACTTCCTGTCCGGTTCGTTTAACGACAATTACATGTTCAACACTTGGAGAACGCCTGAGGGCTTCATCCATCATATCCTTAAGCTTGACGATCTTGCCATTCATCCATCCTCCATCGGCTGTAATTGCAATCTTGGAATGGGAGTCAAGAATACGGCCATGAAGTGATTCCACCGAAAACCCGCCATACACGACGGAATGGATGGCTCCAATCTTCGCGCAGGCGAGCATGGCAATGATAATCTCAGGAATACGAGGCAGATAGATCGTAACACGGTCTCCTTTTACAATTCCCATCGCCTTGATCACACTGGCAAATTTGCTCACTTCCCGGTTGAGTGCATGGTATGAAAAGGTTCGCTGATCGCCCGGTTCTCCTTCCCAGATCAAGGCCAGCTTGTTACGGCGCCAGGTTTTAACGTAGCGGTCGAGACAGTTTTGTACAATGTTGACCTTTCCCCCGACAAACCATTTATAAAAAGGTTTGTTGCTTTCATCGAGAACAGTGTCCCATGTTTTATACCATTCAAGTTCACGGGCACGTTCATCCCAGAAACCGGCCAGGTCCTGCTCAGCCCGGGCGGCTTTTGCTGCCCATGCATTAACACTGGAATCGGATAAAAAATCAGATGAAGGGTGATAGATTTCTCCATTGGATTGGATACTGGAAGTTGCTTCGCTAGACATATGGAATCCTCCTGAATTTTTAAAAGCCTGTTATGATTATTTAGTGCCCGGGCACCGAAAGGAAAAATCCGGAATATCTGACAGATTTTTGCGTGCCTTCCGTAATAACAAAGTTCAGGCATGTTTGTTTATTGAGATTTCAACTCAAATAAACAAACGGCTTTTTATTTCAGAATTATGGTGAATAGGGCAGTATCTAACTTCCCCTGACGATCTCTTCTTTCTCCTTGTCCCAATACATCGTACGGCCTTCAAGATATGCCCTGGTTCCCATATGGGCGGTCATGGCCTCCTCGAACGCCTGGTCAATGCTGCACGAAGGGGTTTGCCCCTGTCGGATGCACTCGAGCCACTCCCTCATATGCAGGTGAGTCGTGTCGTAGCGTTTGCCGTTGACATATGTATAAAGCAGCCCTCGCTGGGCGAAGTAAAGTTCAGTGGCGGAAGTAACTGCGTCGACTTTGCTCTGCCCGGGCACATAGGTGAAGAACGGCGTATCGGTCGGGATGATACCTTTATCGATTTTCTCCTTATAGCGGTCAGAGTTCCTGTCGGCAGTAATACTCAGGATGTCAGAGATCTCCATAGAAGCATCATGCCCCATGAAAACTTTGCCCCTGTTTCGGGAGCTGGCAAGGGTAGCACTGTAAAGCATGGTGAGGTCTCTGTCGGGCCATTCAAAAGTGGTCTGCAGGACATCAGGAACGGTACGTCCGTCTTTGAAGAAGTAAACCCCGCCGGAGGAGGTTGCCGAAGCAGGTATGCCTATGTGCATGATCTGATTTACCGCATCATATTCATGGGTGAGAAGGTCGCCTGAGAGCCCGGTACTGTAGTCCCACCAGCAACGCCAGCGGAAGAACCGTTCAAGGCTGAACTTTTCGCGTTCTTCAGGCCCCATGTAACGCTCGAGACGGTATGAGTTCATATAATCATTATACTCACTGATCCGTGCCGGATCGCCTTCGAACTGTTTCCAGTCAATGGACTGGGGGCCGGAGTTGTCGATTATCGGATAGACCCATGCCCCGTTTGGGGTATTACGATTTGTGCAAACCTGAATTAGGTTGACATGGCCGAGCAAATCATTTTTAATTATCTCTTCAGCTTTTTGGTAGGATGCGGTCTGGCGACCCTGATGGCCCAGTTGGAATATTATACCGGTATCCCTGACAGCCTGACGGACCATATATGTTTCCGGGACCGTCCATGTCATCGGCTTTTCGCAATAAACATGCTTGCCGGCCCTGGCAGCCTCAATAGACATGGTGCCATGCCAGTGGTCAGGAGCTGCGATCACAACTGCGTCTATATCATCGGCTGCAATAAGTTCCTGAAAGGTCCGGTAACGTTTTGGCGCCGGTCCGAACTTGCCGGTTGTGCCTTCCCTGTTAATGTTGGAACCGGTCAGGCGGGCAGCATCGCCATAACTGTCAAAAATATCGCAAACTCCGTTTACAACTACATTAAGATCATCCTGTTCCATGAATACATCATAGCGGGTATCATCCGGATTTTTCTTTTTAGCATCGATCAGGGTATCAATATATGATGGTTCGGCGAAACCCAGTGCCCTCATTAATTGTTTTCCCCTGATACCGAAACCGACCAGTCCAAGGCGGATTTGTTTCCCGTTTGCCTGCGGCTGAAGGAAAATGGCATCCTTATTGCTCAGATGGAAAACGTCGGATATATCGCGGTTAAGCAAAGCAGTTTTCCTGGTTTTGACAAGCCCGTAAGCTATAGCCCCCAGCAACGGAACTGTTGCAAGTGTTTTTAATACGTCACGGCGCCCGATAGCTGAAGGTTTCCCTTTTTCGCTCTGTCCGGGTGTTATATTAGTTTTTTCTTTTTCCATCGCATCAAATTATGAATTTAAGAAAACCTGATGGCAGCAACCTGACCAAAACACGGTCAACTCCGATCACCCTGGCAGTTGGGAAAACGAACAGAACACCCAGTGCTGCAAGCTCAACGAGGTTCTTGTCAATCAGGAAATATGAGCCTTCAAGCGGCATCATATAATCTGCATCAATAAGGGCGGGGTGGGAGAGAGTGTAAAGCAACAATAAGAGCATTCCCCCGATGCACGACAAACGGGCAAAACATCCAAGCAGGAGGCCCAGACCAATAAGCACCAGCGCCCATTTGTTAAGAAAATCGACATTGTTCATTAATGCGGCATTTCCCGCCATTCCGGTAAACATTGAACGAAAAATACCCTGCGAGTCCATGAGGTAAGCTGTTGCGGTCCAATTCGGATTCAGGACCTTTACCATCCCTTCAAAAAGGAAGTGCCATCCAATAAAAATTCGCAACACAACCAACCATGATAGTTGGGATTTCGAGTAATTGTTTTCCATTTTTGTTATAAAAATAAAGATTGCAGACTCTGTACAATTTAATTGTCCGGTTTAAAATTTTTTTAAACATACAATTTTTCGGATTATGTTCTTTCATTTTAACAAAATTTAAGGCTGGTCCGTTTCGATATTCAGGTACTTAGACCATAAATTTTGATTAAATTAGGTCGTAATATTATTTCAGTATGAAACCAATAAAGCTGCTCTTCTTTATCCTGGTCCTTTCAGGACTGAGATTATCTGCCCAGCATGGGGACCAGATCTATGTTCCGGATCCTGATCCGTTGATTCAAAAAAGAATAGACCAATGGCAGGACATTAAATTCGGTCTTCTCATGCACTGGGGACCTTACAGCCAGTGGGGTATAGTTGAATCCTGGTCGATCTGTCCCGAAGATGAAGGCTGGTGCGTTCCCGATACCGTCAAAGATTATTTTGCATATAAAAAGCGGTATGAGAGTTTGCAAAAGACTTTTAACCCGGTCAGATTCGATCCGTTGAAATGGGCTAAAGCAGCCAAAAATGCAGGCATGAAATACGTTGTTTTCACAACGAAGCATCATGACGGATTCTGTATGTTCGATACCAGGTACACCGATTATAAAATAACCGGAAAAGACTGCATGTTCCATGCTGATCCGAAAGCAGATGTAACCAGGGAAATCTTCAATGCCTTTCGCAGTGAGGGTATGTGGATTGGTGCCTATTTCTCAAAACCCGATTGGCACAGCCCGGATTATTGGTGGCCGCAGTTTCCTCCGTTTGACCGGAATGTAAATTATGACCCGGCTGTTTATCCTGAACGCTGGAATAACTTTGTGAATTTCACACATAATCAGGTGATGGAACTTTGCTCGAACTATGGAACGATCGATCTGCTATGGTTCGACGGAGGCTGGGTTCAGAAAAAGGAGATTAAAGGTGAAACTCCCGGCGTACCCGGTTTCATTGTTAAGAAACCATACAATCAGGACATAAAGATGGATGAACTGGTCGATAAAATCAGGGCAAAGCAACCCGGGGCCATTGTTGTTGACCGCGCCGTGGAGGGAAAGAACCAGAACTATCTAACTCCGGAAAACATGGTTCCGGATAAAATGCTGCCTTATCCGTGGGAATCGTGCATGATCCTGGGAGGTGGCTGGTCTTATTCATTTAATGCCAAAATGATGCCAACCCGTAAAGTAATTCACATGCTTTCGGATATTGTAGCCAAGGGAGGAAATCTTCTGCTGAACATCGGCCCGGGTCCGGATGGGACACTTTACGATGAGGCTTACAGCCGTCTGAATGAGATTGGGGATTGGCTCAGAATCAACGGTGAGGCAATTTACAGCACCCGTCCCATAGCTCCATATACTGACGGTAAATTGCGATATACCCGTGGTAAGGACGGATCAACCTATATCATTTACCTTCTAGATGAAAATGAAACACTGCCAAAGGAGATCATGGTAAAAGGTATTACTCCTGGCAAAGGGGCCAAAATAAGCATGCTTGGGCAAAAGGGAACTTCACTGAGATGGACGCAGGGAGGAGGTTTCCTTAAGATCCAGGTCAGCAAATATCAAGGAAAAGCAATGCCTTCAGGATATGCTTTTGCGCTTAAAATAAGTCAAACTCTGAAATAACCTGTGTAAATCCCTGCGCTCACTTCACCGCAGTTGTTACAGAGTTTGCAGGACTCCATTTTCAAACATGTCATTCCTCATCGTCTGGATTTCAGGTATTCAGCCAGCCTGACTATCTGGTCAGTATTCAGATAATCGATTCCCATATTAATGAAAGTATTCCATGCATTCAAATTGTCAGGTGCATTCCAGAACCTGATTTTCCTGTTAAGGGAATGAACAGAATCTATTACCGATTGCAGCCTGATTTTCTCATTTTCAGGAATCTCTCCATCCCCGTCCCAGGCAATGACAGCTTTCAGGTTTTCACTGAAAAGGGGAACTCTTTTTATTTGGTTCTCATTGTATTGTTTGTCGAACAGTCCATCAAAAAAAATGAATTCCGGATACTTAATGAACCCGGACGGTTCGGGCCTGTTTCCCGAGATAACTATTCTTACAGCATTTTCATTTACTTCCGGATCAAAGACGTCCGGATATTTTCTAAGCTTTTCAATCAACATAGACAGGGCGGGTTCTGCCTCCGTCTTCACATCAATCAGAAGCTGAAATGATGAAGGATTATCATTCCAGGCCTTTCCTCTATTTTTTCTGAACGCATTTACAACAGGCTCAATATAAAGTGAATCAAGAGTCAGTTCAGGTTTGATTTCCGTTTCATGATGTGCAACAAGGAGATTCCCGTTCACTGCCCATATATCGGCTTCTATCGATCCGAAATGATTATTGTATGCTAACCAGAACGGGATGCTGTTGGCATAATCGTTATGGGAATGAGCATTGAGCGTTGAATAATCCCGCTGACCTTGCGCAGCGAGGCACATGCATACAAGTGCAGTGATGATTGTCGGGATTGTCTTTTTCATTTCTTTAGGCTCTGGAATATTATTAAAAGTTTTTTCAGAATCAGCATTATTAACAAAAACAGGCTAATGGTGTTTTATTTTTTAAAATCAGGGTGTTGAAATTGAAATTTACCTTGAAGATACTTTAATTTATCTTTGAATATATACATCTTTGCGTTTACCTGGCAAAGAAATAAACTTGTCTGATAACTAACCGTTAAATGATGAATACAACACTGTGCCACAGGCAGATCAGCATTGCATTCACCACGATTATCAAATGAAGAATGATAAAAGCTGTGCTTTTTTACCTGATACCGGTATTCTTTCTTTTTATTTGCCATAACGAATTGCCCGGATCCATTCGGGAATCTGTCAGGCATTCATTTGTTATTCAGGAAAATCCTTCCGACAAGTCGCTGCTGCTTAACGGCAGGATCTGGCATAATCAGTATTCAAAGGTAACCGGTGACCAGTTTTTTTTGGGAAACATATTCTTTAAAGGATCAGTAACTTTTGACGGGCGGAAATTCGATGATCTTGACCTTAAATTTGATATATACAATGATGAGCTGATACTGAGTATTGAATCTTATCCTGTGATCATGGTGAATAAGGAAATGGTTGACAGCTTCAGCCTGGTTGTCGGAAACAGGATTATTCATATAATTAACGCCGGAAGCGATACTTCAAATGTAGTAAGCGGTTATGTGAATGTACTTTATAACGGTCCTTCCTCCCTTTACGCAAAATATACAAAAAAGATCCAGCCACTGGGAGACGATGGGAAATATGACCTTTTCGTTGAGGAACATCTTGTTTATTTAAGGAAGGGGAGCGAAATGGTGCGGGTAGACGGAAAGAGAAAGCTGTTTAACCTGCTGGACGATAAAAAGAAGGAGGTCAGGGAGTATCTGAAAAGCAACCGGCTTAAAGTCAGGCAAAAGGATCCCGGCACTTTTATTCCTTTACTGGAGTATTATGACAGTCTAAGGAAGTAAAATGAAGAAGACATGAGTTTAAAAGTTTTATTTGCCTCTGTCCTCATATTGATATTTACTGTGGCTCATTCACAGGAGAAATATGTTATTGACTGGGATTTTACCGGTCAGTCATTTGAAGATTTTGTCCTGCAAGCTGAACAGCGTCACCCGGTCAGGTTCTTCTATAACAAAGAGTGGGTCAAGAACCTTACCCTTGGCAGCTACGGAGAGAAGCGGATGCTGAGCGAGATCCTTGATACGCTTTTCAAAGGGGAATCAATTTACTATTATGCGCTTGAATCGGGTAATATTATCCTGACAAGGTATTTTGCCATCAAAACCGTAGAAGACAGACAATCTGAGAATCAGAGTTTTATCCCCGGCATGGATTATTCGGAGAATGAAGCTGTAAAGAGTTCCGTAGGGAACCTTGTGGTGGAAATCGGAAATCCGGCAGACAGGGGCAAGCAGGGGAATGTTACTATATCCGGATATATTACAAACCAGGTCACAAAGGAGACTGTTGCCGGAGTAACCGTTTATATACCAAAACTTTCCGCCGGTACCATATCAAATGCTTATGGATTCTATTCACTCAGTGTACCCCGCGGAAACTATTCAGTGATATTCACCTTTATCGGGATGAAGGAGAGAACAGTTGACCTGAACCTTTATGGCTCCGGTGAACTAAACCTGGATATGGTCAGCGTACTGATTCCGCTGAAAGAGGCTGTTATAACGGCTGAAAAGGATATTACTCTCCAGCGTCTGGAGGTGGGTGTTGAAAAGATAAATATCACATCATTCCGTCTCATGCCAACGGCAATGGGTGAATCGGATATTACAAAAGGCATATTGCTTATCCCGGGTGTCCATTCAGTGGGAGAAGGATCGGCAGGCTTCAACGTCAGGGGAGGCTCGGCCGACCAGAATCTGATCCTCCTTTATGGTGCACCGGTCTATAATTCGTCACATTTCTTCGGATTCTTTTCTGCTGTAAACCCTGACATAATCAAGGATGTTACACTTTACAAAGGCGGAATACCGGGAAGGTACGGCGGAAGGCTGGCCTCTGTCCTGGATATAGTACCAAGGGATGGAAACAGGCGAAAATTTAACTTCAATACCGGGATCAGCCCTATAACAGCCCATTTTGTAGCCGAGGGACCAATTAAAAAAGATACGCTTTTTTATCTTTTGGCAGGCAGGACAACCTATTCAAACCTGATACTCGGATTGATTGAGAATCCCGCGCTCGCGAAGAGCCGTGTATCATTTTATGACCTTAACGCAAGGGTTGCTTATGACATAAGCAAGAATAACAAACTTGATTTTTCAGCTTATTTCAGCAACGATTCATTCAGATTCAATTCTGACACAACATACAGGTATCAGAATAATATTGTTGCTTTGCGATGGCGCCATTATTTCAGCAGCCGTTTTTTCTCGGCAATAACCTTTAACAATAGTCTTTATAAGTACAATATTTCAAGTCTCAGGGTGTCCCAGGAGGCTTTTGCTCTTAATCACAGGATCAACAGCACCGGATTCAAAGCCGATTTCAACTGGTTCACGAACAGGAATGAATTCAATTTCGGAACTGACCTTACCAGGTATGATGTTATGCCGGGAAGCTACATGCCTGCACATGACTCATCAATAGTAATATCAAGATCGATCGAAAGACAGAGAGCCATTGAGGCGTCCGTTTATTTTGAGGATAAGTATGTAGTAACGGATTATCTTTCAATTAATGCCGGCCTCAGGTTTACTTCATTTTTTGCGCTGGGCCCACAGACAGTTTATTTGTATAGTGCTTCCTACCCCAGGAGTATTTCATCAATTACCGACACAATCACCTTTAGCAGGCAAAGCAGCTATAAAACATACGCCGGTCCCGAATTACGGCTGTCTGTAAACCTCAGGCTGGATGATAACAGTTCCTTCAAGCTGAACTACAATCATACAAACCAATACCTTCATTTGTTGTCAAACACTACTGCGATCTCCCCCAGCGACACCTGGAAGCTCAGCGACTATCACGTGAAGCCGCAGTCGTGCGATCAGTTTGCGGCCGGATATTACAGGATGCTCATGAAAAATAAAATTGAAGCATCGGCTGAAATTTATTACAAAAAAATTGACAACATGATTGATTTCAAGGGGGGCACCGACCTGATAATGAATGAACATGTTGAAAGAGACCTGATAAATGTTTATGGCAAGGCATACGGATTTGAACTTCTGATAAAGAAACCGGAAGGACGTACCCGCTGGAGTATCGGCTACACATATTCCAGGGTACTTGTCAGGAGCAAAGGCTCGTTCAGTGAGGAGCTGATCAATTCGGGCAACTGGTTCCCCGCCAGTTTTGACAGGCCGCATGACCTTATAGCTACTTTTAACTATCTTCATTCAAGACGCGTGAGCTTATCGGCGAACTATACTTTCAGCTCGGGCAGACCTGTAACTTATCCCGTGTCAACGTATGCAATCGGGGATATTGTGCTTACCCATTATTCGGACAGAAATAAATACCGGCTGCCATACTATTCGAGGCTTGATCTTTCGGTCAGGGTGAGCGGTGATCTTAAATCAAACAGGATGGTGCACCCTTATTGGATCTTTTCAGTCTACAATGTAACAGGAAGGGAAAATGTTTATTCGGTCTACTTCAAAAATGAAAGAAACGCTGTCAGAGGATATTATCTTTCAGTTTTTGGAAGACCGATACCATCCATTTCGTTCAACTTTGACTTTTAATCAATTATGAACTCACTTACGATAATAGGATTAAGTCTTTTTCTGGTAATGGTTAATGGTTGTACCATTGAATTCAATCCTGATTCTGATGAAAATAAGGAGCAGCTTGTTGTTGAGGGAATGATCACCGATCAGAACCGGGTAAACAGGATAAAGTTATCGAAATCGCTTCCCATCGGAAAACCCCTGGCGTTTAAAGCTGTTAACGGAGCCATCGTAACTGTTACTGATGAAAATGGAATCGTAACAACTCTCCTGGAATCCCCTGCAGGCACATATTCAACAGATTCGACAGAATTCAGGGGACGGGTAGGAGGAAGCTATTCGCTAAATATTAAAATTAACGATGCGAATTATGTGACAGACTTTATAGAAATGAAACCTGTCCCGCCAATTAATACTTTGTATTATGAAAAAGTGATCATCAGCGATTCAGGCGATTCCACTGATCTGGAAGAGGGATGCAGGATATATGTTGACAGTTATGATCCATCAGGGGAGTGTCTGTTCTTCAGGTGGGATTATGCCGAGACCTGGGAATACCGGATTCCTTACGCTGTAACAAACAAAGTCTGCTATATCAATGAACGGTCAGATGAGATCCTGATCAAGAATACATCTCTTTACAGCCAGGCCAGGGTCTCAAAATATCCGGTTCTTTTTATCTCAAATAAGTCTGACAGGCTGAAGGAGACATACAGCATACTGGTTAACCAGTATTCGCTGAATGAAACAGAATATAATTTCTGGGAAAGAGTTCAGAATATTTCCCAGAATGTTGGTGACCTGTACGATATTACGCCTATGGCTATCCCGAGCAATATAAGGCGCAGTGATAACCGGGAGGAGACAGTGCTTGGTTATTTCAGTGTGTCAGCCGTAACTCAGAAAAGGCTTTTCATACATGATCATTTCTATGGATTGCCACACTTTTTTATTTATTGCGCGACCGATACAGTTGAAGGGACACTGCCTGAAACTGGTCTGAATACCGAATACTGGGTGATAGAAGATTACGGAGATGAGCCACAGCCATTCTGGGTAATAACAACATTCAGGGAGTGTGCAGATTGCACTACCAGGGGAACCACAGTAATGCCCCCGTTCTGGAACGAGTACTGACAGGAAAATCGATGAAAGGAAAAGCGACAGCACTTAAAATAGTTTTGATCCTGGTAACATTGTTTTCATGTTTCCGCGCAGATGCACAGAAAATGGAATCTGCCGGGCTTGCGGAACATCAGGTTGAAAATAATCAGGTCGGGCCATGGGAAGAGATCTATCTGCACGTTGACAGGGCCAGGTATATCGCTGGTGAAGACATCTGGCTCAGCATTTACACCATCGATGGCGAAACAGGAAAGCTGTCCGCACTGAGCGCTGTTGCATATGTTGAGCTGATCAATCCATGGAATATACCGGTGGTTCAGAAACGTCTTCAGGTATCCGGCGGAAGGGGCGAAGGCAGTTTTCTTCTTCCCGATTCGGTCAGTTCAGGAACATATACAATCAGGGCTTATACAAACCGGATGAAGAACTACCTTCCAGACAACTGTTACATTTATGATATTGATGTTTACAATCCATTCAAAGGCCCGGATTTCTGGCGTAAAGCTGACTCCGCCGACTCATCTGGTACCGGATTGATCACTTTCCCGGATAAAAATGGAGGCATAATAAATTTGAGAGGAGACACCATATACAGCAGACGCGAAAAAGTTATCCTCAAAATAGGAATAAGCGATAATATTCCTTATCAAACGGGAATTTCTCAGATGAGCATTTCAGTAACCCCTGTTGATGTTTCTTCTTCATGCAGGTGGATTAATGATTATTTGATTCCCGAAACAGATCCCAAACAGTACAGGTTCGAGAGTAACGGACATTATCTTTCAGGAAGAATAAGATACAGGGAAGGCAATATTTCTGATTCTTCAGATTTCCTTTATATGTCCGTTCAGGGGAAGGTGGCTGAGTTCAAATATGCAGTCATAGATACTGCCGGCCGCTTCAGTTTTATTATGCCTGTTGATGATAAAATCAGAAATCTGATCCTGCAGCCTGAAAATGCAAACAACAATATGATACTTGAAATTGAACCATCTTTTTCATGGATATTGCCAGTTTCGCGCTGTTTCAAGGGTACCTTTACTGACCCTCAGCTTGATGTGTTTTCGCGATTGAGTTTTAATTACCAGGCGACAAAGATTTATGGCACCGTTATGAGAAAAGAGGCTGTGACTGACGTTGGAAGAACCGTTAAAAAGAGAAGGTTTTACGGTATACCCGAAATGGAAATATTTCTGGATGATTATATCAGGCTGCCGGTGATGCAGGAGGTATTTTTTGAGCTATTGCCCGGGATCATTCTGAGATCAGGAAAATCGGGGTATGAAATAAAGATCACGAACCCCATGACCGGTAATTTTTATGAGGAGCCGCCTCTTGTGATGATAGATGGCGTGATAATCAATGATCTGACCGTGCTCGTTGATCTTGATCCGGAAACGGTTGAAAAGATTGAGGTGGTAAAAACACCTTATCTGATTGGTGACCTGATATTACATGGGATTGTAAATGTAATAACACGATCGGGTGATTTCAGCAATGTTACCATGCCCGACTATGCTGTTGTATTGACTTACAGAGTTGTTGATGAACCTTATGCCTTTAATGCTCCGGATTATTCCGACGATCAGAAAAGGCTGAGCAGGACACCCGACCTGAGAAATACGCTTTACTGGAATCCTTCGGTGAAAACAGACAGTTACGGAGAGGCGTTAATAGAATTCTGGACTTCAGACTATCCCGGAGTATATAACATTAATATACAAGGCATATCAGGGAAAGGCGAAAAATTATCACTCCAGAAGACAATTACGGTCAGGTAAGCTTTTATAGCCGGTTATTATAACAACCACTTGGGGATATGTAAATGATGTAACTTTTTTCAAATTTTTTATAACAGTTATACTGAGAGATGTGGCAACCTTTATGAGCAGATTATTCATCTTCCTGAAAGCAGCAAACCTTCCGGGATGGAATGCTGTAAGCTGTACTATTTTTGGATAAGAAAATCCAAAGTACTGAATTAAGAAGTTGCCTGTCAGTTTT
>Ga0209706_10001590_pt1 | contig 12878 bp, 12 predicted proteins | sample PPLLaktember2015_6_FD_187263 | JGI IMG/M metagenome (GOLD analysis project Ga0209706, IMG submission 187263) | Freshwater sediment microbial communities from Prairie Pothole Lake near Jamestown, North Dakota, USA - PPLs Lake P8 Core (1) Depth... | ecosystem: Environmental > Aquatic > Freshwater...
TCGCCGAGCGGTTGGGTGTGGGGTTTCGCCGGCGCGAACTCGGCAAGGTCGGCTGATCGCCCAGCCGGATTGTGCTAGCGTTGTACCTTATCTCCGTCATGGCCCTCTAATGGATCACCAGCTGATTTTCGACGCGGAGCTTATCCGTCGCTACGACAAGGCCGGTCCGCGTTATACCTCATACCCGACGGCGGTACAGTTTCACGAGAAGTTCGGCGAGGCTGAGTACCGCGCCGCCGCCCGGGCGAGCAACACCGGCGGCGCCGCGCTGTCGCTCTATTTTCATTTGCCGTTCTGCGACACGGTTTGCTACTACTGCGCGTGCAACAAGATCGTCACCAAGAACCGCAAGCGCACCGCGCCCTACCTGGAGCGCCTGTTCCGCGAGATCGAATTGCAGGGCGAGCTCTTCGACCGTAGCCGCCCGGTGGACCAGTTGCATTGGGGTGGCGGCACGCCCACCTTCCTGAGCGTGGAAGAAATGCGCGCGCTGATGCACAAAACGCGCGAGCACTTTAATCTGCGCGACGACGACAGCGGTGAATATTCAATCGAGGTCGATCCGCGTGAGGCGAGTGCAGAAATCATCGCGCTGTTGCGCGAATTGGGTTTCAACCGCTTGAGCCTCGGCGTGCAGGACTTCGATCCCACGGTGCAGAAGGCGGTGAATCGCGTCCAGTCGGAGGCCGAGACGTTCGCCGTGCTGGAGGCCGCGCGCCGGACCGGTTTCCGCTCGGTGAACATGGACCTCATCTACGGCCTGCCGCACCAGACGGTGGCGAGTTTCGCGGCGACCCTCGACAAGGTGATCGCCGCCGGGCCCGACCGGTTGTCGGTGTTCAACTACGCGCACCTGCCGGAGCTGTTCAAGACCCAGCGCCAGATCGATGCCGCGAGTCTCCCGGCCCCGGCCGAGAAACTCGCCATCCTGCAGCACACCATCGAGCGCCTGACCGCGGCCGGCTACGTGTACATCGGCATGGACCACTTCGCGCGCCCGGACGACGAACTGGCGGTGGCGCAACGCGAGGGCAGCCTGTATCGCAACTTTCAGGGTTACTCGACGCATGCCGACTGTGATCTGGTGGCGATGGGCATTACCGCCATCGGCGCCCTGCAGGGAAGCAGTAGTGCCGCGAGCGCAGGAAGCGCAGGAGCGGCCAAGGGCATCAGCTGTTACAGCCAGAACGTCAAGACACTGGATGAGTACTCCGCGCTGCTCGATGCCGGACATCTGCCGGTTTTCCGCGGTATCGTTCTGAGCGATGACGACAGGCTGCGACGCGCGATCATCACGCAACTCATCTGCCATTTCGAACTCAAATTCGCGCGCATCGAGCAGGCATTTGGTATCCGGTTCCGCGACTACTTCGCTGCCGAGTTGCAGGAGTTCACGGCAATGCAGGCAGACGGATTGCTGGTTCTGAACAAGGATTCCATTGTCATCCGCCCGGCGGGCAAACTCCTCATCCGCAACGTCTGCATGGTGTTCGATACCTACCTGCGTGCAGCACAGCAGCAGCGGTTTTCGAAAGTCATCTAGTGTGGCGTGCCCGCTCTATTAGCGATGCCAGCCGTTCTTTCGATCCGCCCTCCCGCTTGGGTGTGTGCCCAGAATCTCGTGCATTTCCCCGATTGTGTTCGGATAGGATCAGCGTAGTATCGGCTGATAAACAATAATTATATCCGTATATAAGATACGGAAATAACCCGATTCGCTTCTTAGGAGAGGCAAGCTCGCATGCATACGCGGAGTTCTGGCAGCGTTATCGATATCGCAACCCTCAAGGCCGTCTGCAGCGACTGTTCACTGCGTGACCTGTGTCTGCCTTTGGGTCTGGGCGCCGAGGACATGCGGGTACTCGAAGGCAGCGTCAAAAGCCACCGCAAGCTCAGCAAGGGCGATTTTCTGTACCGGGCCGGCGATCCATTCCATGCACTGTATGCAATCCGTTCCGGCAGCACCAAGACCTGTGAGATCGCCGCCGACGGGAGCGTGCAAATCACCGGTTTCCATTTGCCTGGCGAGCTGCTCGGCATCGACGCCATCAGCAGCGAGCAGCACCCATGCGACGTGATCGCGCTTGAAACCACCGATATCTGCGAACTGCCTTTCGGCAAGCTCGAAATGCTGGCGCGCGAGTTGCCGGGTCTGCAGCACCAGCTGTTCCGCCTCATGAGTCGCGAGATCATGGAGGAAGAAACGCAGCTGCTCATGCTCGGGCGCATGAAGGCCGAGGAACGGCTCGCCACTTTCCTGCTCAGCATCTCCAAACGTTACCAGCGCCTAGGCTATTCACCCACCGACCTGCGTCTGCCGATGTCGCGTCAGGACCTGGGCGATTACCTTGGGCTCGCGCTCGAAACGGTGAGCCGCCTGTTCTCGCGCTTTCAAGAAGACAAGCTCATCACTGTCCAGGGCCGAAGCGTGAAACTGCTCAACATCCTGCGCCTCAAGGACGTTACCGAACAAGCCGTCCACAACCAGCACGCACGCCTTTAACCTTCCCGCGTCAACCCGTCGGCTCCAGTCTGGTTGACAAGCACCAGGCCATCCCCTAACTTTGGGTGCCGAGCATTCCCGGAGTTCCCCCCCCCATGGCTTATCGCGTGGCCGATGTCGAGGCGCTGTTTGCGCTGCCGTTCAACGATTTGCTGTTCAAGGCACACAGTGCCCATCGTCAGCATTTCGACCCGAATGCGGTACAGGTGAGCACGTTGCTCTCCATCAAGACCGGTGGCTGCTCCGAGGATTGCGGCTACTGCTCGCAGTCGGCCCGCTATCACACCGGCATCGACAACGAAGGCCTGATGCCGCTGGACGAAGTGCTGGCTTCGGCGCGCGCCGCCAAGGAACGCGGCGCCACGCGCTTCTGCATGGGCGCGGCCTGGCGCGGTCCGAAAGAAAAGGATTTGCAACCGGTGCTGGAGATGGTGCGTGCCGTCAAGGCGCTTGGCATGGAAACCTGCACCACCCTTGGCATGCTGAAGGCCGGTCAGGCCGAGCAGCTGCGCGATGCCGGGCTCGACTACTACAACCACAATCTCGACACCGCGCCCGAGTATTACGGCGAGGTGATTTCCACGCACAGTTACGGCGACCGTCTCGATACGTTGAGCAAAGTGCGCGATGCCGGCATGAAGGTATGCTGCGGCGGCATCGTCGGCCTAGGCGAGTCGCGCAGCGCGCGCGCCGGGCTGATTGCCCAGCTTGCGGCACTCGATCCCGCGCCGGAGAGCGTGCCGATCAATCTGCTGGTGCGCATCCCGGGCACGCCGCTGTCGGACAAGCCGGCGCTCGACCCGATCGAATTCGTGCGCACTATCGCGGTCGCACGCATCTGCATGCCGACCAGCATGGTGCGGCTCTCGGCCGGACGCCAGGAAATGCCCGATTACCTGCAGGCGTTGTGTTTCTTCGCCGGCGCGAATTCGATCTTCTATGGCGACAAGCTGCTCACCACGCCGAACCCGGATACCGACCAGGACCAGCAACTGTTTGCCAAACTGGGTCTGCATTCGATGCCGGCCGAGCACGGCACCCCCCCGAAAGCGACTTGCGCCGTGCTTTGACCAGGGCTCGGGGCGAATGCCCCTTCCTGCACCACCAGCACCGTTGACAGCCCCCGCCCCTGTAGATGATAATAATTATCATTAACAACTACTCAATGAGGTGATGTCGTGGCGTTACACAAGCGTGGGCTATGGTTGGCAGTCGTTTTGGGCATAGGGGTGTTGACCGGGCCGGCACAGGCGGCAGAGGAGGTGAACCTCTATTCCGCGCGCAAGGAAGAATTGATCAAGCCGCTGCTCGACAAGTTCACGGCTAAAACCGGTATCAAGGTCAACTTGGTCACGGGCAAGGAAGACGCGTTGCTCGAACGCCTGAAGAGCGAGGGCCGCAACAGCCCTGCCGACCTGCTGCTCACGAGCGATGCCGGCCGTCTGCACCGTGCCCAGGAGGCCGGGGTACTGGCGCCGGTGGATAGTGCCACCCTCAAGAAGCTGGTGCCGGCCCACTACCGCGACCCGCAGGGGCTTTGGTTCGGACTGTCGGTGCGCGCCCGGCCAATCGCTTATGTCACGCAGCGCGTGCATGCCAATGAGCTTTCGACCTACGAAGCGCTCGCCGAGCGCAAATGGAAGGGCCGCGTCTGCATCCGCTCTTCCGACAATATCTACAACCAGTCACTGGTCGCCTCGATGATTGCGCACCGCGGCGTGGCAGCGACCGAGACCTGGGCGAAGGGATTCGTGGCCAACTTCGCGCGCCCGCCGGTCGGCGGCGACCGCGATCAGGTGCTGGCCGCCGCCGCGGGACAGTGCGATGTGGTCATCGTCAATACCTACTATCTGGCCGCGATGCTGAATGACAAGAATCCGGCACAGCGCGAAGCCGCGCAAAAGCTCGCGGTCTTCTGGCCAAACCAGAAAGATCGCGGTGCCCACGTGAACGTGAGCGGCATCGGTCTGACGGCTGCCGCCCGGCACCGCGACCATGGCGTGAAGCTCATCGAGTACCTGGCTGGCGATGAAGCCCAGGCATGGTACGCTGAGATAAATCACGAATATCCGATTCGGCCCAGCATCCCGGCGAGCAAGACACTCGCGGCCATGGGCAAGTTCAAGGCCGATACTTTGAACCTGCACCAGCTTGGCCAATATAATGCCGAGGCCGTCAAACTCATGGATCGCGCCGGCTGGAAGTAACCGGCGTGGATGCAGTTCGCAGTGAACGGGGCGGGGTGCGCAAGCACCCCGTTTCCTTGCCGGGAGCGGAGTGTGAGCGCTATCACTATTTCAACAGTTGAAGCGACGCGCCGTCCGCGCGGCTGGCTGAGCGGCTGGCGTCTGGGCGTGCTCGTCGTGGCGCTGGTCGTGGCGTTGCCGGTGCTGACGGTATTCGGTTCTTTTCTGCAGCCGGCCACGGAAGCCTGGCAACATCTGGTGCAGACCTCGCTGCGCGATTACGTGGTCAATTCCGTGTTGCTGATGCTCGGGGTCGCTGTCGGTACCCTGCTGCTCGGCGTCTCGACGGCGTGGGTGAGCGCCACCTGCGAGTTTCCGGGCCGGCGCGTGTTCGAATGGGCACTGCTGCTGCCGATGGCAATTCCCGCCTATATCATTGCTTACACCTATACCGGCCTGCTCGATTTCGCCGGACCGGTGCAAACCGCGCTGCGCGAACTCTTTGGCTGGGGATACGGCGACTACTGGTTCCCGAACATCCGCTCGCTGCCGGGCGCGATGGTGATGCTGTCGCTGGTGCTGTATCCCTATGTGTATCTGCTGGCGCGCGCCGCGTTTCTCGAACAGTCGGTGTGCGTGCTGGAGGTCAGCCGCACGCTCGGCGCGACCCCGATGCACACCTTTCTGCGCGTGGCATTGCCGATGGCGCGCCCGGCGATCGTGGCCGGGTTGCTGCTTGCGCTCATGGAAACGCTCGCCGATTACGGCACCGTCCAGTTTTTCGGCGTCAACACCTTCACTACTGGCATTTTCCGCACTTGGTTCGGACTGGGCGATCCGGTCGCGGCCGCCCAGTTGTCGGCGCTGCTCATGAGTTTTGTGTTCGTGCTGATACTTCTGGAGCGCTGGTCGCGTCGCCAGGCGCGCTATCATGAAACCGGCGCGCGCATGAAATCGCTGCCGCGCCACCGGCTCGAAGGCTGGCGCATGGCGGTCGGGCTGGCGGTTTGCATCATGCCGCTGGCACTCGGCTTCCTGCTGCCGGCCGGCCAATTGCTAGCCTCGGCAGTACGCACCGCCGGCCACATGCTGGATGCCGATTTCCTGCGCATCACCGTTAACAGCCTGGCGCTCGCCGGCAGCGCCGCGTTGGTGACCTTGCTGGTGGGATTGTTCATGGCCTATGGCAAGCGTCTGCACAGTGACCGCCTGGTGCAGGGTGCGGTGCGCGTCGCCGGGACGGGTTACGCGATACCGGGTACTGTGATCGCCATCGGCGTGATGATTCCATTCGCCTGGCTCGACAACACCGTCGATGCCTGGATGCGCGCGCGTTTCGATTTCTCCACCGGGCTGCTGCTGAGCGGCACGCTGGTGGCGCTGCTGTTTGCCTACATGGTGCGTTTTCTGGCAGTAGCGTTGCAGACGGTGGAGGCAGGCCTCGCCAAGATCCGCCCCAGCATGGACGAGGCGGCGCGCGCGCTCGGGCTCGGGCCGCTCGATGTGCTGAAAAAGGTGCATGTGCCCATGCTGCGCGGCAGCTTGGTCACCGCCATGCTGCTGGTGTTCGTGGACGTGCTGAAAGAGCTGCCGGCGACGCTGGTGTTGCGGCCGTTCAATTTCAATACGCTGGCCGTGCGCACCTACGAACTGGCGTCCGACGAGCGCCTGGCCGATGCCGCCAGCGCTTCGCTGATGATCGTGCTAGCGGGTATCATTCCGGTGATTCTCCTGAGTCAGAGCCTGAGTCGCACGCGTATCCGCTATGAATAAACTGTTGGAAGTCATCGACGCCGAAGTCGGCTACGGCGGCGCGCTCGTGGTCCGGCAGGTGTCGTTTGCACTGGAGCCCGGCCGGATCGGCTGCCTCCTGGGCCCGAGCGGTTGCGGCAAGACCACGCTGCTGCGCGCCATTGCCGGTTTCGAGATCCTGCAAGGCGGCGAGATCCGCATGCGCGGGCAGGTGGTCAGCCACGCTGGCTGGGCGTTGCCGCCTGAGCAGCGCCGGGTCGGCATGGTGTTCCAGGACTTCGCGCTGTTTCCGCACTTGAAGGTCGGCGACAACATCGGCTTCGGGCTGCGGCACCTGTCGGAACGCGAGCGGCGCACACGCGTGCAGACCCTGCTCAGGCTCGTGGGCCTGCCGGAATACGAAGGCGTCTACCCACACCAGCTTTCCGGTGGCCAGCAGCAGCGCGTCGCGCTGGCGCGCGCCATGGCGCCGCGTCCGGAACTGCTGCTCCTGGACGAGCCGTTCTCCAGCATGGATGCCGAGCTGCGCGAGCAACTGGCGCGCGAAGTGCGCGCCATCCTCAAGGAAGAAGAGATTACCGCGCTGCTCGTCACTCACGACCAGTACGAGGCGTTCGCCATGGCCGACGAAATCGGCGTGTTGAACGCAGGACAACTGATGCAGTGGGACAGCGGCTACAATCTCTACCACCGGCCCAGCAATCGTTTTGTCGCCGACTTTATCGGCCAGGGCGTCATCCTGCCGGGTGAGGTGCTCAACGAAGGACAGGTGCAGACCGAGCTTGGGGCTATCAGCGGCCAGTTACCGCCGGGCTGCAAGGCCGGTTGCAAGCTGGAAATCCTGCTGCGCCCGGACGACATCCAGCACGACGACCAGAGCGACTTGCACGCCAAGGTGGTGGCCAAGGCGTTCCGCGGCGCTGAATTTCTCTATACGCTGGAGCTGGCGAGCGGCACACGGGTGCTCTGTTTTGCCCCCAGCCATCACGACCATCCACTCGGTGAGCAACTCGGCATTCGCGTCGAGGTCGATCACCTAGTCATGTTTCCGCAGCCGGGGCAGGCCGGAAATATGACTAATACGTAAAGGTGCCGCTTAGCCCGAAACGCCGCGCTAATCGGTTCGGCTACCGGGGGGTCGCCGAGTGGCACGTCGCGGATTTCGAACACTATTCCAGATTGCTTGGATACAGGTCGGTTTGCTGCCGATGCCGGCTCAGGGTGCCCAAAGGGGTCCATGTCCCGGGGCAGGGGGTATACAGCGGTAAATACAATATGTGACAGACCACGATGTAACGATACCGCACTAAAAATAAAAACTACCCTCTGAATTGTTTATTAGCATTTTTACTGGGTCCGATGTCGGTCCAAGCCCGTGTCAGTGGCATGCTCCTTGCAAATATCCTGGTCATCGGCCCGTTGCTTGAACTCGGGCACAAAAATAAGGATAAAAACAATGGGTCTGTCAATTCGTCCACTGTTGTGTGTGATGGTCGTCGCCTTTTTGACCGCCTGCGGTGGTGGTGGCCAGGGCGCATCCGGTAGTTCAGGTAGCGGTAGTGGTGGTAGTAGTGGTAGTGGTGGTGGTGGGGCTGGCGGCACACCCGTCACGGGTAGCGGTACGTACGATGTCGATGCCAATGGCATTCCGAAATTCGTAGCGCTCGATTACATCGATCTCAACAAGATTTACCGCATCTCAAAATTCCGTTCCGGCCACGGCCATGATTACTGGGATGCGTTCGAGAATTGCCGGAGCATGAAGCACTACTACCAGCCCTTGGGTAGCGTCGACTGGGCGACGGTGGATATCTATGCGCCGGTCAACGGCACGGTCGAAGCGGTGACACCGGAGTGGGCCGGCTATCAAATCAGGATCCGGTCTCAAGATTACCCGGCGTTCAGCTTTATCCTGTTTCACGTAAATCTGAGCTTGGTTCCGAATGTTGGCGACGCGGTTACCATCGGCCAGCATCTTGGTACCCACGTCGGTTCACAGACGACGTCGGACATCGCCGTACGCGTGAATACACCGGGCGGTAACAAACTTGTGCCGTTCGTGAGCGTTATGACGGACGCGTTGTTTGCCAATTACCAGACACGCGGTTTGGCGACACGTGACGACGCGATCATCACCAAGGAAGCGCGCGACGCCGATCCGCTGAATTGCACTGGTGAGGCGTTTGGTACGAGCGGTACGCTCGAGAACTGGGTGGTGCTCAACTGACCCGCATGCAGGATTCTCACCTCGTGATGCTCATGCAGCCGGGCAGACCGCGAGCGTCGCGAGCAGTTAGCCGGTTACCGCCTTGCTGATCGGCTCGGCCGCCGGGATGTCTTCCAGCGGCACGTCACGAATCTCGAATTCCATTTTGTCCAGATCGCCCAGAATATAGGTCGGCTTGCTGCCAATTCCGGCGGTCGTGCCCGGGTCGAGACGCAGGGTCTTTCCGCCTTTCACATTGGCAATCTCTTCGATGCGCGCCTTGTGCTCGTGGCCATTGCACACCAGGTCGTAGTCGCCGGTGGTGGCCATGGCCTTGGCGTAGTGTGGGTAGTGCACCATGAAAATTCTTTTGCCGGCGAGCGTGAACGAGGCATCCTGGCCGTGGTAGGTCACCAGACCCTTCGACTCGTGCGCGATGCGCGACAGGTGAAACAGGTCGCCGGTGTTGTTGCCGTAGATGATGTGGATTGGCAACCCGAGCTTGGTGATGGAGTGCAGGGTAGAAGGCGCGACGAGGTCGCCGCAATGCAGCACCACCTCGGCGCCAAGACCTTTGGCCTCATTGACGGCGGAGGCCAGCAGACGGCGGTGGTCGTGGGAGTCGGAGACCAGACAGATTTTCATAACACCGGATACCAGTAGCAAGATGTACGGGAAGACCAAAAGCGGCGGTGATTATATCAACCGCGCATTTTGCTGTCCTTATCGACGTCCTGTTCCGCTTCGCATCTCCCGAGACAGATAAACGGACCGGTCCACGACAAAAGCCTTGCCGGCACAGGTGTTTCTGCCACTCTACGGTCAGCCGCGCTTCCGGGAGTATACTGGCAAGACTATCCGCGCAATGGATGCTCGATGCAGGAGAGTCGTTCATGACGTACAAACTAACGATCGACCAGAAGCCTGCCTATCTGCACGTTATCGTTACCGGTCAGAACAGCAGCGAGAATGTGATGCGATACTTGGAGGAGACCCTTCGTGAGTGCATGGCCCGCAGCTGTTTCAGGGTATTGATCGAAGAGCGCCTCGATGGACCCCGCTTAGGAACGCTGGATGTGTTCCAGATCGCATCGGAGGAAAGCAGCAAAGCCGAGGGGCTTTTAAAGGCAATCGCCTACGTCGACGTCAATGCCGAGGGCAATTTGATGCAGTTTGCCGAGACCGTGGCGGTCAACCGTGGGTTGCCCGTCGTTGTTTTCTCGACCGTGGCGGATGCCGAGAAATGGCTGCTGAGTGAAGATCGCGGAGGAACAGAACCGCATGCTGCCGCGGACGCCAAATAGCTAAGATCCAGGTTCTCGGGATAAGCGTTCTTTGCGTAACCCATCAACGCTTGCGCAGCTGCTTTTTGTAATGAGTGCCGGCGGCACAGGCGGTCACTCCGATAACTTGACCAAGACCTTATGCGCCGTTGCGTAGCGATGTTTGGTCAGCTCCGGCTCCCGGCAAAAAGCTCGGGACCGAGCGGGGCACGGCCACGCCAGGAATTGATCAGCAGTTCCGCGAACTCGGGCACGACCGATTGCCGCACGGAATCGCGTGCAAGCAACAACTCGCTCCACGCCTTGAGGCGCGGCCGCCGTGCAAACACGCCAAGCACCAGATACGGTTCCATCAATGTGGTGCGCAGCAGCAGGGGCGCGAACGCGCAGTCGACCAGTGCCAGGACCGCGCCGTTGAAGTAGGGGCCTGCACCGAGTTCGGCCTCGAGGCGGTCGAGCGACAGCGCGAAGCGCCCGGCAGCGGCCTCAAATGCCTCGCGGTTCGGCGACTTGAGCATCTGGAACTGTTCGGTGAGGAGGTTCGAGGAGAATTCGATCCAGGCGCGATTGTGCGCTCGCCGCAGTGCGTCCGCCGGATGCAGATGCGGGACATAGACCTCGTCGAGATATTCGACGATGACGGCTGATTCAAACAACACGGTGTCATCGACTTTCAGCAGCGGTACTTTGCCGAGTGGAGAAATCTTCCGGAACCAGTCGGGCGGGTTGGCTTGATCGATGTAGGTGATCTTGAATGGCACGGCCTTCTCAAGCAGAACGATGGCCGCACGCTGCACGTACGGGCAGGTCTTGAAGCTCACGAGCTCGAGTTGTGGTTGAACCATGGGTTTTCCTGGCGGCCGCTGAATCCGGAACTTTACTCCTTGTCCGGCACGGTAGCGACCTGCGCGGAATCGCTTGCCATTACGTCCCGTGCGCGACGATGCCCACGATGGCCATTCCAATCGCGCTGGTCGCCGCGCCTACCAGTCGCCGCCGCCAGCCCTGGTGTTCGCCCAGCCACACGACGCCGAGCACCACTGTCAGCAGAATGCCGCCGTTGGCGAGGGTCACGGCATACGCGGCGGGCAATACGCGCATGGCATGAATCACCAGCGCGTAGGCCACGCCTACCGTCAGACTTCCGATCAGCAAAGCGCGCAGGTCGGGTAGGGCGGCGGGACGCCAACAGCCTTCGCGCCATTTCAGCTCGCTCGCCAGCATCACCCAGGCAATGACGAAGGTGGCGGTCACGAACGCCAGTGCGTCCTCGATGTGTGGCAGGCGCAGCGTGGCCAGCTTGTCGCTCAGGCTGTAAACGCTGGTCATGACGGCGGCCAGGGCGGCGAACGGCAGGGCGCGGCGCACGCCGTGGGCGTGCGCGCGGGTGTCGAAGGCGATCAGCCACAGCCCGAAGACGCTCAGCGCCACACCCGCCCAGGCCATGGACGGCAGCACGCGGCCGAACACGAGCGTTTCGCCCAGCGCTACCAGCAACGGCGCGCTGCGCGCGAGCGGGTAGACGGCGCTGGCCGGCGCGAGCCTGTAGGCGTGGCGCAGGGCGATGAAATACACGCCATTCGCCAATCCCGTGACCAGCACCGTGGCGCCGAGCACGGGATCCACGGCGATCGCCTCGGCGAATGCCGGCAGTGTCCACGGCGCGAACAGCAGGATATGCGCGCCCACCGCCCACCACAAAAAATGCGCCGCCGGAGTCACCTGCCGTGCCAGCAGGTTCCACGCCACGTGCATGAGCACGGCGAGCGCCAGTGCGGCAAAGGCACTCATGCGTTGACGAGGCGCACGGTCGTGCCATCGCGCGCCAGCGATACCGAGGCGGGCAGGGCCTCCGGGTGTTGCATGAGCCAGGTGTCGAAGGCGTGGCCGATATGGGTCAGCACCAGGTCCACGCCGCCGAGGTCCTTGCCGATCGCGAGGACCTCGGTCAGGTCGTTGTGGTTGCGGGCCGGTTCCGCGCGTGGCGGATGCGTGCAGTCGAGTATCACCGAATGCGGCCGCCAGCCAACCAGGAATTCGCGCGTATTGGGCGGCAGGCCGCAGGTGTCGGTGAGATAGGCGACGCGATGGCCACGCTGCTCGAGGCAGTAGCCGAATGTCGGCTTGGAGTGGATGAGGGGCACGGGGGTAATAACAAGGTCGCCGAGCTGGAACGGCGCAAACTTCGTCAGCCGGTGAAAGCGCAGCAGGCCGTTATTCTTGTGCAGGTCGGCGCAGCCCACGGAATCCGGTGGGGCGTAGACATCGAGCGGGTCGCCGACGCCCCAGCGCAGGTGAAACAGTCCCTGAACATGATCGGGGTGATAGTGGGTGAGCAATACACCCGCGAGCATGCCGGCGGGAAAGCGCTCCGTCAGGTCCAGCAAGCCGGCGTCGATCAGTAGACGCCGGCCATCGCTCTCCACCAGCGCGCAACAGGGCGCGCGCCGATACTCGCGTTTCACCTGCGCACGCGCACATGCCGGACACTCGCAGCCATACAGCGGCACGCCGCCGGCCGCGCCGGTGCCGAGCAAGGTCAGACGCATGCGTGTTGCCGCTGGCCGGTGAGGAGTAGCTGGACGAAGGCGCGGCCGGCGGTCTCGAGATCGGCGTCGTTGCGGATGCGTACCGAGTTGGGATGATCCGTGTTCACCAGGGCGTCGGTGCGTTCGATGCGTTGTTCCACCTGTGCAGGCGTTTCGCGGCCGCGCGCCAGCAGGCGTTGGCGCAGGATGTCGGGCGCGACTTCGATGTGCACAGGGATCAACTCGGGATAGATCGCGGCCGCGCCGTCCAGGTACTCGCGCGAACCATTGAGAACGACCGTGAGCCCCTTGGCCAGCCACAGATTGATTTCATTACCGATCCCGTATCGCAGGCCATGGCTGGTCCAGTGCATGGCGAACAGGCCGCCGGCCAGGCGCGCGTCGAACTCGGCCTCGGTG
>Ga0209706_10001591_pt1 | contig 12876 bp, 11 predicted proteins | sample PPLLaktember2015_6_FD_187263 | JGI IMG/M metagenome (GOLD analysis project Ga0209706, IMG submission 187263) | Freshwater sediment microbial communities from Prairie Pothole Lake near Jamestown, North Dakota, USA - PPLs Lake P8 Core (1) Depth... | ecosystem: Environmental > Aquatic > Freshwater...
CCTCGGGGTCGGCGACGTTGACGCCGTACATGGAGTAGGCGATGCCGGTGTTCGCCGAGGCGCCGAAGGCGGAGTTGTTATTGACGCCGGGGGCCATGTTGACGATAAGGGCGGTAAACAGGTCGGACGGCATGTTCTGGAGGATCTCGTTCGACAGGGTGACGGACGCCGTCTCGGTGGATTTGACGTCGACCGTCGGGGACTTGGCGACGACGGTGACCTCCTCGGTGACGGCCGCCGGCTTAAGCTGGATATCCACCGTCAGGGTCGCCGTCGTGTTCACCCGGATCTTCTCCCGGACGACGGCCCCGAATCCCGCAAGCTCCGCCTTGACTTCGTACTCGCCGGGCGGCAGCGCGGGGAACCGGAATTCGCCGTTGACGTCCGTGACGAACGCGCGGACGCCCATGAGGTTCTCGCCCGAAAGCGTCACGTTGACGCCGGGCAGAGGGGCGCCCTGCTCGTCCGTGATGACGCCGCGGATGGCGCCGGTCTCACGAGACTGGGAGAAGGCGGCGGGGGCGAGGAGGAGCATGATGGCTAGAACGGTTAAGACTCTTTCTCTCAAAAAGGCCTCCTTTCTGATCGATCTCCGGGGATTTGTTTCTGGCGGGCGACGTCTGACGCGTTCCTCGATGGACACCTCCTCATGCCGGACAAGCGCTGACCCTGAGGCAGCAAAAATGATGCCAAAATCTCGCTCTTTAAGATTCTCTTTGATATCAATAGTTTAAGATTCACGCCCTATCATCGTCATTCGTAATTTTGAATAGTATCCAAAAATCTATACGTTTTCAACATAAAGTTTGTTTACATCGGCCGTCCGCCCGCGCGGTCCGGCCCGCCGCGATTTGTGTTGGTCCCAGCCGTGTGCTATCGTAGTTTTTCCAGGATGAAAAAGATCAGCCTCTTCGCTTTTGTGGCCGCCGCCCTTCTCCTGGTCTCGACGGGCCTCCCCGCGGCCGCGGAGAAGATGTCTCCGGAGCTCGAGCGCTGGCTCGAGGACGTGGCCCCCATCATCACGAAAACCGAGCGGTCCGTGTTCCTGAAGCTGCAGACCGACGCCGACCGGGCCAAATTCGTCCGCTTTTTCTGGCGGACGCGGGACCCCCTCCCTGACACCGCGGATAACGAGTTCCAGAAGGAGTACGAGGAACGGGTCCGTTTCGCCGACCAGACCTTCGGCCACTTCTCGCCGAAGCGGGGAAGCCAGACCGACCGGGGCTTTTTCCACCTCGTCCTCGGCAAGCCGCTCGAGAGGACGCTCTATACAACCCAGTCCCAGGTCTGGCCGCTGGAGCTTTGGTTCTACAAGGGCGACCCGGAATACGGCCTTCCAGGCTACTTCTACCTGATCTTCTACCAACCCGAGGGGATCGGCGATTTCCGGCTCTTTTCCCCGACCGTCGAAGGTCCCGAGAAGCTGGCCCTGCCGATCACGGGAACGGGGCAGTCGCTGAGCCGGTCGGAAGCGTACTCCCGGATCAAGCAGGTCAACGGGGAGCTGGCTTCGGCGTCCCTGAGCTATCTGCCCAGCGACTCGTCCGGGGGGGCGGCCTCGCTCTCTTCGGATCTCATCATCGCCTCCGTTCGCAACCTCCCGGAAAAGAAATTCTCCGATTCGTACGCCCGTTCCTACCTGGCCTTCAAGGATTATGTGGAGACCGAGTACACGGACAGCTACATCACGAGCGCGTTCAGCTTCCGCGTCTTCCGGACGGCCGGCCAGCCCTTTCTCCATTGGTCGATCGAGCCGGAGAAGATGAATTTCGCCTCCCAAGGGGAGACGATCTACGCCAGCTTCGAGTTCGTCCTGCGGCTCGAGGACGGCCGGGGCGCGACGGTCTTCGAGAGGACCGAGGAGATCCCGCTCAAGGTCACGTCCGAACAATACAAGGCCCATGAGCGCCAGCGGTTCGCCTTTCAGGACCTCCTGGCCGTGGCGCCCGGCGAGTACAGGGCGCTCGTCCTGCTGAAGAACAAAACGGCCCGGGATTTCTCGTCCTTCGAGACGCGGATCACCGTTCCCCCGGCGGACGCGTCCGGGGCGCCCGCCCTCACCGCGCCGCTCCTCTATTATGCCCGGACCCCGGTCCCCGCGGACCAGAAGGGGAATCTCAAGGCCTTCGTCTTCGGCGATCAGCAATATCTCGTCGGCGCCCGCAACGAGTTCCCGTCGTCATCGATCCTCGGCGTTTTCGCCCAGGCCCGGAACGCCGGCGGGCTCGTTCGGGGCGCGGCGCCCGCCTTCCGCCTCGACCTCATCTCGCTCGACACGAACGTGAGGGCGGCGTCTTTTCCCCTGCCCGAGGTCGCTCCCGATCCAGGCGACGCCACGACCCTCTTCGTTTCGGGCGCTGCCCCGCTGAAGGACATCCGGGCCGGCTATTACCGAGCCGAGGTCTCGCTCGTGTCCCCGGACGGCCAGACGCTGCTCACGGAGAAAGAGAACTTCGTGGTCCTCGGCCAGCCGTTCCCCGTCATCCCCTGGGTCTATGCGCGCTTGCACGGCCCCTTTCCGGGGCCCGGCCATCTCCAAATCCTCGGCTCCCAATATTTCCTCAAGGGCGAATACGCCCGGTCCCGGGAGGCCCTCGAGCAGGCTCTCAGGAGCCGCGACGATCCATCGGCGCGGCTGCTCCTCGCCAAGTCTCTCTACGGGTTGGGCCTCTACCGGGAGTCCCTGGCCCAGGCCACGGCCGTTCATGACCGCGACGGCGACAGGGAGTCGGCCAAGGTCATGGCCCTCGACCAGGCCGGGCTGAAGGACTGGAACGCCGCTCTGGCCATCCTCGAGAAGCTCATGGCCGAAGCCACGGAGATCCCCGTCCTGAATCTCGCGGCCGAATGCCACCTGGCCCTCGGCCGGCCCGAAAGGGCCTTGCCTCTACTCCAGAAGTCCCTGGCCCTCGCTCCGGATCAGCCGGCCGCCAGGGCCATGGAGGAGGAGGCGAAAAAACGTCTCGACCGGCGCTAGGAGTAACCCATAATGAACAAGAAAGCCGCGCTCATCGCCTTGGCCGTCCTACTGACCGCCGCGTCCGCCTGGCCCCAGTACCAGGGGCGGATCACCGGGCGGGTCCTCGACCCGGCCGGGAATCCCGTCGCCCAGGCCGAGGTGACCATGGTCTCCCCGAGGGCGTCGACCCTCCGCTACGAATTGAAAACCGACAAGGACGGCCGCTTCGTCCAGATCGGGATCGATCCCGGTTATTTCATCCTGACGGTCAAAAAGAGCGGATTTGCCCCCGGCACGAAGGAGATCCATGTCGGTGTCGCCGGAGTGGAGGGCTTCGAGATCACGCTGATGTCCGCTTCGGCGGCCGCGGAAAAGGGCTATTCCGCCGCCGACAAGGCGTTCCTCGCGGGCAACAAGCTCTATGCCGGGCAGAAATTCGCGGAGGCCGCGGCGGCCTACAACGAGGCCATCGGCATCGATCCGTCGAACTGGGCCTATCAGCTCAATCTCGGCCTGGCCCGGAAGAAGCTCGGCCAGACCGATGAGGCGCTGGCCGCGTTCCGCAAGGCCGTCGAGCTCAGCCCCGAGAGCTACAGCGCCAATAAGGAGACCGGGGAGGCGCTGGCCAGGGCCGATCAGTTTGCCGAGGCCAGGCCCTTCTACGAGAAGGCCGCCGGCCTGAGCCCCGAAGATCCCGACGCCCAATACAACCTCGGCGTCTGCCTTGTCAACCTCGGCGAGCCGGAAGGGGCGCTGCCGCTCTTCGGGAAGACGGTCGAGCTCAAGCCGGATTACGCTGACGCCTATTATCAAATGGGCACGATCCTCATCGGCCAGAACAAAGCGCCTGAAGCGAAAGCCAACCTCGAGAAGTTCCTGGCCCTGGCCCCCGATCATGAGAAGGCCGCGATCGCCAAACAGCTCCTCGAATTCCTCAAGAAATAAAAAAAGGGCCGCCCCGCGGGGCGGCCCCTGGATGCTCGAACAGGCCGGGTCTTACTTGACGGTGAAGGCCATCTTCGTATCGGCCTTCTTTCCCGAAACGTTGTCGTCGACGTGGACGGCGAGAACGTACTTCCCCGCCGGGAGGGGCTTCTTCTCCGTGGCCGTCACGGTGCCCTTTTCGTCCATCGTCTGGAGGGTCTGGAAGAGGGGCAGCGGCTGGTTGATCAGATAGAGCTCATAGGTCTGAGGCGCCCACTTAATGGCCGCCTTGCCGTCCTCGCCCTGGACTTCGAAGCTGACCTGGAGGTCGAGCACGGGCCGCGGGGCCGCGGGGTCCTTGGCGGCGGCGCCGAGGACGAAGAAGAGGACCTCGAGGTTCTCGCCGGAGGCGATCTCGGCGGCGGCATTGTTCACGACTTTGGCCGCGCCCCAGGTGAAACAGCCCCGGTGGATGGTCGGCCTCATGTCCGGCTCGACCTGGTCCATGGCCAGCACGATGACCGGATCCGTCGGCCAGAGCGCCGTTTCATGGACCTCCGGTCCGGGCAGGGTGATGTCGGAGTACGCGACGCTGATCTTCTTCGCGTCCGGCGTGGTGAGGACGAGGGCCAAGGTATACTGGCCGGCGGGCAGGGCCAGTCCGAACGAGTACCAGTCTTCCTTGTCGGCGGCATAGCCTTCGCCGGCGGTCTTCAACACGGCCTGGCTCTTGCCCCCGAACTTGGACTTGAGCGCGCCGCTCGCGTCCGGCTGGTAGAATTCGAAGAACGCATTGAGGGTGGTTTCCATCTCGCCGGTTCCCGAGGCCGCAGGGGCGTAGCCGAGGTCGCCGTTCTTGGCCTTGAAGAAGAAGATGGGATAACGGTTATCCTGCTGGGCGGGAAGGACGAGCTGCTTGAAGAAACTGAAGGGGATGTCCTGACGCCCCTGGCGTGTGGCCAGGCCTTCCTGGATGACAGCCGCGATCTCCTTGGGCATCGAAGCCTTCGCCGCGGGCTTCGGTTCCTGTTTCTTCTGGGGTCCGAGCGCCGCCTGCATGGGCAGCGCGAAAATGCCGATGACGACGAAAAGCGCGAGCGCCGAAGCGATCGTTCTGGAAGCTCTCATTGGTCCTCCTGTTGATCTCATCTCATTCACTTCCACTTTCCTTTAGAGCAATTCTCATGCCAAGTTCTCAGGCAGGAATCCCCGGCCCGACGGGCAAGCCGGGCGCGGCGCGTAAAGGACCTTTACAGAAATCCCTCGCACCTCGCGCGGCCTCCCCGCGGCGGAAAGAAAGGGTACTATAGCAAATTTCATTGTTTTTTCAATGCCCGATATTTCTTCACGGCGTCCAGATGTTCGCCGAGCGTCCGGCTGAACCGATGGCCGCCGTCCCCCCGGGCGACGAAGTACAGATAGCTGTCCGGAGAGGGATGGAGGGCGGCCTCGAGGCTCGTCCGGCCGGGGTTGGAAATGGGGCCGGGAGGCAGCCCGGCATGCAGGTAGGTGTTGTAGGACGAGGGGAGCTTGAGATCACGGGTGAGCAGCCGTCCGGTGTAGCGGCCTTCCCGCTTGAGGGCATAGGCGATGGTGGGATCGCAATCGAGCTTCATCCCGATCCGCAGGCGGTTGTGGAAGACGGCCGAAACAAGGGGCCGCTCGTCGGGGAGCGCGGTCTCTTCCTCGATGAGTGACGCGAGCGTCACGACGTCCCGGACGCTCATCCCCAGCCCGGCCGCCCGCCTTCGTAGGCTCTCGCCGAAGACCTGACGGAACTCGGCGACCATGGCCGCGACGAGGTCGGCTTCCGGGGCCGTCCGGGGCAGGCTGTATGTGTTCGGGAACAAATACCCTTCGAGGTCCCTGGCTCGCGGATCTAGGTCGGCGATGAGCGAGACGTCGAGGAAGGCCCGGCGGAAGGCGTCCGCGCCCGCGGCGTCGCCCGGCCGGAGAAGCCCGGCCATCTCGTCTCCCGTCAATCCCTCGGGGACCGTGACGGGCACGAGATGGATGCGGCCGCCGAAGATCTGGATGAGCACATCCTTGGTTTTGAGCGAAGTCGCGAACAGGTACTCGCCGGCCTTGAAGCGCTCGCCAGGATAAAAAAGCCGGCAAGCCAGCCGGAGAGGGAGCGCGCCGCGGACGATGCCCCGCTCGCTCAGGCGGTCGAGGACGCGGCGGGCGCTCCAGCCCTTTTCGACCTCGAAGAAGGCCGTCTCCGACCCCTTCGGCGCGGCGGCGGGCGCGGCGAGCTCACGGACGAGCCAGCCCGTGAAAGCGGGCAGGACGATGACGGCGGCGGCGAGGGCGGCCCTAACGATCTTCAGGACCATCGTCCACGCTGCGCTTCCGCTCGAGGTAGGTCGAGAGGATGATGACGGCCGCGATCCGGTCTTCCCAATCCTTCTTTTTCCGGCCGCGGAGCTTCTCGTCCTCCAGGGTCTTGAGGGCCTGGCGCGTCGTCAGGCGCTCGTCCTGGAGTATGACCGGCTTGCCGGCGGCCTTCTTCAGCCAGGCCGCGAAGGTCCGGGTCTTCTCGGCCCGGGTCCCGGAGCTGCCGTCCATGCGCAGGGGGTTGCCCAGGACGATCTCCCCGACCTCGTGCTTGGCGACGAGGTCCTGGAAGTACTTCCGGTCGACGTTCTCCCGGCCCGTGAGCGTGTAAGAGCCCAGGGGCTGAGCCGTGATCAACAGGGGGTCGCTCAAGGCCAGACCGATGTGGCGGTCGCCGTAGTCGATCCCAAGCACCCGCATCAGCGCTCTCGTTCGACGCAGACCTTCCGGGCGCGATGGCGCTCGAAGCCGAGGGCGATGAGCCGCTCCAGCAGCCGGGGAAAGGGGAGCCCCGAGGCGGCCCAGAGCTTGGGGTACATGCTGATCTCGGTGAAGCCCGGGATGGTGTTGATCTCGTTGACGTAGAGACGGGCCGTTCCCTTCTCCAGGAAGAAATCCACCCTGGCCAGGCCCGAAGCGGCGAGGGCCTTGTAAGCGGCGATGCCGGTCGCCTGGATCCTGGCCCGGATCGACGCCGGGAGCTTGGCCGGGATGACGAACCGGGTCTTGCCGTCGATGTACTTGTCGCGGTAGTCGTAGAATTCCCGGAAGGGGATGACCTCGCCGGGCAGGGAGGCCTCGGGCTCCTCGTTGCCGAGCACGCTCAGCTCGAGCTCACGGCCGGCAATGCCCTTTTCGACGAGGGCCATCGTGTCGTAACGGAAGGCCTCGTCGAGGGCGGCGGGGAGGCCGGCGCCCTCGGACACTTTGGTGATGCCGACGCTCGAGCCGAGATTGGACGGCTTAACGAACACCGGCAGGGGCAGGGCGCGCCGGACGCGGCGCAGCACTGCGGCGCGGTCCTTCGTCCAATCCGCCGCCCGGACCGCCACGAAGGGGACGATGGGCAGGCCGTGATCGCGGAGGACGGACTTGGCCAGGGCCTTGTCCATGCCCAGCGCTGAACCGGCGACCCCGGCCCCCACATAGGGGACTCCGGCCATCTCGAGCAGGCCTTGGATCGTCCCGTCTTCGCCGAAAGGCCCGTGGAGGACGGGAAAATAAATATCGGCGCCGGGCCCCGCGGCCCCCGGGCCGGCCTGCCAGGGGAGGAACGAGCTCGCCGGTCCCCGCTCAAGGGCGGCCATGTCCGTCGAGGGCGCTTCAACCGCCTTCCAGAGACCGTCCCGGGTGATGTAGATGGACCGGACCTCGAACTTTTCCCTGTCCAGGTTCCTGTGGATGGCGGTCGCCGAGATCAGGGAGATCTCGTGCTCAGCCGACCGGCCCCCGAAGATCAAAGCGACGGTGATTTTTTTTGACATTCGGCCAACCAGCGCGACTAACCTTATGGTTTGATTCATTTTATTCGAATCACGGTCGATTGTCCACCGGGAACGGGCGCTAACGAGATGTTGACAGCCGTGGGAAAGGGACCGTATAATCCCCCCCGGTGGAACTTCTTCAGCCAAGAGGTGTGACCATGAGCAGAAAACCGGTGATCTCTCTGGGAATCGCCCTCGTACTTGCCAGCCTGGTCCTTCTCGTTCCTGGCCGGCCCTTCGCCCAGGACATCCAGGAAGTCCAGGAGAGCCAGATCAAGAGGGCCAAGATCTTCGACGAGACCTATCAGCTGATCAACGAGTCGGACCTCAACTGCTCGTTCTACATGCACGAGGAAGGCAAGTTCCTGCCCGACATCCAGATCATCGGCGCCGAGCGGATGAACGAGAAGTCCGTCTTCGAGGACGGCGACCTCATCTACCTCAACAAGGGCGCGGCCGACGGGCTCGAGATGGGCCAGCTGTTCCTCACGGTCGGGCTGCGGGCCAAGGTCGCCAAGCTCGGCACGGTCATGGAGCGGCACGGCCGGGCCCGGATCGTGCGGCTCGACGACCGGATGGCCTCCGCCAGGGTCGAGAAGGGCTGCGGCACGGTCCTCGTCGGTGATTTCCTGCTCCCCTTCGAGGAAGAAGCCGGAGAGATCGGCAAGGACCTCGGCTACGGCGACATGGATCCCAACGCCAGCAAGAGGGGCCGTGTCATCTACATCGAGAACGATTTCCATATCTCGGCCACGAACCAGTGGGCCCTGATCGACCTGGGCCGCCAGCACTGCGTGCAGATCGGAGACCAGCTCAACGTCTTCCATCAGGCCCGGCCCGACCTGCCGCGGGAGGCGTTCGCCAGCGCCATCATCATCGACGTCCGCGGCGCGACGTCGACGATCAAGATCCTCGGCGCCCGCGACGCCGTCGATATCGGCGCCGAGATCCAGATCAACACCACCCGCTGATAGTGGGATAGTGGGGGACATGTCCCTTTGGTACGTGTCCCCGTTCTTCTCCCCCGGGACACGTATCGGATGTCCATGTCCCGGTTCCCCTTTTGGTTGACAGTCCCCGGTGATTCTGTTAGTTTAAGGCGTGCTGTCCCTCGGATGAGGGGGGAGCGGGCGGGCGTAGTTCAGTGGTAGAACGTCTGCTTGCCATGCAGAAGGTCGTGGGTTCAAGTCCCATCGCCCGCTCCAACGATCGGTCCGAATTTATGGCGAATAGGGCGCGGTACCCAAGCGGCTAAGGGAGAGGTCTGCAAAACCTTTACTCGTCGGTTCGAGTCCGACCCGCGCCTCCACTTTTCCCTCGAGACCCTTCCGGCCCTTGCGTTGACACCTCCCCGGGCTTGGACTATCATAAGGCCACTCTGAGGGAGGAGGGCCCATGGATATCGTTCAAAGAGTCCAGTCGATCCTGCTGAAGCCCAAGGAGGAATGGGCCAAGATCAAGGCCGAGCCGGCCACGGTCATCGAGATCTTCCGGTCCTACGTCCTGATCCTGGCGGCCATCCCCGCCGGCTTTCAGTTCCTCGGGAACGTCCTTGTAGGGAAGCGGCTGCCGGTCGTCGGCGTCTTCCGCTGGCCCATCGGCCGGGCCCTCGGCTTCGCGCTCGTCTCCTATGTCCTCTCGCTTGTCACTGTCTATGCCTTCGCCCTGATCGTCAACGAGCTGGCCCCGACCTTCTCGTCGGCCAAGAACATGACCGCCGCCCTGAAGCTGGCCGCGTACAGCATGACGCCGGCCTGGGTGGCCGGGATCTTCCACCTCATTCCCGGCCTGGGGGTGCTGGGCATGGTGGCCAGCCTGTACGGGCTCTATCTGCTTTATCTGGGCTTCGATGCGCCCATGATGGAGACGCCCAAAGACAAGGTCCCGGCCTATCTCGTCCTGAGCATCGTCGTGATCGCCGTTTTCTACGTCGTGTTCAATTGGATCGTCAATGGGACCTTCGCCGTCCGCTACGGTCAGCTCTGATCGAGCTCCTCGACGACTCTGAGGAAGGCCTCATTCGGTGAGGGCGCGCCCGTGATGGGCCGCCCGATGACAAGATAATCCGCTCCCTTGGCCACGGCCTCGGCCGGGGTCATGATCCTCTTCTGGTCCTGGGCGGCCGCCCAAACGGGCCGTATCCCCGGCGTCACGATGAGCAGGTCGCAGCCGTATTCGCGGCGCAGGATCTCGATCTCCTGGGGCGAGCAGACAATCCCGTCCAATCCGGCCGCCTTGGCCAGTCCGGCGAGGCGCAGGACCTGGGCCGCGACGTCGGACGACCATCCGACCTCCTCGAGGTCGGCGCCCTTGAGGCTGGTGAGGACCGTGACGCCGAGGAGGATGGGCTTGGGGCGCTTGCCGGCCTCGGCCGCGGCTTTGGCCGCCTCGGCCGCCTTGGCCATCATCTCCCGGCCGCCCGACGTGTGGACGGTCATCATCTGGACGCCGTGCTTGAGGGCCGACCGGACCGCCCCGGCCACCGTGTTCGGGATGTCGTGAAGCTTGAGGTCGAGGAAGATCGCCTTGCGCAGGGCCTTGAGCTTGCGGAAGAGGGCCGGGCCCTCGGCCGTGAAGAGCTCCAGACCGACCTTGAATGTCCGGGCGTCCGGGAGCCGGCTGACGAGCGCGAAGCCGTCCTCTTTCGTCTGCACGTCGAGGGCGATGATGATGCGGTCGGCGTTCGAAGGGGTCATGGGGAGGTCCTTTCTTCGATTCAGGAGATCTCGAGCGTGCCGACGACATCGCGGACGGCCGCGACGCCGTGGCTCTCGCACCAGCGCCCGATCCCGTCGACGATGCGCACCGCCGCGTCGGGATCGACGAAGGTGGCCGTCCCGACCTCGACCGCGGCCGCGCCGGCGACGAGGAATTCGAGAGCGTCGGTCCCGGTCATGATGCCGCCCATGCCGATGACCGGCACCCGGAGCCGCGACGCGACCTGGTGGACCATGCGCAAGGCGATCGGCTTGATGGCCGGCCCGCTCAGCCCGCCGTAGACGTTCCCCAGCTTGGGCCGGCGCGTCTCGAGATCGACGGCCATGGCCAGGAACGTGTTGACCAGGGCCACGGCGTCCGTCCCGGCCTCTTCGGCCGCCTGGGCGATCTCGACGATGCTCGTGACGTTGGGCGAAAGCTTGGTGATGACCGGGCGGCGGCTCGCGGCCTTGATCCTTTTCACCAGGTCGAAGGTCGATCGCGGCGAGAGGGCGGGGCAGGCGCCCTCCTTCTTGACGTTGGGACAGGAGATGTTGAGCTCGTAGGCGGCGATGCCGTCCTGCCCGTCCAGAAATCCGACGACCGCGGCGTATTCGTCGTCGTCCGCGCCGCAGATGTTGACGATGACGGCCGTATCGGCGTCGCGGAGCTTGGGCAGGACCTTCGCGGCAAAGGCCTCGACGCCGACGCCCTGGAGGCCGATGGCGTTGATGAGGCCGCTCGCCGTTTCGACCAGCCGGGGCGGCGGATTGCCCTCGCGGGGCCCGTAGTAGAGGCCCTTGACGACGATGCCGCCGAGCTTTTCCAGGCCGAGATAAGGCCCGAATTCGAGGCCGTAGCCGAAGGTACCGCTGGCCGTGAGGACGGGGTTGCGGAGCTTCAGGAAGCCCAGGTCCGCCGAGAGGTCGATCCCGCCGGGCGTCATGGCCATACGATGCGCTCCCCCGGGAAGACCGGGCCTTCCTCGCAGATCTTGACCCAGCCGTCCCCGCGATCGTTCCGGATGCGGTGGACGCAGCCCCAGCAGGCGCCGATGCCGCAGCCCATGACGGACTCGAGGGAGAACTCGGCCGGGACGCCGCGCTTCGCGGTGATCGCGGCCAGGGCCTTCATCATCGGGTCCGGGCCGCAGGCATAGAGGAGCGCCGGCCTCTCCGCGTCGAGCGCCTGACCGGCAAGGTCGGTGACGAATCCGGCGAACCCGAAGCTGCCGTCGTCTGTCGAACAGCGGACCTCGAGCCCCGCCTTCTCGAACCTGTCCCGAAGAGGGATCTCGGCCAGGCTCCGGCCGCCATAAAAGACGACGGGCTTGGTCCCGGCCTTGGACAGCTCCCGGGCCAGGAAATAGAGCGGGGCGATGCCCCGGCCGCCGCCGACGAGATAGGCCGTTCTTCCCGCGCCCGCGGCGGAGATCGAGAAACCCCGGCCCAGAGGTCCGACTAGGTCGATCCGGTCTCCCGGCCTCTTGCGCGACAGGATCTCCGTGCCCTTTCCCGCCACCCTGAAAAAGAGCTCGATACCGCCTTCGGCCGCGTCGTGGATCCCGAGGGGCCGCCGGAGCAGCGGTTCCGTCGCGCCGGCGACTTTGACCATGACGAATTGGCCCGGACGGGCCTCCCGTCCCACCGCCGGGGCGTCGATCCCGAACCGGAAGAAGTCACCCCAGGCCTGGACTTCGCGGAGGCGGGCGTCGCGCACGATCGTCATAAGGGTTCCGGGGCTCTTTTCGCCCCCTAAACTAACAGAAACACCCCGTTTATGGCAACGGATATGTTCGGCTCGGCCCGGCCGCCCGCTTGACGGGCGCTCCGAGAATGCATATAAAACAGAGTGATGAGATCCCCCCGGGCTGCGCTTCTGGCGGTCGTTTCCTTCCTGGGCCTGGGCCCCCTGGCCTTCCCCCAGGATTCCCATTACTGGACGTACCAATACGGCTCGCGGGCGACCCTTCTCGGCGGGGCGGTCATCGGCAGCGCCCTCGACCTGTCCGGGACCTATTACAATCCGGGCGGCCTGAGCCTCCTCGAGAAGCCTCAAACGATCATGGCCGCCAACGTCTTCCAGTATCCCCGCTTGACCCTGACCGGCAGCGATGTCAGGACCGTGCCGCTGAACAGGTTCCACCCGGGACCCGCGCCCACGCTGATCGCCGGGACGGTCCAGCTCCGCGGCCTGCCCAAGCACCGGTTCGGTTATTCCTACCTGGTCCGCCAGTCCGTCAAGCTCGGCGTTTCGGCCTCTGTGACGGGTTTCCACGATGTCCTGCCCGAAACTCCCGGCGCGGAGGATTATGTCTCCCAATTCAAGCTCGACGAGATGCTGACGGAACATTGGCTCGGCCTGACCTGGTCCTGCCGGCTCTCAAGGCGGGTCGGGCTCGGGGTCACCCAGTACATCGCGGTCCGCAACCACAGGGCCGGCACCCAGGAGCTGGTCGAAGCGCTCGATCAGGAA
>Ga0209706_10001592_pt1 | contig 12875 bp, 10 predicted proteins | sample PPLLaktember2015_6_FD_187263 | JGI IMG/M metagenome (GOLD analysis project Ga0209706, IMG submission 187263) | Freshwater sediment microbial communities from Prairie Pothole Lake near Jamestown, North Dakota, USA - PPLs Lake P8 Core (1) Depth... | ecosystem: Environmental > Aquatic > Freshwater...
AGCCTACGTCGTCATGGAAGCGAGCACGGGAAAAGTCCTTGAGGGCGCCAATACCCACCTCCGCTGGCCTCCTGCCAGCATTACAAAACTCATGATTTCCCTCCTCGTCATGGAAAAGCTCTACGCCAATGAGATCAAGCTCACCGACACTATTACGGCATCCCGAGACGCTTCGAAGATGGGAGGAAGCCAGGTCTTCCTCAAGGAGGGAGAAACCTTCACCCTGGAAGAATTGATGAAGGCCATGCTGATTGCTTCAGCCAATGATGCCGCCTTTTCGATTGCCGAGTTCATCGCAGGAAGCAAAGACAAGTGCGTGGACCTGATGAATGAAAAAGCAAAGGCCCTTGACATGAACGACTCAGAGTTTCGCTCAGTCCACGGTTTGCCTCCATCAAAAGGAGAGGAAGAAGACCTCACCTCTCCTGAAGATCTTGCGACTCTGGCACGGCATTTGTTGAAGTATCGCAAACTTCTTGAATGGACGTCGGCCAGAAGCGAGCCCTTTAGAGATGGCACGTTGATCATGGTCAACCACAATAAACTGCTCGGAAGGATGTCTTCTATTGATGGGCTGAAAACCGGTTTTTACAGGAAATCGGGATACAACATTGTGGCCACCGCCAAGAAAGGAGATCTAAGACTGATCGTCGTGGTCATGGGAAGCCCCACGGCAAGAATTCGCGATGAAATCGTTGAGGAAAAGGTGAAGAAGTACCTTCCGCTCTATGAGGTGGTTCCAATCATCAAAAAGGGAGAATTAATCGACCGGGAAATTGTCCTCACGGAGGCCACTCAACGAAAAATGAAAGGGGTTGCGAACGACGGTTTTTCCTATCCCATGCTGATCAAGAAGAAGACTGCGATTAAAAGGGAAATCAACCTGCCCGAGAAGCTCAGCGGCGAAATCAAACAGGGGCAGAAGCTGGGGGAACTGGTCGTAAAGATCGAGGAGGAGGTAATCGGGAAGGTGGACATCGTTTCCCCCACCGCCATACCCAAGGCAGGCTTCTTTGCCCGGTGGCTTAGAAAATTCGGGATCACCCTTTGAACACCTTCACTCCCCCGATGGCAAAAGTGCACAGATTTGCGGGGGTGGGCTTCACGCGCGCCCTCCAGAGCATACAATGCGTTTCTCTTTTCATTCTCTGTTTCATCTTGCTGAAACTTCTTTTTCTCTCACCCGCTTTTCCCCAAGCTACCCAACCTCAATGCGACTGGCAAAGGTTCGAGAGAATGGTGCGCGACGGAAGCATCTCGTACCAGGAAGGACAAAGCGCCGTCGCAGATTGGGCCAGTAGATTGGAGGGAGCATTTCCCCGGGATCAGTTCCAGAACGCTATCTTCTTCCCCCTGGAGGACTACTCCATGAAAGATGTGGGAGGGAAAAACGGGGATGGCTACAAGCCGGATGGGTATCGTTTTTTGGATGGCAATCGGCACCTGGGACATCCTGCGCAGGACATTTTTGTTTGTGATCGAAATCAAGACGAGCTGGATGATCTCACAGGTAAACCCGTGGATGTGCTCGCCATAACAGAGGGTGTGGTGCTCTCGACCTTCTCCGACTGGGACAAAACGAGTATTTCAAAGGAGATAAGAGGAGGAAACTACGTCTGGATCTACCATCCGGCCCTGTTATCCTTCTCCTACTACGCCCACCTGGCCGAGGTTTTTGTGCAACAAGGCGAGCGGGTGCCAGGAGGAAGAAAAATCGCCTCGCTGGGTCGGACAGGGAAGGAGGCCTCGCTTCTGCGCTCGCCAACCCATCTTCATTTGATGGTTCTCTCCTCCAGCAGCATGAGCCCGCTAAACCCCTTCCCCCTCTTGAAATCGTCAACGATTACAGGCTGCTTCGCGGTGGCACCCACATCTGCCGGCGTCTTCCCGAGCCCCGCCCCAGGGGCATCGGCCTTCTGAATGTTAGCAATCGGTCACTTTACAAAAGGCTTTGACTCTGATAAAATCTTGCTTGACATATGGGGTTCACTTCAATAAGGTGCGTAACACTTGAAGAGACCCGTGCTCATCCATTCATGAAAACGATACGCCATAAGAATCTCAGCCGGATCTTGTCTCTGATCTTCAGCTTTCTGCTGGTAGGTTTTTTCGCTCATCACGTAAGCGCTAAGGAAAAGCCCTCGAAGCGGTCGACCTCCTCCAAGGCCCGTCCTCAAAAGACGCAAGTCCTACCTCAAGCACAGCAGGAAACGGTCGATGAAGAAAAGATTCAGGAAGAAATGGAGAAGTACCTTGGTATTCGTTACAAGATGGGCGGAAACAGTACCAAGGGTTTTGACTGCTCAGGTTTTGTCAAGCAGATTTACGGCGAGATCTTCGGCATAGACCTTCCTCACCAGTCGTCGGAACAGAATATGTCCAGCGTTCTCACAAGAGTCTCCTCCGATGAACTCACGATCGGAGACCTGGTGTTCTTTTCTGCTGGCCGCAACAAAAAGGGGATCAATCACGTCGGCATTTATTTGTCAGACGGGAAATTCATCCACTCGGCAAGGAGCAAAGGAGTGGTGGTTTCCAATCTTGAGAACCCTCACTGGAAATCTCGGCTCGTTTCCAGCAAGCGACTTGCGGGACGAGACACCACGATGACCGGCTTGGATTCTCGAACCACGATCGGGCTTGGAGCGGCTCTGGACGAGAAAAGCCTTTTCACTTTCCAGGTCACGACGGCCCAGCTTGAATCTTCTTATCCGTCCCTGGTTCACAACGAACTCCTCCAGTTTTCTGGTGAGAGTTCCTATCGGACGGAGTTCAGCTTCCTGAGAGGATTGTGGGCCGATTCCTGGTCCGCTCGATTGACAGCCTTCAGAGAGCATTTCTCCCCGGCTCAAGAGGATCCTTTCTTCGCTCCTCGGCCTATCCTGGGGGGATCGAGCTTTTCGGAAAATCCTATCTCAACGAACTATTCACAGGGCTTGAAAGTGGCTAGCGACATTCGGCCGAATGAGTGGTTGCGGGTTTCTCCGTCGGTGACTTACTTCGATTATGGTCCCGCCATCGATTTCTCGGACCTGCCGAGGGTGGCTCTCGGGCTTGACGTCAATCTGGCCTCTTCCTCCCAAGGTTGGTCGCTTTCCACCGGGTTCCAGTATCCTTTGTCAAGATACGCTTCCTCGCGGCTTACCGACGACGACGCGACAGAACACCGTGCTTTTGATATGAATCTCACCTTCCGTCAGTGGTTGACTGATCAAGTCCAGATTTCCATAACAGGGGAGCGCTTCTACAAGTACTCGTACGGACCCAAGGGGACCTCGCCTGGCCTGGATGTAGACGATCACCAGGTTTCTTTCGCTCTCCACTTCTTTTACTAATTCTCCTAGCGACGGGGCTTAAGCCTCAAAAACCCTTATCACCGGTAGATATACTCGTTAGAACGCCATTTTCAAATCTCAGATAACGGATGAATTCGGTAGGCCCAGGGTTGTACGTCCATTCCTCAATCCGAACTTCTTCATTCCTAACAGTTCAGTCTTCCGACAAGAACCAAAAGAGAACGCAGCGCTCGGTAATTGTGCCCGTCACTCCCTCCCCCAGGCATTGGCCTCAAGTCTGATTTTTTCATGAAAAAGGTCGCCGCCCTTCTGAAAGTGGCAACCTGATTCTTTCAGTCCATTAGCCCTAAAATGAGAGGATTATTTGCAGAACCTCCTCCTTGTGCTTGCGTCGGTCCATCTTCCGGCGTTCCGATAAGGCGGCACCTCCCGCCTTTCGCCTCTCCTCTTTCCGCCTCTCCTCTTTCCGCCGGTCCACCAAAATCTCAACATCTCCTTGACCATCAAATGCCTCATTCAGAGTTTTCTGCAGATGAGCATAGCGGCTCCCCACAATCAATAGCATCTTCCCCTTCCCAGTCTCCTCACGAGATTCGGTATTCGCTCTCACTGCCCTTAGCACAAACCCAGACGGTAACTGCATGGGGAACCCCTAACGTAATCCATCGAATTGGACTAATCAGCCTTCGTGTAGAGTATCCCTCAACAGCAGATCACCGTCAATCGTTCTTGGGTTGGATTTTGGGAAGAAAAAAGGCTTAGGTCAACTCTCGATTCACAGCACAAGGAATAGCCTCCGGTTTCAATTGCCCTGCAAAGTCTGTGCGAAGACCCGAGGTTCTGGACACGCAGCTATTGGCGAACGACTCCTTACGGTGAGGTTTCTAACGGAGCCCGGGTATCCCCATCCGGACACAATAGGCGAGTGAGTTCACCCCTCTTTTGGACGGTTGCCTGAGATGCTCTTCTTGAGTAGAGAAGTCTTCGATTACCTCGCGCGGGACTGGCGGTAGTACCACTCGGTTTGGCCGGCGCTGCTCTCTTCGTCCACGTTCTCTTCAGTGACCATCTTCTTTCCTCGGCCGGGCGGCAGCACCTCTTTCAGCTTCCAGCGGTCATCCAGGCGACCGAAGCTCCAGTACTCCTCAAAGGGAGTCACAACCTTCTGCTCGCTGAACATCCGATCTCCCCGGCGCACCATCTTCTGCGCATGGGCATCGATCCTCACCGTGAACTCGTCTTTGGATGAATCCGTGAAGTTCCGCACCAGGATGAGTTCGGCCTTGCGCACACAGAGGTTTCGGTACTCCACCTTCAGCCCGTCGGATTGCCACTGCCGGATTTGCCGGCGCAGGTCCTGAGCCACCTCTGGGAAGAGATCCGGCTCAGGCACCTGAACAGGGTCTCCTGACTCCCTGGCCAGGTAAACGCTCAGGAACACCTGTCTTGCCCGCTCGATCATCTGTTGCCGGTTCCAGAGTTTGTCCATCTGCACCAGGAAGTTGAGAAGTCGCTCGATGCGAGTAGCTTTCTTTTCCTCCCCCTTTGCAAGCCAAGGCCCGGCCATTCCTTCTTTCGCCGCCCCCTGGTAGATTCCCTGAATCGTCTCGTCCGTCAACATCTCTGCAACGTTCTCATCCTTCAGGATATCCGACTCGCCTGCCTGTTCAATCTCCCTCAGAAACCACCGGCCGTCGATGAACTGGAACGTCCAGAATTCCTGGAAACGGGCCGGCTTGTCGTCGCCGCGCAGAAACTCACCTGTCCGGTCATCCACGTAAGTGTCCCTGGCTGAGGCGGTGATCAGAGCGGTAAACTCGCGTTGATCTCGCTTCTCCGTGTAGCGGACATGCACCAGGTCAACCCGTTCCACCTTCAGGTCTTCCAAACGATTGATCTCGTGATTCCGGACCATGCCTAGGACCTGGCCCTGTTGTTGAGAAAAGAGAGCCGGCATCAGAAGCGCCTTGACAGGAGTGTAATCCCTGGCCTGCCAGGACTCCTGAAGGTTGAGGAACATTGACTGTGCCAGGGTCCTCAAGGCTTCCGGCGAAAGGGCCTGATCCTGCTGACTGATGAAAGTCAGCAGTTTTTCCGTCTTCTCGGCCTTGCGGCTGATCTCCTTGCGGTCGTAGACAAAATCGAGGTTCTCACTCTTGCTGCCTTTTTTCGAGCGCAGGATATGAGCAATGACGAGGATAAAGACGATCAGGAAAACAATAACGAAAACGGCTCCTGCGTCATCACCACCGGCGCCTGATCCACTGCTGCTCCTGCTTGAACCGGAACTCCTGAAGCTGCCCCCACTTCTTCCACCACCACCTCCTCCTTTGTTGTGTACAGCGATATGACCGGCAAAAAAGGTGTTGGGATGATCGGTCTGAAGATTGAAGATCTGGACTCGTTCCTGAACCTTCTCGAGGGAAGCGATCTTTTGCTTTGCCAGGGATCTGCCGTCCCATGCCATGATCGTGTCTCCTGGTTCGAGGACCTCGAGGGTTTTGAAGGTGCCCCCGCCGACGTAAAAGGGATGATCTACCGTGACCCGCAGGGTCGTACGATCGGTTCGAAGAATCACGTATTGGTCCGCTTCGGCGCGGACTAGACTCCGGACCTTGGTCTGGATGGTTTTGCCTTCCGAGGTGAAGGCCAGCACCTTGTCTCCGGGCTGCACTGAGCGGATGGGCATCTCTGTGCCGTCGGCCTTGAGGATCTGACTCTCTGGCAGGAAACACCCTTTGTTGTGGACGACAAAGCCGCCGGCGAGGTAGGTCCCTCCCGGGCTGACCAGGAGGTTGTAAGCATGTTGCGTCGCAGCAAGGCGACGGAGAGAGTCGACAGGTAAAGCTCTCAGAAGGTCTTCCTTAAGCACATATACCGTGTCGTATGGGTTAAGGCGATTCGCCATCCGGTACTCCCCGGGGCCGGTCATCACCGGGTGCTCCGGGGTAAGCCTCAGCGTCTCGCCTCCTGCGGAGATTTCCAGAATCTCCTGAGCAACTATGTCGCTGTGGACATGGACCTGCGATTCTCGGAGCCTGCCTTCTTGCAGACTCCAAACCCCGTCCCCAGCCTGGAGACTTTCGATCGCCACAGCTCCGGAAGGCGTCAGCACCGGAGTGCCCTCCACCAGGCATCCTCCCCCTGCCCTGGCCCAGGAAAGGGAGGGGACCAAGGAGGCACCGATCGCCAGCATCAGCAGGGCAATTCCCTTCATCGTCGGACCATTGACGCTTCAACTGAGGTTTTCATCAGCGCCCGTCAGTGCAAGGCTGCGATGACCCCGCCGAGTACTGCCGCAGCCACCACAATGCTCACCCCGAGGATGGCAGCGCTCACCAGCCTGCCGTAGTACTCGGCCACGGCGCTGTTCCCGCGAATGATTTCCTTTTGTTCGTCCATGTTCGGGGTGAAGCGGTCGATGAGTCTGGGCACGATGACCGAGGCCAGGAGCACGAGCATCATGCCCACAAGCCCGCCCACCACCGAGAACACAATGGCCCAGCCGATATTGTGAATGACCTCCATCATAAGATGCTCCCTCTTTTAAAAGGTTTCATCTGTGACGCTCATCAGAACTTGACTTGAGGAACGGCTCTTTCTCCAGGCTCTTCCAGCTGGAAGAAAGGCTCAGGTTGGAAATTGAACATCCCTGCAATCACGTTGCTGGGAAACATCTCGATGCGGTTTTTGTACCGCATGGTCGCATCGTTGTAGTACTGGCGGGCAAAACCGATTTTGTTCTCGGTCCCGGCAACCTCTTCCTGCAATTTCAAGAAGTTCTGATTCGCCTTGAGGTCCGGGTAAGCCTCGGCCAGGGCGAAGAGGGAACGGAGGGACTGGGTGAGCATGTTCTCCACCTTGGCGCGTTCCTCCACGCTCCCTGCAAAAGAAACGGCCTGCTGCCGGGCCTTGACCACCGCATCCAGAGTCCCACGCTCATGGGCCGCATATCCCTTGACTGTTTCCACGAGGTTGGGAATCAGGTCGTGCCTCCGTTTGAGCTGAACGTCGATGGAACTCCACGCGTTCTTCACCTCGTTTCGGGCGCGAACCAGCCCATTGTAAACGCTGACGACAAAGAGGCCAACACCAACCACAATTACCAGGATGACAATAAAAGTCACCGTCGCACCTCCTGAAAAAATTTATGTTCCGGATTCCCGTCCACTCATCTACTTGTTGTACGGCAAAACCCATCCCACAAGGAATCAGGGACACTTGCCGAGTCCACGTGAGTATAGGAGGACGGAGCACGTCGTGTCAAGCGACCGTGGCGGAGGACCGTGTTCATGTTCCTTTGCGCCGGATAGCGTTTATCGCTTCGTCGAGTTGATGAAGGAAGCGGGAGCGGTCCCGTTTGTCAAACGGCGAAGGCCCTCCCATGACCTCACCGAAGTCGCGCAACGTGGAGAGCAGGTCGCGAGTGGCTAGGGCCGAGCCAATGTTGTCTTTGGTAAATGGTTTACCCGTGGGGCCTATCACGGAGGCCGCTTTCTCAAGGCACCGGGCGGCGAGCGGCACGTCGGCAGTGATCACGATATCATCGGCCTCTAGGTGCTCGACGATCCAGTCGTCTGCTGCGTCCATGCCTTCACCAACAACCTTCAGGGATCGGTTGTCCTCCTCCGGGATCCGCATCCACGACCCCGCCACCAGAGTGACGCCAAGGCCGTAGCGCTTTGCCACTCGATAGACTTCCTGTTTCACGGGACAAGCATCGGCATCTACAAAGATGTGGAGCAAGGTGCAACCCTCCGCAAGCTCTATGGAGTATCAAATAAGGCTGCCCTGCCACCCAACGTTCCGGGTGGGGCACCTCTCTCGGTCGCACCCGAAACAAGAGCCTCGGCGAAAAAACCTGCCGGCCCCGCTTTTCTCGACCTGTGGCCTACCTTTCAAACGTTTACTCCCAAATGAAGCGACGGCCCTATAGACCACAGCATTTTTTGTATTTCTTCCCGCTGCCACACGGACAGGGTTCGTTGCGTCCAACCTTGTTTTCGGCGATCATTGGTATGGGTGGGTTCAGCAATACTTCCAAGTCGTTGATATCCTCTGGTTTATCCGGCTCCAATCCAATGATATAGTTCCACCCCTTCTCTTCGAATATTGAGCTTACCTCTTTCAATCTTTCTTCCGTTTGAACACTGACAAGAGCGGGCTTCTTTTCAGTCCCTAGTTTTGCCGTCCTTTCCCCATCAAAAACTTTTGTCGTCTTTTCACCATCGAAAGTTTTTTTCTTCTTATCACCAACAAAGATTCGTTTCCCCATCTTTTCCTCATCAAGAGATCAGGTCCGTTCAAAAGTGATTACATGAAACAGTCACGCCTGTCGCGGCTACAGACACAGAAAGCATGATCAAGGCGGTACGGCGAAATCCCAGCCCATTTCACTCGCCAGCCCATGCGGAAGAAGGGTCATGGACCGGGAATAATCAAATCCTGCCTTTTCGATATGATCCTTTATACCCAGTGACAAGGGATTGGTCACCTTAAGAACGAGCTCGATCACCACCGGGGACTGCGCTGCGGATTCCGGATCGTTTGCCGTATGGCAGGATAAAGGATGGGAAGAGACAAAATGGGTCCGACACACGACCGGCCGAACCGCATAGGCACTGCACGCGCCGTTGACGAGCAGGGGGCAGCACGGGTCGTAATGGGAAGGCTCTGGCTGCCTAGCCGGGTCGTCCGACGGACGCCTGCCCCGCAAGAAATCGTTCCATTCATGCCATTGCTGAGTTCGCCTCCGGAGGTCCTTTCTGTCTTCCGGGGAGAATTCCCGTTTGACATATTGCGCAAGGGTGCGGGCCTCTGCAATGTTGATGACGATGTGATACCGGCAACAGTGGCAACACCCCAATTTGCAGCTCGGAACGATGCCCTCTTCGCTGCACAGCCGATCCAGAACGCGGGCAACGGCTTCATCCACCGAAGAATACACGTCTTTGACCAAACTCTCTTCCGGTGTCATGGGGAGATCGGCTCCGAATTTTTTACTGCACATCTCAGACTCGCCATTGTCAATGAGGTTCGTGATTCTCCCTTCTCCCGACAGGCGCTAAAGGTATACTCAAGCCGACCCATTAGGGCCTGCTCATAGCGAGCGCGCCTGTCGTGCAAACCTGGATGCACTGCGGGGTTCCACCGCAGAGATCACAGTGATAGGACTTGCCCCTGAAGAGATTCAAAGCTTGGAAAGGGCACTTGCCCGATCTTTTCCCAGCCCAGATGAACTTCTTTCTTTCTGCTTGGGAAGCGACCTTTTCTCCTTCAAGACATTTCATGTTTTTGCACTGGCGGCATACCACCGGCGAGTTCATGCTGGTGCTGAGATCATCCTTCTCGATGCGAATGGCTGCCTTTTCCGCATTCACAACTCCGAGATGGAATAGGGAGCACATGGTTTCACAGAGATGGCAGCCGCTGCACTTTTCCTTGTTCACCTTAATTCTCATTGGAAAGCCCCAGTCGCTTGAGCGTCCTGTTTGTTGGGATGCCCTCTTCATCCCAACCGTGGAGCGTGTAGTACTCATCGAGCATCCTGCTGAATTCCTCTCTGCACACCACTTCCCCTTTGGAAGGACCCTCTGGAATGGGTTCTTCAAAGTACCTTTCAGGAAGGGTGTCCTCGCTCCTGGAAATCCCTTCGCCTGCAATCATGAGCCTTTCCAGCGTATAGATCCGTTCGCCAGTTTTCTTGATCTCCATCGGAGTGAGGTGAAGGCCTGCGGCGAGATCGATGAGACGTGAGAAGTGGTGGTACCCTAGCCCGTGAGGGCTTGAAAACACACTTTGAAAACGACAGATCCCGAGTGAGTCGGACACGGCGTTCATGAGTTCATGCCACCAGACCATTCTCGCCTTGCCCAAATAGGAAGCGAGGCGCTCGCTCACACGGCCGCCGTACATTTTCTCCAGGACAGATTCCGGCAGGCCCACGGCGTCGATCGAGGGACGGCTTCTCATGTGACAGGCTCCTCTCGTGGAAGTGGCCATGCCCAGAGCGAAGCTCTTGGGGAGCCTCTCGTCCGTCATCTCGATAGGGAAGTCTTTGACTTCCAGGAGATAGGTGCGGGATGCTTCCCCAAAGATCTCTCGTGCAAAAGAACCTTCCGCCAGGATATCTCCAAAACCTCTCCGTTGGGCGATCTGGTCGAGGAGATTGACAATCGTTTTCCCGTCACCCCACTTCAAAGGGATCTTCGTCGTTCTCTTGTCGATGATCCCCCGCTGATACAGTTCCATGGCCCAGGCTATGTAGGAACCCGCGGAAATGGTATCCAGTCCATACAGGTTGCAGAGTTGCGTCGCATAAATGATGTTTTCAAGATCAAGATGGCCCAGCTTTGTTCCAAGAGAACCGATGGAGGCGTACTCAGGCCCCTCGCCTCTCGTTCCTTTGTGCTTTCCATCTTCCATGGAGAACCGGTGGCGACAGTGAACAGGACATCCGAAGCATGCGATCATGCCGGTGGAATAGGGCTCGAGCGCCTCCGCTTCCAGAAGGGGCCCCTGGTCGCCGATGGTCACCTGCTGGTTGTTGCGCACGCTCAGAAAGCCCAGAGCGTTGGAGTATCGGAAGAGCACGGGAGTCCCCTGCTTCCCCAAGGCCTGGACCCACTTGGTTTTCATGAGCCCGCTCAAGGTCTTGAGATAATACTTGCGATAGGAATCGGGTTTCGAAATTCCGATGTCCAGCCCCCCACGCACGGCCACCGCCTTGAGATTCTTTGCGCCCATGACCGCGCCCATCCCGGTTCGACCTGCAGCGCTCTTCATGCCGGAGCGGATCGCGGAAAACCTGACCAAATTCTCTCCGGCAGGCCCGATACAGGCAACTTGCACTTTGTGATCTCCTCTGAGGGAACGAATTCGCTCCTGCGTCTCTATCGTGTCGAGTCCCTTGAGCTGGCGGGCATCGCAGAAATCGATCCTCCCGTCCCTGATGAAGAGGTACACAGGTCTTTTGCTTTTCCCCGTGATCACGAAGTGGCTCAGCCCTGCCTTGACCATCTCCGCGCCAAATTCACCGCCCATGTTCGAATCCCCGAGGTGGCCGGATTCAGGGGACCGGGAGGTGATGTTCATTCTTGACCCGAACCCCAGAATCCCTGTCAGGAGGCCGGCTCCGAAAATGAGCGGGTTGTGCGGCGAAAAAGGGTCAAAGATCGATGGATAGGATTTCGAAAGGAGATGCATGTTGATCCCCCTTCCACCCAGGAAGTTCCTCCTCCACTCCATAGGGATCTTCTTAATCTCATAGGAACCGTCGCTCAGATTCACGTGTGCGATCTTTCTTTCCAGCACCCTTACGCCCCCTGTGGCTTATCCCCGCCCTTGTTCCCTTTTTCCGTAACAAAGCGGGCCGATGGAAGACCACCGGCCCGTTTGAACCTAATATACTGTATAACCCTTATTGTCAAATGCGAAGAATATTCTTCGCTACGATGGTTTTCTCGATCTCCTTCGTGCCCTCGTAGATCTCCACGATTTTGGCGTCACGGTAAATCCGCTGCACCTTGTACTCATCGATGTACCCGTACCCGCCGTGCATCTGCAACGCCTCGTCCGCGCACTTCACGGCAACCTGCCCGGAAAACCATTTGGCCATGGCCGTGACCGCATGCTCCATCTTGCCGTGGTCCGTGAGCCACGCCGCTTCGTAATAGAGGTTCCTGGCAGCCCGGATCATGGTCGCCATCTCGGCGATCTTGAACTGCAGTCCTTGGAACGACGCCAGAGGCACCCCGAACTGTCTCCGCTTCTTGATGTGGTTGCTCGCTTCTTCCAGGGCCGCCCGCGCAATGCCTACCGCCATGGCGCAGATGTGGAGCCGGGTGAGATTGAAGAAAGCCATCAGGTGCCTGAACCCGTAACCGAGCTGGCCCACTAGGTTGGAGGCAGGGATTCGGACGTTCGAAAAAGAGACCTCTGCCGTGTCATTGGCCCGGATGCCCAGTTTTCCGTGGAGCTTGTTGGCCTGAAACCCTTTCCGGTCCGTCTCCACAATAAAGAACGAGTGCCTCTGGTGCCTGTCCTTGTGGTCCGGATCCGTGAGGCAAAAAACATTCATGTACTTCGCGATCGTTCCATTGGTGATGAACATCTTGGACCCGTTGATCACCCACTCGTCCTTGTCCTTTACTGCACTGGTGATCGCCCCGGTCACGTCAGATCCCGCATCAGGCTCGGTGATCGCGCACCCCATGATCGCCTCTCCCTGCACCAGAGGGGGAAGGTACTTCTGCTTTTGTTCCTCTGTCCCGAAGAGATTGAGCAGTTCAGAGCCGAAGGTCGCTGTAATGACCGCATTCCCCATGCCAGCGTCCACGGCCCAGAACTCCTCCGTGATCAGGCAGTGCTCCATGAAGCCAAGCCCGGCCCCGCCGTATTTCTCATCGATGAACACGCCCACGAATCCGAGCTCGCAAGCCTTGCGCCAGATACTCAGGTCAAAGGTCTCGTTCCTGTCAAACTCCTGGGCTTTTTCAGGAAGAAATTCGCCCACGGCGAATTCCCTGGCCGCCTTTTGAATGTCCCGCTGTTCTTTGCTGAGAGTAAAATCCATTCTCC
>Ga0209706_10001594_pt1 | contig 12874 bp, 9 predicted proteins | sample PPLLaktember2015_6_FD_187263 | JGI IMG/M metagenome (GOLD analysis project Ga0209706, IMG submission 187263) | Freshwater sediment microbial communities from Prairie Pothole Lake near Jamestown, North Dakota, USA - PPLs Lake P8 Core (1) Depth... | ecosystem: Environmental > Aquatic > Freshwater...
CCAAAAGCATCCGGACTTTGTGGATATGAAAACATCTCACAACCAAGCTTTCCTGTATGAAAGAGCGCTCTATTAACGTAATGAACAAGAAAAATATTATACTCTTCGAATGGTATCCCATTCGCCAGGCGTAAAAGCTCAGGCCATTTTCGGTAGTAGCCATAATAAGTTATTTGCGATTGGTACCTTTTAACGCGATTTAACGAAAAAAAGATTGTTATAGTCATGGCCAGCAGAACAAACACGCTCAAAATCAACCGCAGTTTAGCGTTGCCGGAAGAGCTTTCTTCACCAGACATGGCGGTCTTGTTTTTCTTTACGGTGGACGCTTGCCGGCGCGGCCAAAAAGTCAACACCACAACCACTAAAGCAAAAACCAGATAAGACCAGACCACAACTTTTGCTATTCTGGGATCGTTAAGCGTTTGCTCCTCTGGAAAAATCAACCACATTTTGCTCAAAATGCTGTCGAGAAAATAATTTGCCAATATATACGCTGCCGCCGTAGTGGAGACAAAACACCACAGGGCGGTTATGAACCTGCGACGCCGGATCTCAAACAGTACGCAGAACCAGGCAAAAAGCAAACCACCGTTACCCGCCCCACAGTAAAGTAAAACAAACAGAAATAAAAAAACCGCCCATCGCATCCAGCCGTGGCGTAACGGCATCTTGATATAAACCAACGCAAACAACAACGCCGACAATATCTTGATACTTCCTTCCAGACAGTGAATGTATTGATTATAGGCCAGCAGCAATCCCACAGCGGCAGCAAAACGCAACAGGTAAACGTCCCGACCGGTAAAGGCCCTGACAATCGCACCCACCGCTAGATAAAAAAGCCATCCTGTCACGGTAATGACCAGCGCCCCTGCCCAGGAATAATAATAGAACTGACTCAAAAACGCAAAAAGGCATTCAGCCAGGCCGCCAGGGCAGACCAGAAAGCCCTTGATAAAAGAGCCGTCCACGAAAAAAACCGGAAACTTCAGTAGCGAACCATGACCGTGATAAATGAGAGTCGGCTCAATACGTAAGCAGACGTAGAGCCAGTACAAACAAAAAAAGGCAGCCGTACAAACCGGCAAACGCTCACCCTGCCTTCCACATCGACACTGACTAGATGCTTCCACCTTCATATAATCGGCAAACCATAATTCTCACTGAATCGCAACAATTCCCAAAACTGGGTAACTGGGTACAATCATACAACATTACAGCCCACTACTCAACTGTTTTTCAGTGATTGAAAAACTTCCAAATTGATGTTGGTCTCAAAAGTTGATACTAACGTCCGAAAATGCCGTTTTGGTCCCAGAATCAAAACTCCAAAATACCTTTGATGTCGGCGTCAAAACTTACAGATTCGCGACTTATTGGATGTGGGCAATGTCACACAAAGATCGCCGTCAGGCCCTGGGCGCCTCAGGGGCTATTCTCGTTCCTGCCACGGCTCGTCCGAGCCGGCTTTGACTGTAACGCCGGTCAATGGGACGGTCACATCGATCTGCATGGGTGAACGCACAGCCTCGGCTAGGGTACGCTGGTCGGTTTTTGTTTCAATTTGATGGGGGAATCGCTACAATGAGGGTGTCAGCGCCAAAAGTATTTTAAAGCACTGATCCTGTTATCCGAAAGGCGTTTTTTGGGTGTGGGTATCGACTTTTGACGCCAATATCAGGAGTTTGCTATGAAAGGAATATTTTCAATATCCGGTTTATCGGCATCCGGTACGAGCACGCGGACAGATTCGTCGGCGGCGGCTAAGGTTTCCGATCTGCAGCATCGGATGAGAATACTGGAGGATAATCTGGCTAAGGCCTTGATGATCAATGAATCGCTGTGGGAAATAATGAAGAGTCAACACAAATTGACCGAGGACGACCTTAACGAAATGCTTTATATGATCGATATGCGTGACGGTCAGTTGGACGGTAAGAACCAGCGATCTGCGGCGGTCAGTTGTCCTAACTGTCAGCGCAGCATTTCGCCGCGACATGCGGCATGTATCTACTGCGGCGAAATTATCGACGATTCTGTTTTTCGCATAACGTGAAAACAGAAAGCCCGCAGGCGATTGAAGAAAGCCTGATCAACTAAAGGGAACCTCTAAAAATTGGGGCTTGTGCTCGCTTGACTTATCCGTTCCGAGGGTTTATGGTAAGCAAATATGAGTATTACAAGGACATTGGGACCGCGACGGGTGACCAGGAAGGTCAAAATAGGTGATTTGTTTGTGGGCGGCGGCGGGCCGATACTGGTGCAGAGTATGGCCAACGTGCCGACGCGTGAAGTTGACAGGTGCGTAGAGCAGATCGGGCGAATGGTTCGGGAGAATTGTGAAGTGGTTCGTCTGGCGGTGCCGACCAAGGCTGATACCGCTGCCTTGAGGGAGATTCTGGAGCAGGTTTCGGTGCCGATAGTTGCCGACGTTCATTTTCATTACCAGCGTGCGATTGAAGCAATAGAGGCGGGCGTTAGCAAGATCAGGCTCAATCCCGGTAACATCAGTGATCGCAGGCAGGTGGAAGAGGTTATCAGTGCCTGCCGGGCCAATGGTGTGGCTATTCGGGTTGGGGTCAATCAGGGGAGTATCCGCCCACGCGGCAGTGATCGCTCTGGTGAGGACGGCAGTAAGGATATTGCCACATTGATGATCGATAAGTTGGGGGAATACGTAAGAATTTTTGAAGATAACGATTTTGATAATCTGGTGCTTTCGGCCAAGTGCCATGACGCGGCAGGTTGTATCGCAGTTAATCGGGCGATAAGTGAAAAGTTCGATTATCCACTGCACCTGGGTGTAACGCACGGGGGGACCGTCCGAACAGGTGCGGTGCGCTCGGCGGTTGGGATGGGCACACTATTGGCCGAAGGTATCGGAGATACCATTCGCGTTTCGCTGACCGGTGATCCGTTGGTGGAGATTGCCGTGGCGTGGGAGATTCTAAACACGCTGAAATTGCGCGACCGGCAGGGACCGGAGTTGATCGCCTGTCCTACCTGCGGACGAACTGAAATCGATGTCGCGGCTATGGCCGAGAAAGTGGAAAAGGTACTGGCAGATATTAAATCGCCCATTACCGTGGCGGTCATGGGATGTGTGGTGAACGGGCCGGGCGAAGCGGAAGGGGCGGATGTGGCTCTGTGTGGCGGAAAAAATAAGGCCGCTATTTACCGCGGCGGACAAAAAGTCGCTACCGTAGCTGCCGAGATGGCTGTCGATGCACTGATCGAGCAGGTGAAAATATTTATCGACGATCAAAACACAAAATAAACCGGTACACAACACACAATCGTGGAAGCAATATTTAAAAAGTCAAAAACTTAAGGTGAGTCAGGTATGCAACGATACAAAACAGAATTTATAGAGTTTCTGGTCAGGTCCGATGTTTTGACCTTTGGCGATTTTGTTACAAAGAGCGGGCGGCAGACGCCTTATTTTATCAATACGGGAAAATACCGTACGGGCCGGCAGTTGGCGAAGTTGGGACGGTTTTACGCCTCGGCTCTGATAGAGTATTTCGGGCGTGAATTTGATAATCTTTATGGGCCGGCTTATAAGGGCATTCCGCTGGCGGTCACTGCTTCGATCGCGTTGAGCGAAGAGCATGACTATGATGTGTCGGTCAGCTATAACCGCAAAGAGGCAAAGGACCACGGTGAAAAAGGGGCGCTGATCGGACATCGGTATGAAGGGGCCGAGCGGGTGGTGATTATCGAAGATGTTATTACCGCCGGGACGAGCGTACGCGAGTCGATGGAGTTGCTTTCCTGTCAAGGCAGCGGTCAAGTTGTCGGAGTGATCGTTTCGGTGGACCGTATGGAACGCGGAGAGGGTGATCTGTCAGCGGTTCAGGAGATCGGGCGGAAATTCGATCTGGCGGTTTACTCCATCGTTAACGTCAAAGAGATTATTGACCATCTGCACAACCGGGCCATCGATGGTAAAGTCTATATAGACGATGCGACAAAAGAGAAAATGGAGGAATATTTACGACAGTATGGCGTATAACCGCTGTTATGGTTATCGGCTGATACAGGTTGTTCGTAAAGCCGGCTCGAGGATCGCTCCCTTTGGCAGACTCGCTTCGGCAAGCCCAGGACGGGCAGTACAAAAATTTTGCGGACTCGCAGGGATTGGTTTATCGGGCTAATTTTTGCTTGACATACATGAGCCGAGTGTGGTACCATACTATCTCATGTGTGTAGTTATGGCCTCCCGGAGGCGAGGCAGGTAATTATGGGGCAAAGAGAAAAGAGATCGTGCGAATATCTAATCAAATATCCATTCTGACGGTGTGGTTTGCGATATTATCGGTCTTGGCGGTAATGTCGGCTAACGGGGATGTAAATCGGGCGGGTGCTCCGGATGGCGGGATGTGGAAATCGCCAGGTAGCCATCGCGGTCAGGACAGTCAGACATATAAAGGAACGGGCAAAAAGCCTTTAAGATACGTTGCGAATGAAATAGTTGTTAAATATAGTAATGGTGCGGCTGAGAAGCTGAGAAAGAACCTGGCTCAGGGGAAAAGGTTAGATGAAGCGGGGCTGGGCGTGGGTCTTGATGAGTTGCACCGGCGATATCAAGTTAAAAAGATCAGTAATGTTTTCAAGGACTTCGAAGCCAAAAGGAAACGGTTAGAAGCCCTGAAAAGCAAAGATAATTCCTCGCTGAGCAAAAAAGAAAGACGCCGGCTCAAAAGGCTAAGGCGGGCGCCTGAGGGAATGGAGGTTCCCGATCTGGCGGGGATATATAAACTGAAAGTTGAGCTTGATGCGGGAGAGTCACTGGAAGATGTGGTGGAGGCGTATAACGACAATCCGGATGTCGAGTACGCCGAATTGAATTATATCGTTTCGATATGCGTCACGCCAAACGATTCTGACTATCCTATCCAATGGCCGCTGAATAATACGGGACAGGATTACCCGGAAAGCGGCAGATATAATCACCCGCCTGGGACTGACGGTTGTGATATAGACGCACCCGAGGCGTGGGATATATATACCGGTGGTTCGGATGTTGTGGTTGCGGTTGTCGATACCGGGGTGGACTACAATCACAGGGATTTACAAAACAATATGTGGGTCAATGAACTGGAAGCGAACGGAGGCACTGGGATTGACGATGATGGCAACGGCTATATCGATGACATATATGGCTACGACTTTGTCAACCGCGACAGCGATCCTATCGACGATCATGGTCACGGCAGTCACTGTTCGGGGATAATTGCGGCTCAGGGCAATAACGGTTTGGATATCAGCGGGGTCTGCTGGGACGGTCAGATAATGGGTCTTAAGTTTATGAATGAAGATGGATTCGGCCCGACAAGCGGTGCGATGGAAGCACTTTACTACGCGGTGGAGGAAGGGGCTGATGTTATATCCAACAGTTGGGGCGGGGGCGATTATTCCGAAGCGATGGCGGAAGCGATTAATTATGCTCATAGTCAGGGTGTGATAATGGTAGCGGCGGCGGGTAACGACAATACCAATGAAGTCCATTATCCGTCCAGTTACGAATATATGATTTCCGTGGCGGCGACCGATTCGAACGATCAAAAAGCGCCGTTTTCCAATTATGGTAACCTGGTTGACGTGGCGGCGCCTGGAGTTGACATTTTGTCTTTACGGGCTGCCGGAACGTCGAGAGGCACAGTATATGACGGTTACACAACAATTATCTCAGGCACATCGATGGCCTGTCCGTATGTCGCGGGCGCCTGCGCGCTGTTACTGGCGGTGAATCCGACCCTGAGTTGCACGGACGTATATGAGATTCTGATGGAGACGTCCGATCCTATCGCCGACGGGATTTGTCTGTCAGATGGACGCATTAATATTTTTAACGCTGTGCTTTCGTCTGCCCCTTCTGCAGGTGTGGTTAAGATTGAGGATGATTTTTATTCGTGTTCCGGCACAATAGATATATGGCTGGCCGATGGTGATCTGGCCGGCGGCGGTATCGAGGAGGTGTCTCTTTCCACCACCAGCGGAGATTTGGAAACGGTCAGCTTGACCGAAACGATCGCTGGTATCGGTGTTTTTGGCGTGGCAATTTCGAGTTCGTCCGACACTGTGAGCGTTGAAGACGGGACACTGCAAATGGTCCATAATGACGTTATCACAGCAACGTACGAAGATCAAGACGACGGCACGGGTAATTCGGCAGTGGCAACCGATACGGCCGCGGCCGATTGTGAAAGCCCGGTTATAAGTAATGTCGAGATTGACCCGGCAGGTCCTAAGCCTGAAGTCACCTTTGAAACCAATGAGCCTGCATCAGTGTTGGTGCTGTGTGGTCAGAGTTGCTCTGAGCCTAATGAGATCGTGCGCGTGCGCATGAGTCCGGCGACCAGCCATAGCATAGAATTAATCGGTGTCCTGCCAGAGACGGATTATTTCTTTGTTGTCGAGGCTACCGATGCCGCCGGTAATAAGACAACCAGCTTATGCTATCCGTTTACCACCAATGGGCCGGGTGAAGTCTATGTTCCGGGCGAATGCGATACTATTCAGGAGGCAATCGACCGGTCATGGCACGGCGGCACCGTGCTGGTGGCAGACGGAAGATACATCGGAACGGGAAATCGCGATATTGATTTTGGTGGAAGGGCTATCACGGTAAAAAGTGAAAACGGTCCTGACAATTGTATCATCGATCCGAGCGGCACGGAAGCGGAGCCTCATCGCGGGTTTTATTTTCACGGGGAGGAAGACGAAGAGTCTGTCCTGGACGGTTTTACCATTACCAACGGTTATGCGTACGGCGATTTTGATGTACGTCCCGGTGGCGGCGCGATCCGTTGTGACGGCAGTAGTCCGACAATTATCAACTGTATGTTTATTGGAAATTCCGCTGGTATGGACGGCGGGGCGATAGATAACACCGGCAGCAGTCCGACGATTATCAATTGCACATTCATCGGTAATGCGGCGGTCGGAAACGACGGTGGCGGGATGAATAATATTTACTCCAGTAGTCCCACTATCGTGGACTGCGTTTTTATCGGTAACTCTGCTATGGACTGGGGCGGTGGAATACGCAACATTTACTACAGCGACGCAACGATTATTAACTGTACGTTCAGCGAGAATGTTGCCGACGAAGGTGGGGCGATTTTCAACTTTGCCAGTGCCCCGACGATCACCAACTCAATGATCAGCGATAACACGGCCTGGATGGGCGGCGGCGTTTATTGCAGGGATGGCAGCAAACCAATCATAACCAGTTGCACATTTGCCGGAAATATTGCGGATGGCGGCAGGAGTTTATATGGTGCCGGGGCGGTTATCACCAACTGCATTCTCTGGGGTGGTGGCGTGGAGGGGATAACCGAAGTGGACGGTGACGCTTCGATTTCATACAGTGACATTCGTGGTGGTTATTCCGGCGTGTATAATATCAACGTCGATCCGTTTTTTGTGGATACTGCAGGCGGCGATTACCATTTGAAAAGCGAAGGCTGGCGTTGGGATGCCCAGGCTGAAAGTTGGGTACAGGATACGGTAACCAGCAGGTGTATCGACGCGGGCAATCCGGCATCATCGCTAGGTGACGAGCCGATTAGCGTGCCGGACGATCCGGATAATCAATGGGGGGTAAACTTACGGCTTAATATGGGCGCTTACGGCGGCACGACCGAGGCGAGTATGGCTCCGCATGGTTGGGCGATGCTGGCGGATATAACCAATGACGGTGTTGTCGATTTGGAAGATTTCAGCAAACAGTCGTCGGATTGGCTTGTAACCCGGGAAGAACAGCCTGGTGATTTGAATCGAAACGGTACGGTTGATTTAGCGGACTTTGCCTTGTTTATCGATGATTGGTCCCGGATGACAAGCTGGCACGAGAATTGACAATCGTAGTAGTGTTTGCTAGAAGCTGTATCGGATCGCCGAGTAAATATTGGTGTTATTGTGAAGCTGTCCGAAGGCAGTGTTGGGGTAATCTCCCAGGAACACATTTGCTCCACATTCGACGGTCAGGTTGTCGTTAATTTTGTAGCTCGCGCTCGGCCGTAAGTATGCGTCCTTGTCGGTCGGGGAGAAGTAGGTGAACATGTCCAGACGCAGATTTTGCTTCAGCAGCAGTCTGGTCAGCCGCATGGTTATCAGATGCCTGGTACGGTCCCGTAAAGGTAGTTCTATCGGCAGGTTGGCATAGTAAGTGCTCCAGTCGGTCATGTATTCCAGGTAATATTGCAGGCTGGCCGTATAACCTTCGGAAAGTTCGCTGGTGTAGCCGGTCAGAAATCGCAGTTCAGAATTATTTACGAGAGGATCATTGCCGCTTTCGTTGTCGTCGGACTGATAATAACCAAATTCCACATTGCCCGTACCGGTGACCATGTCGCCACGCAAACTGGCGCCATAAACACTAAGATCAGGGAAAAAAACCTCTTCGAATAGTATTGTGCCGCTGGGACTTTTCCAAAACCCACGATATGCGTAAATGGCATATTCACAATTGTCAATGTTCTTATACAACCGCACTGCTATCTCATCATCCTGAAACCAACGATCTGGTGTGTCAGTACTGATAACGGGATCGCCGGTGATCCCGCCAAATAAAGGGTCGTAAAACGAGAGTCTCTGACCGGTCGGATAGCGGTCAGGATCGAATTTTGGAGTGTAAACCACATCAAGATTGGCCCAATCGCCGTGGAGTGTCAGCTTGGCGGCGTCAGAAGGGGCATTGAGATATTCCTCATCTCGACCAATGTAGAACGACCGCCAATCTTTGGGAAACAAATCGTTTATAAACACCAGATCGCCGGTTCCCCAGGTAAGAATCTGCCTTCCCACGGTGACATCCGAAAAACCAAAAAGGTTAAAGGCGATATTCCCTTCACGCAGATCGAATTCGCCCTGTTCAGTTACCATATCCCCAATCGCATCGCCCTTAAAGTTCAGTTCGATTGCACTCAACCTCGAGGACGTCTGAAGTTGCAGCCGGGTTTCTCCCATCAACATGTCGTCTTCAAACGCGTCTTTGACCAGTCGATAACCGACCCGACCCTCCAAAAAACCGTGGATTTTCGGTATATTCTCCTTTGGCAAATGGCTGACTTCTTCCGTATCACCCAGTAAAATATCTACTTGCTTTACCAGAGAGCCGTAATCTTCCCTGCTTTGTGCCGCCGCTTGACTGTGCAGAAACAAAACCACCACTGACAAAATCAACAGTACTGTTATGTGTCCGACAGAATTCATTTATTTGTCTCCCACAACAAAAACTCCAAATGCGGTTGCCAGTACTGAAAACGGCGATATCAGCGTACAGATACCGCCTGCACACATATTCCTCGACTATAATATCGTGTTTATCCAGCCATTTTCTCCAAGGAAATTGAAATAAAAAGACTTGACCGGGCCGATTAGACCGGTAGAATTGCGCCCACGTAAAAAAGTGTTTGGTATTTGTAAATGGGATGGTTTGATGAGGTTTTAGAGGAGCTTACACTATGGAAAATTTAAACTTGATTGTTGCTGCTACCTGGCAATGGGTTGTTGCAATCGTTGGTGTTGTTTTGATTGTAGCGGCACTGATTCTCAAAAAACGCGGCGATGGCGGGTGAAATGACAACAAACAGCATGACAGGGCTTCAAGCGGTGAGAGCCGATCTTCTTCCCCGTCAACTGCTGGCCCAAAGTATCAGTACTGCGGCAACTGTGGCAACAAGCAGAGTAACTACCGCAACGAGACCAAGGGTGTCCTTGAACCCTTCCGGTACAAAGCCGAACGGTTTATTTGCCGTCTCCAGTGATTGTATCAGCACCCGTTGTGGCAGACCAAACTGGCCGGAATCGTCGATTGTGGTTCGTTCCGGCTGCTGTTTGGATGTTTGTTCTTTGCCCTCGATCTCAGCCGGTTCTTCCGTTACTATCCGCTGGGCTTGGCTTTCCTCGGTATCTTCGTCCACTTCGACCGTGGTGTATTGAGCTTGTGTGTCTGTTGTTTTTTCCTCTTCCTGCGAGTCCATTGCCAGGTCTGGCAACTGATCGATGATCGACAGTGCTTCGTCGATTTCTTCGTCCTCTGTTATCTCCTGGGCAGCCTGGGACAAAAAGTCATCGATGTTATCTTCACTAATTTCTTCCTGACAAGGCGACCCTTTCTCCTGGACAGTTTCACTCTCGGAGGATACTTCTGCGTCGTCTTGTTCGATGTTTATTCCCTCGGTCAGGTTACTAAGCTCCTTTTCCAGTTCTTCCAGGGTACTGTCAACCTGGTCGAGCTTGTCACTCTTTTGGGTCAGATCCATGTTCTTCTCTCCCCCGGTTATTTTACGGTTGGGTGTGGACCCGCCGGTAGTATCCACTAAGTCCATCGCAGGGTCACTGCTCGATTCGCCTAACTGGTTTTCTAAGTCATCCAGGGAGGCTGTTACGTCCGACAAAAGACTGTCTATATCGGACGGGTTTGTCCTTTTCGAGGGGGTTTTGTCGGATTTAGATTTATCTGCCGGGTCCTTCGAAGAATCTGTGGTCCGACCTGGCGAATCTTCAGAATTGTTATCAGCGGCCGGCGTCTCCGGATCGCGGTTAACCGAATCTTTATCTTTTGACGATTCCTCAGACATATTTTTTATCTTCTAATTAGGGTTTTGCAAAACCGAGGTTAAACATATAATGTTGGCAATAGCATCCAGCCAAACGAAAACTCAGAACCAAACGGAGTTGTGTGAATTCGAACTAACATAAATATTTTACCGTCCTTCCGGGCACAATTTCACCCAGACTAAACGCTTTAGCCTCTATCGGCTGAAAAACACTGGTAATCTAGGGCCTGTCAGATAATTGTGATAAATAAATGGGGAGTGGCTGTGAAAATATTTCGTTTTTATTGTCGTCCGATAAAAAAGGCCTCTATAGAGCTTTCTGTCACTGAGGCTCATCATCTGGCTGCGGTGCTGAGATTGCAGGCAGGTGATAAGGTCGAGCTGTTCGATGGCAGTGGAACGCTGGCGGTTGCCACAGTGACAACCGCCAGGACCCGTAAAGCTACAGTGCAGGTGGAACAGTTACAGGTTGTACCCAGACCCAAAGACCAGCGAATAATCATCGCCCCGGCGGTTGCCAAAGGCGATCGCTTTGACTGGCTGATCGCCAAGTGCACCGAGCTTGGCGTCGATCGGATATGTCCGATATTATTCGAACGGACCGTCAAACAACCCAAGAATCCCGAAATCGCCCAGCGGTGGCGGAATTTGGCAATCGCGGCGGCCAAACAGTCCGGTCGGCTGTTCCTGCCACAACTCGACTTGCCCGTGCCGCTGGATCAGATATTGGAAACGGTCAAAAAGGATTATCTCCAGATGCGAGTTCTGTTCGGCAGCCCTGAAGGAGGGCCGCTGGTTCAGCAGGGGCATGGTGATGCAGGCGAAGGCAGCGATGTGGTGGCATTTATCGGTCCTGAAGGCGGGTTGACCGACGAGGAACAAATGCTTCTGCGAGACCACGGCGGCCAACCTGTCCGCCTAAGCGATGCCATTCTTCGGGTGGAGACCGCCGCTGTGACTTTCGCGGCCGTACTCACCGCCCAACGCGATTCCCTGAAATAATATGTACAAATGGCCCTTGCTTTGGCTGGGCAAATCCGGTATCCTGCGGGGACTAATTATAGTATAGTTTAGTCTCTTACAAGTGGATTTGTGCGCAAAATGGTCACAAAATATTTACCTCAATACAAATTCTCACATAACCCTGTTTGGTTCCGGCCCTTGCCGGTTTAGGAGTTGAACTAATGAAAGCACTGGTGAAAAAGAGACCGGGACTCGGTCTGGAGATGGGCGATGTGCCCGTTCCTGTAATCGGTATCAACGATGTCCTTATTAAGATACGGAAAACATCTATTTGCGGTACTGATGTTCATATTTATAACTGGGACGCCTGGGCCCAAAAGACGATAAAGCCGCCTATGACCATAGGCCATGAATTTGTCGGAACCATCGAAGAAATAGGTAGTAATGTGCATGATTTCAGTCCGGGTGATCTGGTCAGCGGCGAAGGACATGTTGTTTGCGGTCGCTGCCGAAACTGTTTGGCCGGGCGGAGGCATTTGTGTCGGGATCCGAAAGGGATTGGGGTTAATCGGGACGGCGCGTTCGCGGAATACTTGTCTATCCCGGTTACGAATGTATGGTACTGTGATCGTAATATACCATTGGATGTCCTTAGCTGTTTTGATCCACTGGGTAACGCGGCACACACCGCCCTGTCTTTCGATCTGGTGGGCGAAGATGTATTGATAACCGGGGCCGGTCCCATCGGGATAATGGCAGTAGCAGTCTCCAGGCAGGCCGGGGCACGTCATGTGGTGATTACCGATGTCAATCCCTATCGTTTGGAGCTGGCTAAGAAAATGGGAGCTACTCTGACAATCAATGTCAAAAACGAAAAAATTGAGGATGCCATCAAGAAACTGGGTATGCATGAAGGGTTCGACGTCGGATTTGAGATGTCCGGCAATCCGGACGCTCTGCGTAGTATGCTGGCCAATATGTGCCATGGTGGTAAAATCGCCATACTCGGAATACTGCCCGAAACCTCCATCGACTGGGATTATGTGGTCTTTAACGGGCTGACCATCAAAGGCATTTATGGCAGGGAAATGTACGAGACGTGGTATAAAGTAACCAGCCTGATCCAGTGCGGTATGGATATATCGCCGGTCATCACGCATCGGTTCCACTATACCGAGTTTATGAAGGGTTTTGAAGCGATGCTTTCGGGTCGATCCGGAAAAGTCGTTCTGGACTGGGCGGAAGAATAAGAAAACGGTCGCGAAACCTGTAACATCAATACAAATTTTAACATAGGAGCAAGCTATGTTTGGCACAATGAAAACTCACATTGCAAA
>Ga0209706_10001596_pt1 | contig 12871 bp, 4 predicted proteins | sample PPLLaktember2015_6_FD_187263 | JGI IMG/M metagenome (GOLD analysis project Ga0209706, IMG submission 187263) | Freshwater sediment microbial communities from Prairie Pothole Lake near Jamestown, North Dakota, USA - PPLs Lake P8 Core (1) Depth... | ecosystem: Environmental > Aquatic > Freshwater...
GATACGACTCGATCCCAATGGCGCCGCTACTGTTGTCGGCACTACCATTGCCGACGGAGCGGGAGACTGGAGTTACACCTTTGCCGCGGGAGTGCTCGGCGAAGGCGCCAACGATATTGACGTTCTCGGCACCGACATTGCCGGTAACAGCGACGATTCCGCGGAGCTGACCATTACCATAGAAACCATGATATCCGTACCCGACTCGCTTGACCTGCTGGATGCCTGCGATCTCGGTGATGCTAATAATGATGACATCACTTCGCTGGAAACCGCTACCATCAGCGGCACCGCTGACGCTAATTGTACCATTTATGTTCGAGTCAATGGTACGGTGGTGGGTAATACTGCCAGCGACGGCGGCGGCAACTGGACCTATACCTTCGACGGAGTTGACGATTTAATCGAAGGCACAAATATCATCGATGCCTGCGCCGAGGATAATTCGAGCAATCTCAGTAATTATTCCACAGATCTGATCGTTACCCTGGATACCACAACTGATATGCCCGCCGCTCCTAATTTAAATGTCGCCTCCGACAGTGGCTCCAGCGATAGCGATAACTATACCAATATTGCCGCTGCCACAATCGATGGCGCTTGCGAAAAAAACGCCACCGTCATCATCAGCCTCAACGGAAACGATAACTTTGACACTGTCACCGACGCCAATGGTGACGGCCAATGGTCATATACGTTTGTCGCCGGCCTTAACGGATCCGCCGGCGGCACAGATAATATCATTAAGGTCGCTCAGCGCGATGTGGCCGGCAACCTGTCGGGATACGGCAACACCTTGACGGTCACGCTGGATGATACGGCCGGCATTCCTTCTGCCCCCGATCTGAACGCCGGCAGCGACTCCGGCGATGCCGATGATGACGACCTGACCAATATCCCCAATGTGACCATCAGCGGTACGGTAGAAGTCAACAGTTCGCTACAGATATTTGTCAATCAGGGTGGCGGACCAAACCTGATCGATACCATTAGTGAGCATCTGCTCTCGAGCGGAACCTGGAACTATACCATGTCAACCGGCCAATTAGCTCAAGGTGCCAATCAAATAACCGTGGTCGCTACCGACAAAGCGGGCAATGTCTCAGCTAGTTCTCCATCTCTTACGATTACTTTCGATACCACGATTGCCCAGCCGGGGTTGCCCGATCTGGCGGAGGCCTCCGACACGGGTGCTTCCAACAATGATGATATCACCTCCGATGAAACGCCCACCTTCAGCGGCACGGCCGATCCCAACACTCACATAAGCATTCGCGTTGACGGCGAACCTGTCGATACCGTGGAGGCTGACGGTGCGGGCAATTGGTCCTATACTTTTGTGCAGGGAGAAATCCAAACCGGAGTGCGCCAGGTTGACGTCGTTGCCACCGACACGGCTGGAAATGTTTCACAGCCTTCGGAAGATTTGACTATCTGGCTCAACGTTGAGCCGACCCAGCCGGCATCGCCGAATCTGCGGAGCGCCAGCGATAGCGGCAGCATCAACACCGATAATCAAACCAACATCAGAAATGTTGTTTGTGACGGTAAAACAGATGCCAACTGCACAGTGTATGTTTATGTCGATGCGAGTTTAGTAGGCACAGCCGTCTCCGACAACAACGGTTTCTGGCGGCATACTTTTGCCACCGATGACCTCAGTGAAGGCAATAACGAAATCACCATCATTACCGAAGACGCCTCCGGTACCAGAAGCGTATCTTCCTATGCCTTAACCATTGTCCTTGACACAACATTGCCGATTGCACTGCTGCCTGATCTGCAATCCGGCAGCGATACAGGAGTGAGCGACCACGACAACCTGACAAGCGATGAAACCGCTACCATCCAGGGAACCACCGAACCGGCGGCACTGCTTGATCTTTACCATAACAATCTCTTTCTGACCCGGCTTACCGCTGCCAATTCCGGCAACTGGTCCTACACTTTCTCCCCTAGTGTCCTGACCGAAGGTGCAAATGAAATCTACACCATCATAACCGATCTTGCCGGCAATGTTTCTGTCGCATCGCCGGTTTTAACAGTTACCCTGGACCTGCAGCAGGATGACCCCGTTGTCCCGGCCATCTCTCCTGAAACGGATAGCGGTTCGAATCAATCTGACGGGCTAACCAATAATGTAACTCCGGATATTTTCGGTACCGTCAAGCCGAACAGTTCGGTGGAAATTCTTGTCTCCGGTGACAGCATAACAGAGGTTCAATCCGACGACGAGGGTGCCTGGCAATACACTTTCGAAGACGGCCAATTGCGCGAAGGCTTGAATCATATTGAAGTTGTCAGCACAGATCCTGTCGGCAAAATCGCTCGATCGGCTACTTTGAATCTTACTATTGACACTACTCCACCGGTTATATACAATTATTTTCCAATGGGTACTTATACCCAAACCACCCGGATAGTTGAGTTGTATATTCAGGGTGATGACCTCGACAGCCTGGCTGCCGCTAACACCAGTGGACATCTGCTTTTGGGTTCCGGCGGTGACGGAACCTTCGAAGACGGAAATGAATGGACTATACCCATCACCAGCGTTACGGTGGATTGCGTTTCCGGTTTGGTGCAACTGAACACGGCTGTCATTCTGACAGACGATACTTATCAACTTACCATCGATCCTGAAATATCTCTGCACGATGAAGCAGGCAACTGGGCCCTGCAAAACATAGCTGCCGATCAATACCCCGGCGGTTCGCTCGAAACACAACCGCTGATATTTATCTTTGAAATCGACACCGCCGGTCCTCCTGCGCCTCAATCACCACAGATCGATAGCAACTCTGACAGTGGCGCTGACGATTCGGACAATATAACCAACAATGCCAATCCGCTTGTCCATGTTACTGCCGATCCTGAAATATCCGTTGAAGTTATTATCAACGGCTTATCCGCCGGGTTTGCCAATGAAACCCAGTCTGGTCAATATCAGTTGTATATAGACAGTTCATTGGTCCGGAAAGGTGAAAATCTTCTTCTGGCCCGGGCATTTGACGGACTTGGCAACAGCTCGGAGCTTTCTGAAATATACACTTTTGTCTATGACAATCAGTCGCCGGAAGTGGCTGCTATTGTCACTGATTCGTTATGGCTCAACTACGGGCCGACACATATCGATATTGTCTTTAGCGAAAACGATATTGATCTTAATTCCGTTGTCAGCCTGGACAGTTACGTCTTGACTGCTGCCGGCGGCGATGGCACCTTTGACGACGGCAACGAAACCATTATTGCTATTACCGCCGCCGCTTATAACAACTCGGCCCAAAAAGTTATTCTTACCATGCCCCAAATGGTGACCGGCGCTTCCAAGTTAGGGCCGGACACTTATCGCCTGTCGGTGCTGTCCGATGGGGTTATCAGTGACATAGCGGGCAACGATCTGGTCACTTCCGCCACCCAGGATTTCGTTGTCGTTGCCGCGGAGATCATTCATCATAACCAAAGTTATCGCTTTGTCACAGCCCAGCAGCAAACCATAACTGTCAGTCTCGACGGTCTCGGCGATGCTATGATCTTATTGGGCGAATCGGTCGGTTCAGACAATATCATCGAACGGATTATTCTGAACAACACAGATGAAAACAGTGTTTTATACATCAAAACCAGCAACAAACAAATACCGATCACGGTAGGAGCAATTTTGGCCGACTCGCCGTTGAAATCTGTTATAGCGCCTCACGTGGAAATTACCGACCGGATAGACTTCCAGCACAGTCTGAACAAACTCCTCCTCGGTGCGATTGACGATAATGTTCAGATCAATCTCGTTTCCAGTGAACCGCAGCGGCCACTAATTGATTGCGGTTTACAGATACTATCCGGTGAAATAGGTCAAAATGTCGATATTGACATTACCGGTTATCTGTGGCGTTTTCAGGCCGAGAGCTTTGCCGGCGGAACACTGTCGGCAGATTCGGCCGGCTCGGTGGACATAACAAAAGGTGATTTGGCAGCCGCGATCGAGATTACAAATGGCGATCTCGATAAACTTACCGTTCGCAGGGGAAATCTTACCGGCAGCGTTGAAGTCGAAGATCAGATTGGAAAAATCAAAGCCGCTCGCGGCAACATAGCGGCTGACATTACCGCCGCCGAAATCAACAGCATACGCACCAGCCAATTGACCAGCATGACAATTCGAGCACAGGAGGACATCAGTCGTATTCAGGCTCAAAATGGCAGCGGCGTCAATATCTCAGCCGGCGCGAATATCGATTACGTCAAATTTACTCGAAATCTGACCGACAGCACCATTTCCGCCGGCGGCAATCTGAATCGAGTTTATATCAGTGCAGATGCCATTGACAACCTGATCCTGGCAGGCGCCGATCTCGGCCCGGACGGCCGACTTAACGGTCTGGAAGACACCTTCGCCGGAGGCAACATCGAGTTGCTGAAAGTAAAGGGAAGCTACTCAGGTACGATAACTGCCTCTGCAGTGAATCCCGGCGGCGACCTCACTTATTTTACCCTAGACGATTCTTCCGGTTTCGAGGGAAGTATTTCGAAAATAAAATTTGGTCGAACAAGCCTGGAAAACATCACCAGCCAAAGAACATTCGGCATGCTGGCAGGCACAGTAATCAACCCGTTCAGCATAAATGGACAACTCTTCGAGGCTCCGGTTGAAATGGAAATGTTCCGGATGCTCACAATAGGGAGCCTCTAAAAAGTTCTCTAACGCAATCCAGGGGCGTCTATCTGCTGTATTAAGCGTTGATATATCCCCCAAGCCGGCAAAAAAGATAGTTGCCACAATAGCAACCATTGTGACAATAATCTTGGTAATCACTTTGTATTTCGGGTTTCCCCAGACCAGAAGCAAGGCAAGCCGGCCCGGCATGAAGAATGCCAATCAGGAGATTGTCGCTGGCAGGGGTGTGCTGCGTCCGGTGCGTTTGTATTTTTCGAGTAGTTCGGTGAGGTGTTTGACGACGTCAGGGTGGTCCTTGTAAAGGTTTTCGCGTTCGGCGATGTCCCTGGTGAGGTCGTAAAGCTGGATCGGGGGCAGGTTAAGTTTTTTAGCCTTTTGTGGGCGTGGATAGCTCCAGCCGCCCGAGCCGGGGCATAGTTCGAGTTTCCATTTGCCCTGGCGGATCGAAAACGAACCGTTGATAGAATGGTGCACAACCGCTTCTCGGAGCGGTTTATCGAGTTTTTGCCCCAATAAGGCAGGTAGGATGCTGACGCTGTCTTCGCCGGCGTTTTCCGGTAGTTTTTGGCCGGTGATCTGGGCGAGGGTTGCCAACAGGTCGGTCAGGCAGATCGTCTGGTCAGATGACGAAGCGGGTTTGACCCTGCCGGGCCAACGGACGATAAAGGGGATGCGATGTCCGCCTTCGAAGATATCGGCCTTGTGGCCGCGGAAAAGATAGCTTGGGTTGTGGCCAAGTTTTTTCAGGTCGTCAAAGCGTGCCTCGGGCGAACAACCGTTGTCGCTGGTAAGAATAACGAGAGTGTTATCGAGAAGGTTATTCTTTTCAAGTGCGTTGATGATCCTGCCGACGGTCCAGTCAACTTCGCAGACGAAATCGCCATATCCTCCGATGCCGCTTTTGCCGATAAACTGTTTGTTTGGCACGATTGGGGTGTGCGGGGCAGTGAGCGGGAAATACAGGAAAAATGGTTTGCCGGGCGATTGCCGGGCGGTATTGTCGATGAACTCGGCGGCCTTTTCGGTGATGGTCGGCAGAACGTCAATATGTCGGAAATCGGGTGATATGGGGCCCGCACGCCAAAACGCCGGTGATTCGGAACCCTCGATCATGTTGTCCGGCGCGGTTGTGGGCTTGTCGTTTTCGATATAGCAATATGGCGTCATGTCCAGTGAGGCGGGAATGCCGAAGAAATAGTCGAATCCCAAGTCGTTGGGACCCAGGCGCAAAGGTTTGGTGTAGTCGGTCTTGTCTTCGCGGCCCAGGCCGAGATGCCATTTTCCGACGCAGGCGGTTCGGTAACCGTGGTGCTTCAGGAGTGAGGCGACGGTCATTCGGTTCGTATCGATCAGTGCGGGTGAATATCCAAAAAGAACGCCCTTCTTCAAGTGCGTCCGCCAACAGTAACGTCCGGTGAGAATGCCGTAGCGGGTTGGGGTACAAACGGCTGAGCCGGAATGGGCGTCGGTAAAGGTCATGCCCTCCCGTGCGAGGCGGTCTATGTTCGTGGTGGGGATTTTGCCGTCTTTGTTGAGACATGACACATCACCATAACCCAGGTCGTCGGCCAGGATATAGACTATGTTGGGACTGCTTTTGGGAGTGGCGGTGGCCCGGAGGGCTTGCGGGACTGCCAGAAAAGCTGTTGCCGAACCCACTGTTTTTAAGAAATCGCGTCGATTCTGCTGCATTGTTATCTCCTTTTGTGTCAGATTAACCGATAGCCCGGTCCTTTGCAATAGGGTTAATCGCACGGGCTGGGCAGGCCGGTTAGTCGGGGAAACACTTTTTATTAGTTGCAAATCAGTGGCAAAGATGGTTAACTACATGGGCAGGTAGGGTTGGCAGACTGCGATAATGCGAGGAATGGCATGGCAGGCATTGAATTGGTTACGGAATATATCGGTAAGACGCTGCTGAAGATATTTCGCAGTTCCAGCGACCGGTATGTCAAGAAACGGCAGGATTTTGTCAGCCGAGTTAACGCCCTGGAGGAGCAGTACGGGCGACTGACCGATAGCGAATTGCGTAATAAAACGGATGAGTTTCGTGACCGGATCGGCCAACTGGAGAAAGAGGTTATCAGGGGTGATCTGCGGGAAAGGCTGCGAGACTTGCAGCTTTTGCCTGAAGAGGCCCGTAAGCCGGCCAAGGCTCATTTGACCGGGCAACTGCGTCAATGCTGCGATGGGGTACTGGCTGAGGCGTTTGCGGTGGTGCGAGAGGCTTCGGACCGGTATCTGGGGATTCGCAATGTGTTTGACGATCAGTTCGAGTTTGACTCGTCGATTTTGTCGGCGGATGTGGGGCAGATTTACACCAAGGTAAAACAACAGGTGGCAGGGGGGGAAGATGTCAATAAAATCGAGCTGCCGCCGGAGTTTTATGCCGAGGTGCGGGCCAAATATGATGCGATGAAACGGCCGCCGTTTAGGTATCGGCATTTCGACGTGCAAATGATCGGGGGGAGCGTACTGTACGAAGGTAAGATCGCCGAGATGGCTACCGGGGAAGGCAAAACCCTGGTGGCGACGCTGGCAGTCTATGTAGTGGTGCTCAGCGGACGGAAGGTGCACATCGTAACCGTAAACGATTACCTTGCCAAGCGTGACCGGGACTGGATGGGGGTGGTTTACGAATCGCTGGGACTGACGGTCGGGGCGATCCAGGCGGATATGGATACGCGGGGCGATGAAAGAAAACAGCAGTACAGTTGCAATATCACCTACGGAACCAATAACGAGTTCGGGTTCGATTATCTGCGTGATAACATGAAGGTGGCGGCAGAAGAGCAGGTGCAGGGACCGCTCGACTACGCGATTATCGATGAGGTGGACTCGATTTTGATCGATGAGGCGCGGACGCCGTTGATTATATCGGGTCCGGCATACGACGATACGGCACGTTACAAGCAGGCGGACAAAATAGCCCGAGACCTGGTACAACTGCAAAAGAACTACAGCGATCTGGAAAAACAGATTGACCAGACGAAACGGATTATCGCTAACGCCCACGGTGAAATGGGCGAGGCCAAAAAGGAGAAAAACGACAAGCGTCTGAGCAAGGCGGAAAACCAACTGTCGCAATCCGAACAAAAACTGGAGAGCCTGGAAGACAAGCTGGCGCAGACCACGCAGTATTACGAGGTGGAATATGATCGCCATAGCGTGCATCTGACGCATGACGGGATCGGAGCGGCCCAGGATATAGCCGGGGTTGGCAGCTTCTATGTGGGCAGTAACATGGAATGGCCGCACCTGATGGAACAGGCATTGCGTGCTCATCTGGTCTTCGAACGTGAAAAAGAATACGTAGTGCAGGACGGCGAAGTCATTATCGTCGATGAGTTCACCGGACGGCTGATGCACGGACGGCAGTGGTCGGACGGTCTGCATCAGGCGGTGGAAGCCAAAGAAAACGTAACCGTCAAAGAGGAAAGTCAAACGCTGGCGACCATAACGATCCAGAACTTTTTCAAACTGTATCAGCAGTTGGCGGGGATGACGGGTACGGCAATGACCGAAGCGGACGAGTTTGCCAAGATATACCAACTGGACGTGCTGAAGATACCGACAAACAAACCGGTCATCCGCGACGACCGGGAAGACCTGATCTATAAGACGATAAAAGAAAAATTCAACGCTATCGTCGATGCGATACACGAGATCAGCAGCAGCGGTCAGCCGGTGTTGATAGGCACGATCAGCATCGAAAAGAACGAGGAACTTTCAGCGGCACTGACAACCCGATACGGTTTGGATCATGAACTGCTAAACGCCAAGCAGCATGCCCGTGAAGCATTGATTGTTGCCAAGGCAGGCCACCAGCATCGGCGTCGCGACGGCAAAGTGTTCGGCAACGTGACCATCGCCACGAACATGGCCGGTCGCGGAACGGATATCAAGCTGGGTGCTGGGGTAATCGAGATGGGCGGGCTGCACGTGCTGGGGACGGAACGGCATGAAGCCCGTCGGATCGACAATCAGTTGCGCGGGCGATGCGGACGACAGGGCGATCCGGGTTCGAGCCAGTTTTTTTTGTCGTTTGACGACGATCTGATGCGTGTTTTTGCACCGGAGTGGACCGTCAAGGCGCTGCACTGGATCGGCTGGCAGGAAGGTGACCCGATTTGTCATAAGCGGATCAGCGCCGGCGTGGAAAAGGCACAAAAAAAAGTCGAACAACGCAACTTCGAGGCCCGCAAGAGTCTGCTGGAATACGATGAGGTGATGGACTATCAGCGGCAGGTGTTCTATACCCGCCGACAGTCCATTCTGGAAGGCAGAAGACTCGAAGGGCTGATCTGGGAGATGGTCGATGAGACGATAGCGGAAACCTGCAAAAAAATGCTCGATAAGGATTATCCGTACGAGTGCGTGGCGGAATGGGCCCGGTCGGTGATGGGAGTGGATATCGAACTGGACCGTATCCGCAATAATGATCCGAACGAAATGGAAGAAACGCTGCGTGAACATGCCAAGAACAATGCCGAACAGGAAATCACCATCACCCTGGGCGAATACATGGCCGAAGACGCCGATCCGAAAGATTGGGACCTGAAAGGACTGAGCAAATGGGCCATGAGTAAGTTCAATGTAAATGTTTCACAAAACCAGTTGCGAAAAATGACGATGGACGAGGTACAGGAACAACTAATAGAAGCGGCCGGTCAGCAGATAGACAAATGTGATTATACGCGGATAGCCGGTTTTCTCAGCGATAGTTTCGGCCAACAGACTCTCAAAGAATGGTTCAATCATAAGTTCGCTATCGAAGTAAACGAAGAAAAACTGGCCGGGCAGAACCGCGGGCAGATCGAAGAATATCTGCTGGAACGGGCCCGAGGGGCTTATCGACAGCGGGAGATCGAATATCCGGTTGACTTTATATTGAATATGGCCATGCGGCGTCAGCAGTCCGGCAGCAGTTACGCCGCCCAGGAAGTGGTCTATTGGGCCCAGCGCAAATACCGGGCTGACCTGACCGTGGAGGAAATTCAGAACAGTTCGTATGAAAAAACAAGAAAACGGCTCTTGGAATTGAGCAAAGAATATCACAACGGAAAACTGATCCAGGAAATCGACCGGCATCTGAAGCAATGTCGTTGGCATGAGGAAGACAAAGAGATTCTGACGCAATGGGCCCATGAGCGATTCGCGATGGACCTGGAGCCGAACGAGTTGAACGAAGAAAACGCTCAGGAGAGTATCTTTAACGGCGCCCGTCAGTTCCTGCGCAGCGAACTTACGGAACTGGAAAAATATGTACTACTGCAAATATACGACTCTACATGGAAAGACCACCTTTACGCGATGGACCATCTCAAGGGCAGCGTCGGGCTGCGCGGCTTCGCGGAGAAAGACCCGAAGATGGAATACAAACGCGAAGGTTTCCGAATGTTCCAGGAAATGCTCAGCAATATTCGCGACAAGGTCACCGACATCATCTTCAAGGCCCAACTGGGAAGTACCGCCGAGATGCGAAGTGTATGGAACATCTCCAGCGCCATGCACTCGGGGTATGAGCAGTTCGAAGCTCAGCAGGAAGCCGCTCAGGGGCCACAGGGTCAGCGGGTGGTAAAACAAATCAAACTGGAAAAACCCAAGGTCGGGCGTAACGAACCATGTCCCTGCGGCAGTGGTAAAAAATACAAAAGGTGCTGCGGCCAGGGCGTCGGCGGCTGAAAAAACAAGTCAGCGCCTGGTAGTGTGAGACGATTGGCAAATCCAAATACTACAAAGTGGCTATGGTTGAATGTTGAATTTGGGTTTTCTACTCAGAATCAAGTCTGATTCATAGGCGCGTCTGTTTGGTGTAAATCGACCTTCAGATTTTGGATCAAATGCGTGTATTTCAATTGTAATGTCATTCACACCATTTTTCCATAGGTAATATGCTAATGATTTCCGGTCGGAATGGTCCAGATGTTTGGCAATTCGCCCCCTAAGATTCATTGATTCGCCGATGTACAAGTACCCAGTGTTATCCCTAAAAATATATATTCCAGGTTGCTTCGGCACTAAATTGAGCGCTTCAACGACTTTGCCAGCAGGTAACTCCAAAACTTCTTTATTCCAAGATGCTATACGTATTACAAGCTCTGGTTTTAGCCGGCGAGTCTTTCTGAGTGTAAGGGCAGCTTTTCTTAGTAAATATGCTGGTATTTCTGGTGCAATAGAGTTAGCAATAGAATCGAACTCTTTTCTGTGTACCGAATGACACAAAACTCGATCAATGGATAAGTTGTGTCTATCGTACATTAATCTCGCAGCAATTTCACTTGCGTGGATGTAATCGGTGTGGTCGCAACGTTTTCGTTTTGTTGTGACAGACCCGAGTTTGCCTTGCTTGCGCATATTCATGAGTGCCCAGTTCAAATCAAACTCATTTACAGATGGCAATATGCTCTTGCAAATCTTAATGAAATCCGCATTTAATCTGTCATCAATGATAGTATCGTCTGTACTGCTGCCATGATGGCTCTTCAAGAACGCATTCTCAATAATATCATAGAATTGCTTTTCTTTTAGATTTGACATAATCAGACCTGAAGCCTTAAGAGCTATACTAAAGCGGACTTTTCTTTTCTAAGCTTCAATGCTGCTCGCCTGACCAGGTACGGATCGACATCCTGTGCAATCTTCTTTGCCATTTGGTCAAATTTCTGTCTTAACTTGGGGTCACACATAATTTCATCTAGGCTCCCATTTATTTCTGCAAATTTTATCTGCTTCGCGATTTCTTCCGCTTTTTGATATTCCGTTCTGTCAGTGATTCTTCCGGTTTTTGTGACTCGACCCAGTTCACCTGCCTTCCGCAGTCTTTGCAGCTCATGATTGCATTGATACTCTCCAGGATAGCTGATTTTATTCTTTTGCATTTCAACTTTACATTTTTCTAAAAATGCTTTGCGTAACTCATCACACATTATGAGTTCATCTGTGCTAAATCCTTGGTGTGTGTTAAAAAATGCTTTTTTAATCAACTTCTTCATAAACAAGTTTTCTATTCTAACTGTTCCTTTGTTGATTCGAGTGAAAGCTGATTCGGCCATGCATGCACTATATTCAATTCCAATAGATTGTCGGCCAAGTGTGCGGGCAACAGTACACGTTGTCCCACTGCCAAGGAAAGGATCCAAAACCAAGTCGTCCTCCTTCGAACATGCACGTATAATTCGTTCTAAATACACTTCAGGTATCTGGTTTTGATGAGTGGTGCGTCGTTCTTCGTTGTTCCCCTGAATTCTCCCCCAATATTTTCCGTACCAAACATCAAGGGGAACCCTCATTCCTGGTGTCTTTGTCTGTGTTGTTCTATGATCCGCATATTTTGTAGAGCGGTCCGATGGTTCTAAAATTTCTTCTTGGTTCCATCTGCGATTCTTGGGATTTTTCACAAAGTATAGCGCATGAACTTTTGATACAATAAAATTACTGTTACGGCATTGACCAAAACGAAAATGCCATATACACCAATTCATCATATACAACTTATGTTTGTACTTCAAATGCATGACTATCTCAGCTGCCGTATCATCAGGGATATTGACCCAAATCGCACCATGTGGGGCTAATACTCGAACACACTCATCAAGCCATTTATGTGTGAACTCTATGTAATCTTCTCTTGCCATACGGTCATTCCATTCAGCATATGAAACATTCCAATTGAATGGTGGGTCGGCAAATATTAAATCCACACTCTCCTTCGGCAATGCCGGTAGAATCTCACGGCAATCGCCAACATACACCTCAGTCTTGGGGCTCTTTAAGCTGTATTCAGGTTTTATTTTTGCCATCATTTGTATCTCACCGTTGTTTGTAAGCTCTGCCTCACAGTCCAGTTTACCAGATTATAGTCAAAAGCCTTTTAAGGGGAAATATCTTTATCAAATAGCTAGACTATCGTAATATGATCTCTGATAGTTGAACAAGACTTGACAAGGAAAATACAGTCACGTGGATAATCATATGTTTATGTATAACAAGCAGATACAACAATTTCTGGTGTTGGGTCTTACCCTTTTGATTTCTACTTCGGAAGGGGCTGAGCCGACAACCAAAGCTGGCCAGGCGGCTTCCTTTTCTTTCACCACGGCGGCGAAGGTGCCGGCCCCTACGGTGGCTCATTCGGCGGTAACACTTCTGGGCGGTGATGCTCTGGTGACCGGCGGATATGGCCAACTGTTCGGC
>Ga0209706_10001597_pt1 | contig 12869 bp, 9 predicted proteins | sample PPLLaktember2015_6_FD_187263 | JGI IMG/M metagenome (GOLD analysis project Ga0209706, IMG submission 187263) | Freshwater sediment microbial communities from Prairie Pothole Lake near Jamestown, North Dakota, USA - PPLs Lake P8 Core (1) Depth... | ecosystem: Environmental > Aquatic > Freshwater...
GAAGATTTCGTTGACGCCGCCCTTGGTCTTGAGGAAACCGGCCAGGGTCGCCCAGAGGCTCCCTCCGAGAATTCCTGCCGCGAAGGCCATGACCAGCATGAGAGAAGGAGACCCGCTCTCCACGCCGAACCTGAGCACAGCGGTAGAGGCAATGGCGCCGGCCACGACCTGACCTTCCACGCCGATGTTCCACAACCCGATTCGAAAGCTGTAAATCAACCCACAGGCGCACAAGGTGAGAGGGATCCAAACCATCAACACCTGCGCCAGCTTGCTCCAGGATCCCAACGCACCCACAAAAAGGTGATAGAAGGCCGGCCAGGGAGGCTCGCCGGCAACGAGGAGCACCAGGCTGGTCAGACAAAAGACGCCTCCCGCGATGAAGAAGACTTCCAGGAGAAATTCTTTGGGGCGGCTGTTTTCAGGAAGGAGGCCCATGGTTATCCATTGCCTGCGATGGCCTTCGCAAGCTCCCCCATCGTGGTATCGCACGTTCTCACGTCCTTCGCCACCGCCCCGTTGAAAAAGACAAGGACGCGATCGGCCATTTGGAAGATCTCGTCCAGCTCGGCAGACGAGAAAACAATGCTCGTTCCCTGAGCTGCATAGGCCATGAGCTTTTCCCACACCCACTGCACCGAATCCATGTCAAGCCCGCGCGTGGGGTGCTCCAGAAGCAGGAGCAGCGGATTGGCCGGAAGGAGGGCCAGGAGGAGTCGCTGCTGATTGCCCCCTGAAAGGGATTCCGCCGCAGAAACAGGACTTCCCCTGATCCTGAATCGTTCGATCCCTTGCTCGGCCCTCTCCCAGGCTTTCGGCCAGTGGATCGTCATCCCTTTCTGCTGTTGGAGAGCGAAGTGTTCCGTGATGGTCAGGCCGGGCATGAGGCCTTCCTCAAGCCGTCCCGCCGGCAGGAACGTGACCCTCCTCGCCTTGTAGGCATGGTGATCCTTGCCCGTCATGTCCGCTCCGGCCACCCGGATCTTTCCCGTCTGAGGTTTCTCGAGCCCTGCAGCCAGACGCAAAAACAGGCCCTGCCCGCTCCCCTCCAATCCTGCCAGCCCGACCACTTCGCCCTGCCGCACAGATACCCGGCACGGGCTCAGCCCGGCTCTTCCCCCCAAGCCAGAGACCTCCTCCATGGCCAGAGTCAGGACTCTCTCCTCTGCCCGTTTCTCGAAACAGGGAGGAGGAGCGAGTTCGTTTCCAAACATCCACCTCAGAAGTTTTGCGCCCTCGAATGGCAAGCCCATGTCCCCTTCCACTCTCCCCCGCCTTAAAACCGTGACTCGGTCACAAAGGGCTTCCACATCCTCCAGTTTGTGAGAAACGAGGAGAATCGTCTTTCCTTCCCCGGCGAGTTTCCGAAGAGCACTGAACAGGGCTAGTTTCTGAAGGTTCGATATCCCCGTGGTGGGCTCATCCAGAATCAACACTTCCACACCCAGGGCAAGAAGCCTGACCAGCTCCAGTTGCTGCCGCTCTCCCACGGTCAAGCGCTCTACGGCTGTGCCGGGGTCGAGATGAAAGCCGAAATGATCGGACAGTACCCCGAGACGAAGACGATAGGCCTCTTCTCTTGAAACGAGTCCGTGGTCAAGTCCCATCATGAAGTTTTCCAGGACCGTGAGCGGCGGAAAATCAAGGGGATCCTGGTAGAGCATGCCGATGCCCAGGTGGGTAGCCTGCGAGGGATGGTCATACTCCACCTGCCGGCCGTTGAGGAGAATCGTGCCGGAGGTCTTAACCGTGTATCCCGCAAGAACCTTCATGAGGGTGCTTTTGCCCGCACCGTTTTCACCCAGAATTCCGTGGATGGACCCTTCATTGATATGCAGGTCGATCCCGTCGTTGGCACTCACCTTCCCATACTGTTTGCGAATGTTTTTGAGCGTAATCCTCATGAGGTTTTTCTTGCGGAGCAGGCGACACCGTCTGCTCCGGCGTTTACTGCTTACTGATCACTCTTAACTGCTCACTTTTTCGCCTTGCTCTCTCCCGCCATGCCCTTGAGCAGCTGTTCCATGTACCAGATCTGTTTGTCCGTCGCCACCTCCCCTGCTTTCAGAAAAGGCTTTCCGTCCTGGTAATCCAGAGGACCCTTGAAGAGCTGGACTTTTCCGCTTCCAAGGTCCTTGATAAAGCCATCCAGAGAAGCCTGCGCGGTCTTTGAAAGGGCGCCTCCTGGGAGGAAGCCCACGGCACTGGTGTCTGGACTGTTGATATCCTTCCAGTCCGGCCCGTTCCAGAGCCACTCCTGTTTGAATTTGCCCTCCATGGCATCCTTGATGAAATGGACGTAGGTCGGCCCCCAGTTGAAGTATGGAACACCCAGGCAGGCGTCCATGGCCCCCTCACACGCTCCCTTGTAGTCATACGGAATGGCCCACACCTGCTTTTTCTCCTGCCTCTTTTGGCGCGCCACCACTAGAGCTTCCGTGGTGTCAATTCCGGAGATCACCACATCGTATCCCGTGTTGCAGAAATTCTGTGCCACCTGAGTGGGATCGGCCGTGACACCAGGAATGTTGAACCAGAAACCGATCCAGGTCACCTGAAACGAGAGGGTCTTGGGGTCTTTCTTGAGCACGTTCTCCCAAGCGTAACGGGCTCCGAGATAAGCGGAAACAGCTAGCCTTCGCGTCTCTTCGTTGATCAGAGGACCAAGGTAGCCGATTTTGCCCGTCTGGGTGGTCAGAGCCGCTGCAAAGCCTGCGATCATCTTGCCATATTCCATGCGGCCCATAACATTGGCCAGGTTTTTCGATGCCTTGCCTGTGAGGACATCGTCGCCCGACACATGGAGAAAAGAGGTGTTTGGGTGCCGCTTAGCCGCCTCTCTGGCCCCGTCTTTCATGTCGTCGGAGTTGGCAATGACGAGCTTTGCCCCTTTTCCAACAAGGTCATCCACAAGCTGAGGGATGGTGACTCCGGGCCTGTCTGCGGGGTTGACTTTGTCGATGTAAATCATCTTGGTCCCGGGGACTTTTTTCTCAATATAAAGACCGGCATCGTAATGGGCCTGGCTCCAACCGTGATCGTTGTAAGGCCCCACCAGAAGCATTCCGAAGATAAAAGGCTTGGCTGTTGTTTGAGCATGAGCCGGGTTCATGATCAACAGTCCACACAACGTAAGGGCGATCAAGAAGAACGTTTTTGTCATGGTCTCTTTCCTCCTGTGATGTCGTTGCAGGTTATTCGTTATTTGTTATGTTATCAGTTCACCGTCGTCCGTTGTCTGTAGTCGAAAGCTCGTTGCACGTTGCGTGTCACAGGTTGCAAGTTGCAGGTCACTTGTTGTTAGTCGTGAGTGGTTCTCTATTTTGCTTCAGTGTGCTGTCTACTGTATCCTGTTTTCTTCGTTCTTCACACTTTAGGAACATCTGTTAATTCCCTTATCTTTTTGTCCGCGATCGCAACGAATGCCTTGTTCAGGCTGCCCAACAAGGATTTGTCTTTTCCCTCGATGTAGAACCTTAGCACCGCATCGGTTCCCGAAGCTCTCAACTCGAACCACAGGGTCCCGAAATCGATATAGGTCCCATCCCCGGCCCAGAAGACTCTCTTGATCTCGGGAACCCTGACTCCTTCTCCCACCAGGAGCTGCAAAGCTTCCTGGGCTTCCCGTGGAGACTTCTTGAGGGTCAGAGCCTTGAACGCGTCGACCGTGTAATCCTTGGCCTTGTTGCCGATCGTTTTGGCCTCTTCTCTCGCTTCGCCGATGAGGCTTTCCTGAAAAAGCGTTTTGTCGATCCGGTTGTAATACCGGTGCTGGATGTCGTATTCCTCAATCTTTTCTGCATAGAGCTCGGCAAAGGATTTCTTTTCCAGATAGAGCTTGCTCATCACCCCCAAGTTCATGAGGGCGATTTGCATGCCGTCCTTTTCCTTCATGGCCAGGCTTTTTCTTTTCTTGCCTTTGCTGAGCCGCCAGGTTGCGCTTCCCATGGCAGCACCCCCTGACTCCTCGGCCATGATGAGAATTCTCGGGCTCCGCCCCAGTGAGACCTCCTTTCCGGTCACGTCCTTGAGAACGACCTCAGTGCCCCGATCCAACTGGGCTTCGATGTCCCCCACCATTTCTCCAAAGTACTTGAAACCGACAGGAGTGTTGAACACCCGGATTCGGGTTCCAGACTTAGCGAATTCCTTGGCATACTTCTTGTTGAACACGTCCGCCAGTTCACCGATGGATTTCGATGTGGGATAGGTGGTACCGATCACCTGATCATTCTTGAAGAGGTCTCCGCTTTCAGCAAGCATTTCCAGCTTGAGAGCCGCGTTGAGAAAATAAATCTGATTGGGCTTGAAATAGACAATACAATTGCCGGTCCCGGCGACGGATTCCACTTCCAGACCGCTCTCCTCAGCCCGCTCCTTCACGGAGTCCGGCGCGATCGTGACGATGTTGTAGCGGTCGCCGTCCGGATCCCAGATAAACCCGAAGTGAATCTTTCCGGAAAGGAGTCTCTCCTTCAGTCCGATATTCCGGTAAATGATTTGTTTCGTGGGGTCGCATCCGTAGTTCTCTCCGTCAATCTCCCCCACCTTGTGAAAGTCATCCCGTTTTTCCCAGTGCAGGTACTGGATCAGTCCGTCTTGCCCGGTTTTGATTCCGAAGCGTTCAAAGAGGGCGAGCGAGTTCTCGTGCATGCTTCCGCCCACCGTGGAAACACCCACCTTCATCCCGGCTTTTTCAGCGTCATGAATCAAACGGAACGCCTCTTCAGGGATGATGTCCTTCAAGTAATCGGCATACGCGTCCAGATAGCGGAAGTCCTTCTTGATGAGCGGCGAGTTCACAGCGCTCAGAGTGATCGAAAAGGAGTTTGACTTCGCCTCCTCACCGATTCGGCGTACCTCGTCTCTGATTTCGTCCGCAAGGCCAAGGAGCTGCATGCCTTTCTCGTCAACAGGTTTGAAGCCTTGCTTGAAGTTCTGCGAATGACTAGCCGTGATGTTGGCTCCCCCATCCAGTTCATTGTAAAAGACGCCGAAGGACGTGGCCCAAATAGGGGTCGTGCCCTTTTCTGCGTTGAGATGCACCGTGATGCCGTGGGACGCAAAGATCCTCCCTATAAAACCGATGATTTCCAGGGTGTACCGCCGAACTTCTCCCCCCAGATGAACGGACCCATACCCTTTCCTGCTGTAGATCCGCGCCATCGCTTCTGCGACCATCATGATGGTGTGAGCGTTGTACGGGGCGTCGGTGGAAAAGAAATCGTCCATGTCGATCGTATCTCTGTAGCCCGCAGTGCCGAGCTTGAACTCAGCGACCCACTTGAAAAGTCGATTTTCTTCGAAAAAGGACGACCTGTATACGATCCGCACATCCTGGTCCTCGGGAATCCGGGTGTGGGGATTTTTCTCCATCGTGATTTCAATCATTCGTAATCTTCCTTTCCGAGTCGTCGATCCTGATCGAGACTATGAAATCCCCCCAAAAACCTCAACCATTTTTTTCTCCCAACCCTTGACCCTATTGAGCTGGTTGCGCTAGGATGAATTCGTTTTAACATTAACAGGACTCTGAAAAAGAGCCTTCTCGCAGGTTGCTCAAAAACGCTCAGATGCAAGGCGACCGAAATCCCGAGGAGTGAGACGTACAGTCCAGTACGCCGCAATGACGAGGGATGAGGGCAACACAGTAGATGGGCGTTTTTCAGCAACCTGTTAATGATCTCTGTAACTGCTGAGGTTCCTATGCGAGCGATGTTCCAACGTGTAACCCTGATTCTTTTCTTTTTCATCACCGTCCCATGCGCGGCTGCCCAGGAAGGGACCACTCCCGTCTTCAACGCTTTCCCCTCTCCTAAAACCCTGACGCTCTGCGGAGAACGCGTGCCCCTTGAAAGCCCGGACGTTTTGGAGATGCTGGACCGCGAGTTCACCGTCCTGGTCTGGGATCATGCAAAGGTTTTCATGCTGCTCAAGAGGGCGGCCCGCTATTTTCCACCGATCGAAAAAGCGCTGCGCGATGCGGGTATGCCTGATGACCTCAAGTATCTGGCTGTGGCTGAAAGCTCTCTCATCCCCTATGCCCGGTCAACGTCAGGAGCACTGGGGCCCTGGCAGTTTATCCCTGAGACCGGCCAAAGAAAGGGGCTTCGGAAAGATCAGACGGTGGACGAGCGAATGGCCCTTGAGCGCTCAACAGAAGCCGCCATCCTCTATCTCACTCAGTTGAAGGCCATGTTCGGCTCCTGGTCACTGGCTATGGCCGCTTACAACTGCGGGGAAAACCGTCTGCAGAAGGAAATCACGGAGCAGAAGGTGTCGGACTACTACAGGCTGAATCTGCCTACGGAGACCGAGAGATACATCTTTCGCATCGCTGCGACAAAGATCATCATGGAAAACCCGCGTCGCTACGGCTACCTTCTGCCTGAAGAGCACCTTTACAAGCCTCTGAAATTTGACACGGTGACTGTGAATATCACTGCCTCCGTACACATTACGGACTTAGCTCAAGCCATCGGAACGGACTTCAAGGTGATCAAAGAACTCAACCCCGAGTTTCTGGGCTATCACCTGCCCACCGGTCAATACAGTCTCAGAGTTCCGGCTGGTTCAGGACGTAATGCCCTTGCGGCTCTTGCTCAACTCAACCAAGGCGCCCCCGTGGCAGCCCGTCCCAACAACAACCATTCGGCTCCTGAGAATAATTCATCACAGGGTTTTTATGTGGTCCAGCAGGGAGACACGTTGACCAGGGTATCGACTGTCACAGGAGTGTCTGTAGAGCGGCTCAAAGCGCTCAATGGCCTTCAGGACTCCCACATCACCGTTGGGCAGAAACTGAAGCTGACCCCATAAAGAAGCATGGAGCAAAGAGCGTAGCCTGCCACACACACGGCAGGTAAAAGCATGGAGCAAGGAGCGAAGAGCACTGAGTCAAGAACGGGGCGGACCTGGGCCGCATTAATCTCATTCCCGCGAAGGCGGGAATCCAGTGTTCGCCGATGGTTCCTGGACTCCCGCCTCCGCGGGAGTGACGATCGAAGGGAAATCTGGGCGTGGCTCCGAACATAGAAAAATTCCTGTTCCGCGACCTCCATCCCAAGGTCTCCCTGGGCACCGCCAGCGACCGGTATGCAGGATGGATCGGCCAGATCTATTCGCCGGGGCGTTTTGGAGGCAAGCTCTCGGAAAGATCCAAATCCGTGGGAGGTCAGACCGTGACGGAGAAACTCCTTCCTGTTGAAAGCGTGCAGGAGTATTTTCAGCATTTTTCGATTTTGGAGCTGGATTTCACTTTCTACAGCCTGCTTCTGGACGAGCATTCGAATCCTACCCCGACCCTTCGCGTTCTTGAGACCTATCGGAGAAATCTCAAGGAGGTGGACCGCATCGTTCTGAAAGTCCCCCAAACGATTTTCGCTCAGAAATTGTGGAAAGGGGGGAAGTTTGCCGAGAACCCCGGGTATCTGAATGCCGACATTTTCATTCAGAAATTCTATGCGCCCGTCTCGGCATTGCTGGGCCCGACGCTTCAGGGCTTTGTCTTCGAGCAGGCGTATCAGGCCAAGAAAGAAAGGCCTTCGCCGGATCTCTTTGTCTCAGCTCTTGACCGTTTCTTTGAGCAGATCCCGAGAGATGATCGCTACCACGTGGAGGTGAGAACCGAAGCGCTTCTTACCAAAACCTATTTTGAGGTCCTTGAAAAGCATGGGATCGGCCAGGTCCTCTCTCACTGGACATGGCTTCCCCCTCTCCGCAAGCAGTTGTCAAAAGCATCGGGCCGATTTTTCAATGCAGGAAAACAAGCGGTCATCCGGTTGATGACGCCCATCGGCATGCGTTATGAGGAAGCCTATCTCAAGGCGTTTCCTTTCAACAGAATGGTGGAGGGGCTGATGAGTCCACGCATGCCTGACGAAACCGCAGAAGTGATGCTCAATGCGATCAAACAGGACGTGCAGACGAATGTGATCATCAACAACCGAGCAGGAGGCAATGCCCCTCTCATCGCCCAGAAGGTGATGGAGAAATTCAAAGAACAGCAAGCAGTAAGGAGTATGCAGTAAGCACCAAGGACCAATCCCTACTGCCTTCTCCTAGCTGCTTACTCCTTACTGCCTACGGCATACTATTTTCCTACCGGAAACAGCCACGCTTTGAAACGATCGTCCTTGCCGGCAACAATATCACCCGCCAACGCGGAGAGCTTTTGAGTCACCGGTCCAGGGACCTTTTCAAGAACTCTGTTTTCAATTTGGCGAATGGCAAGGGCTTTGTTGGGCGTGCCGGAATACAAAATTTCCTCCGCCTCAAAAAGCAGTTCGGGCCTCAGCCTTCCTTCAAAGGTCGGAATGCCGTTTGCCTGCGCCACCTGAAGAAGGGATTTTCTGGAGATGCTCGCAAGCACAGTCCCCAAGCACGGGACCATCAGCACTCCACCCTTGACCAGAAACACGGACTCTGTTCCGCCCTCTGCAATGAATCCCTGCGTGTCGAGCATAATGGCGTTGTCAAAACCTCTCTTCTTTGCTTCTCCCCTGGCCATCATGCCGTTCAGGTAGTTGGCGGCCGCTTTGGCTTCCACGGGCACGGTCTGAGGATCGAGCTTTCGCCACTTGGAAATGCAGACGCTCACCCCCCGGTCAAAAGGGAACTTGAGGCCGCCCAAATCCTCCAAAGGGTCAACCACAAAGATGGAGAGGTCGAGTTTTTTCTGTGGCGGCAGAATCTCAAAGGCGATCTGGGAATAGAAGCCGATGATCTTGATGAAGCCTTGCCGGATTCCGTTCCGCCGCACAGCCTCAAGCACCGCGTCATGGATGGATTGCTTGGTCCCCGGAAGCTCCATGTCCAGGAGTTCCGCGCTTCTGAAAAGCCGGTCCATATGGTCATCGAGCCGGAACACGACAGAGCCTGTCGCGGTTTCATGAAAGCCCAGAACCTCAAAAATCGCTGAGCCGCGCCCCATGGAATGGCTCATGAGATGCACCTTGGCCTCATTCCAGGCCACGAATTCGCCGTTCACATACACGATTCTGTCTTCGAGCATAAGAACCCTCCTCCAAACCCTGAAAAGCTAAGAAAAACAAAGAATCGCAATACCTTCGAAGTCGCACTATACGGTAAGAGAAGAGGAGAGTCAACCCTTCGCCCACCTCGAAAAACTTCCTTTTCCCTTGATAAAAGGGACTGGTTCATGTTATCGGAAATATTCATTCGTGGTGGACTTCGTGCTAATGTTTCGGGCGGGATCCCCCTGATGGGATCCCATAACACGACACACATTAACCAGAAAGAAAGGGGGAACAGCGAATGAAGGCTTTTAGATTGGTTGTTGCGGTTCTGTTGCTCCTTGGGACAGCCGGTGCGGCTGTCGCAGGGACCCTGGATGAAGTCAAGGCTAGAGGAGTTCTCATGGTGGGCGTAAACGGCCAGGTCTTCGGATTCGGCATGCCTGACGACAAGGGCGTCTGGAAGGGTCTTGACGTGGACACCGCGAAGGCGATTGCCGCGGCGGTCTTCGGAGATGCCAACAAAGTCAAGTACGTGGCGGTCACTGCGGTTCAGCGTCTGCCGGCCCTTCAATCCAAAGAGATTGATGTGCTTTGCCGAAATACCACGGCCACCCTGGTCCGGGAAACGACGAACGGATTGAACTTTGTTCACGTCAACTATTATGACGGCCAGGGCTTCATGGTTCCCAAGAAGCTAAACCTCAAAAGCGCAAAACAACTCGGCGGCGCAACGGTTTGCGTTCTGCCCGGAACCACGACGGAGATGAATGCAGCCGACTATTTCCGAAAAAATGGAATGACCTGGAAGCCGGTGGTCATCGAGCAGAACGTAGAGTTGAACAAAGCCTTCTTTGCCGGCCGGTGCGACTCGCTCACCTCGGATGTGTCCCAGTTGGCCGCCCACCGCTCCGTTGCTCCGAACCCTGACGATTATGTCATTCTGCCGGAAATTATTTCCAAAGAGCCCTTGGCCCCAGTCGTACGTCATGGCGACGACCAGTGGTATGACATTGTCAACTGGACCGTCATGGCCATGATCGAAGCGGAGGAATTAGGGATCACTTCCCAGAACGTGGACGAAATGCTGAAAAGCACGGATCCCAATATCCAGCGCCTTCTCGGCGTCACACCGGGCATGGGTAAAGCGCTCGGCCTTGACGAAAAATGGGCCTACAACATTATCAAGCAAGTGGGAAACTACGGCGAAATCTTCGAGCGCAACGTAGGCAAGAACACTCCTCTCAAACTGGAACGGGGCTTGAACGAACTATGGACAAAAGGCGGGCTCATGTACGCCATGCCGGTCCGTTAAGATGATCTCAAGGTGCCCCTCCAAAGGGGCACCTTTGTTTGAGTCCTGGCTTTCAAAGCGTTCAGCTCACACAAGCAGAGATTGTCGTTTTACATAGGGGAATCTCCTCTCACGCCGCCTTCTCCTCCACCTTCGGGGGTAGAGTGGGGTAAGGGGACTGAGGCCAGCCCCTGAACCCGGCGGGAGAAATGAAGGGTTCCAAAGACACTTCGGTCACCCAAAAAGTTCCTTTTTGGCTTGATCCCAAGAAAAGGGCTATCATTTTCCAGCTCCTCTCGATCGGATTTGTGGGGCTGATCATCTACTATCTTGCCTCAAACACCGTCCTCAATCTTCAGAAACAGTCTATCGCCACAGGGTTCGGTTTTCTCAAGAAAGAAGCTGCTTTTGAAATCGGGGAATCCCTGATCCCTTATTCTGCAGCAGATACCTACATCCGTGCCCTGCTCGTAGGCGCCCTAAATACGATTAAGGTCTCTTTTGTTGGCATCGTCGTCACCATCCTCCTGGGGACGATTATCGGGGTGGCGAGACTATCCACCAACTGGCTTCTCGCAAAGCTCTCCGCCATCTACATTGAGGTCATGCAGGACCTCCCGATTCTTCTCCAACTCGTCTTCTGGTATGCGATTTTCTACGAGAGTTTGCCTCCGCCCAGCGAGGCCCTTTGCCCGGGTGCAGGCGTCTACCTTTGCAAACGCGGCGTGGCCTTCACCGTCCCTGAAGCCCACCCGGCTCATGCCTACATGCTGATCGCTTTTCTCCTCGGGTGCGTGGCCGCCTATTTCATACGACGATGGGCAAGAAAGAGGCAGGAGAAAACCGGCCAGTATTTTCCCGTCTTTCGTGCCTCCCTGGCTCTGATCCTAGGACTCCCGCTCATTGTGTGGCTTGCAGCGGGCTCTCCCATGAAAATGGACGCCCCGAAACTCACGGGCTTCAATTTCGAGGGAGGCCTGACGGTCAGTCCTGAGTTCATGGCACTATTGCTGGGTCTTGTCTTGTACACATCCGCCTTTGTCGCCGAAGTGGTTCGCGCAGGAATTCAGTCGGTCGGCAAAGGACAGAGAGAGGCGGCCATGTCCATCGGCCTCAGGCCGACTCAGGTTCTCAACCTGGTCATCCTGCCCCAGGCGTTGCGGGTCATCGTTCCGCCCCTGACGAGCCAGATGCTTAACCTGACGAAAAACAGCTCCCTGGCTGTAGCCATAGGGTATCCGGATTTTGTTTCAGTAGCCAACACCACCATCAACCAGACAGGTCAGTCCATTGAAGGCGTTGCCCTTATCATGGCGGTTTATCTTGTGTTCAGCCTATCGACGTCCGCGTTCATGAACTGGTACAACAAACGCGTGGCCCTCGTGGAAAGATAGGCCAAGAGGTTAAAGGTTAAAGGATAAAGGTCAAAGGTATACGGAAGACAAAAGAAGAGATGACAACGCTCACGAAAACCTTAGACGCAGAGCACATCCGACCGCCGGTGACGAGCGTCGGCGTGATCGGGTGGATAAGAGCGAATCTCTTTAACAGCGTCTTCAACTCTATTCTCACCTTGGTGACCCTATACCTCCTCGGTAAAGTCGTGCCCCCGCTGATCCGCTGGGCCTTCCTGGACAGTGTCTGGATGACAAGCAGCCAGGCCTGCCAACAGGCTGCCGGCGCCTGCTGGTCCATCGTTTCTTCCAACTTTCGCTTTATTCTGTTCGGGTTTTATCCCCAAGAGTTGCAGTGGCGCCCTCTCATGGCCATGCTCATCCTCTTTGGGCTTCTCTTTTACAGCAGGGACAGGAGACACTGGAAAAAGTCCCTGGGCTATGCCTGGATCATCGGACTGGTGTTGATGGGGATCCTCATGACCGGCGGCATCTTAGGGATGACGCACGTTGAAAGCACGCAGTGGAGCGGCTTGCCCCTCACTCTCCTGCTGGCTGTGTTCGGCCTGACCGCCGCCTATCCCCTGGGAGTGATTCTGGCCCTGGGCCGGCGTTCGAAAATGCCCGCCGTCAAAATCATGTCGATCCTCTACATCGAACTCATCCGCGGCGTGCCCCTGATCAGCCTTCTCTTCATGTCTTCCATCATCTTTCCACTGTTCCTGCCTGAAGGGGTTACGTTCAACAAAATTCTGCGGGCACAGGTGGCCATCATCCTTTTCACTGCCGCCTACATTGCGGAGGTGGTTCGAGGAGGGCTGCAGGGGATCTCCAGGGGTCAATATGAAGCGGCTGAATCTTTGGGTTTGAACTACGTTCTGACCATGAGGCTGATCGTCCTTCCGCAGGCTCTCAAGATTGTGATCCCACCCTCCGTGAGCATCCTCATCTCCGCCTTCAAGGATACGTCTCTTGTGGTCATCATTGCGTTATTTGATTTGCTCAGAACCACCCAGACCGTATTGTCCAACCCGGAGTGGATGGGATTCAGCCGTGAAGCCTACATCTTCATCGGCCTCCTTTACTTCCTGGGTTGTTTTTCCATGTCCAACTACAGTCGAAAACTGGAGAAGGAGCTTTCAACGGGAAGATAAGTTGTTGTGAGAGGTGTTTATGAGCGAGGAACCGGCAAGAAAAGAGATTAAG
>Ga0209706_10001599_pt1 | contig 12866 bp, 9 predicted proteins | sample PPLLaktember2015_6_FD_187263 | JGI IMG/M metagenome (GOLD analysis project Ga0209706, IMG submission 187263) | Freshwater sediment microbial communities from Prairie Pothole Lake near Jamestown, North Dakota, USA - PPLs Lake P8 Core (1) Depth... | ecosystem: Environmental > Aquatic > Freshwater...
GTGGCGACGAGCCCCGGCGTGGGCGAGACGACGAAGCCCGGCGCGGGCACGAGGACGATCGGAACGGAGCGCCTGGACTACCACCTTCGCGCGAGGCCTCGGCGGACCGATATGGCCCTGGCGAGGCCGCTCAGTCGCGGCGAGAGACCGTGGACGCGGCCTCCCTTGGCGACGGCGTGGCGCTGGTGCGTCGCGTGCTCACCGAGGGCGCCACGCAGCCGCGGTGGCCGATGTACCCCAGGCAGTTCAAGCAGTTCCTGCGCGCGGCCGACCCGTCGTTCGACGAGCGCAAGTACGGCTCGATTGCCGAGCTCATGCGGGCGTGCCAGAAAGACGGCCTGCTGAAGCTCGAGCGGGATCGCCAGGGCGGCCTGCGGGTGTTCGCGGCCTCGGGCGGCGCCCCGCGCGCGTCGGTGCCGCACGGCTGGTCCATCCTGGCCGGCGGACAGCCGTCCACGCTGGAGGAAACAGGAGAGGGCCCCGAGCCGGCAGACGAGCGCCAGCCGCAGGCCACCGTCACCTCCCATGCGCTGCCGGACGACGACATCGGCAACCGGATCGTGGGCGGTGCCGTGGACGTCACGCGCGCGATGGTCGGAGGCGTGGGCGGTGGCCGCGCGTCGGCGTTCGTTGCTGACGAGGAGGCTCAGCCCGTGATTGACGAGCCGCAGCCGCCAGCGCCCAAGGCCAAGCGCGCCCGGAAGGTCGCGGCGAAGAAGACCGCGGCGAAGCGACCGTCGACGCGGAAGAAGAAGGAATAGGCCTTCTCAGGGATACACGGTCTCGACGTAGCCGTGCTCGCGGGTCCACTGGACGCGCCGCAGCAGATCGCGACGTCCGGGGTGGTGAAAGTAGACGAGGATTTCCGTGAAGCGGGGTTGCTCCGGGTCGCCGATCGCGCGCGCAATCTCCGCGGCTTCCTCGGGGTGTCGCGTCTCGACCTCGACGACGAGCGCCCGGTGCGCCGACACCCGGTGGGTAATGGTCCAGCGCGGAGGGGAGGCCGGGCCGAGGGACACGACGAGCCACACCAGTCCACCGGTGATGAACGCGGCCGCGCCGAACGGGACCAGCAATCCCCCGCGCACGCGCATACGATACAGGGCTTCGGGTTCTGGGGTTCTGAGGTTCTGAGGTTCTCGGGTCCCCACGTTGAACTTTGAACTCTTGAACTTTGAACTCCCGGTTCCCGACTCCCGACTCCCGACACGATCAGATGCGCCACGTCACGAACGGCTCCGTCTTCCTCTCGCGACTTCATGATCTGGGTGTGCCGGGCCGAGTCGTGCCTTGGGACGACGTGCTGCACGAGGGCCCCGTGCCGGCGGGGCTGTCGTGGGAAGAGCTGCGGCGCGTGCGGGCGGAGTTCCTGGCCATCAACTGGGGCGATGTGACCGGCATCGAGCGGTCGCTTGCCGCGCGCGACGCCGCGCTGGTCGAGGCCATGGCTGACGACGAGATCGTGCTGTGGTTCGAGCACGACCTCTACGACCAGCTGCACGTGCTGCAGGTGCTGGATCTGTTGCAGGCGGTTCGCCCCGGACAGCCGGGTGCGGCAGCCACCGGCGCGCGCGTCACGGCCATCCTCGCGGACGACTACCTGGCGGCGCAGTCGGACGAGACGCTCGCGGCCTGGTTCGCGGCACGTCAGCCTGTGAGCCGCGGGCAGTGGGCGGCGGCGGCCGAGGCCTGGGCCTGTTTCCGCGCACCGGATCCCATGCGGCTCAGCGCGTTCGACCATCCCGGTGCGTGGCCTTCCTTGAGAGCAGCGCTTCGCCGTCACCTGCAGCAGTTCCCGTCGGTGTGGAACGGGCTGTCGCGAACCGAACGGCAGACGCTCGCCGCCGTGGCCCCCGGCCCGCTTGCGGTGCGCGACGCCTTCCGCGCCGCGAACCACGCCGTGGAAGAGGCGATCTTCATGGGCGATGCCGGATGGTGGTCGCACATCCGACCGCTGCTCACCTCGCCCCATCCCCTGCTGCGCGTCGTGGGCGAGGCGCCGGCGGACATGAATCACGCGGACTGGTGGCGCGACGACCAATCCGCGCCGCGCCTGGCGCTGACCGACCCTGGCTCGCGCGTGATGGCGGGCGAGGCCGATCACGTCGCGCTCAACGGCATCGACCGCTGGCTGGGCGGTGTCCACCTGGTGGCCGCGCCAGCCTCCACGGAGTCGGGGCCCGACTCCATCTGGCGGTGGAACGACGCCCGCGGCACCGTCGAGCAGCGCTAGCACCCGAGAACCCGAGAACCTGAGAACCCGAGAACCTTTACAATCTTTCCTACCTTGTCCACGTCTTACACAGCCAAAGACATCACGGTACTCGAGGGCCTCGAGCCCGTTCGCAAGCGCCCTGGCATGTACATCGGCGGCGTGGGCGCCACCGGCCTCCATCACCTGGTCTGGGAGGTCCTGGACAACTCCATAGACGAGGCGATGAACGGGCATGCCTCGAACATCCGCGTCACGTTGCACAAGGACGGCTCGTCCCTCACCATCGAAGACGATGGTCGCGGCATCCCGGTGGACGTGCACCCGAAGACGAAGAAGAGCGCGCTCGAGGTGATCTTCACGGTGCTCCACGCGGGCGGGAAGTTCGAGGCCGGCAACTACAAGACGGCCGGCGGCCTCCACGGTGTGGGCGCCAGCGTCGTAAACGCGCTTTCGCGCGAGCTGGTCGCCACGGTCCGCCGCGACGGCGCGCAGTGGGAGATGAGCTTCAAGCAGGGCAGGCCCACCGGGGCCCTGAAGAAGACCGGCCCGGCGCGCGGCAGCGGGACCACTGTGTTCTTCCGCCCCGACCCGACCATCTTCCCGAAGGTGGAGTTCGAGGGGCAGATCATCCGCGACCGGCTCGAGATCGCCAGCTATCTGCACCGCGGCGTCAAGGTCACCTTCGAGGACGAGCCGGGCGGCCGCAAGGATGTGTTCCAGCACGCCGAGGGGCTGGTCGATTACCTCAGGAAGATCGTCGCGGAGCGGCAGGCGAAGCCGGTGCACGAAGCGCCGTTCGTGCTGGAGAAAGAGAACGGCGTGAAGCTGGAGTACGTGGTGCAGTGGACCGAGTCCACCGACGAGCACCTGCGCAGCTACGTCAACGGCATTCCCACCGGGTCCGGCGGCACCCACGAGAACGGGCTGCGCGCCGGCGTGGGCAAGGCCGTCCGCAACTACATCGACACGCACAACCTCTCGCCCAAGGGCGTGACGCTCACGGCCGACGACATTCGCGAGGGCATGACCGGCATCCTGTCGGTGTTCGTCCAGGAGCCGCAGTTCCAGGGCCAGACCAAGGACCGGCTGAACAACCCCGAGGTGCTGTCCGCCGTGGACGGGCTCGTCCGCCCCGCGCTGGAGCACTGGTTGAACAACAACCAGTCGATGGCCGAGGCCATCGTCGCGCGCATCATCCTGGCGGCCCGCGCGCGCGAGGCCAGTCGCGCGGCGCAGCAGGAGGTGGTACGGAAAGGTCCCACGGCCGGACGGGTGAACCTGCCCGGCAAGCTCTCGGATTGCACGCACCCCGGCTCCATCACCAGCGAGATCTTCATCGTGGAGGGCGATTCGGCGGGCGGGTCGGCCAAGCAGGGCCGCGACCGCGCCAGGCAGGCCATCCTCCCGCTGCGCGGCAAGGTGCTGAACACCGAGGGTGTGTCGACGGCCAAGGTGCTCGAGAACAAGGAACTGTCGGATCTCGTGACGGCGCTCGGCTGCGGTGTCGGGAAGAACTTCGACATCACCCGGATGCGTTACGGCAAGGTGATCCTGCTGGCCGATGCCGACTCCGACGGCCACCACATCTCGACGCTGCTCCTCACCTTCCTGTACCGCCACCTGCCCCACCTGATCACAGCCGGGAAGGTGTACCTGGCGCAGCCGCCCCTCTATCGCATCGACATCGGCAAGGAGACGTTCTGGGCGCTGGACGATGCGCAGAAGGACCAGATCGTGAAGCACAAGTCGGGCCGCGCGACGCCGGAAATCACCCGGTTCAAGGGCCTGGGCGAGATGATGCCGAAGGTGCTGTGGGAGACCACCCTCAACCCCCGCACGCGCCGGTTGCTGAAGGTGCAGATTGCCGACCAGCTCGTGACGGACCGTGTGATCAACGAGCTGATGGGGAAGGACGCGTCCGCGCGCTTCCGCTTCATCATGGACCGCGCTGAGGACGCGGGAGAGATCGACGTATAGGGTAGAATTCTAGGTCCGTCTCGAACACGAGCCCCAGCCCTCTATGGCCGACCCGGCGTCGCCCGCGCAGAAGAAGCCCACTCCGTTCGACCGCTCGCTCGTGGAAGGTCCCATTGGCCCCGCCGTCTGGAGGCTGGCCTGGCCCACTATGCTCCAGAACGTGATTGCCGGGCTGCAGGGGGTGGTCGACCACATCCTCGTCGGCAACCTGATCGGCTACACCGCGAACGCCGCCATCGGCATCAGTTGGCAGATCTTCCTCGTCGTCATCGTCTTCATGGCGTCGCTGTTCACGGGCCAGGCCGTGCTGGTGGCGCGCTTCGTCGGTGCGTGCGAGGAAGACAAGGTGAACCGTACCGTCTACCAGGCGTTCCTGACGGCTGTGGCCATGTTCGGCCTGCTGCTGGCGCCCTTCGGTTACTTCGCCGCGCCCTACCTGCTCGACCTGGTGAACCCCGCGCCCGAGGTGAAGGCACAGGCGCTGCCGTTCCTGCGCATCAACTTCCTGTTCAGCATCGGCATGATGCTGTTCTTCATGCTGAGCACCGCGCTTCGGGCCGCCGGCGACGCGCGCACGCCCCTGCGGCTGGGCGTGACGATGACCGTGCTGAACCTGGTCCTGAACCTCATCCTGGTGCCGAAGCTGGGGACCACGGGATCCGCGCTGGGGACCGTCATTGCCTCCAATACAGTGAGCTTCGTGGCGCTCTACCTGCTCTTCAAGGGCAAGCTCGTGGTGCGGTTCTCGCGCCATATGGATTTCAAGCCCGACTGGGCGATCATCCGATCGCTGTTCCGGTTCGGCCTTCCGACCGGCGTCCAGGGCATTGCGATGAACATCGCCGGCGTGATGCTGCTGCGCTTCATCGGGTCGCTCGAGCACAGCGCGGCCGCTCAGGCCGCGTACACCATCGGGTATGCCGAGCTGTTCTCGCTGATCACGTGGACGTCGGTGGGGTTGATGGGCGCGGCGGCCACGGTGGCGGGCCAGAACCTCGGCGCGGGGCAGCCGGAGCGTGCCATCCAGGGCGTGCACACGGCCTCGCGGATCGGCCTGTGGGTCGCCGGGGGCGTGGGGCTCGCGTTTGTGACCGTTCCGCACTTCCTCCTCGGTCTCTTCGGCGCCACCGAGGCCGAAGTGGCGCGCCTGGGCGAGCAGCTGCTGCAGTACCTGGCCGTCTCGGGCTTTTTCATCACGGTGGCGCTCACCTACACGGGTGGCCTGCAGGGCACGGGCGACACGCGAAGCCCGCTCTTCATCACGCTGGCCTCGCAGATTGCCGTGCCCATCGGCATGTGCACGGCCATCCAAGCCTCGCGGCCGCTGGTGGCCACGGACATCTGGCTCGCCATCGTGCTGGGCCATTTCGCGAGGTGCGTGCTCACCGTGCTCCGTTTCCGCCAGGGCCGCTGGCGACATATCAAGGTGGAGATCGAGGGCGCGCGGGCGTAGCACTGAACCTTTGTGCGTTGAACTCACAGTATTCATCGAAGGATTCCAGCCATGATTGACGTCCTTGCCGCTCGCCGCCGGGTTCCCCCGCCGCAGAACGATCCCAACCTGTCCTACCGTCCGGGCTCGCCCGAGCGCGCGGAGTTGAAGGCGCGCCTCGCGGCCATGTCGGGCGAGCCGATCGACATCCCCATCATCATCGGCGGGAAGGAGATCCGCACCGGAAATACCGGTACGGTGGTGATGCCGCACAAGCACGGGCACGTGCTGGCCACGTGGCACAAGGCCTCGACCGATCACGTGACGCAGGCCATCGACGCCTCGCTCGAAGCCCGCAGGGAGTGGGCGAGCTGGCCCTTCGAGGACCGGGCCGCCATCTTCCTGCGTGCGGCCGAGATGCTCACCACCACGTGGCGCCAGACGCTGAACGCGGCCACGATGCTGGGCCAGTCGAAGACGGCGTACCAGGCCGAGATCGATGCAGCGTCAGAGCTCGTGGACTTCTGGCGCTTCAACCCCTACTTCGCCCAGGAGTTGCTCGCCGAGCAGCCGCTCAGCTCGCACGGGTTCTGGAACCAGATCGAGTACCGGCCGCTGGAGGGCTTCGTCTACGCCATCACGCCATTCAACTTCACGGCCATCGGCGGCAATCTCCCCGGCGCGCCGGCGCTGATGGGCTGCACGGTGGTCTGGAAGCCGGCCGCCACGGCGCTGCTGGCCAACTACTACACCTACAAGCTGCTCGAGGCCGCGGGCCTGCCGCCGGGCGTCATCAATTTCGTGCCGGGCGATCCGGTCGAGATTTCGAATTCGGTACTGGATCACCCCGAGCTGGGCGGGGTGCACTTCACCGGCAGCTCCGGTGTCTTCAACAGCATCTGGCAGCGCATCGGTGCGAACCTGGGCAAGTACCGCGGGTACCCGCGGATCGTCGGCGAGACGGGCGGCAAGGACTTCATCGTCATGCACCCTTCCGCCGATCCGCAGGAGGTGGCGGTGGCCGGCGTCCGCGGCGCCTTCGAGTTCCAGGGCCAGAAGTGCTCAGCCGCCAGCCGGATCTACGTGCCGCGCTCGCACTGGAACAGCGTGCGCGACCGGATGATCGGCATGATGCAGGAGATCCGCATGGGCGACGTGCGCGACTTCCGCAACTTCATGAGCGCGGTCATCGACCAGAAGGCGTTCACCAAGATCAGCGGCTACATCGACGACGCGAAGAAGAACGCGCGCGTGCTGCAGGGCGGAGGCTGCCACGGTGGGGAAGGCTACTTCATCGAGCCCACCCTGGTGGAAACCGCCGACCCTGGCTATCGGCTGCTGTGCGAGGAGATCTTCGGGCCCGTCCTCACCGTGCACGTCTACGACGATGCGAAGTGGAGCGAGACCCTGAAGGTGGTGGACCAGACCTCGCCCTACGCGCTCACGGGATCGGTCTTCGCGCGCGACCGCGCGGCGGTGCGCGAGGCGTCGAACACGTTGCGGAACGCCGCCGGTAACTTCTACATCAACGACAAGCCCACGGGCGCCGTGGTGGCCCAGCAGCCGTTCGGCGGCGCCCGGGCGAGCGGCACCAACGACAAGGCCGGGTCGAAGATGAACCTGATGCGCTGGGTCAGCGCGCGGACGATCAAGGAGACCTTCGCCCCGCCGACCGAGTACACCTACCCGTTCATGGCCGAAGAGTAGCTGTCTACGGGAACACGAAGAACACGAAGGGCACGAAGAAGAACACACGAAGTCTGGTATTTTCAGAGGGCCTTTGGCCAGAGATTCCTTCGTGCGTCCTCCGTGTCGTCGTGTCCTTCGTGTTCGCGTGACTACCAGCGGAACAATCGCGTGACTTTCACCACGAGCGAGCGGTTCTCGAGCGGGGGGAAGCCGCTCACCGCGGTGTTGCGGCCGTCGCTGTAGACCACGAACAGTTCGCTGCCCGGCTCGTACTCCCAGCGGAAGCGCGCGTTGGTGGTGGCCTGGTCGGTGGCCGAGGTGTACTGCAGCAGCGCCGACACGAACATCCGCGGGGTCAACGTGTAGGTGACGCGCGCGCTGACCAGGTGCGAGTCGCCGTCGCCCCACGGCGTGTCGAAATAGTTGAGTGACACCGTCGGCTCCACCAGGAACTGCGGTCCCATCTCCACCCGCCCGCGCCACGTCACTTCGTTCAGCGTCCCATCGTAGAAGCCGCCGTGCGTCACCGTGAGCGTGCCCGAGACGGGCCGCTGCGGCGAGAAGGTGTACATCGCCCGCCCCTGCCGGAACTCGTACGCGCCCGCCGGCACCACCACGCCCGGCGTCACCTGGAACGGGGCGACCAGCGACTCGAACTGGTTGGTGTACTCGAACGCCCACTGGTCGCTGCTCGTCAGCTCCATGCGCACCGCGCCCTGGATCTCGCGCGTTTCGGGATGGCCGCTCGGGCTCTCGAAGTAGTCGAGGCTGCCCTCGTAGAAGACCTTGCGCACGCCCTTCCAGTTCTTCGGCCGCGGGCTGTAGCGCGCGGACCCATACGTGCGGCGGAACGCGGAACGCCGCAGGAACCCGACCTCGGGATTGAAGCCGCGGCCGACGTACAGGTGGTCCACCTGGAACCCGCTGTTGTCGGCGTTCCAGTTGAACTGACCCCGATAGCTCTGCGCGTCGTCGTTGGCCCCGGCCGCGGCGCTGTTCACGTCCTCGGTGCCCGACCAGTAGCTGTTGATGGACAGGTTGTTGTGCGGATGGATCGCGGCATCCACGCCGTACGCGTAGTTCTCCTCGCCTCGCAGGGCCGGGCCGCGCCGGGTCGCGATGGCGCCGATGCGGCTGCGGCTGAGGATGTCCTTGTTGACGCGGAACACCGAGAAATCGGTGCCGGGCGCGAGCTCGGCGTCGACCTCCTCGGTGCGCATGTGCACGGCCCCGACCTGGAAGCCGTTGCCGCGCCCCAGCAGGCGAGACCCCGCGAGGATAGGCACGACCTGGCCGCCCTGCAGCCCGATGCGGCGGCTGAAGAAGACCACCGGGGTGTTGTTGGTGGGGTTGCTCTGCGTGGCCGAGGGAATGCCGCCGCCGCCCTGGTTCGAACCGGCGCCGGCGAAATTGAAGACGTCCTGCCCCTCGAGGAAGAAGTCCCGCTTCTCCGGGAAGAGCACGCTGAAGCGCGTGAGGTTCACCTGTGCCTCATCGTCCTCCACCTGCGCGAAGTCGGTGTTGTAGGTGAAGTCGGCCACGACCGACTGGGTGATGCCCCACTTCGCATCCACGCCGAAGTTCGCGTCGCCGTCGTTCGAGATGGGCGGGGTGGCGCGGTTGTTGGTGGTCGTCGAGCCCAGCGCGTAGGGCTTGATGTCGAGATTGCGCATCCGGGTCGGCGGCTGGATGCCGACGAGCGGCCCCGCGGACGATACCTTCGACAGCCCGCGCCGGCCCCAGGCCAGCGGTACAGGCGACAGATACGATACTTCGTTGCGCCAGCGGACCATCCGGCGGAAGTTCACGCCCCACTCGGTCGCACCCTCCTTGAAACGCATCGAGCGGAACGGAATCTGGAACTCGACGCCCCATCCGCCATCGAAGTCCGCCGCCCGCACGTTCCACAGCCCGTTCCAGTTGTTGCTGGGCTGCTCGTTGGTCACCTGCCAGTCGAACATCCCGCCCTGCGCGTTGGACGAGAAGCCGAAGGCGTTGCGGCCATCCTTGAACGTGTCGAAGAGCACGGCAAAGTGGTCGTTGTTGTACATGTTGTTGGCGTCGCGCCGCATGTCGCTGGTCACTCGCCGCGACGCGTCGGTTTCCCACAGCCGCGCGGCGACGTAGACATTGGCGTCGTCGAAGAACACCCAGACCTCGGTCTTCTCGGTGGAGGGCTGGCCCTCAAAGGGCTCCTGCTGCACGAATTCGCCGAAGGGCCTCACGTCGCGGTAAGGAGCCTCGTCCAGCACGCCGTCCACGATGATCGGTGAGGGCGCGCGGAGGGTCCGAACGGTCGCCAGGCCGCTCGCGTCCCGGACGATGACCTCGGGCAACTCCGGCGCTTGCGCCATCGCGGGTACCGGGCAGAGAAGCATCACGCCCAGGGCGAGCCCGAGCCGGGCGAAGCGTGCGCCGTGGACCATGTCTACCGGTGGGGGTGAAGCGTGAACGTCACTGCGAGACTCGAAGCCTGTGTCGATTGAGGAATCGGACGCTCTAGGGTACTACGGCCCTCACCATGTGGCAGGACTGGTGTGAGCCGCGCGGGCGGACCTGTCGGGGCTGCTGGGCTTACAGATCTGACGTCTGAATGGCCATTATTGGCACACAATCAATCCCCACAATTGTTTTCGAGTTCAAACAAGTCCTTATTTGTCATATGGTTTGCAGATACTGGCACGGCGGATCGCGTCTTGCGTTTGCCGGGTCGCTAGAACTTCACACATGAGATCCGAACGCGGGTTTTCGCTTGTCGAACTGCTGATTGTCGTGGCGGTAATCAGCACCCTGGCCGCTGTGGGCATTGGTGTCACGACCACGGTCGTGCGCATGACCCGGGGCGAGACGGGCGCCCAGCAGCTCGATGGCTTCCTGAAGCGTCACCGGGAGATGGCCGTTGCGCGCCGGAGGGACATCGAGATCCGGTTCCTGCCGCCCAACCAGGTCCAGAGCGCCGAGCGCGCGGTTCCCGATCCGCCGGCCCCCACTCCGGCGCCGACCGTGCTCGAAACCCTCAGATTCGAGGGCTCCATCGAGTACCGGCTGTTCGCGGGATTGCCCGACACGCCCAACCTGTTCGGCAACGGCGCCTCCGTTGCTCTCGGTGGTGCGGCGCCGGTGATGTTCTCCAGCGAGGGCGCGCTCATCGATGCGGTGGGCAACCCGGTGAATGCCACGGTGTCGCTCGGCATCGATGGGGATCCGCTCTCGGCGACGGCAGTCACAGTGCTCGGCGCCACCGCGACCATCGAGCGGTGGAGATGGGACGGCATGAGGTGGCTCAAGTGAGCACGCATCCATCGACTCTGACATCGGCGAAAGGCTTCTCGCTGCTCGAAGCGCTCGTCGCCATGATCATCCTCACCGTGGGGCTGCTGGCGCTGGCGCAGGTCCTCTATTTCGGGCTGAATATCGCGTCCACATCGACGCCGAACCTGGTGGCGCGCGAAAAGGCCCGGGAGGCCATCGAGAGCGTCCATACCGCGCGGGACACGCACACCATCCTGTGGGCGCAGATTCGCAACGTCGGCGTCCCTGCCGGCTGCCCGGTGGGGACGACCGGCGTCGGCGGCGGGGCGTTCCAGGACGGGGAAGTCGACATGCTGGCGCCCGGACCGGACGGCCTGGTCAACACCGGCGACGACAGCGGGTTGGAGGCGATACCCGGGCCGGACAACGAGCTGGGGACCGCCGACGACGTGCCGCTCATCGGGTTCTCCCGCCAGATCGAGATCTGCGACGTGGACGGCAACGCCGACCTGCGGCAGATCATCGTGACGATTCGCTACGACGGATCCAACGCCATCGGCGAACGTCGCCGCCAGTATCGCCTCACAACGCTCATCTCGAGGTTCTCGTGACCAGGGGCTCTCGTTCGAACCAGTCGGGCTTCACGCTGCTGGAGCTGCTCATCACCATGACGATCATGCTCGTCGTGCTCGCTGGCACGACGCGCATCATGAGCGATGCGATGAGCAGCAACGTCGCCGCCAAGGGAATGCTCGACATGAACGCCCACCTGCGCGCGGCGATGGACCTGGTCCAGCGGGACATGCTCCAGGTGGGGCAGGGGCTGCCCGTCGGGCGGCGCATCGGCATCCCGAATGGCAATGGGGCGACGCCGATCGGTCGTCCCGGGCCCGGGCCGACCGACGGTTGCCCCGGTGTGGCTGCGTTCCCGCTCGACACATCGCTGCCGGCCATCAGCGTGGGAGCAGGTCTCGGGCCCGCCATCAGCGGCGAGTGCACCGACGTCGTCACGATCCTTGCGGCTGACAACCTCTTCGGGCCCGTCTCGCTCGCGTCGATTGGCGCCGACGGCTCCACGGCGCGCATTCACAACTCGGTGAACATCTCGGACGATCCCGACGTGGACTCCGACAACGTACGGAGCGGCGACCTGCTGATGCTGACGAAGGGGAACATGAGCGTGCTGGTCCAGGTGACCAGCGTCGTGGGGCAGGATCTGACGTTCGGCGGCGGCAGCGATGATCCGCTCGGGCTCAACCAACTCGATCCCGGACTCGACATGCTCGGGACCATCAACCAGTTGAAGGCCAGCGCGCCGGCCGATCCGGATGCCCCCGTGGTGGTCGGGGGCGTTCAGCAGCGGGCGCCGACCCAGGCGACGCGGATTCGCATGGTCACCTACTTCGTGGATACCGACGCCGATCCGGCCGTGCCCCGCCTGGTGCGGGTGGTCGGTGGGGCGCAGCCCAACGCGGTCGGACTTGGCGTGCAGGCCTTCCGCCTCACCTACGACATCGCCGACCAGCTGAACAACCCGACGGGGGTGCGCATGGACGACGACGACCTCGCCGGCGGTGGTGCGTGCAGTCCCGATCCGTGCTCCGAGAACCAGATCAGGAAGGTCAACATCGTGCTGTCCATGACGGCGAACGACAGCCGGCGGAACAGTCTGGTGGACCATGGAAACCAGTCACAGAACGCCCTGTACACGCAGGTGAGCCTGCGCAGCATGGCCTTCGTGGACCGATACCGATGAGGAGAAGTGCGATGACGCGACCAAGCGACGAGCGCGGCGCCGCGCTGATTGCCGCGCTCCTGGTGATGGTGCTGATGTCCGCCATGGTGGCGGGACTGCTGGCGATGATCAATGCCGACCAGGCCGCGAGCGGCATCGAGCGCGACCAGACGCAGGCGTATGCCGCGGCCCATGCGGGAGTCGAGAAGCTGACCTCCGATCTCGGGCAGATCTTTGCGGGGAACTTCAGTCCGACCGGCGGGCAGCTCGCGGGGCTGACGGATCCGGCAATGGAACCCGATCTGAACGGCATCGACTTCCTGCGGCCGAACGGCACCTCGGGCTACCGCATCGCCTTCACGGACACGAACGGCGACGGCAACCCCGACGTGGCCGATCCGAACGGCACGCCGATCGGCGCCGGGCCCTACCAGGGCCTCGTGGGCCTGATCACGCCGTACCAGGTCGAGGTCACCGCGCGCACGGCCGGCAACGCCGAGGTGCGCATGCGGCGGACCATGCAGACCATCGCGATTCCGGTCTTCCAGTTCGGCTTGTTCTCGGAG
>Ga0209706_10001603_pt1 | contig 12849 bp, 12 predicted proteins | sample PPLLaktember2015_6_FD_187263 | JGI IMG/M metagenome (GOLD analysis project Ga0209706, IMG submission 187263) | Freshwater sediment microbial communities from Prairie Pothole Lake near Jamestown, North Dakota, USA - PPLs Lake P8 Core (1) Depth... | ecosystem: Environmental > Aquatic > Freshwater...
GCGCCTTTTTTGATGTAACGATATCTTTCTACGCAATTTTCTGTAAATCCATCGACTTAGCGGTTCTTACTCACCGTGGAGCGGGCGCCCACCCTCTCCGCAGAGAACATCGCCCAGTGAAATGCCGGGCGATTTTGCTTTTTAGGTAAAGAACGTCGTTGTAAGGACACCACTGGTCCTGCCAAGGCATTTCGGGAGATCTGGAGCTGGATTCTGATTACAGTTACTTTCTGCTCCCATATCAACGATATGCACCGCTAAAATCTAGATTTCTGGACAAGATTGAAAGTCGTTGGAACGCTTGAGTAAAAATTATGCTACGATACTATTAGCAATTTGCTTAAATTGGACCCCCATTTAGAACCATGGAAAGGGGGATGAATTGTACAATTCCTCTACTCCCTCGCAAAAGGCTAACACTGGATTAAATCATAAAAAGACCTGGTGGAACAGCCTGCAGGTCAAGATTATCGGCTGGTCTTTCGTGCCCACCGTGATCATCCTTTCGGCGGTGGCCTGGTTCACGTTTTACTCCTATCAAAAAGTGATCGGAGACCTGGCTATCAAGCAATATCCGGAAATTGTCCAACCGAAAGTGCAGGCATTCACAGATGCAGTAGGTGGTTTGGGAGATTCTTTAATCCTCCCAATTTATCTGGAAGTCGATACGAAACATGAATTACCTCTCGAAGTTCGCATTCGGAATATCCTTGATCAGGCACAGGACTTAGATAAATTCGATGGGGGAATTTATTTTCTGGATCAACAAGGAAAGATATTTCTGACCCAGCCCCCACAACCTGAGATGATTAGTCAGGATTGGTCAGATACGCCCCATTTTCGTTCTATCAATGTTAATCCGAATATGGGTGCGTGGACCGATCTCATCACCATCGGGTCATCCGGGAAGAAAGTCTTTTGCATGGGCATGGCGATGACCGGACAGACGTGGAAGGATGTTGTAGCCTCGTTGTACTTATGTTTTACCGTCCATCCGGATGCACAGAATACCTATTACCAGACAGTAAAAAGTCTGGATTTGGGACCGAATTTATATGTAGTAGACAGGAACCACCAGATCGTTTATTCTCCGGATCCATCCGAGATGGGCAAAGATCTTTCCGGAGAAACCTTCATTCAACAACTATCTGAAGGAAAGAGCGAGAGCGGCCGGTTCCGAATAGGGACCGAGGATATGGTGGTCAGCTATGTTGCAGTGGCTGGTGGTCCAAGTGATCGGGTAAGCTGGTTTGTCATCACAGAGCAGAGCTGGGCTGATATCATGGAGCCTACCCTGCCCTACCGGCTGTTCCTGTTAGTCCTGCTCGCCTTAGGCGTGATCATGCCGATGTTGGTGACCGCTTATGGCGTCAGGCATATCACCAAGCCCATTCAGAAGCTGATCCAGGCTACAGAGCAGGTGGCGGCAGGCCAGTTTAAACATCGCATCGAGGTTAAAACAGGTGACGAGATAGAAACCCTGGCTGACCAATTCAACCTGATGTCGGCTAAACTAGATGACTCCTATGTTTCCCTCGAGAAAAAAGTTGCCGACCGCACCCGCGAGCTGGCCATCTTGAATTCGATCATCTCAGTTGCCAGCCATTCCTTGAACATCCATGAGATCCTGGATGATGCGTTGAATACCACGGTCGAGCAGATGAGCTTCGATGCTGGCGTGGCTTTCAAGCGCGAGCCTTACCCGGCCGCACCGCTCCTGGTGGCCTACCGGAAGTTCGATCCGGCCGCCGCTATCGAGCTGGTGAACGGCTACGCCGTCACCGGCCGTGAGAGCCCGGCAGTTTACCCGGAACAGGTCAGGGCATTTGGGATTGAAGATTTCGAGGATGAAGAACTAAACAACCAATTGTCTCAATTCGGCTTCCAGTACCTTGTTTACATCCCACTCTCCACAAAGGGACGCCAGCTGGGCTTCTTCTTCCTGGGGAAGTATGAACGAGGCCAGCTATCTCCCGAGGAGCTCTCTCTACTGAGCTCGGTTGGAAAGCAAATCGGTGTTGCCATGGAGAATGCCCACTTATACGAACAGGCAGAACAGGCAGCCATAACAGCAGAGCGGACCCGCCTGGCGCGTGAATTCCACGATGCAGTCACGCAGACGCTCTTTTCTGCCAATCTCATCGCCGATGTGATCCCCCGAATATGGAGGCGCGACCCAGAGGAAGGGATGAAGAACCTGGAGGAATTGCGCCAGTTGACGCGCGGCGCGCTGGCCGAGATGAGGACCATGCTGTTAGAGATGAGACCCGAGTTTTTAGAGCGGGCCGATCTCAAGTCTCTGCTCGCTCAACTGGCGGATGCCTTTAACGGCCGCGTTCGTATACCAGTTTCACTGGTTATCCAGGGGGATTGCGAATTGAGCCATGAAGTGAAGCTCGTTTTTTACCGGGTTGCCCAGGAAGCGCTCAATAACATCGCCAAACATTCAGGAGCCCGGCAAGCTGATGTTCGTTTCGAATGCCAGCCCGATCAGCTTAACTTGTTTATCAAAGATGATGGGCTTGGTTTTGATCCCGCCGCAATTACTTCTGACCATCTGGGAATTGCGATCATGCGCGAGCGAGCCAGCTCGATTGGCGCTGATTTGAAAATTGAAAGCCAGGTTGGTCAGGGCACCTGCGTGGAGTTGGACTGGAGAGCATCCCGGAAGGATGGCAGTGATGGATAATTCTCAAACGATCCAAGTGTTGTTAGTGGACGACCATAACGTAGTTCGCAGTGGCCTGGCTGCTTTTCTGAGAGCCTATGAGGATTTGGAGCTAGTGGGTGAAGCAAAGAATGGGTTGGAAGCTCTCAATCTTTGTCGTCAAAAACAACCGGATGTGATCTTGATGGATCTGATGATGCCGGAAATGGATGGCATCGCGGCCACCCGTGCAATTTTGGCCGAGTATCCGGATGTTAAAATCATCGCCATGACCAGCTTCGAGGAAGAAGAGCTCGTCCATGGAGTCCTTGCCGCGGGAGCCATCAGCTATCTGCTCAAGAACGTGACTGCCGATGAGCTGGCAAGCGCAATTCGAGCAGCTTCCTTTGGGAGATCGACTCTCTCTCCCGAGGCTACCAAGGCGCTTATTCAAGCAACTCGCTCAACGAAACAGCCTTTGTTTGACCTGACAGAGCGCGAGCAGCAAGTTTTGCATCTGGTTGTGCAGGGACACAGCAACCAGCAGATCGCGGATCGGCTGATCGTCTCCGTTGCCACTGTGAAAGCCCATATCAGTAATATCCTCTCCAAGCTGCAGGTCTCCAGCCGGGCAGAGGCCATCGCCTATGCCCTCAAGCATAAATTGGTGACTCTATAGAAGTCCCCCAGGGCGGGAAGAGAACCGGGGGATGGGGTGGGGTGAAAAAATCCTGCCCCGATTTACAGGGGGACTAATTATACGACTTTGGTATAAGAAATAAACTAACCTTAGGGATACTCAACAACTCCCCGGCGGATGGATGTGCCCGGGGAGTTTATCTTTTATAGTGTAAACAGTGTTATTGATCTTTCCAATGAACCTGAAGGAGGCTCAAAATGAAAAGGAAATGGATGTTCATCCCATTGTGCATAGTCGCAATTGTCACAGCCGCGATCGGTATCCGTCTGACTGCTCAGGCGGTGGCCAGCCCACCGGCGGATCAGACCGGCCCGTACAAGGTCGGGTTTGTGGTGAATACGTACCTTGACAGCACCAGGAACGACTTCGCCGGGGGTCCCAGGCCCATCCAGACCTTTATCTGGTACCCGGCCGCGCCCGATAACAACGGAAACCCGCTGCCGCCCGCTGTCTACCCAACGATAAATCTCATACCATCCATCGTCTTGCCAGACGCTTCGTCGACGCTGTATGAGGCTTATGGCATCGACCCGGCCTACCAGGAAGTGGCTGCTTCGCAGGATGGCCCCTTCCCACTGGTCATTGTGTCCCCTGGTCAAGGCATCAGTTCGAGCTTATTTATTCAAATTGGGGCGCGTCTTGCCAGCCACGGCTTCGTGGTTGCCATCCCGACCAATTATGGCGATCAAAAGACGATGGAATTCAAACCACAATTTTATTCGACAGAAGAGGCATACAGCCTCGGGGCTTACACAGGACGCATCGGGGACTTCCAGTATCTGATGACCCGGCTGGTGGCAGATTCGCAGCAATCAGGCAACCTGCTCTCCGGTACTATCCGGCCAGATAAGATTGCCCTTGCGGGGCATTCTGTGGGCGGAGCGGCAGCTATGGCGCTGGCAGGTGGAGACGACCAGGTTTGTGATGTGGCTGGTATAGATTTCAGTAGGGTACCCCCTGAAACCTGTGTTTCCATCCTCCCAGATGAGCGCGTCAAGGCGATCATCCCCATCGATGGGGCCAATCAAATGTTGCGCTATGCTGAATTAGCCAGGATTAAAGTTCCGAATATGGGGATTGGAGAGGAATGGAGCACCCTGGAAGCGATGCAAGCCGATGGTGAATCCTGGCAGGCCCGGCAGCATGCTGCCATCCAGAGCCATCCCAACTACCGGGTCGACATCGCCTATGCCACCCACAACTCGTTCTTGAATGTCTGCCCAACCAATCAAGTCATGCATGACATGGGGATCATTGATGATGCGACACTCACCAGCATCTTACAGGCGGTTTGCCCGGCGGAGCCAGTGCCGCCAGAGGAATTTGGTAACCTGACCGCCCAGTATATGATCGCGTTCCTAAAGACCGTACTGGAGAAGGAGACCGCTTATAAAGACATGCTCACGCCGGATTACGCGCTGGAGAATGAGCCTTTCATTGAATTCTTCGAGACCGAGAATGGCGGTCCAAACTCAGTCGACGAGGCTGGATATTTCAGCTACTTTATGCACCAGCCTGGAACCGAGAGGGCCAAAGCCTTGAAAGACCGGTAAAACATAAAACAAATGCCTGTATTGGCACGAATGTCAGCTCAAGCAATGCCGAAGACAGCCAGATAGTTGTCTTCGGCTTATTATTTGAACGATTCAGAGTTTATGAGCGACTACCAATCAAATCGACGCGATCAGTTAGCCTAAATCGAGCCAGTCTTGGGAATGGGCCAGATCCAGGGGTTGACGGTCGATTGGAGATATTGGGTTGATTAGCTAAAGAGTGGTGTATTCGACTATAGTATAAGAAAAAATACAATCCAAAGGATACCCTGGAACTCCTCGGCGGATGGATGCGCCCGAGGAGTTTTTCTTCTATAGTAGAAACAGAAGACGATCCTATGACCTGAGGAAGGACCTCAATGAACCATCTTGTTTTCCTTGATTCACAAGCCGGCGAGCTAGAGAAAATCTTGAGCGGCGTGAAAAGAATGATCTTGAAAGAATTCGATCCTACAGAACTAACTGCGTACCCGGTGAATCCGGGCGATAGGCTGTATTTCCTCAGAGATAAGGGTGAAGACGCCCTGCGAGTAGAGGCAACGGTTGTGCGCGTTTTACCCTTTATCCAAGACCTGGATAGTGATCTATCGCGAACCATAAAAGAGATGCAGCCCAGACTCCATTTAACCGAAGACCAGTACAACGACTGGTCCGTAAAAAAACAAGCTCTATTGGTCGAATTTTGTTCTGCTCGCAAGATACCCGTGATCCAGGTTGACTCGAACAAGATCTCGGATCGATCGGACTGGATCCCTTTCGAGGAGATCAGCCTGATTACGGAATAGGAGTTTCAGATGAATACCAAACTTTCAATCCAGGATATTAGAAAGGAGCTTCCCATGTTTGACAAAAAAGGCGTATTCTGGTTCCTTGGCCTCACCTTCGGCCTGACCTACCTGATCGACCTGGTCATCTACCTGCGCGGTGGTCTTACCGGCCCAGGATGGTACATCGCGATCATGCTGACGGGGATGATGCCCGCCTTCAGCGCCATCCTTCTGGGACTGTTCTTCTTACCGGCGAGCCCAATCTTCTACAAGCGGCCTGCTGGGCGGGGAAGCTGGTTCTACTACTACTTCCTGCTGTACATTCTGATCATCGCCATCGGCGTGATCAGCATCTGGCTGGTTCCTTCGGATGAACTGATTGAGATCGTCAGCATCGTCACTCAATTGGTGATGGTTGCGGGATTGCCCCTGCTCATCGTGCTCCGCTTCGCAGCCGGTCGCCAGGGTATGGCTGGTGTCTGGCTTTCCGGCGGCAGCTGGCGCTACTGGCTGCTCTTTAGCCTGGCTTACGTTGCTTTTTACGCCCTGCAGCCGGTGCTCAATGCCGTGTTCGGCCTGGGACCCTCTGAAATGGTGCTTAGCCCCGCCCCACAGGGCTTCAATCCGGTTCTGTATACAATACTCAAAGCAGCGGGGACAACACTGCTTGCATCGACGCTGAGTTTCGTCGCCTTATTTGGCGAGGAGTTCGGCTGGCGCGGATACCTGCAGAGCGAGCTGTTCAAGCTGGGCCGGGTGCGCGGCGTCCTCCTGCTGGGCCTGATCTGGGGAGCTTACCATTGGCCGGTCATCCTCATGGGCTGGAACTATCCGGGCTATCCGCTGCTCGGGTTGCTGCTGATGGTGCTTTATTGCACCAGCGAAGGGATCGTGCTGAGCTACGCCGTGCTCAAGTCGGGCAGCGTCCTGCTGGCGGCCTTCCTGCACGCAGTCGGTAACGTGATTATGTCGCCGATCGTGGAGATGGGCTTTATGCCGTACGACAGGGTTCTTACCTTCTTCAACGGCATCTACGGCATCGCGATGCTGGCCGTCATCGCATTATTCATCCTGCGCGATCCCATCTGGCGGGGCAAAGGCGGCAGCCTGCCCCAACCTGAGCCTACCCCAATTGACATGGCTTTGTCCAGTAATTCAACAGTAGTCGAGAAAGCCGTTGACCAGGCCAAGCTTGGTACTGCTTCGTGAAAGGAGCTTAGAAAAAATGAACACTTCCAATTCTCTCGTGATTGAAACTCACAACATGAGCAAGGCTTACAAAGGGGTGCAGGCCCTGAAAGACCTCAACCTGACGGTGAAGGAACACTCGATCTTCGGCTTCCTGGGTCCAAACGGGGCGGGCAAGACCACCACCATCAAGATCCTGCTCGGCTTGATCCAGCCCAGCGGAGGCCGGGCTGCCATCTTCGGGCATGATGTGCAAGGTGATAGCGTGAAGATCCGCAAGCGTGTCGGCTACCTGGCACAGGACCCGCGCTATTACGAGCACATGACCGCCCGCCAGATCCTTGGCTACACGGCGCGCTTCTTCTATCGCGGGCCGAAAGACATGCTCGAAGCCCGCGTGCAGGAAATGCTCGAGCTGGTGGGCCTGGAAGACAAGGCCGACCGGCCGTTACGCGGCTTTTCGGGCGGCGAGCGCCAGCGGCTGGGCATTGCCCAGGCCCAGGTCAACTACCCCGACCTGCTGATCCTGGACGAGCCGGCTGCTTCGCTCGATCCCTTGGGCCGCCACGATGTGCTGGCGGTCATGGAGAAGCTGCGCCAGTACACCACCATCTTTTACTCCACGCACATCCTCGAAGACGTGCAGCGGGTGAGTGATACGGTGGCCATCCTGAACCAGGGCAGGCTGATCGCCGAAGCTCCCATTAACGAGCTTTTGGCAGGCGATGGAGGCTCTACCATGTATGACATCACTCTGAAGAGCGAGACGGAAGCGGCACTAGCTGACGTGAGGGAGCGCGTGGTCAGTCAGCCCTGGGTGCAAAACCTGAGTGTGACGGCGGGTGACGGCCTGACCTGTTGGCAGGTCAGCGTGACCGATGAGGCGGCAGCCGAAGACCAGCTCCAGCGGCTGATCCTTGAAGACCGCAGCATTAAGGTGAAGCACTTTGGGCGCAAAACCTATAACCTGGAAGAAGTCTTCCTGGAACTCGTTGGAAAGGAGAATTCGAAATGACCGTTCAATCACATCCCCAAGTAACCCGCGATCTGCGCCTGGCTGTCCGCCAGGGTCTGCTGCCCGCCAGAGGCGGCGGCTGGCTGGCCGGATTCGGCAATATGCTTGCAAAAGAGATGGGCGAATGGTTTCGCACCCGCCGCTGGCTGTGGCAGCTATTGATTTGGCTGACCATCCTCGATGGCTTCATCGCTTTAGTGTTGTTCGGCTTACCGGCGCTTGCATCCATCTATCCTGAGCTCAAACCGACTGCAGAGGGAATGTTCGCAGGGCTCCCACCCGAAGTCGGAGCTGTGATGCATTTCTTCTCCATGGTGATTATGACCGGCACAATCGGCGCCATCATCGTGGCACAGGACGAGATCATCCAGGAAAAGCTGGCGGGAACGGCAGCCTGGATTATTTCCAAGCCGGTGGCACGCCCAGCTTTCATCTTGGCCAAGCTGCTGTCGAACACCATCGGCGTGCTGGTCTTTATCGTCGCTGTGCCGGGGCTGATCATCCTGGGCGAGGTTTTCCTGGCGACCCACAAGTTGGTGCCCCTGCTGCCCTTCCTGGCCGGAGCGGGGGTGGCCCTGCTAACGCTGTTCTTCTACGTGAGCCTGGTGATCATGCTGGGCGTGCTCTTCGAGTCACGCGGGCCGGTGCTGGGGATCGCCTTTGGATTCCTGTGGGGCGGAATGATCTTGAGAAACTTTTTCCCCTGGATCCTGTATGTCTTGCCGTATGGCATGGAGGGGATTGCCCTGACGGTAGAGCAGGGAATGCCCTTGCCAGCAATGTACGTCTCGGAGTTGATTTCCACCACCGTCCTAAGCATCGTGTTCATCCTGGTGGCGCTGTGGCGCTTCCAGCACATCGAGCTGTAGGCCCGATATGGAGTTCGCCTTTTCATCATCCTCGCCCTCGTTCGCTTCGAGGGCGAGGAGATCTAGGAGGAAGAAATGACTGCTGTAATCACAATCAACCAGCTTACCCGCTGTTTCCATGAGACGACAGCTGTGGACCAGCTGAGCCTGGAGGTGCGTGCGGGAGAGATCTTCGGCTTCTTAGGTCACAACGGCGCAGGCAAGACCACCACGGTGCGTTTGCTCAACGGAGTGATCGAACCCACCTCCGGCAGCATGCGCGTGCTCGGACTCGACCCGCAGGTGGATGGCCCGGCATTACGCGCTCGTACCGGGGTGCTGACCGAGACCCCGTCTATGGACGAGCGCCTGACCGCCTGGGACAACCTAAGCATTTACGCTGACCTGTATGGAATACCCCGGGCAGATATGAAAGCGCGGATTCATGAGTTGTTGACCGAATTCGATTTAGCTGACCGTGCTCAAGAGAGAGTAGGCGGATACAGCAAAGGGATGAAGCAGCGCCTGGCACTGGCGCGGGCTTTGCTGCACAAGCCGGAGCTGCTCTTCCTGGATGAGGCGACCTCCGGCCTGGACCCGATCGCGGCGCATCATGTGAATGATCTGATCGAGCGCATGGCGCTCTGCGAGAACCACACGGTCTTCCTGTGCACCCACAACCTGGTGGAAGCCCAAAAGCTGTGCGACCGGGTAGCGGTGCTGGAACACGGGCAGCTGGTGGCGTTAGGGACGCCCGCCGAGCTGACCCGCCAGTACGTACGCCGGCTGGACGTGGAGATCGAAGTCCACGAAGAACAGGTCGAGGGTACGCTGCAAGTCCTGCGCAACCTGCCGCGCCTGGTGGTCGGCGAACCGGTGCGGACGAATGGCGCCCTGATGGCAACGCTCGTCGGGCACGAAGCCATCCCCGACCTGCTGGAAGTCCTGGTACACCACAACGTGCGGGTGTACCGTATCGCTGCCCAGGAAGCCAACCTGGAGCAGGTGTACTTTGCCCTGCACGGCGAAAAGGAGAGTATGCAATGAACGCGCGCGCGATATTTGCGATTATTCGGAAAGATTTGAAAGTGGTCAGCCAAAACAAAGGGGTGATGCTGCCGATCATCATCGCCCCACTGATATTTTTTGTTATCTTGCCCTGGGTCGTAGCCCTGATGCCTTTTCTGGAGAGGTTATTCGGATTCACGCCCAGTGATACTCAAGAGATGATCAACCAAATGCCAGCCGGAATTCAGCAAGAGCTTGCGGGGTATGACCAGTACCAGGGAATTGTCAAATATTTCCTTGTCTATATAATGGCGCCTTTTTTCCTGATCATCCCGCTGATGGTATCGTCTGTGATTGCCGCAGACAGTTTTGCGGGCGAAAAAGAGCGCAAAACGATGGAAGCGTTGCTCTATACGCCCACCACCGACCGGGAATTGTTTGTAGCCAAACTGCTTTCCGGATGGCTGGCAGCCCTCGCGGTAGCACTGGTTGGATTCGTTCTCTATGTGATCATGGCGAATGCGGCTGCCTGGTCTCATATACACCGCATCTTCTTCCCAAACGCCATGTGGTTGGTGATGATCGCGTGGGTGGTGCCGGCTATACCTGGCCTGGGATTAGGTGTCATGGTGCTGGTATCCTCACGAGCCCAGGGCTTCCAGGATGCCTATCAGATGGGCAGTATCTTTATATTGCCGGTTATATTCCTGCTCGTTGGGCAGGTGTCAGGCGCAATTTCCTTCAGTGTTACTGTGATGTTCCTGATAGGTTTGGTCGTCTGGCTCTTGGACGGACTGCTGATCTGGTTGGGCAGCCGCAGCTTCCGCCGCGGCCGGTTGTTAGGTGCATGATCCAGGAAAGGATAGAAGAACAGGCATTAAAAGCCAACCCTTGCTCTATTTGAGAAAGAATTGGCTCTTTGTGTAATTTTTCTCCACCGTGTGTAGGGCACCCACCCTCTCCGCTGATCGCTCAGCAGGCGCTGGGCGATCTCACTTTATCGCTATGATGTCCATTGAATATACTCCTGAGTCCTTCTTATAGTATTGAGGGACATCTGAAAAACGATTTTGACTACGACCTCCATATGTCTCTAATGCGCTATAACCTCCAAAACGTCCGGCAAATTAACAAATCTCCCTATCCTTTCGAACCACTCCATCGTTGATATCGAATATGCTTGTAATTTCCAGGAAGGTGGTATACAATAAAGATATATATCAATAGTATATATATCGAGAGGTGTAAGATGGAAACAGCAAAATTATTCATGAATGGCAGAAGCCAGGCGGTCAGACTTCCTAAAGAATTTCGTTTTGACGGAGATGAGGTGTACATCAAGAAAGTGGGGGATGCGGTTATCTTGATCCCATATCACACCCCGTGGAACACGCTTTTTGACAGTCTGAAGTTATTCTCGGCAGATTTTATGAAAAATCGCGAACAACCCCCTATTGAGGATCGTGAGGGTGCGTTCACATGAAATATATGCTAGATACGAATATCTGTATCTACTTAATCAAGCAGCAGCCGAGGGAAGTGATTGATAAATTTCAGGGAATTGCTCTGGGTGAGATTACCGTATCTACCGTGACTGTGGCTGAAATGATGTATGGGGTGGGAAAAAGCCAGTATAAGGAAAAGAACAAAACTGCGCTTCAGGCCTTTTTGGCACCGCTTGAAATAGTTGATTTTGATTTCGCGGCAGCACAACAATACGGAGTAATACGAGCGTATTTAGAAAAAACAGGAAAATCAATTGGTGCTTATGACTTAATGATCGCGGCCCACGCACTCAGCCTTGGTGTAATATTGGTCACTAACAATGAGCAGGAGTTTCAACGAATTCCAGATTTAATTATTGAAAATTGGGTTAAGAAATAGAAGGATCAATTTGAAGCCTGAATCGCAGCGCAACCGGAAAGGTTTTTCCCACATCCCGGTTGCGCCTTTTTTGATGTAACGATATCTTTCTACGCAATTTTCTGTAAATCCATCGACTTAGCGGTTCTTACTCACCGTGGAGCGGGCGCCCACCCTCTCCGCAGGATATAAGATCCTCCAAGGCAGCATAAGCTGCACTTACTGCCGGACTTAATTATTTTGGTGGTACGACTGTCAAAGTGCAAGGGATCTGCGACCGAGATCGCTCAGTTTGCGCTGGCGATCTCACTTTTTAATCGCTTATCCATCATTGTCTATACTCCTCGGCAATTGTCAAGCATATTGTGGGACATTTACAACACGATTTCGACACCGGTACTCATCTGTCTGGTATCTACTTCTGTGTCACAGATGTCCTCTGGCGTCACAAAACTCTCTATCCAAAATCGCCTATCGGCATCATGGCGCATCCCATCCAGAACAGAAAAGAGTGGCTCGTAATCCGGGCGGGCTTTCATCCCCAAGATGCCTTTAGCGGCCATATCGACGGAGGCTCTCATCCTTGAAGATGGCTGATCAAGTTTACTGTTCTTTCGATAGATCTGTAGTATCAGGCTCGCGACTGACGCTGTTGTTTGATATTGGTTTTTCTGCTAAAAACCCGAGAAGCATGTTTACATACTCTTCCGGATGACCATCCTCGGGTTCGTGGCCCGCTCCAGCAAACATCTTCCGCTGTGCCTGAGGAAGAGCCTTAGCAAGGATCTCTACAATTCTTTGAAGAAAGGCAGGACTGTGTTCGCCATAGGTAAACAACATGGGGTGGGGAAAGCTGCTCAACTGGTCTATATCGATGGAAAGCGCTTTTGGATCATGCATTTCATCAAGAAAGGTTGGGGCATTATGGATCACCATCTGTTTAAATTCGGCAGGTACCAGAGCCCATTCGCCGGGACCAAAGGCAATGGTTTCAACAAACAGTTGGACCCCGCCCTCCATATCGCCAAATTCAAGTCGCTCGATGACTGCTTGGATGCGCGGTTGGATGGACTTGAGTATTTCCTGGCCTTGGCGATCATTTGCGAGCAACCCTAAGAGGGGCGGTTCGTGAACGATAGTGCTGCGGAGTTGATCAGGTCTTTCTGCACACAGCCGCAGAACAATGGAGCCGCCGAAGGAATGCCCAACTATATGAGCCGGTGCGATCTGCAGCGTCTCAATCAGAGCGGCAAGATCGGC
>Ga0209706_10001604_pt1 | contig 12846 bp, 12 predicted proteins | sample PPLLaktember2015_6_FD_187263 | JGI IMG/M metagenome (GOLD analysis project Ga0209706, IMG submission 187263) | Freshwater sediment microbial communities from Prairie Pothole Lake near Jamestown, North Dakota, USA - PPLs Lake P8 Core (1) Depth... | ecosystem: Environmental > Aquatic > Freshwater...
AATAATAAAACAAAGGACAATAACAATTTGTCCTTTTTTATTAACCGATCCATGGATTTTGTTAAACCGGACTTTTCAGAGATTGAAATCCTGACACCTGGTCTGGTTCTGTCTCAGATTATAAGATTTCAGCTGAATAGTTCTCAAGAATCTCCTTGATCCTTTTGAGAAATCTTCCGGCCAGGGCGCCATCAATAATTCTGTGATCATAACTTAATGATAAAATCATTATATGACGAATAGCGATCGCATCTCCATCAGGTGTCTCAATTACCGCCGGGGTTTTCCGTACAGCACCTGTCCCAAGGATTGCAACCTGCGGCTGGTTGATAATGGGAGTTCCTGCAAGATTATTGTATGAGCCGAAATTTGTTAATGAAAATGTCCCTCCGGTAATGTCATCCGGTTTCAATTTATGATTCCTTGCCCTCTGTGCCAGATCGTTGACACTCTTTGCCAGACCTATTAGACTTTTTTCATTTGCATTCTTAATAACAGGGACAATAAGATTGCCATCAGGCAGGGCCGTTGCCATTCCTATATTTATATTTTTCCTTTTTATGATTTTTGTCCCTTCAACAGAAGAATTTACAAGAGGGAACTCATATAACGTCCGTGCCGCAGCATCGATAAATATGGGAGTGAGTGTAAGTTTTTGTCCTTCAGCAGCCAGAAACCTGTCTTTAACTGAGTTTCTCCAGATTATCATTTTTGTGACATCGGCATCAATAAATGAAGTGACATGAGGGGCCGTTCTTTTCGAAAGAACCATATGCTCGGCGATAATCTTCCTGACCCTGTCCATTTCAACAATTTCATCTCCGGCCGGAACTGTGACTTTCAGGCTCCCAGTCTCAGGTTCCGGTTCTGCTTTTATATCCTCCTGAAGTAGAGCAGGTTCAACCGGTTCCTTAATTTTCTTTTTTGACTCCAGTGCTTTCAGTAGGTCATCCTTGGTAATTCTCCCGTCCATTCCCGAACCGGTTATCTTATCAAGTTCCTCATAGCTTATGTTTTCTCTTGCAGCGATACTTCTTACAAGGGGTGAAAGGAATTTACCGGATGGTGTCCGGCTCTTCAGATCACGGGACACGGTTTCGACTTCTTTCTTCTCCTCTTTTATCCCGGCAATGGTCTCACGAATTCTCTCGACTTCTTTCCGGATCTTCTCAGGTTCCCCGGGGGCAGGTGAGATTTCTTTTTCAATAACCGCAATCGTTTCCCCTACTTTGACCACAGTACCTTCAGCTGCAACTATAGAAACGATCACTCCATCCGACGGAGCAGGAATCTCAGTATCTACTTTGTCTGTCGCAACTTCAACAAGAGGATCGTCCTCTTTGACTGCAGTCCCTTCTGCAACAAGCCATTTGTTTATTGTGGCCTCAATAATTCCTTCCCCCATCGCTGGAAGTACTATGTTTAATTTTGCCATCTCTTATGAGCTTACCTGATTTCTGTATCCGTTTAACATTCCGGAGAGAGAATTGTTCAGGATTTTCTTAAAAATCAGGAACAATCAGAATTGTATTTCACAAATCCGCTTCCGATAATGAACTTCTCATTTTCTGAAGCTAATCTCGCCGACACATTTTGACCGGAGATCAGATGCATGGAATCAATTATTTGTGAAGCATTAAGCTGTCCGCTGGCGAAAATGACTTCCCTGATATTGTGAGTCACAAGTACATCTCTGATCTGTTTTATATTGCCGAGAACCTTTTCATTGTGAGCCTCCGGGTTGATGCTTATCCTTCCGACGATTTTGGTACTTTTTCCGGTCGGTTCTAAAAGTTTTATAATCCTCTGAAATCCTTCTGGATCTGAAACAACAACTGTTTTACCTGATTTTGGAAATAATATATCTTTCAGAGGCTGAAACAGCAGAACTAAAACTTGTTTAAGGATAGATAAACCTGCCATTACGAATATTGACAACTGCACCGGAATGTTCAGTACCCTTGATTTACCGTTATTGATATGTTTCCGGACGAATATTGACATTGCTTTGTGGAAGTTGAGTGAAACACTCACTTTTCCCTTTTTGGTACTTTCCCCTTTAAAATGTATGATCCTTGCTTCCGGGAAATAATAGTTTTTAAACCCTGCTTTCAATAATCTGTAGCTGTAATCAATATCCTCACCATACATGAAAAATGTTTCATCCAGCAAGCCTGTCTTAATAACAGCTTCATGGAGGAGGAACATAAATGCGCCCGAAATGATATCGGCCTGAGTGGTTTTCATACTATCAAGATTGCCCAGGTGGTATCTGCTGATGACGACTGATCTTGGAAAGAAATAGGACAGGCCTGACATTTTAAAGAAGGCAGTTCCTGGTGTTGGCAGGGCTCTTTTCGATTCCCGGAGGAATTTACCATTGCCATTGATCATCCTGACACCGATTGCTCCGGCATCAGGGTTTTCGATCATGAATCCGATGCATTTACCGAATATATCTTCTTCAAGAATTGTATCAGGATTCAAAAGCAGGATGTACCGTCCTGTTGCCAGTTTAATAGCCTGGTTGTTGGCTGTTGCAAATCCTCTGTTATCAGTATTCGTTATCAGATTAACCTCCGGGAATTGTCTCCTGACCATGGAACAGGAATCGTCCGTTGAATTGTTATCAACAACAAATACCTCACAGTCAATATGTTTTGCGGCTTTTCGAACCGAAACAAGACACAGTTCGAGAAAATACCTGACATTATAGCTTACAATAATGACGGAGAGGTCCATGAATTAATAATTTCCATCAGATATCATTGCTGATAGGGATTCCTGTTGTTTATTGCCCGTCCGAGTGTTATTTCATCGGTATATTCCAGTTCATCCCCTATAGCAACTCCCCGGGCAAGTGTAGTTATTAAAGGATTATATTTACTTAACTTTTTGTAAAGGTAGAAATTTGTTGTGTCTCCTTCCATTGTGGTGCTCAGGGCCAGAATTAATTCCCTTATCCCCCCGGATTTCACTTTCTCTTCGAGTGCATCTATTTTAAGGTCGGAAGGACCAATCCCGTCAATCGGTGAAATGATGCCGCCTAGTACATGGTATAAGCCCCTGTACTGACGGGTATTCTCTATCGCCAGAACATCCTGGATATTTTCAACGACACAGATCAGAGCGCTGTCACGTTTGGTATCGCTGCAGATATTACAGATCTCAGTATCGGAAATGTTAAAACAGTTACTGCAATATCTTATCTCTTCATGGAGTCTGATTATACTCTCTCCGAATCTTCTGACTTCTTCAGAATCCCTCCGTAACAGGTTCATAACCAGTCTGAATGCTGTTTTTCTCCCTATCCCGGGGAGTGACGCGAATTCATTCACGGCATTCTCAAGGAGTCTTGAGGGGAATTCTGTAAAGCTCATAATACAATGTTTCGGACAAAATTAATTCAAATATTGTTTTTATTAACCTGCCGGATAATTTTTCAGCCTCCATTCTTTTTGTTATCCTTGCAGATTATTTTTATTCCCAATGCCACCACTTCTGATTCTTGGAATTTTCCTTGCCTATACAGCACTATTGTTTACTGTCACCTGGATCACAGCCAGGAAAGCCGACAGCCAGTCATTCTTTATAGGTAACAGAAAATCACCATGGTTTGTTGTGGCATATGGCATGATTGGTGCATCGCTTTCAGGAGTCACCTTCATGTCGGTTCCGGGATGGGTAAATGATACACAGTTCAGTTACATGGTTGTTGTTCTGGGTTACCTTGTAGGTTATTTTGTAATTGCACTGGTTCTGTTGCCGCTTTATTACAGACTTAAGCTAACATCAATCTATTCCTATCTTGATCAGCGCTTCGGATTCTGGTCCTATAAAACAGGAGCCGGATTTTTCATCATTTCAAGGACCCTTGGGGCATCTCTCAGAATGTTCCTGGTAATTAATGTATTACAACTATTTGTCTTTGATGCCTGGAACATTCCCTTCTGGGTTAATGCTTTTGTTTTTATCGTTCTTATAATACTGTATACTTTTAAGGGTGGAATACGGACAATTGTCTGGACAGACACACTCCAGACCACTTTTATGCTGCTGGCAGTTGTGCTTTCAATAATTTATATAAGCAAGGATCTGGGTGCACCCATTATACAGCTGGTTTCCGAAATTTCAGACAGCGACATGTCAAGGATGTTCATTACCGACTGGCATCATGAGAGGCATTTCCTTAAACAGTTCTTCTCCGGGATGTTCATTACGATAACAATGACCGGTCTTGATCAGGAGATGATGCAAAAGAATCTCAGCTGCAGGGACATTAAATCAGCGCAGAAAAACATGTTCACATTCAGTGGCATTCTGGTATTCGTCAATTTCATGTTCCTGGTCCTGGGCGCATTCCTTTTACTCTATTCACAGGCGAAAGGTGTCAGTGTAGCATTATCCGATGAGCTCTTTCCGGAGATTGCGCTGAACTGGATGGGTCCGGCGGCAGGTTTGGTATTTTTGATAGGACTGATATCGGCAGCTTTCCCTAGTGCCGACGGAGCTCTAACCTCTCTGACTACCTCTGTAAGCATCGATTTTCTGGGACTGGATCATCGCAAAGGTCTCACGGAAAAGAAAGCTACTGGAATAAGGTATATAGTACATCTTTCAATTGCATTTATGTTTTTTATTAGTGTCCTGATATTCAGTACACTAAATGACGAAGCTGTAATTGATAAGCTATTTACGATAGCGGGGTACACATATGGACCTTTGCTTGGGCTCTATTCATTCGGACTCTTTACAAAACGACAGGTAAAAGACAGGCTAACGCCCTTTATTGCAATATTGTCACCGGTTATCTGCTTTGTTTTAAGTGAGTTCTCCGTTCAGCTTTTCAATGGTTATAAATTCGGATTCGAACTTATCCTTCTTAACGGATTCCTGACGTTCATGGGTTTGCTTTTATTCAGCAGGAAAGGAGAATATCCTGTACACTAATTCCATCTAAGCCTTTGCGCCATTGAGTCCTTGAACCCTTGCGCCTCTGCTATGTTATCTAATCCGCGGTTGTAACGCCGGTCGGCGTCCTCCCAGGCTCTGGCTCTCCGTTTCAACCCCGGAATCGGGTGACAGTTCGTCTTCTTCCAGTGGTTCTTCCGGCTCTTCCGGTTTAATAACTACCCTGAGCTTTTTAAACGGGATATTCCAGGTAATAAAGTATCCTATCCCTGCGCTGAATGATTCACCGGCTGATCCGAATCCCGGAATGTACAATGGTCTTATATCTTTTTTAGTGCCCGGGTATAAAAGTCTCCTGAGGCTTAGGGACCATCCGATGCTGAAATTATTGAACAGTTCTGCCCTGAATCCCGGAGAAAGCTCAAGGAAGTGCCCCATGCCTGTTTCAGGAGAGAGGGAGGTGATGGTTTTACCCCAGTAATTCTCATGTGTTAAGGTGGAAGTTTCGGATGTAAAGAAGCTTATACCATAACGGATACCCATTCCTGCCCAGTATTTACCCATTGCAACTTGTGGTTTCAGAAAGTTAATATCGATCCCGGTTCTGAAGAATATTCCTTTATTCAGATAGTCATAATTGTATTGTGAATATTTATAATCGGAATACCCGGCACCAAAGTAAACGCCCAGCTTTTCATTAAGATCAACGGATACATATCCTTCAGCGTTAAGGATTTTTTTACCTGTTAAATAAATAACAGGACCGGAAATTTCGACCCCGGTCCTTATTTTGAGAGGAACCGTTACTGTATCAGGAATCTCTTCAGTTGCCTGTTCCTGGGCAATCAGTGCATCAGGGAGTAAAATGAGTATTAACAGAAAACTAATAATATATCTGTATATTCTGATCATTCAGATTTGTTATGGTCTTTTGCTTTATCAGGATTGTGTCAATTATGTTCCTCGTGGAGTATACAGTATCAAGGGAATGGTAATAAGTATATCCGCATTCTTTTGAAATCAGATGCAACCACGAATTATAAAGAAATGATATTGTATCGGAAACACCGTTTATTTTAATCATAAAAGAACAGTTTTCAGCCGATGTATTGAGAGGTATTAGTGCCGGCTGAATACCTCCAACTTTGTTATATCTTGCTGTATCCTTTCCCAGTCCGATGAGAGTAAGACTGTCAGGAGCTTTAGCTTTACCTGTACTCTCAAGGTAAAAAGAAGCTTCCAGAAATGCATTAGTTTCCTCAAAGCACATCCCGGGAGTGCATGAAAACGTTATAATCAGTACGCATATCAATACTGAAGCGGAAACATAAATTCTGAAACTTCTCATAATACCTGTAGAAGCCTCAAAAATATAAAAAATCCTGAGGAAATTGATTGTCCCTCCTTTTTGTCGGGGATCCAGGGTAAAATGCCGCAAGCCGCAAGCCGCAAGCCGCAAGCCGCAAGCCGCAAGCCGCAAGCCGCATACCCCATGCCGTCTACATCTTTCTGATATACTCTTCAGCTTTTTTCACAGCTTTCATAATGCCTTCAGGATTCTTCCCGCCTGCTGTTGCCAGAAAAGGCTGACCACCGCCTCCGCCACTTATCTCGGCAGATATTTCCTTAATTATATTTACTGCGCTTATATTCTTTTCTTTCACCAGTTTGTCACTGACCATAACAACCAGGTTAGCTTTTCCCCCGATGGCGGATCCGATAACTACTATGCTGTTATCAGAATTCTTTCGTACTTCAAACATGATACTTTTCAGCGTGTCGGCCGAATCGGTGTCGATCTGTCCCGAGATGAAGCGTATACCCTTTATTTCTATTGCTTTATCCTCAAGGATTTTAAGAGAAGATCGGGCTGATTGTGTTTTATATTTTTCCAAAGTCTTCCTGAGGCTGATATTTTCGGTTATCAGTTTTTCGACATTCTCCCTTATATTTCCCGGGCTTTTCAGTAGTGCAGCGATTTCATCAAGTGAAGTCAGCTTCCCGTTTATGTATTCATCAGCCCTGGCTCCTGTAACTGCTTCGATCCTTCTGACTCCTGCTGCTATTGCTCCTTCAGAGATAATTTTTATCAAACCTATATTTGCTGTTGAGTCAACATGAGTTCCGCCGCAAACCTCAACGGACTCGCCGAATTCAATTACACGGACAGTATCACCGTATTTTTCCCCGAAGAGTGCCATAGCCCCCATCGATACTGCATCCTTAATTGACAGATTTTCAGTTACTTTTCTGCTGTAATTTTCCCTGACGAGCCGGTTTGCTATCTCCTCAACCTTCAGGAGCTCTTCATAGCTGAGCTTGCTGAAATGACTGAAATCAAAACGTAACTTGTCAGGCGTTACCAGTGAGCCTTTTTGTTCCACATGCTTTCCAAGAACTGATCGTAACGCATAGTGAAGCAGGTGGGTAGCCGTGTGGTTACTGGCAGCCATTTTTCTTCTTTCAATATCCACGGCTGCCTTAAACTGAGCGTCAGGATATGACGGGATCTTTTCTGCTATGTGGATTATAAGTTCATTTTCCTTTATGGTATCAGTGATTTCGATCTTTTCTTTTTCGGAGGAAATTAATCCGGTGTCTCCAACCTGCCCTCCCGATTCTGCGTAGAATGGGGTTCTGTCGAAGACCAGCTGAGAGATCTCCTTTCCCCTGACCTTTACTGTCCTGTATTTTGCTATATATATTTTATCCTCAGTTTTTTCATAACCTGTAAAAAGAGCATCTCCTGTTTCCCTGATAACTTTCCAGTCACCGGCATCCTGAGCGCTGTCTTCACGTGAGCGTTCCTTCTGATCTTTCATCTCGTTTTCGAAACCCTTATTGTCCAGAAGCATGCCATTCTCCCTGAGAATGAGCTGTGTAAGGTCAACCGGGAATCCGAAGGTGTCATACAGTTCAAATGCAACTTTCCCGGGCAGGGTATTTTTATTTTCTTTCTTAAGTCCGGTAATCATTTTACCTATCATTTTCAATCCTTTTCCCAGGGTCTTCAGGAACGAAGACTCTTCTTCCAGAATGATCCTTGATATCTGTTCCTCCGAATTGCGTAACTCCGGATACCTGTCGCCCATCACCAATGCAAGCGCAGGCACAAGCCTGTAGATGAAGGGTTCTTCGATTTCAAGGTAATTATATCCATACCTGACGGCTCTCCTGAGGATCCTTCTGATTACATATCCTGCCTTGTTGTTCGATGGAAGTTGTCCGTCGGCAACTGAAAATGCTACTGCCCTGAGGTGGTCTGCTATAACCCTCATTGCAATATCGCAATTTTCACTGCTGCCGTATTTTTTCCCTGTCACTGAGGAGATTTCACTAATTACAGATTGAAAAATATCAGTATCGTAGTTTGATTTTTTACCCTGAACAATCATGCATAGTCGTTCGAATCCCATTCCGGTGTCAACATGTTTCGCCGGAAGGGGTTCAAGGGAACCATCCGATTTACGGTTGTACTGTATAAACACAAGGTTCCAGACCTCAATTACCAGGGGATGTCCCTTATTCACCAGCTTATGTCCGGGCAGCTTTTTTCTTTCACCATCATCCCTGATATCAACATGGACTTCTGAGCAGGGTCCGCATGGACCGGTCTCGCCCATTTCCCAGAAATTGTCTTTCTTCGATCCTTCAAGTATACGTTCGGGAGATCCCGGGAAGCATTTTTGCCAGAAACCGAAGGCTTCATCATCGCGGGGGACTCCTTCTTCAGGGCTTCCGTTGAAAATTGTTACATAGATGCGGTCTGCCGGGATTTTCAGCTTACCATTCAGAAACTCCCATGCCCATTCTATGGCCTCCTTTTTAAAATAATCCCCGAATGACCAGTTTCCAAGCATTTCAAACATTGTGTGGTGGTATGTATCGCGGCCGACTTCCTCCAGGTCATTATGCTTACCGGAAACCCTGAGGCATTTCTGTGAATTTGCAACTCTTTTTTGCTTCGGCTGTCCGTGCCCGAGAAAGATATCCTTGAACTGATTCATCCCGGCATTTGTAAACATAAGGGTGGGATCATTCTTAATTACCATCGGCGCTGATGGTACAATTTCATGTCCTTTTGACCGGAAAAATTCCAGGAATTCATCTCTCAGCTCCTGTGCCTTCATCTTCTAAAAATATTTTGAAATTCGTAAATATACCTGAAATTGACTTGGAAAATTGATTTTTTTGTTTAGATTTGTCCATTGCCTGTTAATAAATACTCGAAATCTGGACCTTTCGCATGGGAAACCGGAAATATTTTCTTGATCTTAATGATTTGCAGTACAAGCAGGTAGCTCTTTCCTGGAAGAAAAAGCTATTGAGAGGTCTCATCTGGATTGCAGGTACAGTACTGATTACGATTTTCTACAGCATCATATTTCACCAGTTCTTCGGTTCTCCCAAACAGGAAATGCTGAACCAGGAAATTGCCGACCTTAAATTCCAGTATACTCTTGCAAACAAGGAACTTAATAATACCCTGGCAGTAATCAACAGCCTTAAAATGTCTGATGAGGTGAGGTACAGGCCTGTACTTGAGCTGGACAGTATTCCGGGGTCAATCAGGAACCCTGGATTTGGAGGTGTTGACAGGTTCAGGGATCTTGACGGATTTTCAACGTCGGCCATAATGAAATCGACCAGGTTGAGGATTGAGGAGATGAAGAATATGGTTAATGTTCAGAATGAGTCATTCAAGACGCTCGCCGAGAAAGAGGCCGAGTGGTCAAGGATGTATGAATTCCTGCCCCTGATAAGTCCTGTAACGGTTAATATCAGAAGAGGAGACGGACTCAAATTCAGGGAAATCCATCCTGTTCTGGGAACTCCTCAGTGGCATCACGGACAGGATTTCAGTACACCATATGGCACGGAAGTTTATGCTACCGGAAACGGCAAAGTAATTGTCGCCGGCTATGGCACAGGTGGTTTCGGAAATTATGTGGTCATTGATCATGGATACGGTTACCAGTCAACATATGGTCACCTGAGCGGTATCAGTGTATCAAAAGGAAATAGTGTAAAACGTGGCGACCTGATTGGTTTGACGGGCAATTCAGGAACCTCATCGGGACCTCATCTCCATTACCAGATTGACCAGTACGGAAAACACCAGAATCCACTCCATTTCTTTAATGATGATCTCACTGACGATGAATATTTAGAGATGATCATGCTGCTTACTTCCAGCAAGAAATTCTGATAATTCCTTTCAATTCCCGGAGATTGGGAAATCAATAAAAGCCACGGATCAGTCAGTTTTGTATTTTCATTATTTGATTATCTTTGCCTGATCATGCAAAATTCAAGATATAAGTTCAATCCGGAATCCCTTAGCTTCGATAGGATCAGACTTGGATTCAGAGCTGTGCTTCTGAGATCGCTTGCTTATTTCGTGGCTTCACTGATGATTGCTTTATGTTACTATGTTATTTTTGCTATCTTCTTCGATTCACCAAAAGAGAAAGCTCTTTTACGGGAGATAGACCAGCTTACACTCCAGTATGACCTGATACAGAGAGATATGACTGACCTTGAGAAAGTTATTGGCCAGCTCCAGGAAACTGACGACAATCTCTACCGTACTATTTTTGAAGCAGAACCAATACCTGTGACACTTCGTGAAGGTGGAGTGGGTGGTGTGAACCGGTATAAGGAGCTTGAAGGTTACAATAAATCTGATGTGGTTATCGAGACTACCAAGAAACTCGACAGGATCAGGAAAAAGATCTACATTCAGTCAAAGTCGTTTGATGATCTGATCGTTCTGGCAAAGTCGAAGGAAGAAATGCTCGGTTCAATACCCGCCATTTTACCCATATCCAACAAAGATCTCACCCGTACAGCCTCAGGCTTCGGACCAAGAGTACACCCCATTTATAAGATAATCAAGTTGCACGCCGGAATGGATTTTACGGCTCCGTCAGGAACCGAAATCTACGCAACCGGCAACGGCACTGTTGCATATGTCAACTCATCCAAGCGTGGATTGGGAAACCACATAATTATAAACCATGGTTATGGATACACTTCAGTATATGCCCATCTCGACAGCTTCAATGTGAGGACAGGTCAGAAAGTGGAACGGGGTGATGTTATTGCTTTTGTGGGTAACACAGGCTTGTCGATTGCTCCGCACCTGCATTATGAGATAAAGCTGAACGGGCAGAATGTTGATCCGGTTAACTACTATTTTAACGATCTCACACCGGATGAATATGAACGGATGATTGAAATAGCTTCCAAAACCGGTCAGTCATTTGATTAGGGATTGCTTTAATATATACATGAAGAGAAACCTCTGTGTACTTTCAATAATCGTTTCAGCTGCTCTATTTTTAACGCTCACTGCATTTTCCGTACCATCAGATACTTTGTTGCGTTCAAACAGGAGTGTGGTAATAACCGGAGTAGGGGATATAATGTTCGGAACCACGTTCCCTTCCACCCGTTATCTTCCACCCCATGATAATCCCCTTATTTTACTGGGAGAACTTGCTGATACGCTTTCCTGTTCAGACATAACTTTCGGAAACCTTGAGGGATCATTTCTGGATGATGGCGAACCTGCCAAAAGATGCAGGGACACTACCATATGTTATCTTTTCCGCATGCCGGAAAGATATGCCGGTGCCCTGTCCGTTTCGGGTTTCAACATTCTTAGTCTTGCAAACAACCATTTTGGTGATTTCGGATTGCCTGCACGGAAACGCACAATGCAAATTCTTGATTCATTGGGGATTAATTACGGCGGGCTTATTGAAAATCCGTACTCCATCTTCGTTAAGGATTCACTCATTTACGGATTCTGTGCGTTTGCACCTAATGCCGGCACTGTCAATATCAATGAAGTTGATGAAGCCATCGCAATTGTCAAAATTCTTGAAGATACGTGTGATATAGTTGTTGTTTCCTTTCATGGTGGTTCCGAAGGCGCACACTCCCAGCGGGTACCAAGAGCAGTGGAGATGTCTTTCGGTGAGAGCAGGGGTGATGTGTATAACTTTGCCCACCGGTTGATAGATGCCGGTGCTGATGTTGTTTTTGGCCACGGACCGCACGTTACAAGGGCGATTGAAGTTTACAATGAACGTTTCATCAGCTACAGCCTTGGTAATTTCTGCACTTACGGAAGATTCAATCTTTCAGGACCTAACGGAATTGCACCGGTGATGAGGTTGAATGTCGACACTGAAGGACGGTTCAGATCCGGAAGGATAATTCCGGTTTTTCAAACATACGGACTGGGTGTGAGAATTGATCCGGAGGGAAGAGTGATCAGGAAAATAAAGGATCTCGTTGAACTCGATTTTCCCGAATCCGTTATTACTATATCCGAATCTGGTATTATATCATATAAGTAGCTACCATGCCATACAGGGAAAAAACTATCGAAAAGCTCTATTATTCAATAGGTGAAGTATCTGAGATGCTCGGCGTGCCTGTTTCGACTGTCAGGTTCTGGGAAAATGAATTCGATGTTCTGAAACCCATGAAGAACAAAAAGGGGAACAGGATGTTCACCCCGTCGGATATTAAAAATCTGAAGATCATTCACCGCCTTCTGAAGGAGGAGGGTATGACGCTTCCGGGTGCTAAGAAGAAACTCACAGGCCGATGGGAAGAGACTGATTACAAATATGAAATCAATGAATCGCTGCAAAAATTAAAGGATTTGTTACTCGATTTACGGGATACCATCAAATAAAGTAAACGCGTTGTGCAGTTAACCATATTCTCTGGCTACATGTACTCACCTCCCCGGCCACTTCTCTGCTTTGGTTTTCATGTACTCATCCCCCCGGCCCCCTTCTTAAATCACACGTACTCATCCCCCAAACCCCCTTCCCTGCTACGCAAGGAAGGGGGCTTATCTCGCTGTATTACATACAGTTTCCCCCTCTTTGCGGAGCAGAGAGGGGGATAAAA
>Ga0209706_10001609_pt1 | contig 12829 bp, 8 predicted proteins | sample PPLLaktember2015_6_FD_187263 | JGI IMG/M metagenome (GOLD analysis project Ga0209706, IMG submission 187263) | Freshwater sediment microbial communities from Prairie Pothole Lake near Jamestown, North Dakota, USA - PPLs Lake P8 Core (1) Depth... | ecosystem: Environmental > Aquatic > Freshwater...
CACGTGAGTTCAATGCCCTGGCTCCTGGCACGGGGCTCCATGAGGGCGGTCAATTCCCTCAGGACACGGCCGAGGTCCGTGGGAACCCGATGTTGCACAAACTTTCCCGCTTCAATCTTGGCCACGTCCAGAAGATCCTTAATGAGATCCAGGAGGGTGTCAATCTTTTTTGTTCCCCGGCTCACGAAATCCCGATGCTTTTCTTCCAGGGGTCCGGCGAGCCCGTCGAGAAGAACACTGTTCAACTGCCTCATGGACACCAGAGGGCTGCGGAGTTCGTGAGCCACCATGTTGACGAAGTCGGACTTCATCTGGTCCAGTTGCTTGAAGTCGGTGATGTCTTCCAGAACTGTGACGGTTCCCACCACCTTGGCGTCCGGGCCAACGAGGGGCGCGGAGACGGCGCGGAGCACGGTTTTACCCGCCGTGACCTCCTGCACCGTCGCCTCCTGCTCCGAACCTTCTTCTGCAACAATTCTTTCAAGAGTTTCGAGAAGAGGCGCTTCTTTCAGAATCGCACCGACAGGGAAGGGCGGCTCGATTTTTCTGGAAATCTCCAGAAGGCGCATGAGAGCAGGGTTGTGAAGCACGACTTCCAGTTTCCGGTTGGTCACCATGACGCCATTTCCCATGCAGTGGATGATGGTGGTGATCCTAGATTTCTCGAGGGCAAGATCGTAAAGGTTTTTCCGCCGCTCCTCTTCGAAGAGACGGGCCTTTTCTTCCAGCCGCCGTTTGTCCGCCGCTCGCTGCACCACGATCAGGAAGGGGTCGAGCTGAAAGGGTTTGGTGATGAAATCGTAGGCACCTTTTTTCATGCACTGGACCGCCGTGTCCACGGTTCCGTGGCCGGTGATGATGATGACCGGGAGCTGGGGATACCGAGTGCTCACGAATTCCAGCACTTCTTCGCCTCCGAGCACCGGCATCTTCAAGTCCAGGAGAAGAATGTCGACGGGTTCTTTCTCAAGCACCTCGAGGGCTATCTGTCCGTTTTCCGCGAGGAGCACGGTGTAGCCTTTGCCCGTAAGCACTCGCTGGCAGCCTTCGCGGATCGGCCTCTCGTCGTCGGTCACCAGGACCCTAATCTTTTCGTCCATCATTCATCCTTATGCAGGCTTATGGCCGCAACAAAAGATTGTCTGAACCCAGGCCGGGCTCAAATACTTCCGGGAACCCTGCGAAAAAGTCCTTGTCGAAGCCTCTATTCAACAAAAACAGGCTCCTCGCCGATGAACACCCCGCCCTCGGAAGAGAGGCCGGGATGGGAAAGAGGAAGTTCGACCGTGAACACGGTTCCGCCTTCAGGCGGACACTCGAAAGCAATTCGTCCTCCATGGATCTTGAGAATGTTCTGGGAAACGCTCAACCCCAAACCGGTGCCCTTTCCGGCGGGCTTTGTGGTGAAGAAAATATCGAAGATCTTGTCCCGGCATTCCTGGGGAATTCCCGGGCCTGTGTCCGCCACTCGAATGACAAAGAGCGAACGATCCTGGTCAAAGCTTGCACGGATATGGAGCTTTCCCTTCCCCTCCATCGCATCGGCGGCATTGATAAAAAGATTGGTGAACACCTGCTGAAGTTGGCTCATGTCGCCGACGAGGTTGGGCATGTTGAGGTCCATCGCCGTGCTCACCTCAATATTCTGAAAGCTTGCCTTGTTGATGAGCAGAGCCAGGCACTTGCTGATCAGGTCGTCGAGACTGAACGACATGACCTTGCCTGCGGACTTTCGGCTGAATTCGAGAAGTTCGGAGGCGATCCTCTTGCAGCGCAGAGTCTGATCGATGATTTCCTGAAGATCTTTAAGGCATTCCGGTTTGTCCTGGAGCGTTTCCTTCAGGAGCTCGGTGTAGATCAGAATGCCGGAAAGCGGGTTGTTGATTTCGTGCGCCACGCCTGCAGCCATGCGTCCGATGGAGGCGATTTTCTGGGACTGGATGAGCTGGATGTTGGCATCCTCCAGTTCCTTCCTGATCCTCAGGATTTCGCGCATGTCGGTGAAAACGCCGACACTGCCCACTTCCTTCCCGTCGATGGTGATGAGCGAAGCCGAGAGCGTAACCGGAATTTCTTCCCCGCTCTTTGTTTTGATCGTCATGCTGGTCGGGTTGAGTTTCCCGTAAGGTCCGAACTGGTCGCTCCGCATTTTCTTCATGTTTTCCTTGGCCACTTGGATATCATAAAAACTCCCCAGGTGGCCCTTGTTCATGATCTCAGCTGCGGAGTAGCCGGTTAGCTGCTCCATGGCTTCGTTGAAGATGAGCACGTTCCCCTTGGTGTCGACCACGACGATGCCGTCCACGATGCTCTGGATCAGTTTTTCAAAAAAGGTCTTGGATCTCAGCGCTTCCCGCTCCAAGCGTATCCTTTCCGTGACATCTCTGGAAGCTTCGAGGACCTGATGCACCTCCCCGTGATCGTTGTAAACGGGCGCGGCGGTGCACACATCAAAGCGGGTCTGCCCGTGTTCATCCTTGTATTCGAGATAAGTGCTGACCAGACCTTTTTCTTTGAGTTCTTCAAGCTGATCCGTGAGGGAGCAGGGCCTTCCATAATCCGAACAGGGCTTGTCCAAGCCATACCTCACGGTGTAGCAAGCTCGCCCCAGCGCCTCTTGATACGTCAGATCATGTTCCTTTAGGAAAGTCCTGTTGACCGCATCAATGGTCATGTCCATGTTGACGACCATGATGCGATAGGGAAGGGAATCCAGAATCACCTGGGTCTGCTCACGGCTTTTTCGCTGATAGGTCTGCCGTTCTTGTTCAAGGCGGCTTCTTTCGAATTCGATCTGAATCAGATCCCAGAGGAGCCGGGCTGCGTTGTGATCGATGACGGAGACCCCGACCGGTCGCTTTGCGTAGATCTCATTTCGGAGTGCGGCGACACCGGTCAACTCGATGAGGAGGTTCAGACCTGGCAGAGCGAAGAGATCTTCCATCCGGTCGGTCACAAACAGATTCAGGTCCCTCGCATAGCGGATGCCGGGGGCTTCGGGGCTCTTGTCGAAAACCCCGAGGATTTTCATCTTGAGGCGGGAGAGTCGCTCTGCGTCGAGAAGGTGCAGGAGGTCGGAGCAGGCCTTTCCGCCGCCCACGATGGCCACGTGAAGGGGAAGCCCGGCCTGGGTTCCCCGCCGGATCTCTAGGGCTTCACTCGGGACATCGGCGTTGGTATTATGTCGGGCCTGTTCCACTCCGGTTTAACCCGATCCTTTCTCCTGTTGGAGCCTGAGGATGACCTTTTCTTCCAGATCCCTGGTGATTGCGCTCATGGCCTCGCTTTCCCGGATCGGACCTGAAAGATTCCACCCCTTCTGGAGAGCCTCTTTTTTCTTGGTGCGAAATTCCTCGACGTTCGAGGCCATAGATTTCCAGAGAAAAAGCTTCTGGAGGATGTGCCGCTCCGGAGGCGTCAGGTCCGTTTCCGTGTCAAAGGACTGCCCGTTTCCGAGGGTGAGAATCATGCACTCTTCACACGCCGTTCACAAGGAACAATATTATAAAGGTAGGAAAATCAATCACAGAACCACCTTGAATCTGGGCCAAAAGCGATCACGGGCCGCTTCCCTTGCCTCTTCTTCGCAAAGCCCACCTATACGATCGGGGAACTTTGCGGGTGGATCAATCGACTTTCGGCCTCGGCAGAAGGCCCGATCTTTCGGCGATTTCAGGGACCTTGTGCTCCCACTCGATCGCCATCAGGTGAATGCCGGCGATGCCTTTCATTTGTTTGAATTCCTGGATCTGCTCGATGGCAAATTGAACGCCTTCCTCAGCCACTTTGCCTTTTCCCGCGCCTTTCAGTCGCTTGATGAGGGATTCAGGAACGTCCATGCCGGGAACGGATTTGGCCATGTACTGCGCCATACCGACGCTTTTCATGGGGGTGATGCCCGCAAGGATGAAGGCCTTTTCGTGGAGCCCCATATCCACTGCCATCTTCATGAAGGCCCTGAACTTCTCCATGTTGTAGATGCACTGGGTCTGGATGAAGTCCGCCCCTGCGGCGATCTTCATGGCCAGGCGATAGACCCGGAATTCAAAGGGGTCGGCAAAGGGATTGGCGGCGGCTCCGATGAACATCCGCGGGGGGACGTCGATGTCTTCGTCGTTCAGGAACTTCGCTTCATCCCGCATCTTCTTCACAAGAGAAATGAGCTGCATGGAATCGATGTCGTAGACGTTCTTGGCCTGGGGATGGTTGCCGAAAGTCTGATGGTCCCCGGAGAGGCAGAGCATGTTTCGAACACCCATGGCATAGGCGCCGAGAATGTCGCTTTGCATGGCCAGCCGGTTCCTGTCCCGGCAGACCATCTGGAAGTTCGGTTCCACCCCGTTCTGGATCATGACCGCGGAAGCGGCCCAGCTCGACATGCGCACCACAGCGGTCTGGTTGTCCGTGACGTTCACCGCATCCACCACGCCTTTGAGGTGGGAGAACTTCTCCTTGAGATGCGCCACGTTGGCTCCCTTGGGGGGGCCGCACTCGCCCGTCAGGGCAAAGTGCCCGGCTCTTAAGACTTTCTCAAGATTGCTTCCGGATTTGAGATCGCTCATTGTACCAGTTCCTCCCTCACGCTCTTTCGGGGTCCTCCGTCGCGAGCCGTGCGCCAGTCCTTGTTCGGTTTCATTTTGGTCAGATCCTGCAGGCGCCCTTTTTCCATTTTCTTCTTCACGATCATATCCCAGATGCAGTCTACTTCTTTGGAAATCTCGCACTTTCCGCTCGCAGACCCGCCGCAGGGGCCGTGGAGCAGGCTCTTGGAACACCGGGCAATGGGGCACAGGCCGTCAAAGTGATGGATCAAACAGGTGCCGCACCCGGCGCACCGTTCCGCCCAGATTCCGTGGCTCACCGCGCCGCCAAAGGAGGTCGTGTTCACGGCAGGGAAGAAGCGCTGATCCGGGTAGGCTTCGCTCAGAAACTGAGGCCCCACCCCGCAGGCCATGGAAATCACCGCATCGTATTGGCCGACCATGTCCTTGACCTGGGCGATGTATTCAGGATCGCACTGTCGTTCAATCGTTTTTTCCTCCACCTCGATCGGCCGCCCCTCTTTCTTACGGGCGATTTTCAGAATCGAGGCCAGCACCCCTACCTCTTTGGTCCCTCCCACGTTGCACACCGTCACACAACCCTTGCACCCCAGGATGAGAATTTTGTTGCACTCTTTCACCATCTCCAGCAATTCACCAAGGGGTTTTCGGTCAGCAATAATCATACCTCACCTCGTCACGCAGCTTTCTTGATTTTCACGGGGCTGGGACCCAGCGCCTTTGCGCGTTCGGCCATCTCCCGGGCGATTTCAGCGAACCGGGGTCCCTCGCCGGCAGAGAGATTAAACATCTCCACCCGCTCCGGTTCAATGCCGAGCTCCTGGAGCACTTTTTTCACATACTGCACCCGTTTCTTTGCCTTCAGATTTCCGACAAGAAAATGGCATTCCCCTTCCAAACACCCGGCCACGTAAACCGCATCCGCCCCGTCTTCAATGGCCTTCAGAAGGTGAATGATGTCCACCCGGCCCGTGCAGGGCACCTGGATCACCTTGACGTTGGGCGGATAGGAAAGCCTCATGGAACCTGCCAGGTCCGCAGCGGAATACGCTCAGTACTGGCAGCAATAGGCAAGAACCTGAGGTTCATAGTCAGACATGGATACACCTCGCTTCTTTTCTAAAATTCTTGTTGCTCAACCGCCCTCATGCGCTCTCCGCTTGGAAAAGGGCGTCGGTTTTCGCAAGGATCTGCTCATCGGTGAAATGTTTCAAGGCGATCGCCTTGCCCGGACACTCGGCCACACAGGCGCCACACCCGCGACAGGCCGCAGGATCAATGATCGCGTAGCCCTCTTCGCCGATGCGGGGAGCTCCGTACGGGCAGGTCCGCACGCAGGTGAGGCAAGCCGCGCACTTATCCGAGTTCACGGAGGCGACCACGCCACCCACAAAGATCCCTTCCTTGGACAGGATGGTCATGGCTCTCGCCACAGAGGCTTTGGCCTGGGTGATGCTCTCATCGATGGGCTTAGGATAGTGAGCCAGCCCGGCCATGAAAATCCCCTCGGAAGCAAAGTCCACGGGTCTGAGTTTGGCATGCGCTTCGATCAGAAACCCTTCCTTGTTCACGGGAACTTTGAACAGCTCAAAGAGCTTCTTGTTCTCGGTGGGCAGGATGGCCGTAGCCAGGACCACGAGATCGGGCGCGATCTGAATAGGCCGTCCGAGAACGTGGTCAATGACCTTGAGCGACAGCGACCCCTCGCCACCGGAGGTCAGTTCAGGCAGTCGATCCAGCTCATAGCGCACAAAAAGAACTCCCTTCTTCCTCGCCTCCCGGTAGAGATCTTCCCGGAACCCGTAGGATCGAACATCCCTGTAAAGAATGAAGACGTTCATGTCCGGGTTCAGGTCCTTGAGTTTGAGCGCACTCTCGAGGCTGTGGGTGCAACAGATCTTGCTGCAATAGGGTCTCTCGGGAATGCGGGAACCCACGCACTGGATAAAGACCGCCGTCTGCGCCTTCTTCACCCGCTCGTCGCCTCGAAGGACGGCGTCATCGAGGTCCAGATGGGTCAACACGCCGGGGTGCTTGCCGTAGAGATATTCCGAAGGCCGGTATTCCTGACCGCCCGTGGCAATGATCGTGGCGCCGTGATCTACGTTCACGGGTGAGCCTTTACCATCCTGCCGCACGAGGGTGCTCGTGAAATTTCCGAGAATCCCGGAGGTCTCCTTCACTTCGGTCTCCATGAACACTTGGATTCTGGGATGGTTTTTCACTCTGTCCACGAGACCCTGGACGTACTCGGAAATCCTTTCTCCCCGCCACGTGCTCCGGAGTCTTCTCGCCACGCCGCCGAGGGCGTTGGTCTTTTCAACGAGGTAAGCCTGAAAACCTTGCTCCGCCACGCCGATCGCCGCTTCCATGCCCGCCACGCCGCCCCCGATCACGAGAGCGTTCTTGGTGACCTGAAGCCGTACCTGCTCCAGGGGTTCGACCAGGGCCGCCTTCGCGACCGCCATGCGCACGAGATCTTTCGCCTTCTCCGTCGCCCTTCTGGGATCGTTCATGTGAACCCATGTGTTCTGATCCCGGATGTTGGCCATCTCGAAAAGGTACTTGTTCAACCCTGCATCCCGGATCGTCTCCTGGAAGAGGGGTTCATGCGTTCTCGGAGAGCAGGAAGCCACCACCACCCGGTTGATGCCTTTCTCCTTGATAACCTGTTTCATCTTGTCCTGCGTGTCCTGGGAGCAGGTGAAGAGGTTGTCTTCCACGTGGACCACGTAGGGCAGGGTTCCTGCGTATTCCCTCACGGACGGGACGTCGGCAATGCCGCCGATGTTGATTCCGCAATTGCACACAAAAACGCCGACCCGGGGCACCTGGCCGGATACATCGAGTTCCGGAGGGAGTTGCTTGGATCGCGCCATGGTTCCCCTGGCTGCAGCGAGAACCTCGGTGGAAGCAGCGGCCGAGGCAGAGGCCTCCATCACGGAATGAGGAATATCCTTTGGCGACTGGAACACACCGCAAACGTAGATCCCATCCCTCGATGTGTTCACAGGTGCGAAACTGCTCGTCATGGCGTACTGATGCTCATTGAGCGCAACGCCCAGTCTTTCCGCAAGCTCGATGACGCCCTGAACAGGGGCCAGGCCGATGGAGAGCACGACCATGTCAAAGTCTTCCTCTTTCACCTCGCCTGAGTCGGTGACAAAGCGTATCCTCAGATTCTCGTTTTCTACAGGCTCGATGGTGTGGACTCTGGAGCGGATAAAGCGAACGCCGCGTTCCTCCTCGGCACGGTTGTAATACTTTTCAAACTCCTTGCCGTAGGTCCGCATATCCATGTAAAAAATGGCGGCGTCCAGCGGCTCCTTGCTGTGCTCCTTGGCGATGACCGCCTCTTTAATGGCATACATGCAGCAGACCGCGGAGCAATAGCTGTGGTCGCAGCGGTTGATGTCCCTTGATCCCACGCACTGGAGCCATGCGACTTTTTTCGGCTCCTTGTGATCCGAGGGTCTTACCAGATGGCCTTCATAGGGCCCTGAGGCTGAAAGAATCCGCTCGAATTCCATGCTGGTGACCACGTTGGGGTGAACGGAATAGCTGTAAGTGTCGTAGCGGTTCGGATCAAAGGGGGTGAACCCGGGAGCGAGAATGATGGCGCCCACGTCCAGAACCCGCTCTCTGGGTTTCATGGAGTGATCGACGGCACCGGCCAGGCAGGCGGTGACGCACTGGTAGCATTCGGAGCAGATCCCGCACTTCAGGCAACGTTCCGCTTCTTTGCGAACCTCCTCTTCGGTGAAACCCATGGCGATTTCTTTGAAATTGCCCTTCCGCTCGGAAGGGGAAATCCTTCTCATGGGAATTCTTTTCTGTTTCTCCAGACCGGCGATGTCGGGCTTCTCATAGGACCAGTCCTGGCTCCGATCCTCGCGCAGGTCGCGGCCGTTGATGTAGCGATGGATGCTCTCTGCAGCGTCCTTTCCGCACGCGACCGCTTCCACGACGGACTTGGGACCGTACAGAGCGTCCCCTCCGGCAAAGACCCAGCCGAGCGGGGTCTGAAGGGTTACAGGGTCTGCATCCAGACCTCCTCTTTTTGTGACGGAAATTTTCTCGCTCTGAGCAAAAGAGAGATCTCCGGCCTGACCGATGGCGATGATCGCTCCCTCGGTTTCCAAGGTGGTCAGTTCTTTTTCGTCGTAGCGGGGATTGAACGCACCCTTTTCATCGAACACTGCGGTGCACCGCTTGAATTCAATGCCGGCGATCTTTCCACCTTTTTCGATGAAGCGCTCGGGACCCAAGCTGTTCACGATCTTCACGCCTTCTTCGAGAGCTTCTTCAATTTCGTATTTCCAGGCCGGCATCTCTTCTCTTTTTTCAAGACAGATGAGGGTCACGTCCTGTGCGCCTTTTCGGAGAGCGGTTAGAGCCACGTCGATCGCCACATTGCCGCCTCCGATGACGATCACTTTTTTCGGGAGGCTCACAGGGTTTCCAAGAGCCGCATCCCGAAGGAACTCCACGCCGCGGAGCACCCCGCTCAGCTCTTCTCCGGCCACATTCAGCTTGCGGCTCACGTGAAGTCCGGTGGCCAGGAAAGCGGCTTTGTAGCCTTCCTTCATGAGACTGTCGAGCGTCACGTCCTGTCCGAAAGCGATGCCTGTCCTGATTTCAACACCCATTTCCCGGATGACCTGAACTTCCGTCTCAATGATGTTCCGGGGCAGGCGGTATTCGGGAATGCCCACGGCCATCATGCCTCCGGTGACAGGCAGTTTTTCAAAGACCGTGACCGGGTATCCTTCCTTGGCCAGGTAGTAAGCGGCCGTCAAACCGGCAGGGCCGGCGCCGATCACCGCGATCTTTTCTTCTCGACGCTCCTTGACTTTTGGAATCGATCGGCCTTCACCAGAAAGCTCATAGTCTGCGAGGAAGCGGTGGAGGTATTCGATGGCAATGGGCTCATCGAGATCTCCCCGGGTGCATATCCCTTCGCAGGGGTGGTGGCACACGCGGCCGCAGATGGCAGGGAAGGGGTGGGCCTCCTTGAAAAGCTCCAGGGCTTCGCGGTACTTGCCCTGGTTGATCAGAGCGATGTAGCCTTGCACAGACACGTGGGCCGGGCAGGTGGCCTTGCAAGGGGCTGTTCCCCTTTTCTCGATCGCGTAGGCGCTTGGCATGGCCTGAGGGTAGAGTTTGTAAGCCGCCTTGCGGTCGCGCAGTTCTTCATCGAAGCGGTTGGCCACGTCAATGGGGCAGGCTTTGGAGCACTCCCCGCACGCCGTGCACTTGCCCATGTCTATGTAGCGGGGCTTCTGAAGCACCTTGACTTTGAAATTCCCCGGTTCACCGCTTACATCCAGAATTTCCGTGAGAGGCAAGAGGTCGATGTTGAGGTGCCTCCCGCACTCGACCAGTTTCGGGGAAATAATGCACATGGAACAATCGTTGGTGGGAAAGGTCTTGTCCAACTGTGCCATGACTCCGCCGATGGCTGAATTCTTTTCAACAAGATAGACAAGGTAACCTGAATCCGCGAGGTCCAAAGAAGCCTGGATGCCGGCAATACCGGCGCCCACCACCATCACCGATCCTACTGGGTTGCTTTTACTCATGGATAAAAGACTCTCCTCGTGAGCAAGAACTATCCCCTCAGGGAAAAAGCCCGGAATTGTACTTCTATAAAGGCTGAGATAACCTTGAGGCGGGTGTTTCGACTTAACGTAGTCGATTTACAACCAATTTTGAATGAAGGAGAATGCCACAGCGCAAAGGCGGGTGTCAAGAAATAAACATCTGCCGGTGAAAGACCCGGTTGTTTTCTCGGCCCTTATCTGGCGCCGCCGATGGACACTGCTCAAACAGATGCTCTTCAACAAAACCCTCGGCAAACCAGCCCTGAACTTGTTATATATAACATAGGGCAAGGAGCGTCATGGTTCAAGTGATTTTGACAAGACTCGGCTCAACGCAGAACGGGAGAGGAGGGTGACACTGATGGAGTTCAGGAGAGGGAAGGGGATGCGCCTAGACATCAAGCAAACGGCCAAAAGCCCAGGTCCTTACACGACGAGTTTTGGGTTCAATCTTGATGTTCTCTGTGAATCCATACGAAAGGTAGGTCTAATCAACCCCCCTTTGGTGGCGCGCAATGCGAAAGGTGCCTTTGACATTGTTGCAGGATACCGGAGGATCCTCGCGCTTAACGCTCTCGGAGAACGCGAAACCTTCAGTTATGACGTGACAGCCTCTTTGGCATCGCCCCTGGAAAGGTTTCTCGCAGGCTTTTACGAGAACCTGGCGACAAGGGGGTTTAATGATATTGAGAAAGCAATCGCCCTCAACAAGCTCGGGAATTATATGACAACGGAAGAAATCCTGGTTTCTTTTATGCCGCTCCTTTCTCTTCCTTCTCACGAGGGCACCTTAAAGTTCTACCTGAAGCTTCTGGATCTAGAAGAGAACGTTCAGAGAGCGATTGGCCGGGAAGAGATCTCGATCAAAGTTGCTAAAGCTCTTGTTGAGATTGAAAAAGGCGCACGGCAGGCCCTGTTACACTGGATCGGTTTGCTGAGAATCAACTTCAATCAACAAATAAAATTTATTGAATACGTACAAGATATCGGGCTAAAAGAGATGACAACGATTCCCAAGATTCTCTCTGAAGGATCTTTTCTGGAAATCGTGGAAAATCCGCGATTGAACACGCCCCAGAAAGCCAAGCTGGTGCTTGAGATGTTGAGAGTGAGGCTGTCGCCTCGTTTGGCGCAGGCGCAGCAGGCGGTTGATCGCGCTGTTTCAGCCATTTCGATGCCCCGTGAAGCTTCTATTCATTACGATCCCTATCTGGAGCATCCCTGTTATCGACTTGACATTAGCTTCAAGCACGGGAAAGACCTCAAGAGGACGATCAGCAAGCTTCATGCTTTGCGTGAACTTGAAGCAATCCCTGAACTGTGGGCAGGTCAATGAGTTTTAAAATCAAAACGGTCGTTCTCGAAAAGGGCGCCGAGAAATATCCCTTTGCACAGAGGGCTGTGGAACAGCTCCAAGGATGCTCCTTGTTCAGACCGGATGAGGCGCTCCCGGTACAGAGATACGACGAGTTTGATCAGGACAAAGAAACCCTTCGGCTTCTCTCTTTCCCCGGCCAGCTCCTCAAACCCTGCCCAGGAACACGGGAGTATCTCTGCTGCGGCTATCAGATTCTCAACATTGGCACGAATTGTCCCATGGATTGCAGCTACTGCATCCTCCAAGCTTACTTTAATCAGCCCTCTCTTCGCGTTTTCGTGAACATTGAACAACAGCTTGAAGCCATAAGCGAAGAGCTTCGCCGCTCAGAGAGGCCGGTTTTCCGAATCGGGACAGGAGAATTCACGGACAGCCTGGCCCTTGACCCGATTGTGAAGTGGACAGAAGTCGTGCCGTCCTTTGTGGCAAAACACGAAAACACGATTCTGGAATTCAAGACGAAGACCGTGTCCATTGAGGGGCTCCTTTCATCCCCGCACCGTGATCGAATCGTGGTGTCCTGGTCGCTTAACAGCCCTTCTATCGCCTCCGGAGAAGAGCACGGAGCGCCATCGATCAGGAAAAGGCTGGAAGCGGCGAGAACCTGCCAGAGGGAAGGGTACACCGTGGGGTTTCACTTTGATCCACTGATCGAACACTCTTGTTGGGAAGAAGAATATGCCCGGACCATCGACCTGCTGGACCTCTTTATCGACCCATCCAAAGTCATCTGGATCAGTCTGGGCTGCCTTCGTTTCATGCCTTTCTTGAAACGGGTGATCAGGAGAAGATTCCCGAAAACTCGGATTCTGAATGGCGAATTTATCCCTGGGTTGGACGGAAAAATGCGCTACATCAAATCTGCCCGGATCAACATGTATGCCTTCATGAGAGAAAAACTGGAGCAGTGGGGGGTTCGGAGCGGCCTGTATCTGTGCATGGAAAGTGGTGATGTGTGGGAGAAAGCCCTTGGATGGTCTCCGGACAATTCAGAGAGGCTTTCCGACTACCTAGACCGCAGAGCCGTTAAAGTGTTCGGTCTGCGCTGAGGACCGCATTTTTTCATTTTTCTTGAACATTCACTTGAAGTCGAACCTCCGTGCGTGGTATGAAAACTGAAAAATGCGGAGTTTGAACAGGGAGGTATCACTCTGATGCTTAGAGAAAAAGTGGAAAGCGCTTTGAACAAGGTAAGACCCTCGTTGCAGGCTGACGGCGGAGACGTTCAACTCATCGATGTGGATGACCAGGGCGTCGTGAAAGTCAAGCTGACCGGTGCTTGTGGG
>Ga0209706_10001610_pt1 | contig 12823 bp, 7 predicted proteins | sample PPLLaktember2015_6_FD_187263 | JGI IMG/M metagenome (GOLD analysis project Ga0209706, IMG submission 187263) | Freshwater sediment microbial communities from Prairie Pothole Lake near Jamestown, North Dakota, USA - PPLs Lake P8 Core (1) Depth... | ecosystem: Environmental > Aquatic > Freshwater...
ATCTGAAAAATCTTCTTTCTCGTCTCTTCATCCATGCCGCAGCCATTGTCAATGACCTGATACTCGACGACACAGCCCTTCGACCTCAAGCTCCGCAAAAGAACTTCGCCTTTCGTGTGCGTGCAAGAGAGATCCGTGCACGCGTCAATGGCATTGGTGACCAGGTTCAAAAGGACGCGGTGGATGCCCTCGGGATCCAGAAAAACCATTGGAAGATTTTCGGCGAGGTCGCTTTTCAAGACCACCCCGTTTTCCTCTGCCCGAGGTCGCATGAGATCCGCGACTTCCCGAAGAGGGAGATTGGGATCGCAGAGTTGATACTCGGGCTCCCTCTCCTTGGCGTAATTCAGCAGGTCCACGGCCATGCCTTTGATCTTTTGAACGTTTCCCTTGATCATCTGCCAACCCTGGTTGAGATAGGTCCTGTTCTCCAGGTCAATACCTTTTTCAAGGACATAGGTCCCACCCGTCAGGCCGGCCGTGATATTCTTGATGGCATGGGCAAGCCCTGCCACGGTTTGCCCTACCGCGGCAAGCCTTTCGGCCTCCACGAGCTGGCGGCTCTTCTCCTTGACAAGCCGTTCGAGATCTTCCGTGTACTCCCTGAGCTGCTGCTTGTAAGAGAGCCTTTCCATCGCTCTTCGGAGAGCAATGTCGAGCGCTTCATCGTGGATGGGTTTTGTGATGAAATCAGACGCATCGTACTTGAGACTCTGTATGGCAAGTTCCATTTCACCGTGGCCTGTGATCATGATCACTTCGGTGTTGGGGCTTTCTTCCTTAATGCGCTTGAGCAACTCTATCCCGTCCATCCCGGGCATCTTGATGTCGGTGAGGATGACTTCGGGGCGCGCTTCATGGAAAACTCGAAGCGCCTCTTCGCCATTCTCAGCGGTCAAAACCCGGTACCCTCGGTCTGCCAGCGAAATGCCCAGAACTTTGAGAATGCCCGGTTCATCATCAACAAGAAGCACTTGTTTTTCCATCAAGCCTCGTGAATCCGGGGGAACCTAATGATAAAGGTCGCCCCTTCCCCTTCTTTGCTTTCCACCTTGATGGTGCCGTCATAATCACGCACGATGCCATAACTGATGGAAAGACCGAGCCCTGTTCCCTTGCCCACCTTTTTGGTGGTGAAGAAAGGTTCGAATATCCGGTGGAGAATGGCTTCAGAGATTCCGGCGCCGGTATCGGTCACTTCGATGGTGACCATTCCATCTTCGTCCCATGTCTTTAGAGTGATCCGCTTCGCTTCCTCTTTGCGGCCCCCCTGCTCCGCTTTCTGTTCGATCGCGTCTCGCGCATTGATGAGGACGTTGACAAACACCTGCTCCAGCCGGTTGGGGTCGGCCAGAATCGGGGGAAGATCTTCATGAAGGTTCTCCACGACCTCGATTTCTCGCAACTTCAGTTGCTGCTTAAAAAAGTCAACAGCCCGTCTCAGAACCGTGTTGACCTGGACCTTCTCTTTCGCCACGTCTGATTTCCGGCCGAACTCTCGCATGTGGCTGATAATTTTCGATGCCCTGTCCACATGGTTGTCAATCTCTTCCGCCATGGTTTTCAGAATGTCTTCCTGAATCCGCTCTTTGTCGTGGGCCTTCCTTCGCAAGAAACTGCTTGCCGTTTTGATAACGGAAAGAGGTTGGTTGAGTTCATGGGCTACTCCGGTGGCCATTTCTCCGAGGGTCGCCATCTTGCTTGCCTGGATCAGGTGTTGCTCGGCCATCAAGCGGAGGGTAATGTCGCTCGTAGTGACGAGAAGGACCTTGTAGCCATTGAATTCAGAGGAAGAAATACGAATGCTGACATAGATGACATTCCCGTCCTTGCGCACCTGCCTTGCCCGGTCGATGCTGTTGGTGGATTTGAGACTGACCTCATAACTCTTCCGCTCATTGCCCTCAAACAGATCCAGGAAGGAGGTCATAAAGATCTCCTTTTTGGAGAAACCATAGACAGTGGCAACGCTTTCATTACAGTCGAGAATCTTAAGGTTTTGCGCGTTCAAAACAAAAACAGGATTGGGGATCGTGTTGAAGATGATCCGGTATTTTTCTTCCGACTTCCTGGCCTCTTGTTCCAGAAATCTCAGATGGGTCAAGTCTAAACTCATCTCCATGACCGCGGTGACTTCCCCTTTTGAATTCTTGATGGGTGAAGTCTTCACGAGCCAGTAGGTCTCGATGCCATCCTTGGTCACGGCCTGTTCTTCGCTCACGTGGGGCTGTCCATCTTCAAAGGTTTTGATGACAGGGCAATCCGGGCATTTTTCGGAACGGCCTTTGTAAGCTTTGAAGCAGAAATCTCCCGGTTCTGGAGAAAACGTCTTTTCGAACTCCCGGTTGTATTTCAGGAGCTTCAGGTCCCGATCCTGGACGGTGATGTAACAGGGAGACTCTTCAAAGAGAATCCGATACCCGTCTGGGGTACAGTTCAATGCTGTGGACTTGTTTTCGCTCACCCTACTGAATGACTCCATCGGGTTCTTCCCTTTCGAGGGAGCAGAGAGCATTTGGGCTGATGGATAACTTATGGCTATGGCTCGATGATTAAGGAACTGCACTATCAAGTTGCTTATTTATACATCACTGCCTCACTTAGTCAACTCCAAAATGGCGACTAAAGCGCTGGGAATAAGATCGGAAAGAGAGCGCGTGGCTCTGAATGCACACCTTTCCTCGGCTCAAGCCAGCACTTTGAGCATGAGGGGGATGGCGACAAAGGTGCCGAGGGAGGCACCGATGTTCGTGAAGACCACGACAAGAAGAATCCTGGTGATCTTATTCCGCCAGAATCCCTTCACCGAAGCAATGTCATCGAGGAGGCTTTCGAAATCCTTCACTTTGGGCTTGGCAATGGCCGCTTCCACCAGGCCCGACACCCAGCCGGCCGCAATCAGAGGGTGAAGCGTAGTGAAGGGAGCTGCAGCCGCAGCAGAGAGAATGGTGAGGGGATGGCCGAAGGCCACGGCTGCCCCTGCTGCAGCGAGCACTGCGGTGGTCAGGGTCCACCACTTCACCATCTCAGCGGTGGCCATCATTCCTGAATAGAAGAACCCGAAGAGAATCAGGCCGACGATAAACGCCGGGATTCCCCATCCGAGGATCTTGCCCAGTTTGCCTTTGGGAGGGAGTTGCTCCAACGAGGCCAAGTCCACTTCCTGACTCCAGGAATTCAGAATGCCAGGAACATGCCCTGCCCCGACCACGGCCACAATTCGTTTTCCGGGCGCGTGGCGAATCTTGTGGCTCAGATACTGATCTCTTTCATCGATGAGGATTCTCCTCACTTCCGGAAGAACCTCGCCGATCTCGGACAGGAGCGCATCAAGAACATCTTTCTTCTTCATCTCCTCGATCTGCTCCTGGGTGATCTCCTCCACTTCCCACACGGAGGACAAGATCTCTGTCAGGAGTTTCGTCTTTTTCCAGAAACCCATGAGGCGCCATGTCCGGGACAGGGTGATCCGGATGTCCCTGTCCGCCAAGTGGACGAGGGCTCCTGCCGCCTCGGCCGATCGAATGGCCTGGAGGATTTCCTCACCGGGCCTGATTCCGAGCTTTTGGCCGATCTTTCTTTGAAAGCTTGCAAGGAGAAGGTTGGAGAGAAGGAGAAACGCTTTCTTCTCCTTGATGACCTTGAGGAGATCCGTGTTCTCCCACTTCTTCTTCTGGGTGAGAGAGTCATAGCGGGACTGGCAGAGCTCCACGCAGACCGTGTCTGGCTTCGTTTCTTCAATCACCTGGCTCACCAAGTCGGCGCTCTCCTTGGAGATGTGAGCGGTGCCGATAAGGGTGATATCTTTCCCTTCAAAGGTGAGAGGATGTACATTAGGGTGATAAACCATAGGGGTCTTATGTTTCCTTTATTTCACCGGTGAATTTCAGCAATTGCCTTTTGTAGTGCTCCACGTTGTCCCTTGCAAGGCTTATGGCTTCTTGGATCGTCTCGACCGCCTCTTGAGCGAAACCGTTGACATAGAGTGCCTCGGCCAAGGTGTCAAGAAACACGGGTGACCTTTCAAGAGCCACGGCTCTTTGAGCAAGGGCAAGCGCCCTTTTCTTGTCCCGCAGGTCCACGTCGTCCGCCGTCACCAGAATCCAGGCCAGATTGTTCAGAGCAATCGGCTGGTTTTCATCCAGGCTCAGGACCCGTTCGTAAAGCTTGATGGTTTCCCGGAGTTCTCCTCTCTTGTGGGTGAACATGGCGAGCCTCTGAAGGAGAAGGACATCATTCGGGCTCCTCACCAGGTGTTCGGTGATGGCCTCTTCTTCCCACTCGTTGAAAAGCTTTTCCTTGGCAGGACTAAAATTGAGGAAATAGCCGAGGCTGATCATAGCGACAAGATAGAGCGTAAAGCAAAGGCCGACGAAACGATTCTGCTTCCTGATTAAGCCGGGGTCGCGGAGAAATTTCCAGAGGTGATCGACTCGTTGCCGGATGCTGAAATGGTGCCAGCTCGGCAGATCCCGGATCTTCCCGCTCAGGATGGCAATTTTTTCCAGGGAGCTTATGGTCTCGCTGGGGCTTCCCATGGTGAGGGCGGAATAGAGATCCGCCTGCCGCTCGAAGTGTCGCATGAAAAAACCCATCACAAAGCGAAAGTATACGACCATGCTGACGAGGATAGGCAGGGCCAGCAGGAAGTACAGGAAGCTCGCGTCCGTCGAAGCGCTTGCCCCGATGAATTTCATCAGGAACGGCCGGGTCGCGAGCAGCACGGCGAAAAAGTCCCAAAGGCCTGTGGACACTACTGCAAACCCGATGAAGAACACGAGGTAGAAAAAGAAGTGGCGGTACCGGGCGTGGCCCATTTCATGGGCGACCACGGCTTTCAGTTCTTCCAGGGAAAGGATCTCCATGAGGGATTCAGTGATCAGGATGTATCTGAACCGGGGAACCATTCCCATGATCCCTGCGGTCATCATCCGGCCTTCGAAGATGGGCCACCTCAGGAGTTCCTGGTACCTGAATTTCTTTTCTTCGAGAAAACGCTTCAGCGCATTCACCTTTTCAGCGGGAAGGAAAGGCCTGCACCCCCACCAATAGCGGATCAAGCCGGGCATGAAGATCATGAGTATGACGAGGAAGAGGGAAAAGAAGATCACCTCTCCCTCGGGTCTGTTCATGAGAGCTTGCAGGCTCGTCCACGAGCTGAGAAAGATCAGGTCATAAATCAAAGAAAGCAAGACCCACGGGAACAGGATGGGCACATTGAGTTTCAAGTTGGAGACAATGAAGGAGCGCCGGGCGATCCCTGTATGAAACGCCCGATCATAGGCAGGAAAAGCAAAATACCAGATGGTCACCTGATAGGCGATAAAGACCAGAACAGCCAGAACCCCCTGGAGCACGGAAAAATATCGAACCACAGGAATGACCTGGAACCAGGTCTTGATGTGAAAAAGGTGGACATCAAGGGCGAAAAGAAAGATCGCCAGCACGGAGAAGCGAAAAGCCAGAGAATGATACTGTTCCGCAGGGGAAACCGCCTCTCTTTCCGGTTCAGCAAGATGACGAAGGAAACGCTGAAACCCCCACCGGCAATAGGCGGCAAAGATCCCCCAGGTGATGACCAGCATGATCACCGTATACCAAAGGGAATCTTCGGGAGCGCCTCTCTGCTGGCTGATGCTCAGGATGAGGAGGACGATGATGAAGTAGAGGACATTGTTAAACATGCTGACAGGCGGAATCAGGCGGCCGAATCGGTCTGAGCCGGCATGAATTCCAGCTTTCCTCCTCCGGGAGGCATAAAAGGATCGGCATGGAGAAGGATGGTCACCCCATAGCGTTTCTCGATATCAGCCAGTTCTTTTCTCTTCTTGTTTTGGAGATAGCCGGCCACATCCACCGGAAGGGTCCCTTCGACCTTGCTCACGTTCCCCTTGGAGACGGCCATCAGGATCCGACGAAGAGTGGAAACCGCCGCGGATTCCACGGAGATCACGATGCCCCGACCGTCGCAGGCACGACAGGTCTGATAGCTCTTGGATTCAATGGAGGGCCTCAGCCTCTGCCGGGAGAGTTCCATGAGGCCGAATTTGGAGATGTGGGAGGTGTCCACTTTGGCCCGATCCTTTTTCAATTCCTCCCGGAGCACCTTTTCCACTTCTCGCACGTGGTTGGATTCCCTCATGTCAATAAAATCGATCACGATCAAGCCGCCCAGGTCCCTCAACCTCAACTGTCTTGCGATCTCGCGGGCTGCCTCCAGGTTGGTGTTGAAGATCATGGTCTCCGTGTCGCTTCCAGTCTTTCCTCGACCGGAGTTCACGTCGATGGAAATCAGCGCCTCGGTCGGGCTGAGCACGATGGACCCCCCGTGTTTCAGATACACTTTGTTCCCGTAAATACTCCCGATCTGCTCCTCAATCTCGTACTGACCAAAGAGGGGCCGTGTGTCTTCATACAGTTTCACCTTCTCCTGATCCCTGGGTGAAATGATCTTCATGTACTCCTGGATTTTCGCGAAGGTCTCTCGGTCATCCACCAGGATCTCGGTAATGTCGCTGTTGTAGGAGTCCCGGAGCGTGCGGAAACACAGATCCTGTTCCTTGTGGATGAGCGTGAGGGACGGCGCCTCCGGCACCCTCTCCCTCATGGTCTTCCACATTCTCACCAGTCGAGTCACATCCTTTGAAAGCTCCCGCTTGCTCTGACCCGCAGCCACGGTCCGGACAATGTAGCCAAGGTCTTGCGGCAGCTTCAGCTGGACCATGAAGGCCTTGAGCCTCTCCCGCTCCTCTTCGTTTTCGATCTTTCGCGAAACGCCGTTGATCGTGCGGCCGGGGGTCAGGACAATGAACCGACCGGCAAGCGAGATGTAGGTGGTGAGCTGGTCGCCTTTGTGGCCCGACATCTCCTTGATCACCTGGACAAGGAGTTCCTGGCCTTTTTTTAGGGCTTTTTCAATGGGCGGATAGTTGTGGTCCCTCCAGGAAGAGAGATCCATGTGGTAGTATTCCGGGTGAACGTCCGTCATACCCAGGAACCCGTTCCGGTCTGAGCCGAAGTTGACAAAACACGCCTGAAGCTTTGCTTCGACCCGCTCCACTACCCCTTTGTAGATGTTGCCTACCTTTTGCTCAGCCGTGGATGTTTCAATCTGGAACGCATCGAGCGTTCCATCCTTGAGGAAGGCGACCCTGTACTCTTCAGGGTCAACCGCATTGATCAGCATGGTTGTCTTCATGGGCTTCCATTTCTTCCATGACGCTTGAAGTGCTGCTGCGCTTGGTACATAAACGTCCGGACGGCCGCTTCCCTGCCGGGTTGAAAGGATCCATCATAGGGCGTGTCAAGGTATGGAACTTTCTTCTGATTCATGATGGGTCTTATGATGGAGGACGTAATGGTGCTGGGCATGCAGGTGAAGGGGTACACATTGACCACCCCGTTGTATCCCTGACGCACATACTCCAGGATTCCAGGAATGCTCAGACAGGCCTCGGTTCCCACGTCAAAGGAATAGATTTTCTTCTCTTCGAGGATCCGGTCCATTTGATGAATACGGTGATCCTCCGCCAGGTCCAGAAGCGGCTTGACCCTCTTGTAGACCTGATCCTGTCGGTAATGCTGGTACGACAGGTCCACGCCGTAGGAGAAGATCCTTTTGAGGGAGTCCCTGATCCGGCTCACCCGGAGCTGCTTGAGGCTCAGGCGAAGGCTGATCTTCGCTTCTCTCATCCGGTCATAGGTCGTGTAGTTGACCCACTCGGCAATGGAGGCATTGACCACCTCTGCCCCGTGTTTTTCCAGCAGCCGGATCACATCCTGATTGGCCTGGACGTGGGTTCTCAGGTAGATCTCTCCGACGATCCCCACAAGGGGTTTCTGCGGAATGCCGGGGTCGATGACTTTCTTCCCTTCACGGAAGATCTCCGCGAGCTTGTCGAGAATTCGCTCAAAATCCTTGCTCGATCCGTACCGCTCAAAAGCATCGGCCATGGTGTGGGCCGCTCTTTCAATGAATTGGTCCGCATGTCCCTTCTGCTTCTCATAGGGTCTCACTCGCCAGAGCAGCCGGTCGAGCACATCCGCCACCACCACCGAGAAATACCCGACCTTTCGAAACTCCCTGGTCTGCTCCTCGTCGAACATACCGTCCAGGGCATAGGAGTTCTTCGAGGTGAGAGATCCGATTTTGAGTCTCTCCAACTCGGGAAAAGAGTCCAGCACGATGCGCTGGTACTTGTTGTACATGCCGAAACGGCAGGGGCCCTCTGCCTCGGGCATGAAATAAATATAGCGGTCCGGATCAAAGTCCTTGCCCAGTCTTTCCTTTTCTTTTTTGAGGAATAGCAGAATGTCGCCTGTCGTCACCTGACAAGGGAAACACTCTTTCCCGGAGGTGAAGGCCTTGCCGAGATCCAGGCCTTCGTAAGTGTCCATGAGCACGGCGTTGACCCCGAAACCCCTGAACGCTCCTGCAAGGAGAAGCCCGCCAATACGATTCATCTGGGGAATGAGAAAGGTCTTGTCTTTCAGCCTGAAGGCCCCGACATTTTCCGACAGGGAACGAAAGGTCTGGTGGCTTTCTGCTTCCATGGTGGCCTCAGTTGGATACTTCCATGTACACAAAGGTATCGTTCCCGAGCTTTTGCATGGTGTTTTCCATCACGTTCCGAAAGGCTTCGAGCCTTGTCATCACCCCGGCCACGCCACTGTGCTCGTCGAGTTCGAGAATCAGATAAGGTTTTTCTTGCATGATGAACTTGTAAAAGTGTTCGATAAAGGAATCGGCACCGCAACTGAAATTGGTCATATGGAGCCCGAAGAAATTGGGCCGGCTCCTGATGAACTTGGCAACCCGGAGGACTTGCGCGCCAAGACCCCAGTACATGTTCGGGAAGTCGCTGAGATCAATGGACGAGGTGTCGATGAACTCCATGGGCATGGCCGCGACCCCGATCTTGGCCAGGTTCTGGCCCAGTCTCAAATTCAGCCTTTCGTCGTAAAGATTGTAAGGCCTGCCTGTGACCACCACCATGGGCTCTAACGGATCATGGCCTTCCAGAACCGCTTTTCCCTTTCGGATCAGGCCCTGCGTAAACCGGTTCTGCTTGTCCCAGGCCGCCTCCAGGGCCTCCCTGATCTGTCGCCGGCTCCGTCCCAGTTTGTCACCGATCTGCTCCGTCAACTCCAGGGCGAGCGTGGGGAGGTCATACTTGAGATGGAGAACCGGATTCAGGACTCGCTCCATGTCCAGATCAAGAGCCGCCCGCACCATGTATTGATTCGCTTGCACCAGGGGGCAGAAAAATCCTGTTTCCTGCTCCCTCGGCGTCGGCATGTTCACGATGCTGGGAAGGAAAAGAAATCGCGTCTTTCCCACAAGCGCTTTCACGTGGCCGTGGGACACCTTGATCGGATAGCAGGTCTCGGCGGTCATGGATTCGATCCCGGAGCTCGAAATCTGGCTGTTGGTGGAAGGCGTCAGAACCAGACGATAGCCGAGCCGGTCGAAAAAGTGGCCCCACATCACGCCGGTCTGGAGCGTGTACAGTGCCCTCTGCATTCCCACGGTCGTCCGTCCCTCCACCTCCATCAGAGGCTTTTCCTTGAGCTCCTCGAACACTCCCGACATGGCACCGGCCCACATCTCCTCGCGCACCTTGAAAAGGTTTTCCTGTTTCTTTCCCTTGCCCCGTATCACTTCATATCGGCCGCACTCTCCTCCCCAAACGCTCCTGCGGCCGTCAAAGTCATAGATCTTGAGCTTGCACTGGTTGTGGCAGTTGGGATCCGCACTGCAGACCTTCTCGCCATAGTCCATCCGGTCCTCGATGGCGCTGACCAGGCCCCGGAAAGTGCTCTTTTCTCTTTTCTCCAGGGCGATTTTTTCCTGGAGACACACGGCCGCCCCAAAGGCGCCCAGCACTTCCCTGTGCTTCGGCACGATCAGCCCCCGGCCCAGCACATCTTCAAAAGCCGCCACCACGCCCTTGTTGAGCGACGGCCCGCCCAAAAACATGACTCTCTCACCGATCTTCCTCTTCCCCACCACCCGGTTGAGGTAGTTGTGAACAATGGCGTAACACAGGCCAGCGATAAGATCTTCCCTGGGCACCCCTTTCTGGTGGTAGGACACCAGATCCGACTCCATAAACACCGTGCAGCGCTCGGCCAGCTTCACTGGCCGGTCCGAAGACAGGGCGATTTCCTGAAACTCACCCACGATGTTGATTCCGTGTTTGTTGGCCAGTTCGTGGAGAAAGCTCCCTGTGCCTGCAGCGCAGACCTTGTTCATGTCAAAGTCGAGGGGATTGGCGTTGGTGATGGAAATGTACTTGGAATCCTGTCCCCCGATTTCAAAGATCGTGTCAATGGCGCGATCGATCTCCACGGCTCCCCGGGCATGAGCCGTGATCTCGTCGATGATCAGGTCCGCGTTCAGAAAGTCGCCCACCACATTTCTTCCTGAGCCGGTCGTCGCAACGCCAAGGATCTCCACACGGTCTCCCATCCCATCGGAGATTCTCTTCAAAAGCTTCTGGGTGACCTCAATGGGTTTGCCCTGGGTGTGGACATAGTTCTTGTCGATAATCTGCCGCTCTTCCGTGACCAAGGCATACTTCGTTGTCGTGGAGCCGATGTCGATTCCCAGGGTGACAGGTCTTTTCCTGCTGAAGCCCACCCGGGGCAAATCATTGTCTTCGGGGAAGCGGGTCTCCTTGATTTCGAGCCTCGGCGCAATGGGGAGTTTCTCCTGATCCGCCGTTTCTCCGCTCCTCAGCGCTTCCAGATTTAGCCGGTTCTTGATCCCCAGCTCCAGCGCATGGAGCGCGACCCCCAGGGCTCCGACGGAAGTATTGTGGGGAGGCACCAGGAGTTCAGGGAAATAGGCCCTGAAGGCCCTCACCTGTAATTCATTGAGTGAAAGGCCTCCAATAAGGAGAATCGGATTTTCAAGGGTTCGGTTGGAAACGATGGTGCTCATGTAGTTCCTGGCATTCCCCACGTGAAGGCCGTAGATAATGTCCTGCAACCTTTCTCCCTTGTTCTGGAGGTGAATCATATCCGACTTGGTGAACACCGTGCACCGGCAGGCCACATTGGCCGGTTTGGCACTCTGGAGCCCGAGGGCGATGAAGTCCGCCAAAATCCGGTCGATCTGATTCGAGGAGCTGTCTTTTTCAGAAGAATAGATTGAGGTAGCCAGTCGCTGGGCCTGCTGATCAATGAAGGAACCTGTGCCCGATGCGCAGGGACCGTTGGTGTTGAAGTATTCGAGTTCCCATCCCTTTGAATCGTGATGGATTTGAAACAGCGCCGTGTCCTGGCCTCCCATGCTGATGATCGTTCTCGCATCCGGCCTCAAGAACAGGGAGCCGAGGACCTGGCTGATGGTCTCAAACTCATAAAAGCCCCCTAGCCGTTCGTTGATCTTCTGTCCGTGATTTCCCGTAAACGCAAAAGCCAGGAGGTTCTCCTGCCCCAGCCTTTGCTGAAGGTCCTGAATCAGATCAAGGGCTTCTTCCGCCACTTTGCCCATGTGACGTTTGTAGGGCGCCTCATAAATGATTTTCTTGTCCTCGTTGATGACGACGGCGTTGAGACTGACCGAGCCTGCATCGATTCCCACATAGTACCTGTCGCTCTGCATGATCCTTTTCCGTTCCGCTTCTAGGCCGTGTAGTAGTCTTTCCCGAGATGGGTTTGTTCGCGAAGTTTTCCTTTATTCACCAGAGCCTTCACGGTCTTGTCCACCTCATGGAGAGATGCGTCCAGTGCGGCTGCCACATCTTCGACCGTGACCGGCCTCCTTCTCGCCATTTCGAGGACCGCGGCCGACAAGGTCCCTCGAAAGTGCTGCTTTTCCCTGATCGGCGCCGTTGCGATGATCTCTGCACACTCACCGAAGACTCTCTTTATAACCTCCAGCTTTTTTCTGTCAAGGGGGATGGCCTTTGCATTTGCCGGCGGCCTCACCACTGTGTTCAACTGGACCTTGTCCGGAGCAATCTCCAGAATCGCCGTTCTCAGCATTTCGATTTCCTCTTCGCTGTCATTAAACCCGGACAGGAGCATCACTTCAATCAGGAGCTGTCCCCTGTAGCTTTTTCTCAGGCTTCTTATGCCATCAAGGAGGCTGGTCACATTCAGGTCGTCGTGGGGTTGATGGATCAGCCTGAATGTCTCTTCTCTCACGGTGGAAAGGGTCGGCATGATCGCATCCGCTTTGAGTAGCCTTTCCCTGACCTCTCGCCGGTACAGAAGAGAGCCATTCGTTAGCACAGCCACTTTCGAGCCGGACCTTTCTTTGACGTAGGCGATAAGCCGGCCGAGTTCGACATGAAGGGTTGGCTCACCCGATCCTGAGAACGTCACATAATCCGGCTTAACCTTGGCCAGCGTTTCATCGAGTTCCGCAATGACGGCTTCTACGGGCACATAGGCCGAAGGCTCGATCGCCTTGCACGTGGTCTTCCCGATCTGGCAGTACAGGCAATCATAGGAACAGGTTTTCGGAGGGATCAAATCCACCCCAAGAGAAAGCCCTAATCGCCTGGACGGCACCGGACCGAAAATGTATTTCACGGAACAAGCCTCTCACTCGTCACATAATGGCCAAATATATACACGCTTGCAGGAAGTTACCACCGGTTGTCCGTTCACCGTTCACCGTTATAGGTAGTCCCTTGTCCGTTGTCGAGAACTAGTTGCTCATAGCGTGTCGCAAGTCGCAGGTTGCTCGTCGTTCTTAATTCTGTATTCTGTCTACTGTCTCCATCTCTTTTTTAACTTTAGAGTCTTAAACTGAAACTTCTTTGCATGATGCGTAGATGTTTTGAGCCCGGACCGGGGGGTGTGGTCT
>Ga0209706_10001611_pt1 | contig 12820 bp, 12 predicted proteins | sample PPLLaktember2015_6_FD_187263 | JGI IMG/M metagenome (GOLD analysis project Ga0209706, IMG submission 187263) | Freshwater sediment microbial communities from Prairie Pothole Lake near Jamestown, North Dakota, USA - PPLs Lake P8 Core (1) Depth... | ecosystem: Environmental > Aquatic > Freshwater...
AAGCCGGATTGCAGTACATCACCCGGTTCTGGCTGTCCTCGAACAGGATGCCGGTGTTCATGGCGGACAGCAGGTGATTCAGGCGCGCCTGCTCCTCGCGGGTGTTCTGAACCAGACGTGTCTGCACTTTCTCGGCATGTTCCAGCGCCGTGACCTTCTCCTGCAGGACACGCTCGAATTGCTTGCGCTCGCTGACATCCCAGATGCTGGATCGATGGCCGAGAAACTCGTGGTGTGCGCCGTAGATCGGCTGCCACGCGGCGGCCGCCCAGAACTCGGAGCCATCCTTGCGGCGCACGCGAAATTCGAAGTTGCTGCCGGTGCCGCCGCGCGCGGCAACCTGGAATTCGGCGCGGGCGCGCGCGACATCTTCCGCGGAAATTACCGCGAACGGAAAATCCGCCATCACCTGGCACTCCGCCGGCGTGTAGCCGGTGAGCCGCTCGACCGAAGGATTCACCCACAGCAACCTGCCATCCGGTGCAAACCAGTTTTCCCAGCCGAAGGTGTAATCGGCGATGGCGTGCAGGCGTGCGTTGCCATCCTGCAGCTCCATGAGCTTATGACGAATCGCGCCGGACATGGAATTGAATGCTTCGGTAAGCTCGCCGACCTCGTCGCGGCTGCGCACCGGCAGGGCCACGTTGAAGTCCCCGGCGGCGACCTGGCGGCTGGCCACCGCGAGCTGCTCCAGGTGACGCGTCAGCCAGGCGCCAACCAGGCCGAGCAGCAGCACCGTCAGCGTCACCCCGGCCACGGCGATCAGCAGACTCTGCTGCAGCAGGGTCTGCTTGGCCGAGGTCAGGAATTCCGTCGACAACCCATAGTGCAACCGGCCGTATTGCTGACCGGCCAGGATGATCGGCGTCTGCGTATCATAACGATCGATACTATCGAAATCGTCCTCGGCGATCTCGTGGTCGAGTGCCGGCACTGGCTTGCCGACATCCCAGCCAGACGAGGCGACCCGCTTGCCGGCATTGTCGAACAGGACCAGATAGGAAAGTCCGTCCTTGCGTTGACTGGCCTTGAGAATGTCGACCAGGGTGGCGTGATCGCGTTCGGCCAGGGGCCCCGCGAGGGCGGCACTTAGTAACGGATTCAGCTCCTCGGTACGCAGCAGGGTCTGTGCCACCAGGTTTTTTTCAATGAGGCGCTGGCTGTTCGCCAGCAGCAGGCCCAGCAGAACCACTTCCACCAGCACACTGGCAAACAGTAATTTGAGGCGCAACGATCGGCTACGGGGGAACCAGATCATGCGCCTGCCAGAGACGTAACCGCTGAAGGAGTAACGTGAGAATGGCCGGTCAATACAATGGGTTGCAGCAAAATCCTGCACAGTGCATATTTCAAGCGGCTGCAAACCATTATTACTGATCACCAGTCAGGTAAGATATTAATAGCGGCTTATTCAGCCTCCAACCACAACGGCAACATCTACACTTTAATTTACGCAGCCCGAGGCAACAAGACCGAACCATACGAACTGGCATTATGCACACAAAGCCCGGCTGAGAATGGCATGGATACCGGCCTTCGGTATCCGGAGGACTCGCTGATGCACAGCAGACAAATCACCGGTGCGACCTGCGTCCCGGGAATCCGGCTTCTCCGCATCCTGGCATTGGCGCTGCTGTTCGGCCCGGGCGGCGCATCTGCCGACAACGCCAGCATCGAGATTGGCATTATCCCCACCCTCAGCACGCGCACGATTCTCGCCACCTATCAGCCTTTGCGCGAATACCTGCAAGAACAGATCAAGCAGCCCGTCGTTCTGGTGACCGCCCCCGATTACCAGACCTTCATTGAACGCACCCAACGCGGCGAATACCGTTATGTCGTCACGGCGCCGCATTTCGCGCGCCTGGCGCAGGCCGAGGCCGGCTATGTGCCGATGGTGCGCGTGCAGCGTGAGTTGCGTGGAATTGTGGTGGTGCGCGCGGTCAGCAACATCAAAACCATAAACGACCTGCGCGGTAAAATCGTTTCGACACCGGAGAACATCGCCGTTGTCACCATGCTCGGCCTGCAACTGCTACGCGAGCACGGTCTGGTGCCGGGCAGGAAAGTAACCGTGCGGGCATACGCCTCGTTCAACTCGGCCGTGCTGGCCGTGCAGAACGGGGAAAGCGACGCCGCCTTCACCGCCCAGACCGCGCTCAACCAGATGCCGGAGGAGACACGGTCCGCACTTCGCACCATCGCCTCCACCAAGGTCGTGCCACATGTCATCTATCTCGCCAGCAAACAGGTCCCGCCCAAAGAGGTCGAGCGCATGACACGTCTGCTGCTGGGCTTCTCCGAAGACAAACCAAGAGGGGCATCATTCTTCAAACAAACCGGCTTCCTGGGTTATGTGCGCCCGACCGCGGCGGAACTGAGAAACCTCGATCCCTATGTGACCGAGCTCAAGCACCAGCTGGCGACGCCCAATAGATGAAGTACAACATGGCGCTGCAACTTGCCGGGTGTACCCAACCGCTTTTCCGGTATGGCGTGAGCTGGTGCACCATTATGCTGCTGATCGTGCTGTCACCGGCAACCCTGTCGCCCGCCTCCGCGACCGGCCCGGCACAAGGCGCCGCGCTCGAGCTGGGCATGGCGCCTTTTCTTCCGGCTCGCACGCTTGTCCAGAACTACCAGCCGATGCGCGCCTACCTAGAGCAGCAACTCAAGCAGCCGGTCTTATTCGTGACGGCACCGGACTACAAGACCTTCTACGAACGCATCCTGCACCGTGAGTACCCGATCATCATCGCTGTCGCCAACGTGGCCTATCTGGCCTCTGCCGAAGCCGGTTATGTGCCGATGCTGCGACCGGTTATCGACACCTGTCCGGTGCTCGTGGTTTCCAAAAGCAGCAGTCTGGCACGGGTGCAAGACCTGCGCGGCAAGACGGTTGCCCTGCCCGATCCCCTGGCCATCGTTTCCATGCAGGGCGTGCAGATGTTGCGCGAGTCCGGCTTCGATCCCGATAAAGATGTGAACCTCAGGTACCTGCCGAACCACAGCGCGGCGGTCAACCATGTGATTAGCGGCGAAGCGGCGGCCGCAATCATTTCCGATCGCGCCTTGTTGCAGATGCCCACAGCGACGCAACAAAGCGTACGTGTCGTCCAGAAATGGGAGAAAGCCAAGGTGCCGGGCGTGGTGTATCTCGCCAGCCCAACCCTGCCGCCCCAGCGCGTCGCGCAGCTGACCGAGGCGATCCTGAAGTTCACGCGCGATACGCCGGAAGGCCGCGAGTTCATCGACAAGCTGGGTTATGGCGGTCTCATGCCGGCCACCACGCGGGATCTGGAGCCTCTGGCGCCCTTTGGGGAGATGTTCAAGGAGACGATCGTCAGTTCAAATAAAAAGAAAAATTCGAAGTTGAACAGTAAATAAACCACTCCTCACGTCAGGCTGCTCCCTGGCACCCGGGGAGCCCGCCCTTGGCGCGAACATCATGGAATGATCCATCAAGAGTGACGGCCCATGGAAAACCCGTGACGCCGTGCGCCACGCTATCCCGACACCCTAACTATGTATATGGCAAGCGCCTCATGCCAGGCGCGCCATCAGAAAGGGAGCCAGGTACTGCGCCGCCAGCAATGCGACCATGACACCGAGCAGCAACCGCAATGCCGTCTGCGGCACGTGGCGTTGCAGACACGCGCCGAGGTACATGCCGAGCATGCCGCCGACGCCGAACAGCAACCCCAACTGCCAGTCGGGATAGGTGGCAAGTCCCGGTGGCGCGGGCAAAAGGCTGTAGAGCGCGACTCCGGCAATCGAGGTCAGAAAGGTCGCGCCTAAGGCGGCACCGGCAACCGCGTGTAGCGGCAGACCAAACCAGGCGATACAAAACGGCGCGATGATCGCGCCGCCGCCGATGCCGTACACCCCGCCGACGATGCCAATGAGGAAAGCAAGCGTCAACATGGCCGGCAGATTAAACGCATGGGTCTCGGCGCCGAAGCGGAAGCTCACGCGTGCCAGCGTCACACTGAGCGTCTGCACCACGGCCTTGCGCGGCGGCGCGCTCGCGTCGGCCGCTTGCAGATTGCGCTTTCCGGGCAGAAAGCCGGACAACAAACGCCAAGCGAGATACGCCAGCACGCAACCCACGAACACCTTGAAGGCCGCCGGATCTGGCAGCCACCACACGCGCACGTAGTAGCCAATAATCACGCCGGGCAGCGTACCCGTGGAAATCGCCCAGAAGAGCGGCCAATTCATCCGGCCGTCGCGGATATAGCGATAAACCCCGGAAGGAATGGCAACCAGATTGAACACCAAGTTGGTGGCGCTCACCGCCGGCGCGGTGTAGCCAAGCACGCTCATCTGAAACGGCAACAACAGGAATGCGCCCGACACACCCACCATGGATGTAACGAACGAGACCGCGAACGCCGCCAGCGGCGGCAGCCACAACCAAGTCTCGACGCCCGAGACCGGGAACACATACCGCAGGAATTCCACGAACTCCCCTCTTCTTATATGAATCTCGGCATATCTTAGCGCGGCAATGTCAGGACCGCCTCGAGTCCACCGCCGACGCGGTTGCGCACCACAAGTTCACCGCCGTGGGCGCGGGCAATGTCGCGCGCTACCGACAACCCGAGACCGACACCGCCGGTGTCACGACTGCGCGAACCCTCGATGCGGTAGAACGGCTCGAACACCTGTTCGAGCTGCTCCTCCGGGATACCCGGGCCCTCGTCGGCAACGACGATGCGCAGCTGCGCGGCCTTGTCCTCGACAGTGACGCTGGCGCGCGCACCGTACTTGATGGCGTTCTCGATCAGGTTGGAGAGCAAGCGCTTGAGCGCGAGCGGGTGCGCCGGGTACGGCGTCTGCATCTCGCCCTGCACGGTCACGTCGTGCCCGGCCTCTTCGGAATCCGCTTGCAGGCTTTCCAGCAGCGCCGTGACGTCCACCGGCTGCACCGGCTCATCCTTGTTCACCCCGCGCAGAAAATCGAGCGCGACCGCGGTCATGGCCTCCATCTCGGCCAGGTCGCGCGCAAACTTCGCGCGCAGCGCTTCGTCCTCGATCAGCTCGGCACGCAAACGCAAGCGCGTGATCGGCGTGCGCAGATCATGCGACACGGCCCCGAGCATCTGCTCACGCTCGCGTAGATAGGTCTGGAGCCGCGCCTGCATGGTGTTGAAGGCGGCGGCGGCGTGCCGCACTTCCATTGGGCCGTCCTCCGGTAGCGGCGGGCGGTGAATGTTGCGGCCGAGCTCGTCGGCAGCGGCCGCGAGCACGGCGAGTGGACGTGTAAGCCAGCGCACCGCGAACAGCGTGAGCGCGATCACCGAGACAAGCAACACGGCGAGCGTGAGCAGCAGCCGCCATGGCCAAGCAAACGGCTCGCCGCCGAGCCCGTGCTCGAAACTTGCCCAGGTCCCGTCCGCGAGCCGCGTGTGCACCTGAAATGCCACATCGTGGCGCGGAAAGTAATCGGCCATCGGGCCGAGATGCGGGTGCCTGCGGCCCGGGCCGCGGCGCGCACCCGCCTCCATCGCCGGCATGGGTTCGACCAGCGTCACCTGTACCATTCGCTCATCGCCGAGCAGGCGTTGCAACACCGTACGCAGGTGTGCCGCGTGCAGTTCCTCGCTCGCATCGACCGGTGGCAGGGTCGATGCGAGCGCAACGCGCAATTGCGGGCTGTTGAGCGCCGGCAGGAGGTTGGTGCGCGCGGCCGGATCGAGGCGGTCGAGCACCTGCACGATACCGGCGATGCGCTGCGCGGCGGCGAGACCGCTGGTCTGGTAGATCGCGCTGGCGCGGTCGCGCAGCAGGATCGCCGCGCCGACGAGCTGCGCGGCCAGCAGCCCGATGAGCAGCGTGAGGATCAGGCGGCCCGAGAGGGTCGCGGGCAGCAGGCGTTTCATCGTTCGGCCTCGACGTCGGCGGCCAGCACATAACCCTCACCGCGCACGGTCTGGATGAGCGTGGCGGCCTCGTCGGCGAGACGCCGGCGCAGCCGCCCGACCTGCACGTCGATACTGCGGTCGAAGGGCAATGCCTCGCGCCCGCGTGTCAGGTCGAGCAACTGGTCGCGGCTCAGCACCCGCTGCGGGCGATCGAGAAATATCCTGAGCAGGCGGTACTCGCCGCCGGACAGCGGCACCACCACCCCGTCCGGTGAAACCAGCTGGCGGCGCGCGACCTCGAGCGTCCAGCCGGTAAAACGCAGGCGGCGCGCCTCGGACGCATCCGCCGCCGGCAACGCCTGCGCGCGGCGCAGCACCGCCTTGATGCGCGCCAGCAACTCGCGCGGATTGAACGGCTTGGGCAGGTAATCGTCGGCGCCCATTTCGAGGCCGATGATGCGGTCGGTCTCCTCGCCGCGTGCGGTGAGCATGATCACCGGCAGGCTGGAATGCGCGCGCAGTTCGCGGCACAGCGCCAGGCCATTCTCGCCCGGCAGCATGAGGTCAAGGACCACGAGGTCGTAGCGCCCGGAGTCGAGTGCCGCGCGCATGGCGCGCCCGTCGGCCACGGCCGTGGCGCGCAGGCCGTTGCGCTCCAGATAGTCGCGCAGCAGCGTGCGGATTTCGGCGTCGTCGTCGACGATGAGGATGTGCTCGGGGCGTTGCATGCGTGAGTTATACCTGCTGGGCGGCCGTCAAGGCGAGGAATATTGTAACGCCGTGTAACAACCGGCCCGCGCGTTGCGCGGCGTTACAAACATAGCCGCTTACGACATCTTGCCACGATTGCCGTCTGCTTGAATGGCGCCGTGGTAATCCAACCCTCCAAGGAGCACATTCTCATGAAGACATCTCGCAAAATCGTACTCGGTATCGTCGCCGGGCTGGGCATCGCGGCCAGCGCCGCGGTTCTGGCGCAGGGGCACGGCCCGATGATGGGCCACGGCCCAAGTGGCTTCGGCTCGAAGGCGCAGTGCATGTCGGGCGGCCCCGAGGCCCATCTCAATACACTCAAGACCGAGCTCAAGCTCACCGCCAAGCAGGAGCCGGCCTGGCAGGCGTTCGAGAGGGCCGTGCGGGCACAGATGGGCGCGCATGCCGCCGGTCACACGACGACAGCGGGCACCGATCCCATGCAGGCACACATCGCCCATATGGAACAGCGGCTCGCCGGCATGAAGGAAGTCCAGAAGGCGCGCACCGACCTGTCCAAGGTCCTGACGCCCGAGCAGAAGGCGGCGCTCGACCGGCACGGACCCCAAGGTCGGCACGGCTGAGCGGCATGACGGGAGGCGGCATGGCCGCCTCCCGTTTTTATCTATAAGGTATGCGCTGACATACAGACTATCGGGAGACGACAATGCCACGCCTTGCCCTAGTCGCTGCCCTGCTGTTCAGCGCCAGTTTCACGGCACATGCCGTTGACACCGTAAAGGTGACCGACGGCGTCTATGCGCTGGTCGGCGATCTCGGCCAGCGTTCGCCCGCGAACCTCGGGCACAACATGACCTCCGGGTTCATCGTGACCACCGTTGGCGTGGTGGTCATCGACACCGGTGGCAGCCTCGCGAACGCGCAGGCGATCCACGCGGCGATCCGCAAAGTCACCGGCAAGCCGGTGCTCTACGCCATCAACACCGGCGGTCAGGACCACCGCTGGTTCGGCAACGACTATTTCAAGCGCCAGGGCGCCAAAATCATCGCCACCGAGGCCGCCGCGCGCGACATGCGCGAACGCGGCGCGGCCCAGGAAGACATGGCGCGGCAGTTGTTGAAGGAGAAGTTCGCCGGCACGCGCCCGGTCTACCCGGACAGCACGTTCACGGAGCGCTACACGCTGCCGGTCAAGGGTGAACGCATCGAACTGATCCATACCGGCGGCGCGCACACGCCCGGCGACCTATTCGTGTGGCTGCCGCAACGCTCGATCGTGTTCGCCGGCGATACCGTGTTCGTGCAACGCCTGCTGGGCGTGATCCCCGGCAGCGCGCTGCGCTGGATCAAGAGCCTCGAATATTTGCGCGACGAACTGAAACCAAAAACCGTCGTGCCCGGCCACGGGCACGTGACCAACCTTGCCGAGTCGCTGCGCGACAGCTATGACTACTTGGTGCTCCTGCGCGATGCCACCCGCAAGCGCTTTGCCGACGGTGCCTTCGACCCGGTCGAAGCCAGCCAGGGACTCGATCAGTCGCACTTCAAGTATCTCGTAAACTACGACGACCTCGGTTTTCGCAGCCGCAACGCACTGGCCGTGGCCGAGGAAATCTTCCAGGTCCTGCCGCAGTAGAAATAGACTCCACGTTCACTTACCGGAGAACACACAATATGCGTCTCGCTACCATGCTCGTCGCTCTCACCCTGTCGCTCGTCGCCTTGCTGTCCGCGGCGCAGGCGGCCGATACGCGCCAGGCGATCGAGATGCCGGCGCCGATGCGCGAGCACATGCTCGCCAACATGCGCGACCACCTCGCCGCCTTGGGTGAGATTCAGGCCGCGCTCGCCAAGGGCAAGTTCGAACAGGCCGCGAACATTGCAGAGAACCGTATCGGCATGAGCTCGCTGCAAGGCCACGGCGCCGCGCACATGGCCCCGTACATGCCCAAAGGCATGCAGGACACCGGCACCGCCATGCACCGTGCCGCCAGCCGCTTTGCGCGCACCACGCAGGAGGCGGCGGTCACGAATGACCTGCCGCGAACACTCGGCGCCCTTGCCGATCTCACACAGCAGTGCGTCGCTTGCCACGCGAGTTATCGGTTGCGCTAGCCGTAATGAGCTTCGAGGCTATTTGATCCACGTCAATACACGGCTTTGCACGCGGCGTTATTTTGGCCACTGTCTGCATCCATAAAGAAAAAAGGAATCCGTGTGCCCCTTGTTACCGCCAACGCGCTGACTAAGACGTACCGTGCCGGTGACGTGGACGTGCAGGCGCTGCGCGGCGTGGACTTCGCCATCGAACCAGGCGCATTCGTTGCCTTCACCGGACCTTCGGGCAGCGGCAAGAGCACGCTGCTCAACATGATCGGCGGGCTCGACAAGCCGAGTGCCGGCACGCTCACGGTGCTCGACACCGACATCGCCAGTCTCGACCGGCATGCCGCCGCCGAGTTTCGCGGTGCCAATCTGGGTTTCATCTTCCAGGACTTCAACCTGATCCCGGTGCTGTCGGCCTACGAGAACATCGAGTACCCGCTGCTGATGGTGCAGGACTGGGAGGAGGCAAAACGCCGCGCGCGCGTCACCGAGCTGCTGACGGCGGTCGGCATGGCCGACCAGGCCGACAAGCGTCCGGACCAGCTGTCCGGTGGACAGAAGCAGCGCGTCGCCGTGGCGCGGGCCCTCGCCACCAACGCCAAGCTGGTACTGGCCGACGAGCCGACCGCCAACCTCGACCACGACACCGCCTATCGCATCATCGCGCTCATGAAAAAGATGCGCGACGATTTCGGCACCACCTTCATCTTCTCCACCCACGACCCGAAGATCGTGGGCGAGGCCGAGCTGGTGTTTGCGCTCGAAGACGGGCGGCTGGTGAACAGCGAGGGCAAACATGCTTAAGATCCTCAAGCTCGCCTCGCGCAACCTGGCGCGCTACTGGCGGCGCACGCTGCTCACCGCCGGGCTTATCATTCTCGGCGTGGTGGCGGTGCTGCTGTTCATCGCGGTGTCCGGCTCGTTCAAGGGCCTGATCGTCGGCCAGATTACCGATTCGGTGCTCGGCCACCTGCAGGTGCACCGCAAGGGTTACGTCGCATCGATCGACAACCTGCCGCTCAACTTGAACATGAAGCCCGCGGCGGTCGAGAAGGTCGAGCAGGCGCTCAAGGGCATCGACGCAGTGACTGTCTGGTCTCCGCGTCTCAAGTTCGGCGCCATGTTCAGCAACTTCACCGAGACCACCAGCATCCGCCTGAACGGCGTACTGCCGGAACGCGAGGCGGCGGCCATGCCGATGCTGCCCGGGCGGCTGGTGCAGGGCAGCATCGCGCAGGGACTGGTGGAGCGCGGTAAGCTACTCATTCCCGAAATCCTCGCCAAGGGCATGAAGGTCAACATCGGCGATACCGTGGTACTGGTCGCAACCAACCTCGACGGCTCGGTGAACGGCAAGACCTTTACGGTGCAGGGCGTGCTCGGCGACGTGACCGGGCCGGGCGGGCGCGACGGCTACCTGCACCTGGACGACGCGCGCGAGCTGCTGCGCATGACCGAGGCCGAGGTGAGCGAGATCGCCGTGCGCCTGCAGGACCTCGGCAAGCTCGCCGCCGCCAAGACGAAAGTCGCGCAGGCGCTCGCGGAAATTCGCAACCCCCAGGGCCAGCCGGTCCTCGAGGTACACGGCTGGGACCAGTTGTCGCCGTTCGCCAACATCGCACGCATGATCGACCTGCTCGACATCTTCATCCGCGTCATGCTGGTCGGCATTGTGCTGATCGCCGTGATGAACGTGATGATGATGGCGGTGTACGAACGCATCCGCGAGATCGGGATGATCTCGGCCATCGGCACGCTGCCGCGCCGCATCCTCGGCCTGTTCCTCACCGAGGGCCTGCTGCTCGGACTGGTCGGCACCGCCATTGGCACGCTGCTGAGCCTGGTGATCATCTATTTACTCTCCCTTTGGCCGGTGCACTTCACCTTCGGCCGCCAGCAGGAACTCGTGCTGGTGCCGGCAATCGCCGCATTCGATGTGCTTCTGGTCGGTACGATCGTGCTGCTGGTGGCGGTCGCCGCCAGCCTGCAACCGGCGTGGAAGGCGGCGCGCATGGATCCCATCACAGCTTTGCGACACGTATAGGAGGTACGCTTTATGGGATGGACCACAAGAGTGCTCGGCGTGTTGACTGCCATCGCGATAACCTGCTGGGGTTCGGTCGCTCATTCCGATAACACACGGATTGGCGTCGCCGCCGAAGCAGCTAACGCCGGGGCGCCGGTCAGTGCGGTGGCCGCGCGGGCGCCGCACATCCTGATATTCGATGCGGGCGGGGTGCTGGTCGAATCACATCCGAACCCGGTGGCCGCCAAGCCCGGCGGCGCTGGTCCCGCGCTGGCCGCCTGGCTGGCGGAGCACAACGTCGGGACATTGATCGCCGGTGAGTTCGGCGCCAAGCTGGCGCAGGCACTGAAAGACCGCAAGATTGGCGCCGTGACGGCAAACGGCCCTGCCGACCAGGCGGTAAAAAAGGCCCGGCCATGAGACAACACCGGCGGAGCACGCGGTCGGGGATCCTCGCGGCGGTTCTGCTGGTTCTGGTCTCGCCCGCTACACTCGCTATCGACGGCGACGACATCCTGCGCCAGGTGGATCGCAAACTGAACCCCGAGTCGTACGAGATGTACCGCAAGCTCATCAACATCGAGCCGGACGGCCGCAAGAAAGAGTTCGTCATGTTCTCGGCCAAGAAGGGCCGCGACAAGATGATCGCCCTGTTCCTCGATCCACCGAGCGAGAAGGGCCGCGCCACGCTGCGTCTCGGCGACAACATGTGGCTTTACATCCCCGGCGTCGGCAAGCCGCTGCGCATCACCAGCCTGCAATCGGTGGTCGGCGGGGTGTTCAACAACGCCGACATTCTCGGCCTCGATTACAGCGTCGAGTACCGCGTCGAGAAACTCGAACAGAAGCCGGGCGAATACCTGCTGGACCTCAAGGCGCGCACCGCGTCCGTGGCCTACGATCGCCTGATAATGCGTGTGGACGCGCAAGCGCTGGTACCGATCGAGATCGATGCCTACGCCGCCAGCGGGCTGCTCATCAAGACCCTGCGCTTCAAGGACATCAAGGATTTCGGCGGCGGCCTGCGGCGCCCGGCGACCATGGAGACCGACAGCCCGCTGTACAAGGGCTACAAGTCGGTGATGCTGTACGCCAAGATCAAGGCGCGCAACTTCCCGGACGAAGTGTTCACCCTCGACTACCTGCCGCGCTCCGGCGAGCTGCGCTGAGGGCGTCGCCGTGCGCGCCCGCATTCTGGCGTTGTGCACTGCCCTGCTCTCCGCCCCCGCCCTTGGACAAGACGAGTACCGCTTCGACGTCGGCGAGTTCGAGAAGAAACCGTTCGAACTCAACGGCTACGCGGAGCTGCGCGCCGAGCGCTTCTGGCTCGACCGCGACGCGGCCCTTTACCAGCTCAACTTCTTCGACTCCGAAACGCGCTCGCTGCTTAACCGCACTACCGGCGCGCTTGAGCTCACCGGGCTGTATCGCGCCGGCATCGCCACCCTGCAGGCGACCGTGCATGGCGAAGCGATGCGCGACGAACTGGGGCACGAAGGCGAGGCCAAGTTTTACGAGGGTTATCTTACGCTCGAACCCGCGACCGGCACGCGTGTCGAAGCCGGCAAACGGGTGCTGCGTTGGGGCAAGGGTTACGCCTGGAATCCGGTGGGATTCATCGAGCGGCCCAAGGACCCGAACGACCCGGAGCTGTCGCGCGAAGGCTTTGTGCTGCTTGCCGGCAGCTACACGCGCAGCCTCGACGGTCTGCTCAAGACCATCAGCATCACACCGTTGGTGGTGCCCACCGCCGACAACCTGAACGAAGACTTCGGCACCGGCGAGCACGCCAACCCGGCCGCCCGCCTGTCGCTGCTGGCGTACGACACCGACTTCGATGTGGTCGTGCTCGGCACGGGTGCGCGCAGCGCGCGCTACGGCTTCGATTTTGCGCGCAATCTCACCACCAATCTCGAGGTCCACGGCGAATGGGCGCGCGTTACCGACGCCGCCAAACCGGTGGTGAGCGCCAGCGGGATCGTGTCCACGCAAGCCGGCGATGTCAGCAGCTACCTGCTCGGGTTGCGCCACTTGAGCGCGCGCGACACCACCACGATCATCGAGTACTACTACAACGGCGCCGGCTACACGGAACAGGAAATGCGCG
>Ga0209706_10001612_pt1 | contig 12814 bp, 9 predicted proteins | sample PPLLaktember2015_6_FD_187263 | JGI IMG/M metagenome (GOLD analysis project Ga0209706, IMG submission 187263) | Freshwater sediment microbial communities from Prairie Pothole Lake near Jamestown, North Dakota, USA - PPLs Lake P8 Core (1) Depth... | ecosystem: Environmental > Aquatic > Freshwater...
CCGCATCGAGCCCGTCGCGCGCCGCAGCGAGCTTCGCGGCCGCCTTCTGGAGCTCCTTCACCGACTTGGCGACGGCCTTGGCGGCCGGCAGCGCGGTGACGGCGCCGAGCAGCGCCGGGTCGATGCGCATCCGCGCCTCCTCGAGCTTCGCGCGCGCGTCGGCGGGAGCCGACGCCGCGAGGTCGGCGAGCGCCGCGTCCTGCAGGTCGAGCAGCGCCTGGATCTCCGTGAAGATCGCCTGCAGCGCGGGACCGTGAACGTCGCCGTGGGCCTCGACGGCCAGGCCGACGCGATCGCCGGCCGCGAGGTCGAAGGCCGCCGCGCCGAGGCCGCCGCTGCCGCCCCAGGCGAAGGCGTGCCCGATGAGCACGTCGGTCAGCGAGCCCTCCTGCTCGGCGCGCGCGCGCACGCTGACGCTCCCGCCGCCGTACTCGATCTCGACGACGACGCTGGCGGTGTCCGCCGGCAGCATCAGGGGCGTGCCGACGCTCTCGCCGCTCTCGTCCACCCAGACGGTCTTCGCGCCGGCCTCGTCCTGGATGCCCACGAACAGATAGGTTGCGGGGATCACGTCGATCGCCACGGCGGGCGAGTCGAACTCGATGCCTGCGAAGGCGCCGGAGGTGTCCATGCGCGAGACGTCCACGCGGGCGGAGACGCAGAAGCTCTCGCCGACCGGCGCCGGGAACTGGAAGAAGCCGCCGCCGAACTCGCGCTTCGAGGCGAGCTGAATGCCGCGCCGCTTCCCCTCGCACTCCCGGCAGATGCGGCCCGTCTTCGCCGCGACCGCCGGCACGTGCAGGATCGGGTCCTCGAAGTCCGTCGCGAGCCCGTAGGTCTTGAAGGCGCCGACCCAGCCCGGCGCGTAGGCGAACTCGCCCGCCGGGCACTCGGCCGACGCGAGGTCGGCGATCGCGAGCAGGCAGGCGACGAGCAGAACGCGGCGCAACCCTCCCATGCGGACCCTCCCGGGGAGGGCATCGGCCAGCCGGGGCGGGCGCCTGAGTCGGCGGGGCTAGAGGCTGCCCTTGCCCTCCGCGGTGACGCCGGTCTCGAGGATCGCCTTGGCCCGCAGCTTCTCGTCCCGCGCCTTGGTCAGCTGCTTCTCGGCCTCCTTCAGGCTCTTGGGCGTCCCCTGGTCGATCTTGTCGCGCGCCTTGGCGTCGCGGTCGGCGGCCTTCTGCAGCCGTTTCAGGGCCTCGTCCCGTGCGTCGGAGGCGGGCAGCCCCCCGACCTTCTCGAGCAGATCGGGCTCGAACTCCTGCGGGTCGGTGGCGGGGATCGGCGGTCCCTGGTCCTCGATCAGCGCGCGCGCCTGCTCGATCTTGGTGCGCGCCTCGGCGCTCATGCCGGCGCCGAGGTCGGTCAGGGCGGCCACCTCGAGGTCGATCACGGCCTGGAGGTCGCCGAGGATGTCCTGCTTGGTCGCGTCGAAGAGGTCGCCGCTGATCTGGAAGGCGAAGCCCGCCTCGTCGCCCTTCTCGCCGGTGATTCCGGCGCCGACCCCCGCCGAGCCGCCGAAGGCCAGCGGGTGGTCCGTCACCAGGTTGGTCGGCGCGACGGCATCGCAGCCCGCTGCGTCGACGTCGACCAGGCCGTTCTCGTAGAACACGCGGCCCACCACCGTCGGCGTCTCCGCGGGCAGGTAGAGCGGCGTGCCGACGTTGACGCCTCCCGTCGTGGACACGAAGACCACGAGCTGCCCGCCGTCCTGGCGGGCGACCACCAGGCTGAGGTAGCCGGGCGGCGGAGTGCCGATCGGCACGAAGGGGGAGTCGAGCTCCACCGCGGCCAGGGAGCCGACCGAGTCGAGCTTGGCGACGTCGATCAGCGTCAACACCTGAACGGGCTGGCGCTTCTGGTTCGCGTCGGGAAACAGCGAGAAGAAGCCCGTGGCCGGCACGCCCGGGGCAGGCTGCTGCTGGACGCGCAGCCGCGCGCCGCGCTCCTTGAACGGGCAGCCGCGCGCGATCGGGCCGGTGCGAGCCTTGATGCCGGGCAGATCCGTGCCGAAGCCGTAGTCGTCGAACTTTCCCCGGAAGGAGGGGCCCCACGAGAAGTCGGGAGGGGCCCCGCCGGCCCCCGCTTCGATGGGTACACAGAGCAGGGTCGCCGCCAGGACCGCCAGGCCGCGGAGTCTCATCGCTCTCCCTCCTCGCCCCGGATCAGGTTGCGGAGCGCTCGCATTCCGATCGTCCGAACGCCGGCGGCCTGTAGCTCCTCGTGGCCGGCCTCTCCACCGAAGAAGGTTCGCTCGAAGTCGCGCTGGTGGGCGGAGTCCGGCGTCACGTGGGCGAGCTCCTCGCTCCCCTGCGCCGCGTGGCAGATCAGGTAGCTGACCCCCGTCCCGAGCCCGGCCAGGCGCCGTCGATTGTGGGCGAGCCCCTCGCCGGGGGGAAAGGCCAGCGAGTCGACGTCGAAGTCGTCGAACGCGGGGATGCCCTCGCGCTCGAGCTGGTCGACCAGCGAGCGGATGAAGGGTCCGAAGCCCTTCAGCCCGCGCGCCTCGAGCACCGCGTCGTCCGGATGGAAGGCAAAGACCGGCAGCCGGTACTCGACGGCGAGCTTCGCGTAGATCGACAGGAAGGGGGGAAACAGCGCCGTGCCCATGTGGGCGTCGAGGTGCGTGACGTCCACCCCCGCGCCGAGCGCGGTCTCGATCTGGGCGCGCAGCTCGATCTCCACCTCCTCCGGCCGGGCGCGTTGCACGACCTCGAGGGTGGTGCGCGGCAGGTAACCTTCGGCGTCCAGCAGCGAGGGGACCGCCGAGCGGCCCGCCACCGGCCCCCAGCGGTAGTGGTGCCACTCGGCGTTCAAGGTGAGGTGCACGCCGAGGTCGAGCTCCGGCTCCTCGCGGGCGATGCGGGCCGCCTCCGGGAACCACGGGCACGGCACCATCAAGCTGCCGCAGGTCGCCGGCCCGCTGCGCAGCGCCGCGAAGCCCCCCTCGTTCGCCGCGCGACACATCCCGAGGTCGTCGACGTGGACCACCGCCACGCGCTCGTGCGGCGCGAAGCCGAGTCGCTCGCCGAGGGCGACGCGACGCTGCCCTTGCATGGCACACCTCCAGCGGTCGCTGCGCGACATTGATACCCCAGCCGCGCCGGGCGTGGCGAGAGGCGGGCGGCGGGCGCGGCGCCGCGTTACGTTGCGCGCCCGATGGCCACACGGGACCTGCCGGCGCTGGCGCGTATCGCGGAGGCCGCCTCGGACGCGGCCAGGCGCGAGATCCTCCCGCGTTTCCGCGACGTCGACGTCGAGATCAAGAAGGACGGCAGCCCCGTCACCGAGGCGGATCGGGCGGCGGAGCGCGCGATCCGCGAGGTGCTGCGCCAGGCGACGCCCGAGATCGCGATCCTCGGCGAGGAGTACGGCGCCGAGGGCGCCGGCGGGCGCTGCTGGCTGGTGGACCCGATCGACGGGACGATCGCCTTCTCGCGCGGGCTGCCGCTGTTCGGCACGTTGATCTCGCTGCTGGAGGACGACGTCCCGCAGCTCGGCCTGATCGACCTGCACGCCCTCGGCGAGCGCACCGTGGGCTGGCGCGGCGGCGGCGTGCGCTGCAACGGCGAGCCGGTGCGCGTGTCCCAGCGCGCCGAGCTGGGCTCGGCGATCGTCTCCCACGGCGACGCCTACGGCTTCGAGGCCTTCGGCGAGAAGGACGCCTTCGTCTCGCTGGCCCGCGACTTGCGCATGTTCCGCGGCTACACCGACTGCTTCGGCCACGCGCTGGTGCTGCGCGGCGGCGTCGACGCCATGATCGACCTGTCGCTGAACGCCTGGGACGCGGCGCCGACCCAGGTGCTGATCGAGGAGGCGGGCGGCCGCTGCGTCACCCTGCGCCGGGACCGCAGCGACTACCCGCTCGGCCTCGTGTTCGGAAGCCCGCCGCTGGTGGAGCGGCTGCTCGGCTACCTGGAAGACGCCGCGCCGTGACGCCGGCGCGCGGCGCCGCCCTCGCTGCGCTGCTGCCCCTCGCATGGCTGGCGGCGTGCGTCGGGAGCGCGCCGGCACCAGCCCGCCGCAACCCCTGCGAGGGGAAGCTGGCCGTCAGCGGCCGGTCCGTGGGCGCGCACTTCGCGCTCGAGGCGCGCAACGACTGCCACGTGCCCGTGGTGCTCGAGGTGTCCTTCGAGGCCCTCGACAACCTGCGCCCGAGCCGCGAGCTCCCCGCCCGCCTGTCCGTCCCCCCGCACGCGTCCGCGCCGGTCCTCGAGCTCGCGGTGGTGCGCCCCGACCGCCCGTCCTCGTACCGCGTCGCCTCGCGGGTGAGGGTCGGCGGAGAGCCCCGTCCCGACCCGGCCGCCCGCTACGCCTTTCCCTTCGGCGGCGAAGGGCCCCGGAAGCTCTCCCAGGGCGTCGACGGCGCCGAGACCCACCGGGGCCTCCACCGCTACGCGTTCGACTTCGACCTCCCCGTCGGCACGCCGGTGCTGGCCGCGCGCGAAGGCGTCGTCTTCCAGGTGCAGGACGGCTTCGGCGAGGGCGGCACGCGCGAGAGCGACGAGCGCGGCAACATGGTGGTGATCTGGCACGCCGACGGAACCTTCGCGATCTACGGTCATCTGCGGAAGGGCGTCTGCGCGCGGGAGGGCGAGCGCATCGCGCCCGGCGACTTCCTCGGCTGGAGCGGGAACTCCGGCTATACCAGCGGGCCTCACCTGCATTTCGCGGTGGGCGTCGCCGCCGGCGACGACGGCTCGATCCAGAGCCTGCCGATCCTCTTCGAGGGCGACCTCCTCCCCGAGGCAGAACGCGCCTACGGGCCCGCCGTCAGCGGCGCGCGGGCAGCACCACCAGCGTCGCGCTGCGATGCGCCGGATGGACGTGACAGTTGATCGCGTAGATCTGTCCGGCTTCGAGCGGCGGCAGCTCCACGGGCGTCTCGACGCCGGGCTGCACCACCAGCTCCACCCCGAGGGCCGGGATCGCGAAGCCGTGGGGGATGTCGGTGGTGTTGAACAGGCTGAGCTTCCGGCCGCTGCCCTCCGTGAGCACGATCGTCGAGGGCACGAAGAAGTTCTTCCCGCCGACGTTCGTGGTGACGACCTGCACCTCGCTGCGCTCGTCCGCGAAGCCGAGGGGGACGCGATCCTCCACTTTCCAGCCGAACCACACGCAGCCGGAGAGCCCGAGCGCGAGGGGCAGCACCGCGAGACCGCCCCGGATCCTTCCTGTCACGTCCGTCTCCTCCTTGCGCCGGGTGACCCGGGGTCAGCGCCCCTGGGACCCTCCGGCGTCCGCTCGCTATCTTAGGCCGCCCCGAGCAAAACGCCCCGGAGCGCGACCTGCGGCGCCCGGCCTGCGCAGAGGATCCGATGAGCACTCCCTTCGACGACTTCGCCTCGCTCTCCCTGGACGACGCCCGGACGCTCGTGAACGGCGCCGAGGCGCTGCTGGAGCGTGCCCTGGAACGGGCGCGCGCCCTCACTGGAAACGGCAAGGCGATCGACGACCACCAGGTGACCACCGAGCGCGTCGCCTACGCCGCCACCGAGGGACGCGCCGCGCGCGCGCTCGTGGAGCGGACCGCGCGCATCGCGGCCGAGGGGCGCGCCGACCGCAGCCTCGAGCTCCTCACGCTGGCCGGCTGCGCCGAGCTCGTGGCGAGCCTGCGCGGGCGCGTCGATCAGGCGCTGAGCGAGCTCGGCCTCGTCGAGTCGGACCTCGACGCCGCCTTCCCGGCTCCGCTGCGCGCGCTGCTGCGACGCGCCGGCAGCGAGGCGCTGCTGCGCGCGCTCGGGCAGCAGCAGATCGAGCGCCGCGGGCGCAGCGACCTGCCCCTCGACGAGACCCTCGAGCAGATCCGCGAGTCGGTGCGCGAGTTCGCCGAGCAGGAGGTCGCGCCCCACGCCGAGCACATCCATCGGCGCGACGACCTGGTGCCCGAGGCGTTCATCCGCAAGATGGGCGAGCTCGGCTACTTCGGCCTCTCGGTGCCGGAGGCCTACGGCGGCCACGAGATGGGCAACCTCGCGATGATCCTGACCACCGAGGAGCTCTCGCGGGCGTCGCTCGCCGCCGCCGGGTCGCTGATCACGCGCCCGGAGATCCTCACCAAGGCATTGCTCCAGGGCGGGACCGACGAGCAGAAGCGCGCCTGGCTGCCGCGCATCGCCTCGGGCGAGCTGATGGTCGGCATCTCGGTGACCGAGCCCGACGTCGGCAGCGACGTCGCCTCGGTCAAGTGCCGCGCCGAGCGCGCCACGGTCGGAGGTCGCGAGGGCTTCTTGATCAACGGCCCGAAGTCCTGGTGCACGTTCGCGGGGCGCGCCGACGTGCTCGCGCTGCTGGCGCGCACCGATCCCGACCCGGCTTCGGGCGCGCGCGGGCTGTCGCTGTTCATCGTGCCGAAGGACTCCTTCCCCGGCCACGACTTCGAGATGAAGCAGCCCGGGGGCGGGCGCATCGTCGGCAAGGCCGACGCCACCCCGGGCTACCGCGGCATGCACTCCTTCACGCTGAGCCTCGAGAGCTACTTCGTGCCCGCCGAGAACCTGGTGGGCGGTGAAGCCGGCCTCGGCAAGGGCTTCTACCTGCAGATGGGAGGCTTCGCCGCGGGTCGCCTGCAGACCGGTGGCCGCGCCATCGGGCTCGGCCAGGCGGCGCTCGAGAAGACCTGTGAGTACGTCGAGGGGCGGAAGCAGTTTGGGCGCCCGATCGGCAGCTACCAGCTCACGCGCTTCGTGATCGGCCGCATGGCCGCGCGCCTCGCCGGCGCGCGCGCCATCACCTACGCAGCCGCCGAGGCCTTCGACGAGGACGAGCGCAGCGCCGCCCCGCTCGCCGCCCAGGCCAAGCTGCTGGCCTGCGACGTGGCGGTGGCCATCACGCAGGACGGCCAGGTGCTGCACGGCGGCTGGGGCTACGCCGAGGAGTACCCGATCAGCCGCTACGTGGTCGACGCCCAGGTGCTGCCGATCTTCGAGGGGGTGCGGCCGATCCTCGAGCTGAAGGTGGTGGGGCGCGCGCTGCTCGGCGGGTGAGGCGGGTCGAAGCGGGCGCTTTTCGTCGCGGGGGGCGGCGGGCCCGCGGCTGCATGGCTCGCCGGCGCGCGCCGCGCTCCTCGCGCGCATCGTGCGCCGGCTCCGCTTTACTTCCGCCGCGGGCCCGCCGCCCCCCGCTCCGCGATGCTGCGTGCCGGCGCGCGGAAGCCGATCCGCGGAGCGGAAAAGAAAAATCGGTCGAGGGCCGTTCGGTACGCCTTCGGCAGCAAGAGCCCTCTCGCATCGGGACTTCGGCTCCGCCGCAACCATGCGGGACCCCCAGCGGGATAGGCCCCGCCAGCCGTCGGGGGCTGCGGCAGCGGCGCGGGGCTCGGCAATGCGTGCTCGCCCTCGGCGCGAGCTCCGGAGCCGTGACGAGGGCGAGCACGCAATGCCGAGTGTCGCTTCGACTGCGCAGACCTCGACGGCTTCGCGGTCCGATTCAGCTGGCGGTTGCTGTTGGTTGCGGCGCAGCCGGCGCTCCAAAGGTCAACCGGACACATGGATCTCGGGCTCGGCGAGGATGACCGGGAACCCTTGCATCGCGGGCCGGAGGGAGGGGACTCGCCGTTTCACTCGAATGCGTGAGGCCCCCTCTGCGCGCAGGTACGGCGAACCGCATCGCGGTGGGCGGTGGGCCCGCGGCGGAAGTAAAGCGGAGGCGGCGCACGATGTCCGCGCACGAGCACGGCGTCTGCGCCGCCGAGCCATGGAGCCGCGGGCCCACCGCCCACCGCGATGTACAGCGCCTTGCTTCGACGCGCCTCGGTCCGCCTCTACCGCATCGGCGGCAGGGCCACGCGGAAGAGGGAGCCGTTGCCGGGCTCGCTCTCGACGGCGATCGCGCCGTGGTGGCGGCGCACGATGCCGAGCACCGCGGCGAGGCCGAGGCCGCGGCCGGCGCGGCGGCGCGAGAAGAACGGGTCGAAGATGCGCGCGCGCGTGGCGGCGTCCATGCCGATGCCGGTGTCCGACACCTCGAGCAGCACGTACTCCCCCGGGCCGACCTCCGGGTCGTGCAGGCTCGTCTCGAGGAAGGCGCGGTCGACGCGCATGCGGCGCACGCGGATCTCGACGTGGCCGGTCGGCGCGGCGATGGCCTCCGAGGCGTTCAGCACCAGGTTCAGCACGATCTGCCGGAGCTGCGCGCGGTCGCCGCGGACGGGCGGCGCTCCCGGCTCCGAGAGCAGGCGCAGCTCGACGCCCTCCGGCACCCGGCGCCGCAGCAGGCGCAGCGTCTCCGCCGCGAGCTCGCCGAGCTCGACGGCCTCCATGTGCACCGCGCCGCCGCCGGCGTAGGTCAGGAGCTGATCGACCAGCTCGGCCGCCGTATTGGCGGCGGAGAGCACCTCGTCGACGGTAGCGGTCTGCGCGCTGTCGTCGCGCACCAGCAGCCGCAGCATCTCGGCGTTGGCGATGATCGCGGTCAGCAGGTTGCTGAAGTCGTGGGCGACGCCCCCCGCCATCAGCGCCAGGCTCTCGACGCGCTCGGCCGAGCGCAGCCGCGTCTCCAGCGCCTGCCGCCGCGCCTCGTCGCCGCGCTGCTCGGTGACGTCGACGAAGATGGCCTCTACCCCCCGCGCACCCTCGTGCAGCACCGGCGCGAGGTGGAGCAGCGCGCGCCCTTCGCTCCCGTCGAAGCGCAGGATGCGCAGCTCGAGGGGCCGGCGGAAGGTGCGGCCGTTGGCCGCCTCCTCGAGCCGCTCGCGCGCCTGGGGGCGATCGTCCGGATGGAACAGCGAGGCGGCCGGCGTGCCCAGCAGCGCGGCCACGCTCTCCGCGCGCCAGAGCGCCGCGGCCGCCGGGTTCGCGTAGGCCAGCCAGCCGTCCAGCGAGACCACCACGGCGTTCGGGCAGCGCTCGACCAGCGTGCGGTAGCGCGCGTCGCTGCCCTCCGCCGCGCGGCGCCGCAGCGCGCGCAGGGCGGGCTCGAAGGCGAGCAGCCAGGCGCCGAGCAGCGCAGCGAGCGAGCCCGCGGCGAAGGCGCGATGCACCTCGCGCTCGCGGAGCGCCGCGCGCTGGCGCTCGCGATCCAGCGACTCGACCCAGCGCGCGCTCGCCCCGGCGAAGGCCTCGGCGCGCGCCGCGACCTCGTGCGCCGGGACCGCCAGCCCTTCGCGGCGCGGCGGCGTCGCGGCGAGCTCCGCGCGCAGCGCCTCCAGCGCGCTGCGCAGCTGCTGGTGCGACGCATCGAACTCGCGCCACTCCGGCAGCGCCAGCGGCGCGAAGCCGCGCGGCGCCTCGGCGGCCGCGTCGACGCTGCGGAATCCCTGCTGGATCTCGAGCGAGCGCACGAGCGACGCGTCGAGCTCCGCCAGCAGCGCGCCTCGCTCGTCGTCTTCGGCGCTCGCGGCCCGGCGGGCGGCCTGCGCGATCCGCTCGGCGAGCACGCGCTGCTCGCCCGCGGCGGCCTGCACGCGCGGCGCCGCCAGCTCGAGCGCGAGCACGTCGCGGAGCGCCAGCTCGGTGGCTGCCGTCAAGCCCGCGGCGATGGCGAGCGCCGCGAGGAATCGCAGCCGAAGGCGACCGAAGCTCGGCAGGAAGCGACTCATCCACCACCCCACGCCGGACGCGAACTCGACCGGCGCTCTCGAAGAACCAAGCTAGTGCAAAGCACCTAGTGCTCGCGGTGTTTCATCTCACGGCAACTCGATTTCGCTGCGACGCGCTGCGAACCTCGTACACTCCGCCACTTGTCGGGCGCGCCTGCGCATTGGCTGCGCATGGCCGTCGCAGCTACCGTTCGCCGATTGCCGCGCGTCCGAGATCCCGCGCGGCCTCGGAGGCGCGCATGGGCGGCGAGCTCGTCTGGTGGAAGCACGGGGTGGTCTACCAGATCTACCCGCGCTCGTTCATGGACGCGAGCGGCGACGGCATCGGCGACCTGCGCGGCATCGAGCAGCGCCTCGATCACCTGGCCTGGCTGGGCGTCGACGCCGTCTGGCTCTCGCCCTGCTTTCCTTCGCCGATGGCCGACTTCGGCTACGACGTGTCCGACTACTGCGAAATCGACCCTTGCTTCGGCACCCTCGCCGACTTCGATGCGTTGCTGGCCGCCGCCCACGCGCGGGGTGTGCGCGTGATCCTCGACTGGGTGCCGAACCACACCTCGGATCGGCACTCCTGGTTCCTCGAGTCGCGCGCGAGCCGCAGCTCGCCGAAACGCGACTGGTACGTCTGGCGCGATCCGCGCGAGGGCGGCGCGCCGCCGAACGGCTGGAAGTCCGTCTTCGGCGGGCCGGCCTGGGAGTGGGACGAGGCGACCGGCCAGTTCTACCTGCACTCGTTTCTCAAGGAGCAGCCCGAGCTCGACTGGCGCAACCCCGAGGTCGTGAAGGCCATGCACGGCACGCTGCGCTTCTGGCTGGACCGCGGCGTCGACGGCTTCCGCATCGACGTGGTGCACCGCCTCGCCAAGGACCCGGCGCTGCGCGACGACCCGGAGGGCGGCTGCCACTGCGAGAGCTGGGGCGGAGAGCGGCACATCCACGCCGAGAACCACCCCGACATCCACGCGCTGCTGCGCGGCGTGCGCGGCGTGCTGGACGAGTACCCGCAGCGGATGGCGGTGGGCGAGGTGTTCCTGACCAACCCCGCGGAGGTCGCCCGCTACTACGGGAAGGACGACGAGCTCCAGCTGGCCTTCAACTTCTCCTTCCTGCTCTCGCCCTGGTCGGCGGAGCGTTTCGGCGCGGAGATCGAGCGCATGGAGGGCTACCTGCGTCAGCACGGCTGGCCGACCCTCGTGCTCTCGAACCACGACGTGCCGCGCCACGCCACCCGCTACGACGACCCCGTCCTGGGCGACGCGCGCGCGCGGGTCGCCGCGCTGATGCTGCTGACGCTGCGCGGCACGCCCTTCCTCTACTACGGCGAGGAGATCGGCATGAGGAACGTGCCGATCCCGAAGGAGCGCCTGCAGGATCCCCTCGCCTTCACCCTGCACCCGAACCTCACGCGCGACCCCGAGCGCACGCCCATGCAGTGGGAGCCGGTCCCGGGCGCCGGCTTCACGACCGGCGAGCCCTGGCTGCCGATCGGCGACGCCAGCACGCGCAGCGTCGCGGCGCAGCGTGGCGACCGGGATTCCCTGCTGAACCTGTACCGGGAGCTGCTGGCGCTGCGGCGCGCCCACGCGTCGCTCCGCGAGGGCTCGTTCCGCCGCCTCGAGGCGCCCCCCGACGTGCTCGCCTACGAGCGGCGCGCAGGCGACGAGCGCGCGCTCGTCGCACTCTCCTTCGCCTCCGAGCCGCGCGAGCTGCGCTTCGAGGACGCGCCGCTGCGGCGCGCGCTCTCCACCGACCCCGGACGCGCGCTGCCCGAGCGCGCCGGCGGCTTGCGGCTGGGTCCGAGCGAGGGGCTGCTCCTCGTCCTTCGATGAGCGGCGAGAACCCGTTCGCCGGCAACGTGCGGCGGCTCTACGCGATCCGCTTCTGCTACTGGCTGCACACCATCGCGGCGATCCTGGTGCCGTTCTTCCGGGACTGGGGCGGGATCTCGCTCGGGCGGATCCTGCTGCTGAATGCCTGGTTCATGTTCTGGAACTTCCTGCTCGAGGTCCCGACGGGCACCGTCGCGGACCGTTTCGGGCGTCGCGTCTCGCTGGGGCTGGGGACGGCCCTCGGCGCCGCGGGCACGCTGCTCTACGTCTCGGCGCCGCGCTTCGAGGTCTTCCTGGTCGCGGAGATCGTCTTCGCGATCTCCTACGCGCTCTGCTCGGGCGCCGACGAGGCGCTGCTCTACGACAGCCTCGGCGGTCGCGAAGCCGCCGCGCGGCGCGCCCCGCGCGCCTTCGCGCGCCTCGAGTCCTGCAAGCTCGCCGGCATCGTCGCGGGCGCGCTGCTCGGGAGCGTGCTCGTCACGGAAGTGGGCCTGCGCGCCACGCTGGCCTTCCAGGCGCTCCCGATGGCCCTCGCCTGCGCGCTCTGCTTCACGCTGCGCGAGCCGCCGCGCGGCTCCCCGGACGAGGCGGGGCGCAGCTACCTCGAGACGCTGCGCGACGGCCTGCGTCACTTCGCCGACGACCCCGCGCTCCGGCCGCTCGCCGTCGACGCGGTGGCGGTAGGCGCCCTGATCTTTTTGGTGATCTGGCTCTACCAGCCCCTGCTCGAGGCCGCCGGCATCGGGCTCGCCGCCTTCGGCAGCGTGCACGTGGCGCTGAGCCTCGGGCAGATCGCGGTGCTCGGCAGCCTCGACCGGCTCGGCGCGCTGTTCGGCTCGCGGCGCGCGCTGCTGCGCGGGCTCGCCCTCGTCGCGGGCTCGGGCCTCGTCGCGCTCGGCCTGGTGCGCGAGGCCTGGGCGGTGGTGGCCCTGGTGGTCGCCACGGCGAGCTTCGGCCTCGCCCGCACGCCGCTCCTCACCAGCGCGATGAACCTGCACATTCCCTCGGCCCACCGGGCGACCGTGCTCTCGGTGGTTTCGGGCCTGCGCACCCTCGGCATCGTGCTGGCGAACGGCGCCGCGAGCTTCGGGGTCGGGCGCTCGCTCCACGCCACCGTGCTCGGCCTCGGCGCCGGCGTCCTCGTGCTCGGTGCGTTGTCCCGCGTGCGCGAGGAGCACCTCGGCGGATCGCGCTCGTGACGGCTCGGCGCGCGCGGCTGCTGCTCGCGCTGCTCGCGACCGGCTGCGCCGGCCCGCCCGCCGGCGAGCCGCGGCTCGTGTCCGTCGCCGCCCTCGCGCCGGGGATCGACCTGCAGATCCGCTACGCCGGCGCGAACAACTTCGTCGGCGCGCCGATCGACGGCTACGAGGCACCCGTCTGCCTGCTCAGCGAGCCCGCCGCGCAGGCCCTCGCGCAGGTGCAAAGCGACCTCGAGGCCGAGGGCCTC
>Ga0209706_10001613_pt1 | contig 12813 bp, 19 predicted proteins | sample PPLLaktember2015_6_FD_187263 | JGI IMG/M metagenome (GOLD analysis project Ga0209706, IMG submission 187263) | Freshwater sediment microbial communities from Prairie Pothole Lake near Jamestown, North Dakota, USA - PPLs Lake P8 Core (1) Depth... | ecosystem: Environmental > Aquatic > Freshwater...
GTATGTCTCCGCCAGCGCGTCAAGCTGGAGCTTCCCGTCGTCGCGCAGCTTCAAGACCGTGAGCGCCGTGAACGCCTTCGTCATCGAGGCGATTCGAAACAGGGAATCCGGAGTCACCGGGCGCTTCGATTCCAGGTCCTGAACCCCGACTCCACGAACGTACACGAGCCGCCCGTCCGCAACGATTCCATAGACGAGGCCCGGGACGTGGGAATCCAGGGCGTAGTCCGCAAAGACACTGTCCACACTTGCGAATATCTGGGACTCATTGGCTGCAAGTGCGTCCATCGAGTGAATGAGGCCGGCCGACCCCGCGGCCAGGGCGATCGCAGACAACCGCGCGAAAAAGCCGCTTCGGACTCGAGTGGAAAGTTTCTTGGCACTAGTCATGCGAAACCCCGCAATATCAGGCACCGCCGCAGCGAAGGGACATTCTGTGACTCAACTGCTGCAGCAGTTCCGTCACGGATTCCTTCGATGCCGAGACGCCAGGCCAGAACGAATGCAATGAGCTGACACTATCTTGTGGACGTCATCGTGCGCTGCCTGGCGTTTGAGCTCAACAGCGCGCGGCGGCCGCAGGCCGCAACGTTTCGGCTGGAGCAAAAAGCTTAGCCCAGCAGTGCAGGATTGCGCTGCCAGACTGCATAGGTGAGCGCTGCCGCAAAGGTGACCCAGGCCAGATAGGGGATCAGCAGTGCTCCAGCGATGGCACGCACGCGCCAGAAGGCAATTATCGTGCAGAGAATGAGTGCCCAGAGAATGAGGATCTCAGCGAGGGCCAAAGCGCCCAGATGCCAGACGAAAAACAGCCATGTCCACAGCGCATTGACGGCGAGCTGGATCAGAAACAGTGAAAGAGCAGTTCGTGCCCCGCGAAGGCCACGCTCCCGCCAGACCAACCAGGCTGCAACGCCCATGAGCAGGTAGAGCAAGGTCCAGGCTGGAGCGAATAGCCACGACGGAGGAGCCCATGCCGGGCGCGTGAGCTGCTGATAGAAGTCCCCGGCGTTTGAGGACGCGAAGCCGCCCAGCGCGGCCGCCGCAAAGCTGGCCGCAAGCCACCCAAGAAGACCGAATATCTGCCTTTGCATTGGAACGGACGTCATATGCCTGATCCAGTGGCCCAACGTTTGCGTTGAGGGGTGCGCGGCTTCATGTGCGTCATTTCCAGCGCGTGGTTCGGCGAATCAGATTAATCGGCTGTCATACGCCCAATGCAGCAGTGCCTGCCTTTGTTTCCGCCGGCAATTCACGTCCTCGCTCGAGCAATTCGCCTTTATCTGCGCAACATGCCGCTTCATGCCTTTCCACCGCCTGATCTGGCGCTCGTCATCGGGGCTGCGCCTGCCCATATAGTATCTGCAATACCACTGAAACCACCCACGTGGATCATCTCGATAGATCCAGCCTCTTTTTACCCATTCTGCCAATGGCTGCGAGGCGTTGACGCCGAAGCAATTCAGATCAGGCACATGACGCTCGTGATTCAGTTTGGCACATGCAAACCAGTCTTCAGGGAACTCATCAGTACAGTCCGTCATGTACTTCCCGCCAAAGACGCCCAGCGTTAGCATTTGCTTCGGCGCCATTTCCGGCCGGAAGTCAGCGTGAAAGTTCTTGCCCATCGGCTCGGTCAGGAAATAGGAGAAATCTCTCTGCATGAGGTCGTTTACAAGAACTCTGCGGGCCTTTTTTATCCCCATGCAGGCGAACGTAAGCGATCAGCGCCAGCGTGCAACAGGCGACCGTAACCAATCAAACGTGAACCAGGCGCCGTTTGCGTCATGCGGCGCAGTCTACGGGATACGACTCTGATGACGTCTGACGTCCGCGACCAAAGCTGGGTAATGACTTAAGTGTGTCCTGCAAGTCGTTGAAGAATTACGACGAAAGTTCGACATCCCGAGATAGCGGCCGCGTCCTACGCCAGGGAGAGGCCCAGAGGCGTAGCATGTGGATCCACGCTAATGCGATCGAGAAGAGCATGGGGTTCTTCGACAAAATTCTCCAGAAACTCGGGATCGGCAAAGCGGCTGCGACTCCTGCGCCCGCCCCACCACGCAGCGGCACACCCGCCGCCCCGGCCATTGCGCCGACTGCACCGCCGCCACCCAGGCCGGTGGCACTCGTCGATGTCGTCGCACAATTGGAGAAGCGCGCTGCGGCGAACCCACAGAAGCTGAACTGGCGGATTTCAATTGTTGACTTGCTGAAACTCCTCGACATCGACAGCAGCTTCGGTGCGCGCAAGGAACTGGCCACGGAGCTGGGTTGTCCGGCGGAGCTGATGGGGGATTCGGCAAAGATGAACATCTGGTTGCACAAGACCGTGCTCGCGCAAATAGCCGCGAACGGCGGTAACGTACCCAAGGAACTCCTGGACTAAGCCGGTCGGGCAGTCGCACACACGAGGACGAATCAATTGCAGATCACAGATATGCTCGCCCAGGTCGGCGGCCTCCAGTCGATGGCGCACGAACTGGGCATCAGTGAATCTCAGGCGGCGAGCGGCGCTGCGGCACTTGCCCCGGCGATACTCGGTGGGTTCAAGAAGCAGGCGCAGTCGCAACCCGCGGGCCTCGAGGCGCTTGGCGGCCTGCTCGGACAACTTGACAGTGGGGGTTTGCTAGACAACGTGCTGGCTTCGCGGCCGACCGACGTCAGCCGCGGCAACAACGTGCTCGGCCATATTTTCGGATCCAAGGACGTGAGCCGAACGGTCGCGCAGAACGCGGCGTCGAATTCGGGTCTCGACCCGGCACTGCTTAAAAGGATGCTTCCGATACTTGCGATGCTGGTCGCCGGATACATGGCGAAGCAGCGAAGCGGTGCGGGTACTGCGAACACAGCCGCGCAGCACTCTCCGGCGGGTAGCGGGCTCGGCGGTCTGTTGGGGGGATTGCTCGGCGACGGCAATGCGCTGGACGACATTATGAAAAAGGCCGGGAATTCGATGCGTTGATGGTGCCGCGCGCCGGGGCGTGGTCTGGATCGAATCAATAATCAGAAGGGAGTCGGAAAATGGACTTGATCATCACATTAGTCATTGGCGGAATCATCGGCTGGCTGGCGAGCATGGTCATGAAGACCAACTCGCAAATGGGCTGGATAGCCAACGTGCTGGTAGGCATCGTTGGCTCGTTCTTGGGCTACTGGCTCGCGGGCCTGCTGGGTATTGCGCCTGCCGGCGGAATCCTGCGCTTCGTGATCGCAGTCGTCGGTGCCGCCCTGTTGATCTTCATCCTGAGCCTGTTGGGCGTGTTCAAGAAGACCTGATACAGGTGGCCGCGTCACGTTTCGTGGCGCGGCCGCTTGCCCCCTCGCGGGCCTGCGCAACTTGTGAGCATGGGCGATCAGGTTGCGAATTCATCTGCCAAGCTCAAACGGCCCACTCGAACACATGGTTGGACCGCATTCCAGGCTAGTCACTCCTCCGGTTTTCCACACGGCAACTGGCCCATCGCCAGAAACTCCAGTTCCATGTCAGACGGCGGCGGCTGCTGGGTGATGCTCCGTGCTCGGTGAAGAAGGTTGCTTGGAACCAGGATCTTGAAAGTTGATAGACCCGGTACGCCGTGGATCTCGATGCGGGTTGCAACACCTTCGAATCCAAGCTGCGAGCGAAGCATTTCAGCCGAGGCGCTATCGTCCCGTGACTCGAAAGGGACCCAGTCCGATTCCTTGTTAGCCATCACCCTCGACCTTGGCTTTCCGTGATCGCCATATGTGCGAGATTCCGAGAGCCACCATCCATTTACTCATCGTTACAACCCATGGTGCCTGCAGCCCGCGACCTGCCTTGCCGAAGTGTCGCAAATTCCAAATATTGGGACATAGTAAACGGATACGGCCTCTATCCTGAATCGCACCGCTCGACTGATGGCGTCACACGCAGCGCACGAACGGCGCTGGTAGACTCTGCCGAGGCAAGATCGATGCCATTGGCGCCGCCACCCGCGTGCTTTGCGCGGCAACGGGATCAGCAGCCAGTCGATGACGATGAAACTTCCAAACAGGCGAGCATTTCAGATTCAGATCCTGGCGATCGTGGTGCTGATAGCAGCCGTCACCGGCACTATCGTGGTCACGCAGTCGCGCGTACCGCATACGCTCGTGATGGCGACGGGGCCGGCGGGCAGCGCGTATGAGCAGTACGCGGAGCAGTACAGGCTGCTGCTCGCGCGCAGCGACGTCGAAGTGCAACTGCGGCCATCAGGAGGCACGGTCAAGAATCTCGGGCTCCTGAATGATCCAAGAGCCAAGGTCGACGTCGCATTCCTGTCCGCCGGCACGACCAGCGCGGAGAAGTCACCGGAACTGCGCACACTTGGCACGGTCTTCATGGAGGAGCTCTGGTTCTTCGCTCGCGAATCGGAGCTATCAGGTGAAGGGCTGGACGCGCTGCGCGACAGGCGCATATCGATCGGGCCGGAAGGCAGTGCCACGCACGCGATGGCCCAAACGATTCTCAGGCTCAATCGATTCGACACGTCCTCCGCAGACTTTCTTAGCCTGTCACCGCAGGCTTCGGCGGAGCAGCTGCGACGCGGCGACATCCAGGCCGCGCTCTTCATGACCTCCGCCGATCTGCCGGTTGTTCGCGAGCTACTCGCGGATCCGGGTATTAGCCTTGTTTCTTTTCCGCGTGCTGCCGCGTATGTGGCCCTATACCCATTCCTTACGCAGCTGACGGTGCCCGAAGGCGTCGGTGACCTGGCGTCGAATCGTCCGCCCCATGACATCTCGATCGTCGGGGCACCGGTGAGTCTCGGCGTGCACGCAGATATGCACCCGGCGCTGCAGGCGCTCCTGCTGAGCGCCGCCAGCCAGATACACTCCGGACCAGGCATGTTCAACGCGGCCGGTCGGTTTCCGGGGGAGGAGGCCATCGATCTTCCGCTGAGCGACGGGGCAATCCAGTACTACAAGTCCGGCACCCCGCTGCTGCAGCGCTACCTTCCCTTTGCGCTCGCCGTACTGGTCGGGCAGCTGCTGTTTGTTCTGCTCCCCGTCATCGGTGTCCTCTATCCGGTGCTGCGGTTTGCGCCGGCACTGTACGCCTGGGCGATGCGGCACCGGATCATCCGCGTTTACAGCGAACTGAAGCTCCTGGAACACGAACTCGACAGCGATCCTGATAACGCACGAAAGCTCGCGTTGCGGGACCAGCTGGATCAGCTCGATCGACGGGTGGCGCGGATGCATATCCCCGTTTCTTATTCACAGCCGGCCTATACGCTCAGACAGCACATCAATCTCGTCCGCTCCCGGCTGTAGCCCCATTTGCCGCGTCGTTTGCCACGACTGACCCTCTACCGCCCCTGGCGAGCATCGCGTCGACGTTCAGGACGAACCCAGGTATGAAGCTTTCCTTCTTGACGCTTAGGTGTCTTGTGCCGTCCATTATCGCAGCAGGTTGGACTATAGGCGCGAAATGCGGTGTCCGAAGGCATCCACGCTGGCCCAGTCTGTGAACTCAACGCAGTCATGTGGGTTGGTAGGCCCGTGCGTCAACCACATGATGAGTCGAATGACCTGACGGTCAAGGAAACTGTATTGCTGATAGTCGATCTTGCCGGCGAAGACTGCGAGCAGGGTGGGCCGCCAAGTTGTCTTGCGGCTGAAACCTCTCATGTAGGGGTTCGTGTCAGGCGAGCTCTTTCCCGGTTTGCGGGCAACGACATTCACAGAGAAGAACGCGCTTGGCCGGTCATCCAGTGAGCGTTGATTGATCCGTATGAAGTCGTAGAGCTCCTGGCGATGCTTGCCATAACGAATGCTGGCACCGATGACGACTTTGTCAAAGGATTCTGGGTCTGGGAGCGGCATGTCACTGAGGGAGGCTAGTGTCACTGCGTGGCCATCTGTTTCCAGACACTGGCTAAGTCGGTCGCAAATCTTCCGTGTGTGACCGTCTACTGTTGAATAGGCGAGGAGAATGCGAGCCATCGAATTCGAGGCCTAACGTCCGCGTAGAGCGGGCCGCGTGAGGCAATTGCCAGGCGCCGCGGGCGCTAACTTGTTCCGAGCGCCCGCGGCGCCCACCGCCCAGCCTCTCACGGACCGCTCCAACGCATAGTTAGGTGGCGCTCCCGCGACGCTGTCGCCGACCTACATAAACGGAGAGGACCAAACCCAAGATCAAGATCGCGCCAACCGTGGGGAAGGCCTCATGCTCGGAAATCAGGCGCTCAAATTCCATTGGCGCCACCGTGCCGGGGCCATGTCCCCAGCGTGAGTGAACGACGATGGAAATCGCCAAGCAGAGTACGCCAAGCGTCAGCGCTCCATTCGTGAGGCGACGCGACAATAGGACCCTCCAAATGGGAGTTGTAGGCTCCATGTCCGCACTTGACCTAAAAAACGCGAGAACACTTGTCAGGAGCGCAAGTGCTCCAGCTGCGATAGCAACAATTAGCGTAATTGCGTAAACAAGATCCACTTCATCTCCAGCCCCACCTAACGTTCGCGATCAGCGGCGGCGCGTGGTCGGAGCGCCGCTTGCTGATCAAAACTCTGGGGGTCCCTTGCAGGTCCTGCAATCGGCATGACGACAAGCGCCGACCGCTGCATCGCATAGTTAGGCATGAATGCTCGACAGGTGGCTTGCGGTGACTGCGGATAGATAAAGCCCGAGCCCGAATATGCCATGGCTCATGAAGCTTTTCAGCCTGGCAGAGGTGGGGTTCGGTGTTCTCGATGCGGCGACACCAAGACCATATGCTGGCTGCATGACCAAGTATGGGAACAGCACCGTACCCAGGCCAAACAGCAAGGCCGGCAACAACGTTGGCCGCTCCAGCCAGCCAGTTGGTGCGAGGGCCATGAAAACGAGCGCAAACAAGGCGCCAATGACGTAGTGAGCGATCCACCCCACTGTGCATTCAGATTGCTTCCGTGCGGCACTCGCGATACTGGCATGTGCGAACTTGCCTTCAGGCATGTGGCGCAGCCAACGACCAAGCAGACAGAAGTTTGGGAACGGAACCTTGAATGCCCGTTGCAGGAACAGGGACCAAAGGTCCAATAGCAGAGTTGCGCCGGCGCCGACCAGGACTGCAGTGAGCACGATGGCTGCTTCAATACTCATGCCCTGCCTCGATCCGGCGCGTTCATGCCTAACGTCCGCGATCAACGGCGGCGCGCTCGCTCGAACCTCTCACGGACCGCTACAACGCATAGTTAGGCAACAGAAGGCCAGTGGTCATTGTGCTTTGCCGGGTGGCCGCGCGTCATATTGTGGAAGGGCGTCGGTAATCTCGTGCCACGCGGCTTTGGAGCCAACAAACATGTGATAGGCGGGGCGAACGCCGGGGTTCGCGTCGAGTCCGCCCACAGCGAGGTCGCTGAGCTTTCCGGCGCTAGGGAAACCGAGACTGGACCCGCAGACTCTGCAGAAGGCCCAGCCGATGCCTGGAGAAGTTTCATACACAGTAAGAAGGTCTTGCCCTCTGAGCCAATGAAAATTCTCAGTGCTCACCTTCGCATAGGTGGCGAACGCCGCCCCATGAAATCGTCGACACATCGAGCAATGGCAGTTGCCAATGTCGGTAAGTGGACCATCCACTTCGTAACGCATCGCACCGCAAAGGCAACCGCCCTGTATGGTCACGCCGCCGTTTCCTCTGTTGCCTAACGCTCCGGTTCAGCGGCGGGCCGCGCAGCGGCCTGTCCGCTGCAACCGGTTGTTAGGTGGATGCACCACACTGAAGCCAGACATCGATGATACTGTGATCCACAGTCGAGCCAGTGAACCGTGCACAGCGGTCGCCCGATCACCCTGATGGGCGCACGTGCGTCAGCACCGGGATGACTTCCACGCTGACGTTAGATCGGCAGAAGGTCTTCGCCAGGATGTCGTCGGAAATCCTGGCCGCCAACATCTCCGGGACGTTGCCGCCGGAGCGGTGGCGCAAGATGACGTCGACGAGCGCGTCCTTCTCCCCCAGCAGCGTCACGTTGACCGTGCTGCCGACCGCGATGAAGTCGGGAACCACATCGAGCGTCAGTGCAACGGTCTCGCGGATACTCTTCTCGAGCTCGAGGTGACGGCGACGCACGCCGCGGATGGCGAGGATTGCGACGCTGCCAACGACATCTAACGCGGCTATGTTGAGCAGCAGCAGGCGGAATGCATTCCAGCTGTGCTCGGAAGTTCCGAGCGCCCAGCCGATGCCGATCACCGCGGCCGGAGGAATGAGCGAGATCGCCATCTGGACGCCGATGACCGCGTCGATGACATGTCCCCAAGGCTTTTCTATGGTGCTGGGTTCCGCGATCAGCGCAAGCGAAGCGGCCGCGCCCGCCGAAACCGCAATGAGCACGCTCAAGGCCACGTCTCGTGATGTCGGCATCGCTCTCAGCAAGATCTCGGGCGTAATGGCGATGCCCGGAAAGTACTGCCGCAGTACAACCGTGATGAGAGCAGCTGCACAGGCGCCAATTACCAGCAGGCCGACGAGCTGCTTGACGATTCCTCCAAAGAAGACAGTCCTGTTGCGAAACAGCGCACCGATACAGACTGCGCGAGAGGGCGCCATAAACGGGGCGACGCACATCGAACCGATGACGGCTGCCGCGCTGTTGAGCAGGAGTCCAGCCGTGGCCATCACCGTCGAGGCCACGACCATCGCAAGGTACCCACCAGTTATGACCCCTCCGGCGATGGCACGCCGCTCTAGTGTGGTGTGGTAGTTGGGGATGCCCCAAACGCCGGCACCTCGAACAACCGAGGCGTTACTCCGGAGTATTCCTGTGGGAGGCGCAGTTGTCATCGATACATCAGGTTTCCGGTAACAGAATCGCGACCACGCTGCCGATTCATCTGATGCTGGCTCCCGTGCTCATCCACCTAACGTCCGCGTTGAGCGGGCCGCGCGAGGCGCGCTCGCTCGAACCCGTCACGGACCACTCGAACGCATAGTTAGATCGCATGGACGTGAATGGATTGTGCCATTCGCTCGAGGGCTGGAGAACTTACTGCACCCTGTTGGCCATATGAGTACTCAATTACCACAAAGCCTCCCTTTAACTCGGCCAAGAGTCTCCTGTGATGAGTACCGTTCGCCGAATATCGGCAGTCATGCCAAGTGACATGGTCTTCGGCAGTCTTGGCAATAGCGGGACAGTCAGACCAGACCGGGAGTTGAACACCTTCCACCCTCTCAATCGTCAAGATATCCATGCTTTGCCGAATAGATGACTGAATCTGGAGCTTACGCCCCTCGAAGTGAACTCCAACCAAAAAACCTGGTTCAATAACGATTGAGAAGAAAGGGGTGGATACCTCCTGATTCGAAGTGATCCGGCAAAACTGTGGTTCATCAACGCCGCCCTCAATTGGCTCGGCACAGAACTCAGCAGTGGCAAGGACCGTTAGCGCCAACACCTGAACACCTAGGTCCATGCGATCTAACGCGCCGATGAGCGGCGCCTGAGTGTGCAGCACGGGGGCGTCTGCTCCATTGGCTGGTTAGGCGTCGCCGCCCGGAAGCATTGTGCAGCTTGATTGTTGACTGCGAAGTGATTGAGGGACAGAGACATTTAAATTGACCCTTCCGCCATCTTCGCCCTACGCTCAATCTCCTTGGGGCTGGGCTCTGCCTGCGCGAACGAGCCAAGTGGAACCGCGCCTGCAGGCACGTAGGTGGTAAGTAGGACCCCAGTCGTCGACACTTGAGATGTCACGAGTCGCATAGCGCTCGGCTTTACAGTCGTTTCAAAGAGTCGTTTGCCGTGCCCCAGCACTACGGGAAAGATCCATACGTTGTATTCATCGATAAGCGACGCTGCCTGGAGTGTTTGAATGAGGTTCCCACTTCCGATGATCTCAAGATCGCGTCCATTTTGAGACTTCAGTGCAGAAATGGCTGCTACGACGTCGTCACCCAGTAAGGACGAATTATTCCAACTCAAGGACTTTAACGTACGTGAAGCGACATGCTTTTTCGCACCATTAAGCGACATCGCAGTTGGATCCTCGGTGGGTTGGTAGGGCCAATGCGCTTCGAAGATCTCATAAGTCTTTCGGCCTAGCACCAATTCTCGATCGTTGCCATCGACGCCTGGCATTGCTTGGTCTATCACCTCGTCCCAATAGGCGAAGGCCCAGCCGCCCAGCGAGAACCTCTCTCTGGGGTCCTCTTCGGGGCCGCCGGGGGCTTGCATGACGCCGTCCAGCGACACGAATGTAGACGCGATGAGCTTTCTCAAACGAGGTCTCCTACTTGTGCGGGATTAATAGACAGTGGTACTCCACTTCGACTCAGGCCAAATTGCGACGCCTAACGTCCGCGTTGAGCGGGCCGTGCTGTGCGCAGCCAGCGTGCCGCAGGCGCACAATCAATCCGAGCGCCTGCGGCACGCTCGCTTAAACCCATTACGGACCGCTCCAACGCATAGTTAGGCGTCACTTCGGACGCTTCGCTGCCGCGAGTGCCGCGGCCATGCGCTCATGGATCAGGTTGATCGCCTTCAGTGGCCTGATCATGACCTTGAATTCGACAATCTTCCCGCTTGCGTCCCACTTGATGATGTCGACGCCGTTCACCAAGATCCCGTCAATCTCCGTCTCGAACTCCAGCATCGCATCCGAAGGTCCAAGTATTTCGCGAACGTAGCGGAAGGTCGTATTAAAGAAGACCTCGAATGCTGCCGTCAGATATGCCTTCGCGATTGCCTTGCCGTGCTGTGGCGCGTGTACAACCGGCGAGACGAACACTGCGTTCTCGCCAAGCAGATCATCCAGGCCGGCGGGATCCTGCGAGCGGATTAGGCCGTGCCAAACGTCAATGGGATGTGTACTCATGCCTCCAGCGTACTGTACGGCGCGGCGAGTGACGCCTATCGTCCGCGACCAGCGCCGACTGCTGCATCGCATAGTTAGACGGCGTCAAGAACAAGGTCATTGCACCACCAGCGGCTTGGTCATCAAGACGAGGTGGGCCGCTTGTTGAAGCTTGCCGGGGAGAGGAAAAGGCGCCGTACCGTTCGGTACGAACCCAAAACTCGCATAGAACGGCGGGAGCTCACTCCGAAGGTTCACCACATCAATATCCAGGGCACGACAGCCCGCGGCCCGACAATGATCCTCTGCGGCGTGGACGAGGACGCGTCCGAGTCCCCGCTTTTGCCACGCGGGGTCGACCGAAAGCATAGCGAAATAGCCTCGCGCGCCACGAACCTCGACGTAAACAGCGCCGACCAGGGCTTGGGTTTCCGGAGCGTCAATCACCAGGAACTCACCCTGCAGCGCCTCGAGCCGAGCCCGCACGTCCTCGTGTGTTGTACGGTTACCGTGCACGAAGAAATCTTCCACGCGATAGGCAGCATTGATCAGTTGCACGAGAGCCGTAACATCGTCGGCCATCGCGATGCGTGGGATCATCGTAGTCACAGCCGTGTGGCCCTTAGTTTTGGCCGTAACGCTTGAGACAGTATCCAAAGGTGGTCTGGCACAAATGGACGCCGTCTAGCGCTCCGGTTCAGCGGCGGGCCGCGCAGCGGCCTGTCCGCTGCAACCGGATGTTAGGCGCCGTTCGTGACAAGCGCAGGACTCAGCCTGATCGCCTTTACAGAAATGCGCCGCAGCCCAGAAAGTCATTCCGTCGTCTTGCCGTCAAAGTGTTCGTTGTCAGCCTCCGCATCCCCGCGGGTATGGTGGACAACGCCGTCTCGGTGATTGGGCGGCGCGTAGATTGTGTAGAGCTTGAGCGGGACACTGCCAGTATTGATGATGTTGTGATTCGCCCCAGCCGGGACGATGACCGCAAAACCGGCTTGGATCGCCGTCCGCGCACCGTCGAGAATCGCTTCCCCGGTCCCTTCCTCCACGCGAAAGAACTGATCCAGCGTGTGAACTTCCGCCCCGATCTCTTCCTGGGGCTTCAACGCCATGACCACGAGTTGGCAATTCTTCGCCGTGTACAGCACCCGGCGGAACTCCTCGTTCTTCACGGCAATGCTCTCGATGTCCTTTACAAACCCTTTCATGATGTTTCTCCTTGGCGTTGAACGACCGTATTCGCGGAACACTTCGCGTGCCTCATTGGCGCTTAACGGATCGCGGCTCAGAGCCTGAGCAGGAATCGGTAGCCGGAGCTTCCGGCGACCGAGTCTGCGAGAGCGCGAGCAACCGCGATCGGATCAGCGGGGCGTTTCGGTGCGAGGTGCATCGGGCTCTCGGGCTCCGTGCGCGGATCAGGTAGGGGCGAGCGTGGCGCGAAGCGTGTGTGCCCGCAAGCAGTTGTGCGTGAGGGCATGGAGCAGGAAGAGGGAGCGGGCCTTGTCCTGGCCGCGGACCGGTAGCTGCACGAGGCCGCGGCTGCGGGCGAGGGCGTTCACGCACTCGGCCGTGGCCGCGCGCAGGCGATAGACCGCCTTCGCAGCACGGGTGCGCATGCGCCGCCGCCAACGCGCGAGGGTCGGCGTGTCGCGCCGGTGGCGGCGTCGGTCGCGCGAGCGCGGATCGCGGAGCCGTTCCATCGCGGGCGCGTAGACGCGGCACCCCTGCTGCTCCACCGCATCGAGGTCGGCCAGTGAGACGAAGCCCCCGTCCACCAGCATCGCCGCCGGCGTCTCGTTCATCGTGTTCACCCCCGAACACGATTGTCTCACCGCAGCGAGCTCCCAGAACGATTTCTTCTCAGCCTCTGAGCTGCGGCCGCGCGCGCACCACCTTAGCAGCGACCGGACGCCGGCGGCGGTCCCACCCGGGCCCAACGGCGGCCGGCCAAGGCCGCCGCACACCCCGAACCGCGGCCGTCAGCTGCAGCCGCTCTCATGATGCGGTCGTGCTGAAATGAGAGAGCC
>Ga0209706_10001615_pt1 | contig 12810 bp, 10 predicted proteins | sample PPLLaktember2015_6_FD_187263 | JGI IMG/M metagenome (GOLD analysis project Ga0209706, IMG submission 187263) | Freshwater sediment microbial communities from Prairie Pothole Lake near Jamestown, North Dakota, USA - PPLs Lake P8 Core (1) Depth... | ecosystem: Environmental > Aquatic > Freshwater...
TGACACCCGAGCCCGGCAGCACGATGCCCGATCCGAACTCGTGATAAATGCTCTGGATGAACGACACCGCGCGACCCGCACCGTCGATGACGCCCATCCATACCGTATCGCCCGCCTGCGTCTGCCCGCCCCACGGTGCGGCGTGGCGGCGGTCGATGCGCTGTGCCAGGCTGCGCACATGCCCGGGCGCCAGCAGTTCCTGCGCCGGCACTTGCATATAACGTGGATCAGTAACCTGCGCATCGCGCACCCGGAAGGCTTGTTTGGTTGCTTCGACGCACAGGTGCACATAATCGGCGCTGCCCTGCGGCACTTCGCGGATATTCAGCGCATCGAGTATGCCGAGGATCAGCAGCGACACCACGCCCTGCGTCGGCGGCGTCATGTTGTGCAGAGCCCCGGCGCTATGCGTCAGCTGCAGTGGATCCACGAGCTGCGCGCGATGGGCGGCCAGGTCATGTGCGCGCAGCGGGCTCCCGGCGCGGGCAAGGTCTGCCGCCAGCGATTGCGCCAATTCTCCCCGGTAGAAATCCGCGGTCCCCGCCTTCGCGATACGCTCCAGCGTGTCCGCCATTCGCGTCTGGAAAAAACGGCTGCCGGCGGGCGGCACACCGCCGGCGTCAAGGAAGGTTTCGGCAAAGCCGGGCTGCGCATGCAGCTCGCCGAGTTTGGCCGCCGTCAGCAGCGACTGGCTGACTGTGACCGGGATCCCGTCCCGGGCATAGCCAATCGCGTCCGCCAGCAACCGCGTCAGCGGCAGGCGACCGCCCAGCGCCTTGCGCGAAAGTTCATGAGCAGCGCCCCAGCCGGAAATCGTGCCGGCTACGGTATTCGCGGCAACACCGCCGCGCGCAGGTATGTTCCGCGTCAGCCCGCGCTCGGCATACCAAGCCCGAGTCGCGCCCAACGCCGCCGCGCCACAGGCGTCAATCGCCCCCGGCGCTTCACCGGGCACATGCAGCAGCCAGAAACCGTCGCCGCCGATTGAATTCATGTGCGGATAGACGACGGCAATGGTCGCTGCCGCGGCAATCATCGCCTCGATCGCATTGCCACCTTCGCGCAACACCGCCAGCGCCGACTGCGCCGCCGTCGCATGCGGCGCGACCGCCATGCCCTGCGTACCGCGTATCGAATTCAACATGCTGCGATTCTACGCCGCACTGGACACGTCCCTACCAGCCGATGGCCTTCGGCAACCACAGCGCGAGTTGCGGAAACAGGAACACCAGCAGCACCGCCAGCATCTGCATGCCGACAAAGGGAATTACCCCCATGTACATATGGCGTGTCGTCACTTGCGGCGGCGCCACGCCGCGCAGAAAAAACAGCGCCCAGCCGAATGGCGGCGTCAGGAACGAGGTCTGCAGGGTCACGCAAATCAGCATGCCCAGCCACACCAGGTCGACGTTCTGCTGCGCAAACACCGGCAGGAACAGCGGCACCGCGATATAGCTGATCTCGATCCACTCGATGAAAAAGCCAAGGAAAAAGATCAGCAGGATCAGGAACCAGATGTCGGCATTGACGCCGCCCGGCAGGAATTCGAACAGGTCGTTGATCAGATCCTCGCCATGCAGCCCGCGGAAGGCCAGCGCAAAGACCTGCGCGCAGATCAGGATGAACATCATCATCGCGGTGATCTTGGTCGTCGTCTGGCAGGTGTCGCGCAGCACCTGCCAAGAGAACCGCCCTGCAAATGCCGTCACCAGGATCGAACCCAGCGCACCCATCGACGCCGCCTCGGTCGGCGCGGCAACCCCGCCGATGATCGAACCCAGCACCGACAGCACCAGCAGCACCGGCGGGATCACGACCTTGACGAAGCGCGTCCACAGCTGGCGGCGTGACACGGCATCCCGCTCCGCCACCGGGATCGGCGGTACCAGGTCCGGCTTCACCATGCCAAGGATAATGATGTACACGCAGTAAATCGCGGCCAGCAGCATGCCGGGGATGACGGCCGCGGCAAACAATGTTCCCACCGACAGTTGCAGGATGTCGGCCAGCAGGATCAGGATCAGGCTCGGCGGAATGATTTGGCCCAGCGTGCCCGAAGCGCAGATCGCGCCGCAGGCGATGCCCGGGTCATAGCCACGCTTCAACAGCGTTGGCAGGGTCAGCAGGCCCAGCGTGATCACCGTCGCGCCGACGATGCCGGTGGTCGCGCCCATCAGCACACCGACGCCGATGATGCCGATGGCCATGCCACCGCGCAGTCCGCCGGCCAGATGACCGACGACATCGAGCAGATCATCGGCCAGACGCGACTTCTCCAGCATCACGCCCATGAACACGAACAGCGGAATCGCCAGCCACTGATAATTGGCAACCACGCCGTAGATACGCGCCGGCAACAGGTTGAAAAGATCGGGACCGAAACCAAGAAAGCCAAAAGCGAAACCGGTCGTCGCCAGTGTCAACGCAACCGGTACGCCGGCCATCAGCAGCGCAAAAAATCCCACCAGCATCAGGATGACCAGAATTTCCGTGCCGCTCATTTGCGCAAGGCTTTCAGTTTTTCAAGAGTGCCCAGCGCAATTGCCAGCGATTGCAGGATCAGGAACATAAATCCCAATGGAATCAATGACTTGAGTAGCCATCGGTAAGGCAGGCCACCGGGATCGGACGATTGCTCGCCGATCACATAAGACTGCTGCACGTATTTCAACGACAGCCAGATGATGATTACCGAGATGGCTATCGACAGCATGGCGGACAGCAGGTCGACATACAGTTGCTTGCGCTTGGAAAAATTGGCGTAGAGCACATCGACCCGCACGTGCTCGCCATGCAGCAGCGCGTAGCTCATGCCGAAGAGGATCAGCGGCGCCAGCAGATGCCACTCCAGTTCCTGTCCCCACACCGTGCCCGTGCTGAACAGATAGCGCATCAGTACATTCACCGCCATCAGCACGACGATCACCAGCGCGAGCCACGACGTGGCCCGGCCGGTGAGGTCGGTGAAGCGCTCGATCCCGACCCGGATGTCGGCTGCGGCGGATTTTTTAGCCACGGATTTTGTTGTGGTAGACGGTTTCGCTGTATCCGGCCCACGCGTCGTACTTGGCCTTGTAGGCCATGTACGAGTCATGCACCTTCTTCACCAGCGGATCCTTGGCCACCGCCTCATCAAGCACCTTCTTCGTGGTTTCGCGCAATGCTTTCACCACGGCATCCGGCAGCGGCCGGGCAATGACTTTCTGGTTCTTGACCAGGTCATCCATCGCTTCGGCATTGGTGCGCTGGCACCAGGCTTCGCTGATGACGTTGCACGCCGCAGCCGCGTTCTCCACCACGGCCTGCAGGTCTTTCGGCAGTTTTTGCCACGCCGCCTTGTTGATCAGCAGTTCCGACACGGTCGCGGTCTCGTGCCAGCCGGTCGTGTAGTAATACTTCGCCGCTTTCTGCAGACCGAGGCGCCGATCCTGATATGGACCGACGAATTCGGCGGCGTCGATCACGCCGCGCTCCAGCGCCGGGAAGATCTCGCCGCCGGGCAGCAGTTTGACGTCGACGCCCAGCGCCGCGTAAACCTTGCCGGCGAGCCCGGGGATACGCATTTTCAGGCCCTTGAAGTCGGCGACCGACTTGATCTCCTTCTTGAACCAGCCGGTCATCTGCACACCGGTGTTGCCGCAGGGCATCGCCATCATGCCGAACGGCGCATAGACCTCGTTCCACAGGTTGATGCCGCCGCCGTCGTAGAGCCAGCCGTTCATGCCCTGGAAGTTCAGCCCGAACGGCACCGCGGTGAAGTACTGCGCCGCGAAAGTCTTGCCGGTCCAGAAATAGCTGTTCGCGTGGTTCATTTCCACGGTGCCCGCCCGCACGGCATCGAAGCCTTCGAAAGCCGGTATCAGTTCGCCCGCGCCGAACACCTGGATCTTCAGCCGGCCATTGGACATGGTCTCGATACGCTTGGCCAGGTCGGTTGCGCTGCCCGGACCGTCCATGTAGAACGGCGCGCCCTTTGGATAGGCACTGGTCATTTTCCAGGTGAAGGTCTGGGCCGACTGCGCCCGGGAAATCATCGGGACGCCGGCGATTGCGGTGCCGGTTGCGGCAACGGCGCCGCCCTTCAGGAACGTTCTGCGGTCTGCTTTCATGCGGGAACTCCTTCGTAAGAAATGAGAGGCGCGGGATGAACGGCGATGAAGTATGCACCCGTTCAAGCCCGCGCAGTTAAAACGGCGCGCAGCGTCCGCGTTTAATAGGTTTTGTACTGCAGGTATTTGCCGCTCATGACGATCTGCACGCGGTCGCCCTTGGGATCGGCTTCCCGCTTGAGATCCATCCTGAAGTCGATCGCGCTCATGATGCCGTCGCCGAATTCTTCATGTATCAGTTCCTTGAAAGTCGTGCCGTAGACGCTGACCAGTTCATAGAAACGGTAGATCAGCGGGTCAGTCGGCACCGCGGTCGGCAGCGAGCCCTTGTACGGCACCTGCTGCAGCAGCAGCACGGCGTACGGCGGCAGACCGAGCAGCTTGCCCGCGGCGTCCGCCTGCGGCTTCGTCATCTGCATCTGGCCCAGCAGCGCCGCGGTTGTCCATTCCTTGCTGGCGCCGACCGCCTTGGCGATCCTGGTCCACGACAGACTCTTCTTGATTTTCGCTTCCATCACCAGTTCGGTGACATCCGTGCGGGTCATCGGTTTGGTCATGCTGGCCGCGGCCAGCAACGCTTCAGGTGCATCATTCTTTTTCACTGCAGTTCTCCTTTTGGTCAGTTTCAGGTTGCGCAATCGGGGTGAACGGGCGGCTACTTCACGGCCACCAGCGGCGTGCCGGCCGGCGCCAGGGTCGCCGCCGCCGGATCCAGGCCCGGCGTCACCAGCGGCGGATGCCGCGGATCGTAATCCGGAGAATCGCTGGCAAACACCTTCGAGCGGTCGACCAGGAAATCGATCAGGTGATTGCGGATGCGGTAGTAATGCGGATGCTTGTGCAGGTCGTGGCGCGTACGGCTGCGCGGCATCGTGTTGACCACGGTCTCGGCGATCTTGGCATGCGGCCCGTTGGTCATCAGGATGATCTTGTCGGCAAGCAGGATCGCCTCGTCGACGTCGTGGGTGATCATGAATACCGTCTGCCGGGTTTCCGCGCAAATGCGCAGCACTTCCTCCTGCAGCACTCCGCGGGTCAGCGCGTCGAGCGCCGAGAACGGCTCGTCCATCAACAGCATCTTGGGCTGGATCGACAGCGCACGGGCAATGCCGACGCGCTGCTTCATGCCACCCGACAGTTCCGCGGGCCGCTTCTTCTCCGAACCCGTGAGGCTGACCAGATCGATGTACTGCTGGCTGTGCACCTGCACCTTTTCCCGGTTCCATTCCGGCCAGCGCGAAGACACCGCGAACGCAATGTTGCCCATCACCGTCAGCCAGGGCATCAGTGCATGGCTCTGGAAAATTACCGCACGGTCGAGGCTGGGACCGTCGACCTCGCGGCCCCCGACAAACACATAACCGGACGAGGACTGTTCCAGCCCCGACAAGATATTGAGGATCGTCGTTTTGCCGCAGCCGGAATGACCGATCAGGCAGACAAACTCGCCGGGATCTATCGAAAAATAAAGATCGTCGAACACCGTGGTCGCTGCGCCGTCGCGGCCGGTGAACTTTTTGCTGATGCCTTCGATGCGGATCAGGGGTTCGCTCATAGTGTTCTCCCCTTATTCCGGAAAAGTAACGAGCCTGGTCAGTTTCGCCAGCATCAGATCGAGCAGCATGCCCACCAGGCCGATCGCCAGAATTGCCGTCAGGATGTTGGTGATCGACAGGTTGTTCCATTCGTTCCACACGAAATAGCCGATGCCGGTGCCGCCCACCAGCATCTCGGCGGCGACGATCACCAGCCAGGCGATGCCGATCGAAATGCGCATGCCGGTCATGATGGTCGGCGCCGCCGCAGGCAGGATCACGCGAAATGCCGTGCGCAGTGCACCGACTTCGAGCGTGCGCGCGACATTCAGCCACTCGCGACGCACGCTGGCCACGCCGAACGCGGTGTTGATCAGCATCGGCCACAGCGAACAGATGAAAATCACGAAAATCGCCGAGATCGAGCTGTCCTTCAGCGTGAACAGCGCGAGCGGCATCCACGCCAGCGGCGAAATCGGTTTCAGCACCTGGATGTATGGATCGAGCGCGCGGTACACCGTCGGCGACATGCCGATCAGGAAACCGACCGGTATCGCCACCAGCGCCGCCAGCAGGTAGCCGACCAGCACGCGCGCCACCGAATAACCGAGCTGGATGCCGATCCCCTTGTCGTTGGGTCCGCGATCATAGAACGGTTCCCTGAGATGCTCCACGATCTTGCCACCGACATCCGCCGGCGACGGAAAGGCTGATTTCTGCCCGGTCGCCGCCTCAGCGCCGACCAGCGCGGCGTACTCCGGATTCACCGTCTGCTGCGACAACTTGGGCAGGGTCAGCACGTGCCAGGCACCGATCATCAGCAGAAATACGATCAGCGACAGCGCGGGCGCACGCCAGTTCAGCAGTCGGCTCATCTCAGTTTCCTCCCGTCACACCGGCCGGATCACGTGCGCTTGATCGCGAAACTGGCGATGTAGGCATCGGGTTTGGCCGGATCGAACTCCTTGCCCATCACCGAGAATTTCTTGCTGGTGGTTGTCGGTGGCCTCATGCCGACCTCCTTCATCAGCTTCGCGGCATCGGTGGCAAGGAACACCTCACGCGCAACCTTGGCGTAATCGACGTTACCCTTGATCTGCCCCCAGCGTTTCATCTGGCTCATGATCCAGATCGCAAACGAGTGCCACGGGAACGGATCGAAGTCGATGCGGTTAGGCTCCTTGCGCACGTTGCCCAGGCCGTCCGCGAACGTGCCAGTCAGCACCTGTTCGATCACGGTCACCGGCTGGTTCAGGTAATTTGCCGGCGCGATGGCTTCGGCAATCTGCTTGCGGTTTTCCGGTTTGGATGCGAATGCCGTCGCTTCCATGATCGCCTTCAGCAGCGCGCGATAGGTGTTCGGCATTTTGGTGACAAACTCCCTGCTCGCCGCAAATGCACAGCACGGGTGCCCCGCCCAGATATCCTTGGTCAGCGTATGGATGTAGCCGACGCCGTCGTAGACCGCACGCTGGTTCACCGGGTCCGGCGCGAGAAAGCCGTCGATGTTGTCGGCGCGGAGGTTCGCCACCATCTCGGGCGGCGGCACCGAACGGATCTGCACGTCCTTGTCCGGATCGAGGCCGTGTTCGGCGAGGTAATAGCGCAACAGGTAGTTGTGCATCGAATAGTCGAAGGGCACCGCAAACTTGAAGCCCTTCCACGATTTCGGGTCGCGCTTGTCCTTGTGTTTGATCGCCAGTGTGATCGCCTGGCCGTTGATGTTTTCGATTGCCGGCACCGTGTAGGGAATCGCATTGGCGCCCGCGCCCAAGGTGATTGCGATCGGCATCGGCGACAGCATGTGCGCAGCGTCGTACTCCTTGTTGAGGGTCTTGTCGCGGATCACCGCCCAGCCGGCCGTCTTGACCACATCGACATTGAGTCCCTGCCGCGCATAAAAGCCCATCGGCTGCGACATGATGATCGGCGTCGCACAGGTGATCGGAATGAAACCCACCTTCAGCGACGTTTTCTCCAGCTTGCCGGACTGCGCGAACGCCTCCTTCGCCGTGCCCAGCGGGAAAAACGTGGCAATTGCAGCCATCGCCGTGCTGGCGCCCACCGCATTCAGGAAGCGCCGGCGCGTCGCATCGTGCGGGAACAGCGCGCGCATCACCGCGGCTTCAACGACGCGGTTGCCGAGTATCTCGCTATCGGAAGTCTCGCCGGCGAGATCGGCCTGATGTGCCGCTGCGCTGTGGTGCCGGCCACAGGAGCAGCCGCTGGTCAGCGAAGAATCGGCGTCGAACGGATCCTTGAATGCAGACATTTCTTCTCCTTGAACCATTTGTTTTCCCGAAACCGGTATTGCAGCAAGCGTGCCAACCGGCAATTGCCCGCCCAAAATAAACACAACCGTTTGTTTTAAAATAAAAAAGTTGTCCGGCGAGGCCGCTCGCATGGCTGCCGCGGGTCGTCACTGGGCCTGATTCGGTGCAGTCTGCGCCACCAAATGGTGCAGAACTGCACCATCCGCAGGCGCATTGCACTGCATTGGCGCACTCATGCGGTCGATCCCGGGCAGCGGCTAGAATTCCACGATGAGCATCTCGACATTCACGCGCACCGGCGCCCTGCTGTGCGCGCTCGCGGTCAGCAACTGCGCGGTCAATCCGGTTACGGGGAATCCGAATTTCGTGACCATGTCCGAGACGCAGGAGATCAACACCGGCCGCAGCGAAGACCAGAAGGTCCGCAAGGAATACCCGCCCTACAACGACGCGGCCCTGCAACGCTATGTCAACGACCTCGGTCAGCGCCTCGCCAAGGCGAGCCACCGCGCCGGACTGCAGTACCAGTTCCTGGTGGTCGATTCGCGGCAGGTCAATGCCTTTGCGCTGCCCGGCGGCTATATCTACATCACCCGCGGCATCCTCTCCTATCTCAATTCCGAAGCCGAGCTCGCCGCGGTGCTCGGCCACGAAATCGGCCATGTCACGGCGCGCCATTCGGTACAGCAGATCTCCGCTGCCACCGCCGCCAACGTCGGCGCCTCGGTGCTGCAAATCCTCGTGCCGCAAGTACGCAATGCCGCCGGCGATCTGCTGGTCAATGTGCTGGGCAATGCGCTGCTCTCGGGCTACGGCCGTGAACACGAGCTCGAGGCCGATCGCCTCGGTGCCGAATACCTGGCGCGCACCGGCTACGATCCGCAGGCAATGATCAAGGTCGTTGGCGCGCTGAAGGACCAGGAACTGTTCGATGCCGAAGTCGCAAAAGCCGAGGGCCGTGAACCGCGCGCCTATCACGGCCTGTTCGCATCACACCCCGACAACGACACCCGGCTGCAGGAGGTGGTCCGCGAAGCCGGCAAGTTCAGCAGTGCGGAAAACCGCATCAACCGCGAAGAATTCCTGAAATACGTGGACCGCATGATCTTCGCCGACAGTCCGCAGCAGGGCATCGTCCGCGACAATGCCCTCTATCACCCCGAGCTCGGCCTGGTCTTGCAGTTCCCGGCGGACTGGCGGGTACGGAACAATGCGCAGAACGTGGTCGCGGTGAGTCCGCAGCAGAACGCCCTGATCGATCTGCGCAGTGCGGGCCGCGCCGAAGGTTTACCGGCTGACATGCTGCGCAAACTGCTGAAACTCGGGACCGGCAGCACCGTCTCACCGCTGACCATCGGCGGTTTGCCTGCCGCGGTGACCGAAGTGACCAGGTCGGGCAAGCCAACGCGCGTCGCCGTGGTGTTCCTGGGCGACAGTGCCTATGCGATCGGCATGCAGGCCAGCTCGGTCGCGATTTTCCGCCAGCACGGCGCGGCCATGGACGCCGCGATGAACAGTTTTCACGCGATCACCGAGCAGGAACGCGCAGTGGCGAAACCGCTGCGGCTGCGCGTGATCACCGCACGCGCCGGCATGACATTCGCCGGACTCGCCGGCACTTCGCCGCTCGGCCGCTTTGCCGAGGGCCACCTGCGGGTGATCAACGGACTGTATCCGTCCGGTGAACCGGTTGCCGGGCAGGCGCTGAAGATCGTCGAATGAGCGCTACGCGGGACGCACCGCGGATGCGATAATCCACGCCTATAACAACAACGAGTGTCGACCGTGAATGTTGCACTGCGCCCGCTGCTGATCGCCATCCTCTGTCTGGCCTGGCTACTGCCGGGGCTGGTCGCGCACGACCCGTGGAAACCCGACGAGGCCTATACCTTCGGCGTCGTTTTCGAAATCCTGCAGGGCGGCAGCTGGGTCATCCCGCAAATTGCCGGCGAGCCGTTTATCGATAAGCCGCCGCTGTATTACCTCAGTGCGGCGGCCAGCGCATTGCTGTTATCGCCGATCCTGCCACTGCACGATGGCGCGCGCCTGATCACCGGCCTCTATATCGGACTCGCACTGCTGTTCACCGCTCTTGCCTCGCGCGAATTGCACGGTGAGCGCAAGGGCCTGACGGCAGTCCTGCTGCTGCTCGGTTGCTTCGGGCTGGTGGTGCGCAGCCACCAGCTGATCGTCGACACCGCCGCGCTGGCAGGTTTCGCGATGGCCTATTACGGTACAGCGCTGGCACCCCGCCGGGTCGTTCCCGGCGGCTTCTGGACCGGCACCGCCTGCGGACTGGTGTTCATGACCCAGGGCATACCCGAGACAGTGATGCTTGCGATCATCGCTGCCGCCCTGCCCCTGTGCCATGCCCGCTGGCGCACCCTGCAATACGCGGGAGCTCTCGCCGTTGCGCTCGCCGCCGCGCTGCCGTGGCTGGTGATCTGGCCGGTGCTGCTGTATCAAATCGAGCCGGGGCTGCTCGCAACCTGGGCAACATCCGAGAACCTCGCGCGCTTTTTCGGCACCCGCGACATGCTCGCCGGCCTCGGGTATTACCTGCGCACCCTGCCGTGGTACGCCTTCCCGGTATGGCCGCTCGCGCTGTGGGCGCTGTGGCGCGCGCGGCGCCTGCGGCAACTCGACACGCCCGGCGTGATCCTGCCGGTCCTCGGTTTTACGGTGACGCTGCTGATGCTCGGCAGCGCTGCCGAAGCACGCGAACTCTATGCGCTGCCGATGCTGGTGCCGCTGGCCCTGCTCGCCGTACCCGGCATCACCCCGTTACGGCCGGGGCCGGCCAGCGGCTGGTACTGGTTCGGCATGATGGCGTTCACCTTTTTCATCATCGTCGGCTGGTTCTACTGGAGCGCGCTGGAACTCGGCGTGCCGGCACGGCTGCACAATCACCTGCACACCATCCGCCCCGGCTACGACTTCGGTTTCCGCTGGCTGCCATTCCTGCTCGGCCTCGCCTACACCGCCGGCTGGCTGCTATTGCTGGCGAAATTGCCGCGCAATACAGAGCGGCCGCTGATCATCTGGGCCGGCGGCATCACCGCCGTATGGGCGCTGCTGGCGACGCTGTTCATCGGCTGGGCCGACACCGCCAAGAGCTATCGCTCGGTGATCGCCGACATGCAGCGCGCCCTGCCGACACGGTATCAATGCATGGCCAGCCGCGACCTCGGCCAGGCCCAGCGCGCAATGCTGCATTATTTTGCCGGCATCCGTACCATCCGCAGCGACACCGGAACACAGGCAACGCACTGCGACCTGTTGTTGGCACAGGGACTGCCGCTCGATGAACTGGTGCTCGCACCGGAGTGGCAGAAAATCTGGGAAGGCCACCGGCCCGGGGACAAGGACGAGCGGTTGCGCCTCTACCGGCTGCAGCCGCCGAAACCCTCGCCGCGTTAGTGCGGCCGCGGCGTATTGCCGCCGGAATCCTGCGGCATGCCGTTGGCAATCTCGTCGAGATTGGCCGGACGCACCGGGACGATGCTGACCACGAATTTCACCGCCTGCCCTGCCAGCGGATGGTTGGCCTCCACGGTCAGTTTGCCGTTTTCGATGCGTGTCACGCGAAACAGCATCTCCTCGCCGCGGTCATTCTGAAAAGTCACTTCGGAACCCAGGTGCCGGTGTTCCGGCGGCACATCGGCGATGTCGTCGGTGAACGTCAGTTCGGGTTTGACGTCGCCGAAACCATGGGCTGGCGACAAGATGACCTCGACACGATCGCCGACCTGCCTGCCCTCGAGGGCTTGTTCGATTTTCTCGAACAGCGGACCGTTGGCGCCATGCACATAGCCGGTCGGCATATCGTATTGCTCGAACAGATTGCCGGCCTGGTCGATGATGGTATAGGTGAGATAAACGACCTTGTTGCGGGAAACGGTCGGCGCCATGAGTTTCCAGTTGGCGAATTGGTCGCGCGTCAACCGGCGATTCGTCCATACCGACGCGCGGATTCGAATCCGGCACATCAGCGTCCGGTTTCAATAGAAATTATAATGCACGCGTGAGCGATACCCTGCAGCGATTTCTGTTTGAACACGACCCGATCCGCGGTGAACTGGTGCAGCTCGCCGCAACCTGGCAGGCCGTCACCGAGCGTCACGCCTACCCGGTGCCGCTGCGCCGGGTGCTGGGCGAACTGATGGCCGCGGCGGCACTGCTTGCCGCAACGCTGAAGTTCGAGGGCACGCTGATCCTGCAACTGCACGGCAACGGTCCGGTGAGACTGATCGTCGTCGAATGCGCTGCCGGCTACGCGATGCGCGCAACCGCCAAATGGGACGGCGACATCCCCGAGGGCGATCTGCGCGCACTGCTTGGCAGCGGCCGCTTCGTCATCAATCTCGTAGCCGATTCAGGGCGGCAGGCCTATCAGGGCGTTGTCGACCTCGATGCCGACAGCGTCGCTGCGGCGCTCGAGCATTACATGGCGACCTCCGAACAGATTCAGACCCGGCTGTGGCTTTCCTGTGACGACACACGGGCAGCAGGCCTGCTGCTGCAGAAGTTGCCTGAACGCGCAACCGCCGATGCCGATGCCTGGCCGCGCGTCGCACACCTGGCCGCCACCGTGCGGCCGCAGGAACTGCTGACACTCACCCCCCAGGTCCTGCTGCGCCGGCTGTTTCACGAGGAAGACCTGCGCGTATTCGAGCCGCGGCCGGTATGTTTCCGGTGTTCGTGTTCGCGCGAACGCGTCACCGGCATGCTGCGCATGCTCGGCCGCGACGAAGTGCGCAGCGTCGTTGCCGAGCGCGGCGAAGTCGAAGTGCATTGCGAGTTCTGCAACCGGCGCTACGCCTTTGATGCCGTCGACAGCGAGGAGATCTTCGCTGCCATGATCGCCGCGCCCGCCGAAAACACCCGACACTA
>Ga0209706_10001618_pt1 | contig 12804 bp, 6 predicted proteins | sample PPLLaktember2015_6_FD_187263 | JGI IMG/M metagenome (GOLD analysis project Ga0209706, IMG submission 187263) | Freshwater sediment microbial communities from Prairie Pothole Lake near Jamestown, North Dakota, USA - PPLs Lake P8 Core (1) Depth... | ecosystem: Environmental > Aquatic > Freshwater...
CCGGCGTCCCTCCCCCCGCCTCGACCTTGAACGCCCGGGCCGGCACAACGGCCGGCAGCCCGAACGCCGGGGCCAGGTTCTCCCCGGTCATGGGATCCGTGATCTCGAGCGTCACCTCGCCCGTGAGCGCCGCCGTTCCGGCGTTATTGACCATCACTCGCAGGTCCGCCGTGTCCCCCTCCCGGAAAAAGCGCGGCAGGTACGGCCGGACCATGAGGTCCTTGACGCTCTTCGCTTCGGCCTCGAGCGTCCCGCCTTCGAGGTCGCGTGTCACTCCATGGACGAAGACGCGCCAGCTCGTGACCGAATCGGGCACGGTGAACTCGATCGTCGCCGTGCCGTCCGCCCCCGTCAGCAGGTGCGGCTGCCAGAAAGCCGTTTCGGCGAAATTCGAGCGCAGCTCGGCGCCCGCCTGGCCCTCGGCCGCCGCATCCTTGCCGGCCGATGCCTCATCTTTCTCTTTCGCCTCTCCGGGCCTCGCTGCTTTATCCATCGAAGCCTGCGGGGCCATCATGGGCATGACCCCCTCTTCGGCCCGCTCCACGACCCCGCCGAGAACGCCGCCGACGACCCCGCCCTCGACGCCGGCGAAGCGGCGCCGGCCCGGACCGCCGATGCCGTACCCGCCGAGAGAGGCGAGCTCGTCCGGCCTGAACGTCGGGAAACCGGGTAGGTTATGCCAGTCCTGGTCCTCGGCGAACATCATCGGGGCCGTGCCGAGCGACGGGTCCCACCAGAGCGTGCCCGTCCGGTTGGGATAGAGCCCCGACAGGCGCGGCGGCCGGTGCGGGGCGAAGATGTCGAGGCTGCGGTCATACATGTAGGTCAGCAGCTCGGCCGCGCCCTTCTCGGCCGGCGTCCCTTTCGGCGTCTTGACCGTGACGCGCCAGGTCTCGCGGCCGCCCGGCGTGAGCTTGTCGCGGAAGGTCGCGAACGAGATGCCCAGCTCCTTGTTGTCCCAGGGCACGAAGACCGCCGCATCCTGGCTCATGAATTGATGGTCGCGGACCGCCGTGATCCGGGCCCCGAAGCCGCCCCGCAGGTCCTCGCCGACCGGGACGTCGATGACGCCGCCGTCCTTGCCGGCCTCGATCCAGCGGCGCTCCCACAGATCGCCGCCGCGGAACGTTTCGAAGAGCAGGGGCTGGCCGCTCCAGCCGCCGTCGACGAGGAACCGGGCCGTGCCGCCCACCACGACGGACGGCTTCTCGGCCTTGAGGACGAGCGGCAGCTTGAAGGCGGGTTTCGCCTTGCCGACGACGAGGAAGCTCAGGCTGTCCTTGCAGACGGCCCCGAAGTCGTCCTTCGTTTCGTAGAGCAGCCGATAGGCCCCCGCGGCGAGCCCCGGCACTTCGACCCTCGCTAGACCTTTAGCGTCGTGCTCCGCCGTCCCCCTGGCCGCCTCGCTGCCTTCCTTCCAGAGGCTGAGGACCGTGTCGGGCGCCGGAGAGCTTTCCCAGCGCGGGCGCATCTTATCGCCCGCGGTCGGCGGATAGGCCGCGTCTTCCGTTCCGGGCGCGACCGGCAGAGGCTGTTCGGCCGGAAGGAGTGTTTTCTCGGGCTCGACGAGCCGGACGACGCGCCAGGCGCCTTTGCCGGCCTTGGGCGTCCCGTCGAGGTCCGTCCGCGCGATGGTGAACGCCTCCTTCCTATCGGCGCGCGCGAACGCATTGTCTTCGTCGACCCGGGCTTCGACGTTGACGAAGCCGAGCCGGAACGAGCGCGACGCGGACCGCGTCTCGCCGCCCTCGTCGGTCACATCGACCGAAAGCGTGTAGCGGTAGGACAGGCCCGATCCGGCGGCCCCGTCCTTCTTCTCTTCGGCCCGGGGAGTGAAGGCGACGGCGATCGTGCCGTCGGCGCCGATCTTGGCCCGGCCGCCGGCGACGGTCTGGCTGCGGCTGCCGCCCGTCTCCCACCACCACCAGCGCGGGTAGACCGGCTCGCGCTTGACCTGCCAGACGGCGTCGCCGCCCGTGACGGGGAGCCCGAAGTAGTAGCGGGCCTCGCCCTTGAGCGCCGCTGGCTTGTTGAGCCGCAGCGGCTTCTCCGGGTCCTTGATCGCGACCTCGAAGGTCGGCCGCTTGTACTCCTCGACGCGGACCGAGGCGTACCCGGCGGGCGAAGCACGGAGCCGCCACCCGCCGAGGGGCCGTCCCGTCGCCGGGATCGTGAACTCGCCGCTCGCCGTGCCGAACGCGTTCGTCGAGACGGACGCCTGGGCCACGCGCTGGCTGTTGATGTCCTCGAGCCAGACGGAGACGGCCGTTGCCGCCGAGGGGCTGATCCGGCCGAGGTCGGGCCGTCCCTTGTAGGCCAGGACTTTCCAGAAGAGCTTCTGTCCGGGCCGGTAGATCGAGCGGTCGGTGTAGAGGAGGGCGTTGCGCGTCTCCTTGGGCTCGGCGCGCCCCTGCAGGGTGAGGTAGTCGGAATCGAAGGCGATGTCCCGGCCCCGTTTGGCCAGGAGGAAATAGGAGCCGCTGCGGGACCTCGGGGCGAACCAGACCCGGCCGTCGGCGTCCGTCAGCTTCGATTCGATCCTGGAGTGTCCTTTCCTCCAGTCGAAGGCGTAGAGGTCGACCGGGACTTCGGCGAGCGGACGCCCCGTGGCCCCGGAGAGGGCCAGGACCTCCGCGCCGCCGGCTGCGCCGGACTTCACGGCCCGGGCCGCGCCGCCCCCCTCGCGCTTGACGAGGACGAGATCGCCGACGACGACGCTGAGCCCGATCGTCTTGTTGCCGGTCCCGGCGAAACTCTCCAGGGCCGACGCGGCGACGAGATAGAGGCCCGGGGCGAGCGTCTCGGGCAGGTTCGCGTAGGTACGGTGATCGCGGAAGTCCGAGGTCTTGGCCAGATCGGCCGCCCACGCGGCGTCCGCCTGCCGCTCCCGGACGATCTTCACGGCGTCGCGCCCCTGCGGGAAGATCGAGTAGTCCTTCGATGCCTTGACGAGCGCCTCGAGGTCGAGGGCGTAGGCGCGGAGGTAGACCCGGTCGAGGTTCCGGTGGGTGATGCGCACGGAGCGGCGCCCGGCCGCGTCGAGGCGCATCGCTTCGACGGAATAGTCGGGCGCTTCGATCGACTTGACGATGTGGCGGCAGCGCTGGCCGCCCGGCGAGTTGGGGAAGCGCTCGACGCCTTCGAGAGCGATCTTGCGGGCCCGGACGAGGGCGTCGGGGGTGTCCTCTGCCCGCGTGTATTCGGCGAGCTGGGCCTGTCCCGTCGCCCACCAGGCGTGCTTGCGATTCGCGGCGAGGGTGCCGGCGAGGTGCTTGAGGACGAGGGCCCGGTTGTCCTCGCTGTCGAAGGCCTCATAAAGGGCCTGGACGAGCGTGAAGCGGGCTTCGAGGGCGGCCGCGGGACGATCGGCGCGCCGGCTCCAGGATTCGTGCTCGCCGAGAAGGGCCGCCGTCTTCTCGACGGGGTGGGCAGTCGGCGATTCGAGGATCTTCGCGGCGTCGGCGGCGTTCGTCTTTCCGGCCTTGGACAGGAGCCCCGGGAGATCGAGGAGCCAGGTCTCGTTCGACTGGCGCGGCGTCCAGAAGGTCGTGTCGGAGAGGAGGCGGGCCAGGAGGTAGACGAGGCCGTCGCGCAGCGTATCGCGCACGCCCGCCGGATAGTCGCCGGGGCTCCAGAAGTCGGGGAACTCGCCGGCCTTGTGGCCGGCCAGGCGGTCGCGGTCGCGCCAGACGCGCATGAGCGCCTGCCAGGCCTCGTCGAAGATCTGGTCGCGCGTCCAGGCCTTGAGGTCGATCGGGCCTTTGGCCTCGATCCGCTCCCGTTGGTTGACCTCCCAGGAATAGGCCTGGTAGTAGGTGACGAGCGAATTGGCGAAGAAGAGATCGAGCATGTCGCGCTCGAGAGGGGAGTCCGGCCACGGCTGTTCCTTGAAGAACCGGACCGCCGTTTCATAGCCGTGGAGGGACGTCCGCAGCTGGCCCTCGCGGATGAGCGCCCAGGTCCAGAGCGTCGTGTCGCCGCTCTTGCGGGCGTCCTCGCGGATGCGGGCGCTTTCGGCCGCGGCGGCCTCGAATTTCTGCTCGGCGATGAGTTTCTCGACGGCCTCGCGCTCGGCCTTGCCGCGGACCTGATCAAGCTTGGCCATGGGAACCTCCTCTGCCGTCAGCCCCGCGTTAGCGGGACCAGCGGCCCCGCCATCGCCAGCGATAAGCCCTGCGGAAGCAGGGCAGGGCCGATTGGCTATAACGGCGAAGAGACCCGCCCCGAGAAGGACGGCCAGAACGGCAATCGCTGGAATCATCCGGCCGATCTTGCCGGCTATGCTTTTCTGCTTGGGACCTTCGCTGCCGCCTTGACTGCTCATGCCATCCTCCCGGATTCAGGATCGACTTTAGTCGGCCAGGACTCTCCCTTTATACATCCGTCGCCCCCATAAATTCCAATAAAAGGGGGACAAGATACGTATTCCCCCTTATTTGCCGGCCTATCAGGCGATTGGGGGGAGAAATAGTATTAGGCGGCGCGGGCTCGCCGTCTCAAAACGCCCCTCCGGACGATGAGTGCCATCGCGGCGGTCGTAAGGAGGAGGGCGCCGAGCCAGCCGAGCTTCAGGACGACGAAGGCGACCGCGATGACCGGGACGAGGAGGACACGGGCCAGGAGCCTAAGCACTCCCGAGCGGGCGATCACGTCCGCCGCCGCCGGCGACCAGCGGTAATATGCCGAAACCAGGGCCCGGCCGGCGCCGTTCGTGAGAAGGCGCCTGTCACGGAACTCCCTCAGGAGCTTGACCGAAGGGTGGAGCGGCGACCGGTAAGCGGCCGTGGCGACAAAGCATTGTTCTAAGGTGGTGTCGTCTCCACCGTCATCGTCCGAATAAGGATTGTACCAGACCCGGATGGTGGTGTCGTCAGTCATGGTCATCGTCAGCGTGCTCGTGCTCTCATAAATATCCCCCTCCCATTGGGAGAATTTGTAAGTCGTACCGTTGAACAGATAGGTCGCTATCGCTGAAATCGTGACCGCTTCGTTGTTTGCGTAAATGTGGGTGCCGAGCGACGGGGTGGTCGCCGAAGCCGGGACGCCCGCGTCATTGCCTAAGATCGTCAGCAGCTTGTTCTCCGCACAGAGCTGGTAAGTCTCGGAGAGGCCGATCATGTCCACGACTTCGAGATCCGCCGTCTCTGAACCGGCGGCCGTCTCCCCGCCGGAAAGGCTGATGTCTTCCTCGGTGACGCTCGGGATCGTCCCTTCCAAGATCGAGTCCGCGCTGAACTGGCAGGACCCGAGTTCGCCCCCGGGCGAAATGTGGACAGCGAGAATATCCGTTGCGCCGGCCCCGAAAGACCCCGTAAGGCCGGCGGCGGCATAATCTCCCTCCGAGGTCTGGACCACGGTCGCGCCGTCTTCCTCATAGTAGCCTCCGAAGGCTTTCTGCCATTCGATCTCGCCGTCCGCCCGGAGCTTCAGGACCAACAGATCTGTTGAAGCTTCCGCCGCCGCCTTCCCCACGGCGACGGCGCCACCGTCGAGAGTCGCAGAGCCGCCGCGCACATACGCACCGGCGAAGGATCTCGCCCATTCGAGAGTCCCGTCCTCGCCGACTCTGTAAACGAAACCGGTTCGATTGTCTGAGCCGCCCCAGTCATCACTGTTGAACAGCGTGCCCACCAGGATGTATCCTCCTCCCTCGGAGCGCCCGACCGACACGACATCGCAGTTGGCATAATCGAGTGCCGCGTAGGCTTTCTGCCACGATATGTCGCCGAGGGCGTCGACCTTGAAAGCGACCACCTTGTTGGAGCCCGACAGCCCGGCGACAACGAAGCCGCCGTCGGCCGTCGCTTCCCCGCATTTCCCGGGGTTCCCGTTGTCCAAGCCGAACGCCCTCTGCCAGATCACATCCCCGGAGGAGGAGAATTTGACCACCCAAGTGTTCGCAAAGTCGCCCGAGATCGTGCTCCCGACGACGAAATAGCCGGCATCGCCTGCCGGGAAAACCGCGTAATACACGCTTTCATAAATGAGGTCGTTGGCGAGGCTCTTTTGCCAAACGGGCTCGCCGGCGCTGTCGGTTTTGGCCAGCCAAACGGACGCCTGGCTGCCGCCGGCCATGAGGTATCCGCCGTCCGGAGCCTGACAGATCGAATTCAGCGCCGTCAGACCTATCGGGTTATAGGCTTTCCCCCATTGCACGGAACCGTCGGCGGCCAGCTTTATCAGGCAAGGTTCCATGTCCCCGCCGGCCGTGAAACCCGTCGCGGTCCCCATGACGAGGAATCCGCCGTCCGCCGTGGTCAGGATGCCGACCGCCGCGTCGACCCCGGTCCCCCCGTAGATCCGGGCGAATTGGGCTTGGAGCCCCGCGGAAAGGACGATGAGAAGCGCAAACAGACAGAGAACCACTTTGCGGATCATTGGCCACCCCCTAAGCTCGGGCTTCATATTATCTTGATGAAGAATAGGGCTTCAAGCGGCAAAAGGTGTCAAGATGATGTCAAGATTCTGCAAATAAACCTGCCAGGCTCGCCGCCTCCGTTGACAGCTGGGGGGACGCGTGCTAAGTTAGGCCGGCCTCAGCGGGGGAAACGGACATGGTCGTCGGCACGCTTCGAGGGATCGTGGCCCGGATCGAAGGCTTGGGGATCCCGGTTTGGACGATCGAAGCCTGGTTTCTGGCCGTCATCTCGACCCGGGAAGCCATCGAGCAGGCCTTTTTCGAAAAGGCGTTCGGGCTCTATCTCTACTACCATCATGCGTTCTTCTTCCTTGTGACACTTGCCGCCGGGACCCTGCTCCTGAGCCTGTGGGCGCGGACGGACATCGTCCGCACGGCGCGGATCGTGGCCGCCGGATACTTCCTGATCATCCTGCCGCCCCTTCTCGACCACCTGGCCTTACGCCGCCCCGGGGGATATCAGTACGCAAGGCCCGCAGGGTTCCTGCGGAAGGCCCTGACATTGTTCTGGAACGAGCCGGGAACGGGCAAGGGCATCCTGCTCATGGGAGCGGCCGTCCTCGCCCTGGCCGTGATCTATACGTTGCTGAAGACCGGCTCGCCGTGGCGGGCGGCCGGCGCCGCCTTATCGCTCTATGCCGTCTCGGCGGTGTGCGGGACGCCGCGGCTCTTTCTGCCTCTGCCCCGTCTGAATGTCCCGGGCGTTTACGCGAACCGCCATATCCTTTATTTCGGCGCGTACTTCGCGCTCTTCCTGGCCTTCGGCGCGGCCGGCTTCGCCATTCACAGGCGGAAGCTCTTGCGGGCCGTCGCCCGGGACGCGCTCTCATTCAGGTCGGTCCATTTCGCGCTGATCGCCTCGGCCGGGATCTATTTCAACCCGGGGATCCGCGAGCGCCCGTTTCCCGGCCTGCTTTTCGGCCTGACCGCGGTCCTCCTGGCGCTTCTCGGCTGGCTGGTCACGGTCCTCTGGAACAACGCCCATGATCTCGAAATCGACCGTATCTCGGGCCGCGGCCGGGCGCTCGTCCAAGGTTGGGCGACGCCCGGCGGATACCTCCGGCTCGCCCGGGCGCTGGCCTTTTTCGTCCTCTTCACGAGCGGCGTCCTCGGGGCCAAGGCCTTCCTCATCGTCGGCCTTGCTCTCCTCAGCGCGCACGCTTACTCGGCGCCGCCTCTCCGCTTGCGCCTCCGCCTTGGCAGCAACCTGATCATCGGCTGGGGGTCCTTCCTGATGTTCTACCTGGGCTATTTCGCCTGGACGACGATCGGGGAGTGGCCGCTGGAACGTGTGCCGGTCGTCGTGTCGTTCATCATCTTCGCTGCGCTCACCCTCGGGTCGGTCACTAAGGACGCCAAGGACTATGAAGGAGACCTCAAAGCCGGGGTCCGTACGGTCTTCACCGTGTTCGGACCGGAGAGGGGAGGGCGGATCGCGGCCGTTTGCCTGTTCCTTTCGCTGCTGACGCCGCTCGCGCTCTTTCATGGGACGGCCGACATGCTGGTCTTCTCGCTCGTTGCGGTCATGGCGGCCTTCGGATTCGAGAGGTCCCGGAAGCTGGCCGTCCCCTTCGGCGCCTATGCCGTGGCATTCGCATATGCAGTCACGCGGGCCTTGGGCCTCATCGGCGGGGCGTTGTGAAGGCGCTGCGGGATTTCCTCATCATCAGCCGGGCCAACATCCAGATCGCGTCCCTGCCGACAGCGCTCATCGGCCCCGTCCTCGCGGCGGGGGAGCTCCCGGAGCTCTGGGACGTGGGGCTGCTCCTCTTCGTGGCTCTGTTCTTTGTGGTCCTGACATTCGCCTGCAACTTGAACTGCCTCGCGGACGCCGAGGTCGATGAGTTGCACAAGAGGGCGATGAGCGGGGCCGTGCGCTCGATGGGAAGGGCCAGGCTCAGGAGGATCCTGGCCGCCGAAGCCTTGATGGCGTTCACGATCGCGGCCGCGCTTGGGGTCGTCAAGAAGGAAGGGGCCCTTGTTATGGCGGCCGGGGCCTTGGCGGGATTGGGACTCGCGCTCATCTATTCGGCGCCGCCGTTTAGGGTGAAGGGGCGCGGCTGGCTAAGTCCGCTCCCCGTCATGCTCGGGCTCTACGCCCTCCCGCCGCTGGGAGGGTGGTATCTTGTCGGGGGACGGCTTGGCGGGGCCATCATCGTCTTTGCGCTCGGGTATGCCCTGCTCATGGAGGGGCTCACGATCGTCAACACGTGCGAGGATCATCCGGAGGACCGTTCTGCGGGCATCCGCACGCTGGCCCACGCCTTCGGCATCCGCCGGACGCTTGTGCTCGGGGCCGGGCTTACGGGGGCTGGCGGGATGATCACGCTGGTTGCGGTCCTCCTCATTGCGGACGGCGCGGGCGGGCGGAAGGATTGGCCGGGCCCGGCGATCTTGGGCCTCGTCGCAGCGCTCTCGGTCTTTTACGCCGTGAGCGTCGTCTCGGCCGTTAGGGTCTTGCGGGGTCTTTCGAGGGCGGAAGACCCCGCGGCGGAGTGCAAGCTGCATGCGCAGCTCATGCCGGTGTGGTTCCTGAAGACGCGCTATCCGCTTCTCTTCATCGCACTGCTGCTCAAAGGATAATTCGGAAAATGGTATTGTGTCCCCGATTTGCTTTGTCTTAGAATGGGCGGGAACGTCATAGGAGGGCACATGAAAAGCACACTCATCCTCAAAGCCGGGCTGGCCGTCCTGACCTTGGCCGTTTTCGCGGCGGCCGCGGCCCAGACCGAGAAAGACAAGGACTTCAACGGCCTGGGCCTGGGGCTCGGCAACCTGTCGCGCCTGTCCAAGGCCCAGACCCGGTCCATCAGCCCGGAGAACTTCACGGGCGAGAAGGGCCAGGCCGGCATGTCGACCGACGGCCCGGCCATGAGCGCGGCCCGCGACCTCGGCCAGGGCTGGAAGGTCTCGCCTTACGTCCGCGTCCCGGCCGGGGAGACCTTCGTCATGGCCGACGTCAAGGGCGAGGGCGCCATCCAGCAGATCTGGCTCACGCCGGCCGGGACCTGGCGCTTCGCCATCCTGCGCTTCTACTGGGACGGGGAGACCGAGCCCTCGGTCGAATGCCCGGTGGGCGATTTCTTCGCCTGCGGCTGGGGCCAGTACGCCCAGGTTTCGTCGCTGCCGGTGTGCGTCAACCCCGGGAGCGCCTTCAACTGCTATTGGGAGATGCCCTTCCGCAAGGGCTTCAAGATCACGATCGAGAACATCGGCGCCAAGCCGCGGCCCGGCGAAGCGCCCACCACCAACCAGTTCACCGTCTACTACCAGATCAACTACACGCTGACCGACGTCCCGGACGACGCCGCCTATTTCCACGCCCAGTTCCGCCGCGTCAACCCGCTGCCGTACAAAGAGGTCTACACGCTCCTCGACGGCGTCAAGGGCTGGGGCCACTACGTGGGCACCTACATGGCCTGGGGCGTCAACAACAACGGCTGGTGGGGCGAGGGCGAGATCAAGTTCTTCATGGACGGCGACACGAAGTTCCCGACGATCGCCGGCACGGGGACGGAGGACTATTTCTGCGGCTCCTACGATTTCGACGCCAAGGCCCCGGACGGCTCGATCCAATACCACGAGTTCACGACGCCTTACGCCGGGTTGCCGCAGGTCATCCGCGGCGACGGGCACTACCAGGTCCAGCAGAGGTTCGGGATGTACCGCTGGCACATCATGGACCCCATCCGCTTCGAGAAGGACCTGAAGGTGACCATTCAGGCGCTGGGCTGGATGTCGGGCGGGCGCTACCTGCCGCTCCAGGACGACATCGCATCGGTGGCGTTCTGGTACCAGCAGGAGCCCCACGCCACGTTCCCCAAGCTCCCGTCGAAGGACTACCTGGAGATAATCTAGTTCTCGCGGCCTTCGACGGCGTCGAGGACCGACTTGAGGTAGGACGGCGAGGCGGCCGCGCGGGTCTCGAAGGCCCGGTTCAAGGCCTTGAGCTCGCTCAGGAAGGGCCTGAAGTCGGAGGGATCGCTCCAGTTCGCCATCGTCAGGCGCTCGATGATGTCCTTCATGCCCTGGGAGCTGATGATCTCGCCGAGGGCCTCGGGCAGCCGGCCGCCTTCCTTGTCGCAGAAACGGACGACGCGGAAGAACACCTTGCGCAGGATCTCCTGCTGGTTGAGGATCTCCTGTTTGAGGAGGAAGAGGTCCTTGACGGAGGTCGTCTGCGTCAGCTGCGTGTGGAGCTGGCTGGCGCTCTCGACGACCGTGCCGACGGCGACCATGAACTGAGCCGCGTCGAGGACGGTGCCCGTCTCGGCGGAATAGAAGCCGAGCACGATGCCGTTGTTCACGGGCTCCGTCCTGCGATAGCGGGCCAGGGACTCCAGCACGGACGCGTCCTCGGGGGAGGGCTCGGCGGTTTCGGTTTCGGCCGCCGGCTCGGGCTCGGCCGTGGGCTCGGACTCGAGCTCGACCGGGATCTCCTCCGTGAGATCGGCGGCGACTTCGAAAGCCTCGCCGGGGGTTGCGGCGGAGACCTCGGGGCTTTCGGAAGGGCTGCCCGGGACCTCGGTCCAGGCGGAACGGCCTTCGGCGAACTCGACGTCGTCACGGACGCCGTCATCCTCGGAATCGATAAGGCCGAGGGAGGCGGCCAGCTCCTCGGCCGTCTCGGCCGCGGGGATGCTCGTCTCCGCTTCCGCGCCAGAGGCATCGCGCGAAGCGTCGGATGTCTCCGGGAGCCCGGCCTGGTGCAGGGTGGCCAGGAGGTCCCGGACCTTGCGCAGCTTCCCGATCTCCTCGGTCCAATCCATGTTGCTTTCGTCCCTGACGGCGGGCGCCGGGATCTGGGCGACGATGCCGGCATAGCCGGCAAGGTTCTTCTTGATGCTGTCGTATTCCGATTCGGCCTTGACCCGGACCTTCTCCAGCTCCTGGTTGAGGCCGCCGATCTTCTCGAGCTCTTCGCCGGCGAGAGATGCGGCGTTCTCCATCATCTTCTGGTAGTTCACGGCCCGGTCGAAGTGGCCGCGGATCTCGCCGCGGAGGTGTTCCTCGGTCGTCTGGAGCTCGGCCATGACCGTCTTGTGCTCTTCGAGGATGCCCCGGACCTGGGAGAACTCCCGGTTGACGGCTTCGATGCGCCGCTGGGCCTCTTCTTTCTCGCGATTGATCTTCTCGACGAGCGACTGCTCGACCTCGCTCTTCTGGGCGGAAAAGATCTCGCTGACTCGTTTCTCGATGTCGTCGAGGAAGGCCGTCGCCTCGACCTTGGCTTCTGTGCTGGGATTCATGGGACCTCCTTCAGATTTGGACGGACGCGGGCGCGGTTTGGCCTTTTCCGTAGAGATGGTTGATTAGGACCAGGACGCCGGTGGGGATGCCGTGCTCGAATTCGACCCCCATCTCGTAGAGGCCGTCTTCGACCATCCGGTTCCAGCGGACGTCGCCCCGGGCCTTGACGATCTGTTTAGATTTGGACAGATAGAGCGTCATGCGGAGCGTGGCGCCGACCTCGAAGAGCCGGTCGGTGACGACGCGGGCCCCGCCGAGGGAAATGTCCTTGGTCAAGGCGGTGACGATGCGCGGCTCGTCGGCGGGCGTGGGACCGGGGAGCTCGATGGCCACCCGGTTCTCTTCGGCGATACGCTTGTCTTTCCTGTTCTCGCGCATGGGGCGCTCTCTTCTCGATCCTGTCGCTCAGATGAGTTCGGCGATTCCGTTCACCGTACCGATGATAAATCCGCGGGAAATAGCGTCCATCCTCGCTGGGGGTGAAAGAGGGGGGGATTGTCACTCCCCCCCTTAACCCCATCTGAGGGGGCCCCCCGGTCGGGCGGGAGGCCGCGGCGAGGGGAGGTCAGCGCACCGGCTCGAAGGAGGCCGGGCGGGCGGGCGCGGGACGGCTGCCCTTGAGGAAGATGGCCATGTGGCTGTATGTCCGGTCGGACGGGTCGAGGGGCGGATCGCCCTCGTAATCGTGCCAGCGGTCGACGAATTCGGCGCGCGGGATGACGCCGCGGGCGCCGAGGAGGGAGGGGTCCTCGAAATAGAGGTTCGCGGCGTCCATCCCCAGGAGGACCATATAGTGGCCGTCGTCCCAGGTCTCCGTCCAGGGGATGTCGGCGCGGTCGCGCCAGGCCTGCAGGTCGACGATGACCGTCGTGCCGTCGGCGAGGGCGCGCTCGAGATCGGCGAGGTCGAGCCCTTCGCGGAGATCGGCGGTGAGCCCGAACTCGCGGGCGACGCGGACGATGTCGAGAGGATGGGTGCCCGCTTCGGGGGTGCTGTTGAGGCGGGCGGCGAGGCGGTCCTCGCGCTCCTCGGTCCCCCAGTAGGCGAGGATGGCTTGGAGCGCGGACGCGCCGCACGTGTAGCCCGTGCTCTGACGGACGTCGGGGACGGAGGCGAAAAGGGACGGGGGAAGGAGG
>Ga0209706_10001620_pt1 | contig 12795 bp, 9 predicted proteins | sample PPLLaktember2015_6_FD_187263 | JGI IMG/M metagenome (GOLD analysis project Ga0209706, IMG submission 187263) | Freshwater sediment microbial communities from Prairie Pothole Lake near Jamestown, North Dakota, USA - PPLs Lake P8 Core (1) Depth... | ecosystem: Environmental > Aquatic > Freshwater...
TTCAAATTGCACAATTCTATGGCGTTCTTTCTGTTACTCAGCACCATTGACAAGATTTCTATTGGCTTCCTGTCCGGGAAACTCTTTGCGTATGCCTCAATTATGGCCGAACCATTATCCCCCAGTGCCGGGCCGAATCCTCTCATTGTCTTGACAAGCTCCTTTGCCTTATCGAGTGTAATGTCTTCAAGGGAAGAATCAAATGAGCTTGGTGATCTTTCATAAAAAGTACTGCAGACTATCAACGGAATATCCGAAGCCAGATCCGAAGCCTCCGGGAAGAATGGATGTTGTTTTACATAAACGCCGTCAGCCACCGGACTAAATCCTCCCATCATACCCGTCACTCCGCCTTCCTCCCTCATTTTCACACTGGCCTTTCGGGTTAATCCGTAATAGTCCTTCCATGGCATTTCCTGTAACTTATCTATCTGAGAGGCATTTAAACCCGCTTCTTTTAAAATATAGGTGGCAAGTTTTTCAGAATTACTCTTCTCTCCCACTTTGAGACTGGAACCGCTAAGGGCCACAGCTCTGTGAAACAGACCTTTCGCAGAAGGCATAGCCATCAGTGTACACACCTTGGCACCACCGCCTGACTGGCCAATAATTGTAACATTACCCGGATCTCCCCCGAAATTCGATATGTTATCACGGATCCACCCGAGTGCGACAACTATATCCAGCATACCGACGTTACCCGAAGCGGCATATTTCTCTCCCCCGATCCCTGAGAAATCCGAAAAGCCCAACGGGCCCAGTCTGTGGTTCAGGGAGCAGAAAACCACATTCTCCTTCCTGCTCAGGTTTTCACCATGGTATTCAGGGTGTTCAATAGAATTTCCGCTTGTGAATCCTCCTCCGTGTATCCACAATATTACTGGCCGTTTTGAATTGTCACCATAGCCGGGAGTCCAGACGTTTATTCCAAGGCAGTTCTCACTTACATCGTCATAATGCCAATAATCGGTAAAAGCAAGGTATCTGTTGGCATAAAAATTTTCCAATAGCTGGGGTGCTGCATTAGGCCAGTAAACGGCTGGATATATGTCTGCCCATGGTTCCGGATTTTGGGGTGGCATAAACCTGTTTTTTCCTTCCGTACTTGCACCATAGGGTATTCCGAGAAAATTATAAATGTCCCTATGAATAAATCCTCTTACCTTCCCATAAGTAGTTTCGGCGACGGCAATATTATCTCCTATAAAGATAATCTGTCCGTCTTCTTCATTCTTTTTATTTGAAGTTGGTGTGCAGGATGTAACCGAAAGCGCAGTAGTCCCTAATGTAAGACCAGCTGCCCCCGTTCCCATAGTCTGGATGAATTTACGTCTGTCTGTTTTCATAATTAACATTGGATTTTTTAAATTGGTTTTAATCTTTATTTTAATAATGTGAGGTGGGAAGTAAAAAGTGATCACCCCCCTTTGAAAGATCTCATCTGTGGATTCAACAGTTTAATTAAAAACTCAGAACAACTTTTCACACATTCTGTTTAACCTTCGGAAATACCAGGATAAACAGATAAGAGATCAATACCAGCAGAATGATCAGCGCTCCCACCTGGCTCTTCAGTGCATCGGAAGCGACACCCATGAGCAGCGGAAATATTGCACCACCCGAGACTCCTGTTATCATCAGGCCAGATACTTCGTTCTGGCTTGCGGGCTTCCTTACAAGTGCCTGTGAGTACATCACGGGGAAAATATTTGAATTTCCAAGTCCGAACAGCCCTATACCTGCGTACATAATGGTCTGGTTATACGAGAACAGGCACAGGATCCCGATCAGGATCATACTGATACTAACTATGAAAACCCTTCTGTCACCGAACTTTGCAAGCAGATACGAACCCATAAGGCAGCCTGCCGTACGGAATATGAAATAAAAGCTTGTCGCATATCCCGCAACCGAAAGAGGTACATCGAGATGTTCCATCAGCAATTTAGGTGCAGTTGCGTTTATCCCCACATCGAGACCGACATGAGCCATGATGCCGAGGAAGAATAACAGCACATAGCTGTCGCCCAGCAGTCCGAAGCTCTCCTTTAATGATACCGGCTTGTCGGTAATCTTTTCTTCCTCTATCCTGGCGACTCCAAGATAAATGAATGCGATAATACCAATCGCTGCAAAGCCCGGGAAGAGGATAAGTCTCCAGTCACCGAACTTTACGGCTGCCCATGCTGCTATGACCGGCGCTATGAAGGAGGCTATCGCCTTCACAAACTGACCGAATGTTAGCGAGCTCGACATCCGCTTGCCGCTTACAATGCTGGCAAGCAAAGGATTGAGCGAAACCTGCATCAGAGTGTTGCCAATACCCAACAGTGTGAAAGAGATGAGCATCGAAACAAAGCTGTAGCTGATTAGAGGGATAAGAAGTGAAGGGATCGTCACCAGAAGGCTCAGCAATACAGTCTTTTTCCGACCAATCTTATTCATCAATAATCCTGTAGGCACTGACAGCAAAAAGAACCAGACGAACACCATCGATGCCATCAGGTTAGCCATTGTGTCGGATAACACGAAGTCGGCCTTAACGTAGTTTGTGGCTATGCCAACGAGATCTACAAATCCCATCGTAAAAAACGTCAGCATTACAGGCAGTAATTTCGATATCTGGCTTGAATTTTTCATGTAGAACTAATTTGAATATTAATTTCCCCAAATTGACTTCATTTTACAAATCTTCAGATCTTTCACCTCGATCCTGTTCCCGAAGAATTTGAAACCATCTGTGTTTCCCTGTACCGCTTTGCGTTCCAGCGCATACGAGAAGGCTCCCCCATCGATAAAGACCTCGACCGATGTCTTGTCAACAATAATATCTGCACTTATTTCCATGCTTGTCATATCTTCAGGGGAATAGAACAGTCCGTTTATCTGGTTATAGTTCATGTCATACCCCAGCAATGGCTGACCATAGAGACTAAGTCCGGCATCGGTAGCATGCGACAGCATTATGGTAGTCCTGATCCGGAAACTGGTTTCATCCTTATATTCCTGTAATAATTCGGATGCCTTTGCAGCATCGAGGCCGGTCCATGACATTTCGTTTTCCTGGAGTGTTTCCACTTCCTTCACAGGAGCATTGAACATCCTGATCCCATCTTTGGTGGTTTTCAGTGTAAGTTCCGTGGGTAAAAGCATCATATGCTTAAATGGCATACCCGGATGGACGATCCTGCCCCAGCCAATCTGGATTCTTCTTCCATCGGAATCAGGAATATTATTGAAGGTCATAGCAGCATATATCGCTCCGTTGCCATAGTAGTGTTTTCCTGACTCCGGTTTAAATGTCCTTCCATCGAAACTGCCGATCATATAAGTACCGGAAGCTCCATACATGACCCACTTTTTTTTGTTCTGATTACCGTCGACAGCAACCTCGAAGAACTGAGGACATTCAAAGAAACCTGTTGTATGGCTCTGATACTGCCACTCCTTAAGATTGGATGATGTGTAAATTGAATTCCCGTCCCTTTCGTAGAGCACCATAACCCAGGACTTCGAGGGTTTGTGCCAGAAAACAGCCGGATCGCGAAGGTCTTTAGTGTTCCACTTTTCTTTGGAATCAATTACAGGATTGCCTGTATATTTCGTGAAAGTACGCCCTTTGTCGAGGCTGTAGGCGATACATTGCCGTTCATTATCAGGACTGTCGACCGTATAAATTGCGATCATCGGCGGTATTCCATCTCTGCCAAAGCCTGAAGTGTTTTCATAGTCTATAACAGCGGTACCGGAGAACATCAAACCCAGGGAATCAGGTAAAAGAGCCAGGGGTAATTCTTTCCAATGAATAAGGTCTTTGCTTACAGCATGCCCCCAACTCATATTCTGCCATTCACGTTCGAACGGATTATGTTGATAAAACAGATGATATTCCTCTTCAAAATAAACCAGACCGTTAGGGTCATTGTTCCATCCCCGGCGGGAGCTGAAATGGATCCGGGGCCGGTTACTCTCCTTATACAGGCTATCCTGACCACTGATCACATCGTCCTGATAAATCTTGCTCAATCCTGCAGGATCTCCCGAATAGGATATCTTCATTTCCTTCCCTGCAAGAGAAGAAACGTCATAGAATACCCAATAGTCTGGTTCCGATGGAGCCAGCCGGATCACAAACTCTACTTCAGGAGTCCCATAAACGGTAAATATCATCTTAGACTGAGCCACTCCGTGAGATATGGGGAAATTCAAATATCTCTTTGAGACCTGAATTGAGATCTCCCCACCAGCGGAGGCATCCTTTTTGTCACCAGTGGGATTACATGACAGGATGGACACCGACACAAGTATTACAAACGCGATTTTTATTCTGAACATGACAAAGAATTTATTTTTTAAATCTCACAAAAAAATCTGAATTTAAAAAATTATCCAGCCAACAACGTGTGTCTTCATATCTTTATACCAGCTCTGAATTTCATCAGCGGCAAATAAGAATAGTCTGTCATCAGGTTGTATTCTTGTCATACGCATCATATGGACACCCCAGCCTTCATGCAGGATATATTTCTTAAATTTCAGGTTTCCCTGATTCAGATAAAGGTAAAGTTTTGGAGAAGCAGTCCGGGGAAACCACCAGCCGCCCGCAGTCATCTCGCCGGTAATTATATCCGGGCGTTTATCTTCGTTGACGTCCGTCACTACAAGGCTGTGCGGACAGTATAATCCGGTGTCGATGATTGTTTCTTTCCACAGACCAGGGGAGTTTTCCGGATCACGGCAGAAAACGCCAATGCGTGCATCCGGGATCTCTGCATCCGTGGCCACAATCTCGAGTTTGCCATCACCATCCATATCTCCAAGATCAAGTTGGTTCATGCCACCAAAAGGTTCATCCTTTACCCAAGCAGGTACTTCAGAAAATACTGGCGTGCTCCTCTTATCCCAGTTGCTGTAGCGGTGGATCTGCCAGGAGCCGGTGACCGGATTAGCAGGGCACTCTGCCCAGAAATTTCCACAGACCAGGTCCGGCAGTCCGTTACCGTCTATGTTACCCAGGACCATTCCTGATTGAGGAGTTTCTGCACCATACTCTCCCAGGTCAGCGATAAAATGCTCTATCCAGGGTTGAGATATATCGTCAGGAATCTGAAACCAGAACAGCCGCTTGCGATTGACCACAATTGCCACTCCTCTCACACTATTATCATTATGTTTTGTTTCGAATGGCATTATATCATGAATTCCTTCTTCCCCCCCTTTGTTGGCGACGTGTCCGATTAAATGCTCCTTCCATTGCTGCTGGCCGGGGACCTCCTCAAACCACAACAAATCTGTCCCTGAATTATCGACCGTCCGGGCGACTATCATCTCATCGATGCTGTCATTGTTAACGTCTAATGCACAAGCTCCGTTATTATAACTATTGGGATTAGGCGGGACTACTTCCCTGACAGGGGCATTTACTTTTATCTGCCACTCGAGAATCCTGTTTCCTGATGCGGCTATTCCCGGTCCGTCTATGCCCAGCCGATAGATCGCATTGCCAAAATGTTCGTTGCCGAGCTGACTGATCAACATCGGTTCAATTTTAACCGGAAGGTTTGAATCAGAGGCTTCAGGTCTGGCAGCGGGACCATTACAGGCTTCAGGCAGCAAACTGAATACCATTAAAACGGTAATCCAGGTATATTGAACCATGCCACAAGATCTTCCTGAAATTGTATTGACATAATTCTCCAAGAAAAATAATTGCTTTATCATGGTTTTAAGTAATTTAACTATAAAATTTTACTGGCATACTGACAATTAATACCTGTATTGGCGTAAAGTTAATTCATTTTTGAAACTAACTGGAAATAAAACTGTTATCTTGTAAATTATTGTCTTCAACAACTGATAAATTATAATAACAACAAAACCTGTATATCAATGAAAAACCCATTAATTTTCCTTTTCCTGTTCTCATCTTTTCCAGCCTTTGCTGCCATCAAAGGAGAACAGAACATGACTGATCAGGTTAAAACCACAGACCAGGTTATCCATATCCAGGAAGTTTACAAAACAGTTGACACATTTAAACTTAAGGTTGATATTTTCTATACAAATCAATCGTTTGAAAGAGAGAATAATACAGCTATTGTATTCTTTCACGGAGGGGGGTGGGCCTTTGGTACGCCAGGTGAGTTTTTTACGACCTGTGAACGATACGCAAAGATGGGGATAGTAACCTATTCGGTAGATTACCGCTTGTCAATTGAAAATGGGATAACACCTCATAAAACGATAAGCCCGATCGAGTCGGTAATGGATGCAAAATCGGCAATGAGATGGATTCGGGGAAACGCCCGGAAATTCCATATTGACAAAAACAAAATAGTAGCAGCAGGTCAGTCTGCAGGTGGTCATCTGGCATTATGCACAGCTATGATAGATGATTACAATGAAAAATCAGATGATCTCAGCATCAGCAGCTGTCCGGATGCAATTCTTCTGTTTTCAGCATGTGTAAATGCAGTGGAAGGCTGGTGCGACCGTTTGCTGGCTGACCGCAGGAGTAAAATCTGGAGCATCTCACCAGCTCATAATATGAGGAAAGGATTACCTCCGATGATTGAATTTCATGGTACCGATGATGAACAGGTTCCTAAATGGACAGTTCAATTTTTTGAAAGTGCGATGAAAGAGGAAGGCAATTATTTTGAACTGCACCTGTATGAGGGCAGAAAGCACTATCTGGGTGATGGAAATCCAAAATATTCACGCTACTTTGATGATGATATACTTGGAATTGCAGATGATTTTCTTCGAAAATTTAATCTCCTGGATTAATCTTCCAGGTTCTTCCCTGCAGTAACTTACTACTGTATCTTCAGCCACATTCCAGCGTCACCAGTTTTTCTTGCAGATGACCTCTTGTGTTCCTTTTGTGTAACACCAGAATGGGATGGATACCGAAAACGATTTGTACGCCTTCTTTAGTTTTGCGATCTGGCCAAGCCTGGTAATAAAGAACTGAATTGTCGTTACCCCGTTTGATGAACTCTGTTTGTTGGCTGAAGGGAAGTATTTGAATGAATACCTGCCGGAATCAATACTTTCGACAATATACACAAATGCACGGGTATCTTTTTCCCATCCATCGATTGCATCTCCGGCCGGGAAAGAGTCGGGTCCGCTTCTGAGAATCAATTGATAAACATCGGATGCATCCTCCGGCTTTATGGACAATTTCGAACTATGAAAGGTCCTTTTTCCCAGATTCATTTCATCATATTCCTTTGCATAGTTAGTTATTTCGCCATGTATAAAATTGGAATCGTCTTTATAGATATCAATAACCTGGCCTGTACTCCAGAAGCGGAAATGAAAATTTGCCTCTTTTAAGGATAAAGGATCGAGTTTTAAATCAAAGGCAAGGGCATCTGTGTACTTTTCCCAGAAATCCTGAGAATTATAACCTTGATTCTGACTGAAAAGGAATACGGGAATAAAAAGAATAATATACAGGCAGATCTTCTTGTACATATGATTATTATTTGAATACACCGTCGTAATTGCTACCCATGTAAGCACCCCATTTAATCTCTTTCCGGATTGGGATTTTTGTAGCAATCCGTTCCACCTTCATCCCGTCAAAGTCGTAAGTGTGACGGAGATTGGTGCTATGGCAGTAAATAATATCCAGGTTGCGGTCGCTATCTATATCTCCAATCCATGGAGTTGTTGATAAGTTATGTCCTTCAGAATTTACGCCGATCTCGGTGACCTCGTTTTTTGTAAAATCAACCACGACAAGCATATTATGAAAAAACTTCCGGAATAGTTCGTCTGTTTCAATATAATTTACCACCAGGAGAGCATCATCAACTCCATCCCGGGTAAAATCGGCTACCACAGGGGTACTGGTCTGATAGAATCCGATGGAATCTGCGAATTCCACTTTCCCGGTCGCACCGTTAACCATGAACTGCCTGCACCATTCAAGAGTTGGCCAGACACCCTGTCCGTAGGATACAAAAAAATCAGGTATGGAATCCCGGTTGAAATATCCGGGGGCAATAGAACTATAGACCTCCGTATTGGGCATATAGACCTGCCATATTTTTTTATAGGTCGCACCGTCATAGGCCAGCATCCGGCCATCCACCGAATTGGCAAGTATATCAGGAACCTGATCGTTTGTTATGTCGATCCAGACGGGCGGCCCTATAAAACCTTTTGTGTCACTGCTGTCCAGCCGCAGTGATCCGGAGATGTCACCTCCCATGATGTCAGACAACCTGGTAACAAATAAACCCCCGCCAATGGTTTCACCTCCTGATCCGTAAATCACATTCATATCTTTGCCATCCTTTGATTTAACAGCTGCCACTGACATGTAGGTTTCTCTTCCATCGGGCATGGGTGCTTTTGACAGGACACTGCCCGTCAGGGAATTCATTACAACCAGGTAACCGACAGGCCGTTTCGGATCATAGGGTTTTTCTCTCACATTTCCCCCGTTGGAGGTCAGAATATCTTCCACTCCGTCGCCATTCTGGTCAGGCACAAACTGGGGATTATAAAAATTATACCAGGTTCTTTTATTCCACTTTTTGTTTTTGTCGGGATCATCAAATCTCCAGATTATCGTCCCGGTTTTCCCATTAATGGCCTGAAATTCGGAGGCACGGCCGGTGATGAAAACATCCATAACTCGATCCCCTGTGATATCCTTAAGGCCGGCGGAGCCAAAAATCTGATCCACTGCCGGGAGTTTCCATAATATTTCACCTGTAATTCCATCGAGAGCAACAATGGCCGAATCACATTTTTTGAATTCTTCACGGCCTGCTCCAATAATAATATCACCGGTTCCATCGCCGTTAAGATCAGTTACTCTCGGTGAGGAACAGGTACCGATCCCTGGCAATTCCCTGACCCATGATTTTTGGGCATTTGAGGAGCTTAAAACCCCGGTCAGAAGGATTGTTGCTGAGATATAAAAAACTCCGATGAAATTAAGTCTCATATTTATTACTTTTTTATATAAGCTGTTTTATTGATAGCTCTAAGCAATGACTTTGAGCCGCGGACATCCCCTCCCAATTGCCAGATCATGATCCCTGAGGCTTTTTCTTTCGCAAGCTTTGTCTTCTGCATTATGGTAGGTAAACCGTTATAATAGATAATATAACCGTCATCCGTATTCCATTGATCGACTGATTCCGAACCAGGGAACTCAGAAACGATCTTATTATAATTCATGGATTTAACAGGGGATGTTACTTGCGGACCAAATCCATATCCATAAAAAGGTATTCCCAGTACCATTTTTTCCCGTTGAATATTTCTTACCGTTCCAAAGTATTCCAGGTCATCCAGGGCATCATAATAAGAGGAATGCTGACCAGGTACTTCAGGCCGCCAGGGCCCCGTACGGTCATAACACATTATATTCACAAAATCATATTGTGCCAGGGCATTGTCAGAGAGGTCTTCTTTATAGTAAACCGCAATTGCAGATGTAATCAATTTTTGGTGAAGTCTTAATTCACGTGCCAGCTCCGAAACAAACACTTCATAATTTTCATCAATGTCGCTTCCTTCAAGATCAACATCAATTCCATCAAAATTATATCTGAGAACCTGTGATATTAAATTCTGAATAAAAACAGTCCTGTAACCATCCTGTAAAAGTTTGTGATAATATGGATGTTCACCTCCTCCGGCAATTGAAAACAACACTTTTACATTCTTTTTGTGAGCTTTGGTAATAAAATGTTTCAGGGCTGAAAGATCCTGAGTAAAATTTCCCAGTGTATCGGGGTTAAGAAAAAATAAATTAACATGTGTCAGTCTTTTAAATGGAAATTTACCAAAATCATTCATTGCAGACTTCAGTGAATAATATCCAACAACTTTGAAATCAGAATTTATTTGCCGGGAATTTACCGGTAGAATCAAAAAACTGACCAACAAAATGATGAAAGTAGTTTCTTTTCTCATAACCAATAGTTTTTTCGTAGAATGAGATCCAGTAAAATTCATCTTATTAAAAATTAGACACGTCATTAAAGTTGTTCTTAAAGTTTCAAGCGTATTCCTGACCTGATCAATAAACCGGTAATAAACACACAGAGCAATGCAAACAAAACTGATTTCACCAAACCTATAAACCCTGTCAGAATAACATCAGGTAAGTGTATATCAAATAATTGTGTGGTTGCATAGGCAAAATATGGTATCAGATAGCAGAGCAGTGTACCATTTCCTGCGGGCTTTATCAGATCAAACCATTTTGCTTTACCCATTACATCTACAACCCAGTATACTGCCGTGAACGTGAGGATAGTAAAGGCACTGCAAAGAAATAACCAGGCCGGTGTAGCTCCAAGTTTTGCCAATCCCCAATAAGGCCGCGTGATAATTGATAAACCAATGAGGATTGCAGAGAATATGATGAATACCAGGGTCAGATTCTTATTGTCTTTACGCTTCACAAAATATTGGAATATAATGGAAGTAAGTACGCCACCCATGGTAAGGCCAACGAGAGTACCTCCCCGGATCGCATCGGGTATAATTGAAAATATACTATCGCGCGGAATGAACCCTGCTTTGGAAACCATGCTTAAAAGACAAAAAAACACCCACCCCGCTAATATTGCATAGAAATTGTTTTTTGAAAAAATGGTAATCAGTCCGCTGACCAGATATGCCCAGCCGATCAAACCCAATATACCCCACCACTGCGGTGCAAAATATTGAATATTATCATCTTCGCCTCCCCTGTAAACAATACTTAGAGTAATTAATGTAATAATGCCAATTACTCTGGCAATCCAAACCAGGTATTTATTCGAAGATGAGGGATAACTGTTCCATATCAGGATAAAAGATAAACAGCAAAGCGGATTCCAAAGATATTCTGCCATGCCTGTGGCACTGGCATTGTAGGTTTCCCCATTAACGAGAAAAACTCCCATTACCAGCAGCGCGATCGTTCTTAATAACACGTGTTTTACAAGCTGCCAGTCGGTATCCCCTTTTATCCGCCGGTTATTAATTGCATAAGGGATGGATAATCCGACAATAAACAAAAATGCTGGAAAAACAACATCGGCCAGGCCAATTCCATCGACACCCCTTTCAACATGCTCCAACCAGCCAGGTATATCCTTCAACGACCAGAGATCATTCACGAAAATCATCAATATCATTGTAAGTGCCCGGAGTATGTCAATCGATGCTATACGTTGATTAGTTACCCGTCCTGATTTGTCATATGGATTTTCTTTAGCCGGAGTAAGTGAACTATTTTTCTGTATCATGATTGCAGGCAGTTAATTGAATAAGGTTACATCGCAGATACCCGGATAAAAAATAGTAATTTCAAATGTAACGTCAGGGGTCACCTTATTGTTTCCATTAAAAATATGAAATTTAAATCAATCGGCATGTAGTTTAAAAACTGAATTGAGACCTCATAGTTTTTTGCAGATATTATGTGCATTTCTGCTCAATTCATAATCCGGATGCAAGATCCTGTGGAAATCTATCCGGTCAAAATATTCTTTATTGGTATAATCTGACCCAGTCAATAGCCATATTTATCGGCAGTTCTTCAGGATTGGTTATTTTCCCGGGCCACTCATGTTCCATCTGCTGATCAATAAGAATGTAGAATGGCTGGTCAAATGGCCACTGGTAGGTTCCTGCGCCAGGAACTTTGGGATATTCATATGACTTGATCCCGTTGATTGCATAAACGAGCTTATCGGGGTACCAGCTTACGCTGTAAATGTTGTAGTCATCAGGATTGATCCCGGCAGTTGCAGATTTCTGTGGTTCAGTCTGCTTTAACGCTATGGTAAAATGATTATGTGTCGTCTGATAGGCAAAATCATCATGGTTGAGCCGTTCCATAATGTCCATCTCGCCGTTATGCTGATTTGGATAAATATCCTTTTCAGACAACATCCAGATAGCAGGCCATGCCCCATATGCAGGATCAAGCTTTGCTCTTATTTCAATACGGCCATACTGAAAAGCAAATTTTTTCCAGGAATAAATTCCGCCTGTCAGGTATGGACGAGGATCTCCGTTAATTGAATCGTGATTAATTATCCCCTTAAGAAGAATATTTTCCTCATCAAACTGAACAACCCTTGGATCGGCAGCAGTAATATACCTGAAACAACTTTTAACTTCTCTCCATCTTTCAACAGGGACTTTCCATTTAGCCGATTCAAAAAGTCCGATCCGGCTCCAGACTGTCGTATCCAGCGTTCCCTTATCGAAATCATCTTCCCATATCATCTGCCAATGAACGGTATCGTTTCGTCGTCCTTTTTCCTGAACATATATGTAGCCATCCTCAACTTTAAACGGATTGTTGTCACATGAACAAATAACAATATCAATAACAGCAAGTAATACCAAAAAAGATCTCTTTTTAAGTTTCATTTTATGCCACTATGTTTATTAATACCCACTATTCTTTAAACGCAGATTAAAAATATAAAAAAACCTTCAATCACAGGAGATAACTTTACTTAATTGTCAGTATTTCCTAATTTAGCTTCCGTAATTATTTAGGACATTTAAATATTTGGCTGGCAAAAAATTGAAACCAAATGGAGAAAAAATCTATTCAATTTGAAGCATTGGAAAAATTTATGGTGAATGTCCTTTTAAAAGCCGGTATTCCCGAAGAAGATGCTAAAATTATTAGTGATGTATTGCTTTCTGCCGACAAACTTGGATTTGACTCTCATGGAGTAAACCGTCTCAAAAGCATATACCTTGACCGGATAAAAGAAGGCATATTAAATCCTGTCACCAATTTTTCCA
>Ga0209706_10001625_pt1 | contig 12773 bp, 7 predicted proteins | sample PPLLaktember2015_6_FD_187263 | JGI IMG/M metagenome (GOLD analysis project Ga0209706, IMG submission 187263) | Freshwater sediment microbial communities from Prairie Pothole Lake near Jamestown, North Dakota, USA - PPLs Lake P8 Core (1) Depth... | ecosystem: Environmental > Aquatic > Freshwater...
GCACGGCGCGGGATTCTGCTAAGTTGCGCCCGCCTATCCGGGCGCTGGGTGCTCTGCGCTCGCATTCATCTCGACCGTGAAGACTGTCTGGCTTCGCACCGCGCTGCTCGTGGCCGCCTTCGGCATCTTCGCCGTGGTGGTCGGGCTCGCGCGCGGACGGGCATGGGGGCTCGGCACGCTGGCGGCGTGCCTCGCCGTGCTGCTGGTCCATCACGTCGCGAACCTGGGCGCGCTGGCCCGGTGGCTGCGCGATCCCCTGCGCGCCACCGTGCCGATGGGGAGCGGCCAGTGGGAAAGCGTTTTCACGGCGCTCTACAAGTTCGTCCGCGGGGCGCTCCAGAGCCAGCACCGCCTCACCGCGCAGCTCGTGCGCTTCCGCAGCGCCGCGCAGGCGATGCCCGACGCGGTCATCGTGCTCGACGGCGAGGATCACATCAGCTGGTGCAACACGAACGCGGAGCGCTACTTCGGCCTGGACGTCGAGAAAGACACCGGCCAGCCGATCCTGAACCTCGTGCGCCAGCCGGATTTCGCCGAGTACATCAAGCGCGGCGAGTACGCCGAGCCGTTCACGCTGCGGCTGCAGCGCGGCGAGGTGCTCGTGTTATCAGTACGGATCGTCGCGTACGGCCAGGACGAGAAGCTGCTGCTGTCGCGCGACGTGACGCAGGCCGAGAAGCTCGAAGTCATGCGTCGCGACTTCGTCGCCAACGTGTCGCACGAGCTGAAGACCCCGCTCACGGTGGTGAGCGGGTTCCTGGAGACGATCGCGGACGGGAACGTGTCGCTCGAGGAGCCCCGCGGGCGACAGGTGCTCGGGCTGATGCGCAGCCAGAGCGATCGGATGCTGCGCCTGATCGACGACCTCCTCACGCTGTCGGCGCTCGAATCGACCGCGATGCCGGCGCGCGAAACGGCGATCGACGTGCAGGTCCTGCTGCGAACGATCCACGAGGAGGCGCGCGCGCTCTCGGGCGCACGGCACTCGATCGTGCTCGAGCCCGGGCCGGCGGCGACCCTCTGGGGCGACGAACGCGAGGTGCGCAGCGCGATCGCGAACCTGGTCTCGAACGCGGTGCGCTACACGCCCAAGGACGGGCGCATCACGCTCGCCTGGACCGAGCGCGACGGCGAAGGATGCATGAGCGTCGAGGACACGGGCATCGGCATCGAGACCCGTCACGTTCCGCGCATCACCGAGCGCTTCTATCGCGTCGACACCAGCCGCTCGCGCGAGACCGGCGGAACCGGGCTGGGGCTCGCGATCGTGAAGCACGTGTTGACGCACCATCAGGCGCGCCTGGAAGTGACGAGCGAGCCCGGGAAGGGCAGCCGGTTCGTCGCGGTGTTTCCCGCGCGGCGCGTGACGTGGCGCGCCGATCAGGCTGCGACCGGTCCGGCCACCGAGAAGTTGGCGCGATCGTAGTCGTACCCGCGGTGCACGATGCCTAGCAGCTTCACGCGCTTGACGTCCGCCGCCTCCTCGCGCATCTCCAGCTCGCGCCCGTGCTGGTACCAGCCCGACGGCAGCAGGAGCGACGAGGGCTGCGCCGCCGCGTTCGGCAGCAGGAACGCCTGGGTGAAAGCTTCGGGCGTGTTGTTCGGCAGGCTCGCTGGGCGCACCGCGACCGCCGCCCCGAGGCCTGGCAATGCCGATGCGCCGATCGTGAGCGAGCCGTCGATACCGGTCATCAGCCAGCGCACTTCGCACAGGATGAAGCTGCGCGCGCCGTCCGGTTTCAGGCCGACGAGCTGACCGAGCGCGAGGCGCTCGCCGCCGCCCTTACGGCGCAACCGGAAGCCGTTCGCGCTCTCGTCGAGCGTCTCCCACTTCTCGGCGCTGAACCCGCTCGTGGTGTCCTCGGCCGCGGCCGCCGGCGACACGCCCTGGTAGATGTAGATCTGCTCGGCGTCGCGGCGGGTGTAGTCCCAGTGGCGCGCTGCGCTCCGGAACGCCTTGCCGCTCATCGCGAGATGGATCGACTCGAGCCCGCTGGTCAGCTCGGTGCGCCCGGTCACCAGGCGCCGCGTGAACTGCCGCTGCGCCGGCGACTCGATCCAGGCACGGCCGAGCGACACGAGCAGCCGGCCGACCTCGGGCTGCACGCAGTCCTTGCCGAGGCCGAGCGTCTGCGGATCCACGCCCGATTCGAGCTTCTTGACGCGGCTGCGGACGCTGCGGCGCAGATTCGTCGTCTCGAGAAAGCGCACGGTCGGCTTCGCGGTCTCGGCCTTGATCCAGACCGGCGGTTGGTTGTGTGCGAGGTCGACCGCGTAGCCCTGCGCGTCCGCAGCGGCCGATACGAGGTCGACCTTGTAGGCCCACATCGTCGCCCAGCGTCGCGTCCAGGCGAGCTCGCGCGCGGCGAGGCCGTAGGGGTTCGCGAGCGCAAGCAGCAGCGCCCGCACATAGACCTCGGTGCAGGTCGACACCGACTTGGAGCGATGGCCGGCCGATACCGTGGTCATCACGACGCCCGCCTGCTCCGCGGTCTGATAGACCTGATGCAGGTCCTGCCAGAGCTCCGAATCCACCTCGCGCCGCGCGCGGTAGTGCACGAGCATCAGCTCTCCGACGCAGTCGAGCGCGCGCTGGGCGAGCAGCGCTTCCTTGCCGGCGAGGTCGGGGCTGCCGTCCTCGATCGCGGCGCGCAGCAGGCGGCGGAACGCGCGACCGAGCGTCGCCCACAGGTCGTAGACCTGCTCGAACGCGGAGATCTCGTATTCCTTGAGCGGCAGCGGCCGCGCGGCGAACTTCTTGCCGTGCTCGGCTTGCGCGATGACAATCGGCTCGCGCAGGCGCTCGAGGATTTCCAGGTAGGCGCTCTCGGGCGGGGAGACGTCCTCGAGCGCCTCGAGCAGCCCGGTCAGTTCGTGACAGGCCTGCTTCGGGTCGGCGAGCGTCGCGCGCGCGAGCCAAGCCTCGCAACTCTTGGCGTCCGCCACCACCGGCTGCTGCGTGGGCAGAAAGCTCGGCATCGTGTTCTTGCGCCGCCCGGGCGTACCGGCCGGCGTCTCCCCTGCTTGATATTCCGTTGGCATCGAGTATATCGCCCATTCCGTTGATTCGAATGAGCGTTTGCCGGCCCCCAGGGGCCCCGGGGGGCAGATGTCACAAGTGCGACACGACGGTGGCGACCCGCCGAACGGGCTGTCGGCTCGCCGACGGGCTACAGCAGGACGCGCTCGATGCCGCCCCGACTCGCTCGGGCGACGTACTCCGGCAGCCAGTTCGGACCCAGCACGTGCCGCGCGATCTCGACGACGATGTAGTCGGCGTCCACTTCTGCGTCGTCCCGATAGCGCGCGAGGCCCTGCAGGCACGACGGACAGGAGGTGAGGATCTTCACGTCGCCCTTGAACCCGTCGGCACGGACGGCGTCGGCGCCCTTGCGCATCTCCTCCTCCTTGCGGAAGCGGACCTGCGTCGATACGTCCGGGCGAGTCACAGCGAGCGTGCCGGACTCGCCGCAGCAGCGCTCGTTGAGCGTCACATCCGTGCCCATGAGCCGGTTGACCACCGTCATCGGCGGGTAGGTCTTCATCGGCGTGTGGCACGGGTCGTGATACATGTAGCGCACGCCTTGCACGCCCTCGAGCTTCACGCCCCTCTCCAGCAGATACTCGTGGATGTCCAGCAGCCGGCAGCCCGGGAAGATCTTCCCGAACTCGTACTTCTCCAGCTGATCCATACACGTCCCGCAGGACACGATGACCGTCTTGATGTCCAGATAGTTGAGCGTGTTGGCCACGCGGTGGAACAGCACGCGATTGTCGGTGGTGATCGCACGCCCCTTGTCCTCGTTCCCGGCCGCGGTCTGGGGATAGCCGCAGCACAGATAGCCCGGCGGCAGCACGCACTGGGCGCCCACGTGATACAGCATCGCCTGCGTCGCGAGGCCCACCTGGCTGAACAGCCGCTCCGACCCGCAGCCCGGGAAATAGAACACCGCCTCCGTGTCGTCGGTGACCTTCGCCGGGTCGCGGATGATGGGGACGATCTTCGAGTCCTCGAGATCCAGCAGCGCACGCGCGGTCCGCTTCGGCAGCCCGCCGGGCATCGGCTTGTTGATGAAGTGGACGACTTGGGATTTGACGGGCGGCTTGCCGACGGTTGACGACGGCTGCCGCGTCGATTGGCGCGTGATCAGGAACGACTTCGCCAGGCGATGGGCGAGCCGCTGACCGCGGTACCCCCAGTCGATCATCACCTTCTTGGCGAGCTTGATCGTCGTCGGGTCAGTCGCGTTCAGGAAGAACATCGACGCGGCCGTTCCGGGGTTGAAGCGCTGCTTGCCCTGCTTGCGCAGGAGGTTGCGCATCGCGATCGAGACGTCGCCGAAATCGATGTCCACCGGGCAGGGGTTGGCGCATTTGTGGCAGACCGTGCAGTGGTCGGCGACGTCGCCGAACTCGTCGAAGTGCCGCAAGCTCACGCCGCGCCGCGTCTGCTCCTCGTACAGAAATGCCTCGATGAGCAGCGAGGTGCCCAGGATCTTGTTGCGCGGGCTGTAGAGCAGGTTCGCGCGCGGCACGTGCGTCGCGCAGACCGGCTTGCACTTGCCGCAGCGCAGGCAGTCCTTGATCGAGTCGGCGATGTGGCCGATCTCGGAGGCCTCGAGGATGAGGGACTCGGCGCCGATCAGGTTGAACGACGGCGTATACGCGTCGCGCAGGTCCCCGCCGGGGAGGAGCTTCCCCTTGTTGAACCGACCCTCCGGATCGATCTCCTGCTTGTACCGCCGGAACGCGTCCAGCTCCTCCGCGTCGAGGAATTCGAGCTTGGTGATGCCGATGCCATGCTCGCCCGAGATCACGCCGCCGAGCGACTTCGCGAGCGCCATGATGCGCGCGACTGCCGCGTTCGCCGCCTGCAGCATCCCGTAGTCGTCGGAGTTGACTGGGATGTTGGTGTGCACGTTGCCGTCGCCGGCGTGCATGTGCAGCGCGACGAACACCCGGCTCTTGAGCACGCGCCGGTGCACCGCGTCGAGGCCCTCGACGATCTTGCGGAAGGGCAATCCATCGAACAGCTCCACGAGCTCCGCCCGGACCTCGTCCTTCCACGACACGCGCAGCGCGTGGTTCTGAACCAGCGCGAAGAGCGTCAGTTCGCCGGCGCCGAGCATCGCCAGCCCGGGCACGAACTCGCGCTGCGCGTCCGCGACCGGTGCATCGAGGTGGTCGAGCAGGTAGCGCCAGCGGGCGCGCACGCGCGCGAGCACCGCGCGGGCCTGGGCCGGGCGGTCGCCGAGCAGCTCGGCCGCCGGCAGCTTCTCGTCGTGCTGGTAGAGCGGCAGCTCGCCCGCGAAGTACTCGTCGAGCGCATCGAGGAGCCGGAGCTTGTTGGCGATCGACAGCTCGATGTTGAATCGCTCGATGCCATCGGAGTAGTCGCCCAGCCGGTCAAGCGGAATGACCACGTCTTCGTTGATCTTGAACGCGTTGGTGTGCTTCGCGATGGCCGCGGTGCGCGCACGGTCGAGCCAGAACTTCTTGCGGGTCTCGGCCGACACCGCGACGAAGCCCTCGCCGCCACGCGCGTTCGCGAGCCGCACCACCTCGGAGGTCGCGCGGGCAACCTGGTCGTCGTCGTCGCCGACGATGTCACCGATGAGCACCATCTTCGGCCTTCCCGAGATTCCGACCGGGTGCTTCGCCTTCGTAGCGTAGCCGACCGCCTTCAGATAGCGCTCGTCCAGGTGCTCCAGGCCCGCGAGCGTCGCGTTCGGATGCGCGTCGAGATAGTTCTTGACCTCGACGATCGCCGGCACCGAGTCGCGGACTTGGCCGAAGAATTCGAGGCACACGGTGCGGATCGCCCTCGGCATCGTGTGCAGGATGAATCGCGCCGAGGTGATGATCCCGTCGCAGCCTTCCTTCTGCACGCCCGGCAGGCCGGCGAGGAACTTGTCGGTGACGTCCTTGCCGAGGCCGATCTTGCGGAACTGGCGCCCGGGAATCTCGAGGACCGTCGGCTCGCCATGAGGCGTCCTGCCGTCCTTGCGGAACTTTTGCACCGAGAAGCGCACGACGGCCGCGTCGTGGATCTTGCCGAGGTTGTGGTCGAGCCGCGTAACGTGGAGGAAATAGCCGTTCGGATCGACCATCCGCCAGGAGACGAGGTTGTCGAGCGCCGTGCCCCACAGCACCGCCTTCTTGCCGCCGGCGTTCATCGCCACGTTGCCGCCGATGCACGAGGCATCCGCGGAGGTCGGGTCGACGGCGAACACGTGGCCGGCGGCTTCCGCCGCGTCCATCACGCGTCGCGTGACGACGCCGGCGCCGCACCGGATCGTGGGGACCTTGCGCGCGACGCCCTGGAGCTCGCGCATCTCGACGGGGCCCAGTGTATCGAGCTTCTCCGTGTTGACAACCGCCGCCCGCCGCGTCAGCGGGATCGCGCCACCGGTGTACCCGGTGCCGCCGCCACGCGGGATGATCGTGAGCCCGAGCGCGATGCAGTCGCGCACGACGTCCGCGACCTCCGCTTCGGTGTCGGGCGAGACGACGACGAACGGGTACTCGACGCGCCAGTCGGTCGCGTCGGTGACGTGCGAGACGCGCGCGAGGCCGTCGAACTGGACGTTGTCGCGGCGCGTGCTGCGCCCGAGCCGGCGCAGTACGCTACGGCGCAGGTCGATGGTCTCTTCGAACTCCCGCTCGAAGTCTGCGACCGCCGCGCCTGCCCGCGCGAGCAGGAAGGCAACTTTCGCATCGCGCGCCTCGAACTGTGCGCGCGCGGAGGCGTCCGGCTCCTGGCCAGAACCTCCGGCGTAGCCCGTCCGCCGCTTCTCGATTTCGCGCAGGCGGTGATGGAGCGCCTCGATCAGGGCGGCGCGCCGACGCGGGTTGTCGATCAGGTCGTCCTGGAGATACGGGTTGCGCTGGACGACCCAGATGTCGCCGAGGACTTCATAGAGCATCCGTGCGGAGCGTCCGGTGCGCCGCTCGCCGCGTAGGCCGAGCAGCGCCGTCCACGCCTCCTCTCCGAGCAGCCGGATGACGATCTCGCGATCGGAGAAGGACGTGTAGTTGTACGGGATCTCGCGCAACCGCGCGGGACCTGGATCCGTCTCGACCGCGGGCGCCGTCGCCTGCATGAGCATGCGTTGGATTTTACGCTCGCACTGCAACATGGCGGGCGCCGCAGGCGCCCCGCCACTTACTCGGCCGTCTGGTCGGCGAAGACGTCGCGATAGCTCGCGTAGAAGCTCGCGTAGAGCGTCGGCAGCAGGATGACCACCACCACGAGCGCGAGCGTCGACAGGATGCCCGCTGCGCCCTGCGCGCCGCGCATCGCGACCGCGAGCACCGAGAAGGCGATGCCGGGCACGAGACCGGCGACGATCGAGACCGCAATGCCGTACACGATGAAGGCTCGCCAGTTCTGCAGGCTGGCGAAAAAGCTGAAGAACAGCGCCTTCGCGGCGGACATGCCGTGCCATGCCACGAGCACCGGCGCGAACCAGAACGCCATGATCACCGGCACGAACAGGGCGAACGCGGCGATCGCCGAGACCACGAGCAGGTCGCCGCTCTCCTCGTCCCGCGGCACCGACTTGCCGAGCAGCATCCAGCGCAGCAGCAGTCCGTCGTCGAACAGCTGGCTCGCGACGAGAATTCCGAGGATCGCGAGGAAATAGATGCCGCCCAGCGCCGCGAGCGATTTCAGGTTGCGTCGGAAGCCCGCGAACAGCAACGGCAGCTCGAGCGGCCGCCCGCGTTCGAGCTCGCGGCACATCGCCATGAAGCTCACCGCAAAAGCGGGCGTCGCCACCATCACCGCGACAAGTCCGACGTACGGCAGCACCCCTACCACGCTGACGAGCACCCAATAGGACACGGCGACGAGGACCCAGGTGAGCGGCGCGCGGCCGAAGAAGCCGAAACCGCGCTTCAGCCAGAGCCAGCCGTTGGAAGCGGGGACGACGAGCATCGTGCCGCGCGCCTCACGCGATCCAGGGCAGGACGTGCGCATCGCGGATGCGCAGCTCAAGAATGCGGCGGAAGTGCTCGGGATCGTGCGCGTGGACGAGCTCGCCGGGGCGGGGCAGGTGAAAGTCGTGCAGCCGCGAGAGCCAGAAGCGCAAACTCGCCGCGCGCAGCATGGCCGGCCAGGCGCCGCGCTCGATCGCAGTGAACGGACGCGCCGCGTGGTATGCCCCGAGCAGCGCGATGGCGCGTCTGCCGTCGATCTCGCCGTCGGGATGCGTGCACCAGTCGTTCAGCGTCACCGCCACGTCGAAGAGCCACGCGTCTACCCCCGCGAAGTAGAAATCGACCAGGCCGCCGATGCGCTCGTCGTCCCAGAGCACGTTGTCGCGGAAGAGGTCGGCGTGGATCGGGCCGCGCGGCAGGTCCTGGAACCGATAGCGCGACTGAAACGCGAGCTCCGCGTCGAGCAGCTGACGCCGCGTTGTGTCGAGAAACGGGCCGACTAGGGGCGCGGTCTCGCGCCACCACTTCGGCCCGCGTGGGTTCTCGAGGGTGGCGGGGAACGACTGCCCGGCGACGTGCATGTCGGCCAGGACCGCGCCCACCGCCGCACAGTGCGCGGGTTCAGGCGACAGCACCGGCGCGCCGGCCAGGCGCGTGACCAGCGCCGCCGGCTTCCCGTTGAGGATCGAGTAGAGACCGCTCGAGTGATCGAGAATCGGCGCCGGGCAGGGGATGCCCTGGCGGGCGAGGTGCGCCATCAGCCCGAGGTAGAAGGGCAGGCTCCGTTCGGGCAGCCGCTCGAACAGCGTGAGGACGTAACGGCCGTGAGTGGTCGTGACAAAGTAGTTGGTGTTCTCGATCCCGGCGTCGATGCCCCTCAGCTCGGTGAGAGTGCCGACCGAGTAGCGCTTCAGCCAGTCGGCGAGCTGACTCGGCGTGACCTTGGTGTAGACCGACATGCGCCACGAGCCTGCGCGCGACCGTGCGGGCCAAGCGCGGCCCTGTTCACCACTCGAGCAACCTCCACATCGGGACGCGCATGCCGGAGTCGCCCGGCTGCCAGCCGGCGAACGGGAATTCGCCGGGCCGCGCCTCGATGAGGTGATATTGCGTGCCCCACTGCGTGGTCACGATCAGATACTGCTGGCCGTCGATCGTGTGGCGCTCGACCTTTTCGCCCGGCTGGATGGTGATGCCCATCTCCGCCGCCTGCTCCGCCGGATCGAGGCCCACCTCGGCCGGTGCCTCGGGAAGCGGCTCCAGCTGCGGGGGCGGGGCGACCTGCTGGGCAGCGGCCGGAAGGGCGACGGCGAGAACGGCGGCGGCAAGCAGGCGGCGCATGAAGGAATATCCGCGAATCCGATTCAAGTCTAGCAGATCCGATCCGGCGGTCGCCGGCCTAGAGGTTGAGGAACGTCTCGCGTTCGGCGGGCGAGGGGATGAAGGCGCGATTTTCGTAATGACGGAAGATGGTCTCGACGACCTGCTCTGGCTCGTTGTGGACCTGCACGAGATCCATGTCGTCGGCGTCGATCATACCTTCGCTCACTAGCCGCTCGCGGAACCAGCCGAGCAGCCCGCGCCAGAACGGCTCGTGGACGAGGATGATGGGCATCTTGCGCGTCTTGCCGGTCTGCACGAGCGTGAGCGCCTCGGTGAGCTCGTCGAGCGTGCCGAAACCGCCCGGCATCACCACGTAGGCGGTCGCGAACCGCACGAACGTCACCTTGCGCGCGAAGAAGTGGCGGAACGAGAGGCTGATGTCCTGGTAGGTATTGCCGAACTGCTCGCGCGGCAGCTCGATGTTGAGGCCGACGGCGGGCGAGCTGCCGAAGAATGCGCCGCGGTTCGCCGCCTCCATGATGCCCGGTCCGCCGCCCGAGATCACCGTGAAGCCGGCGTCCGACAGCAGGCGCGACGTGCGCTCGGCCAGCGTGAAGTAGGGGTGATCCTGGGGCGTGCGCGCGCTGCCGAAGATCGACACCGCAGGGCGCACCTGGTTCAGCCGCTCGGTGGCCTCGACGAACTCTGACATAATCGCCAGCAGCTGCCACGCCTCCCGCGCGCTGTACGCGCGCGTGTCGTGCCCCGCGGCCACGAGCTTCGGCAGCTTGTCGGGCCGATCCTTCTTCACACTGTCATCCATGGCTGAAGAGTCTTCGTTGAACAAGGGGGCCAGGTTGGGAACGGAAGGGTCCCAACCCTTCCTCGGACCCCCTTGTATATCCCCCGAATCAGAGGGTAGCAATTCGAAGCTGCTGGTTCTGGTTGACGGCTCGTCCTATCTCTACCGCGCGTTCCACGCGCTGCCGGACCTCAGGAGTCCCGCGGGCGAGCCGACCGGGGCGATTTACGGCGTGTTGAACATGCTAAAGCGGCTCGTTGCCGACTACAAGGCAGATTTCCTCGGCTGCGTGTTCGACGCGAAGGGCAAGACCTTCCGCGACGAAGTGTATCCGGAGTACAAGGCGCACCGCCCGCCGATGCCCGACGATCTCGCGGCGCAGATCGAGCCGCTCATGGAGGCGATCCGCGCCATGGGCTGGCCGCTACTCGTCGTCGAGGGCGTGGAGGCCGACGATGTGATCGGCACCCTCGCGCGCGAGGCCTCGGGCGCGGGCCTCCGCACGGTGGTGTCGACCGGCGACAAGGACCTGGCCCAGCTCGTCGACGCGCACGTGACGCTCATCAACACCATGTCGAACGAGAAGCTCGACGTCGCCGGCGTGAGCGCGAAGTTCGGCGTGCCGCCCGAGAAGATCGTCGACTATCTCGCGCTCGTCGGCGATGCGGTGGACAACATTCCGGGCGTCGACAAGGTCGGGCCCAAGACCGCGGCGAAGTGGATCGGCGAGTACGGCTCGCTCGACGGCGTGCTGGCGAACGCGGAGGCAATCAAGGGTGTCGCCGGGGAGAACCTGCGCAAGAGCCGCGACTGGCTGCCGAAGGGGCGTGCGCTGGCGACGGTGAAGTGCGACGTGCCGCTTGCCTTCAGAGCGGGCGACCTTGCGCCGCGTGCGCGCGACCCGGAGCGGCTGAAGGCACTGTTCGCCCGCTTCGGGTTCAAGACCTGGCTGCGGGAATTGGAAGGCGCCGACCGCGCCGATCCTCCCGCGATCGCGCCCGCGCCGCAGGCACCGGCGGCGGATGCGCCGCGTCACTACGAGATGCTGCTGACCGAGGCGGACCTCGCGCGCTGGCTCGAGCGCATCGCCGGGGCGCCGGAGGCGTGCGTCGACACCGAGACCACGTCGCTCGATCCGCTCGCCGCGGAGCTCGTCGGGGTCTCCTTCTCCGTCGAGCCGGGGCACGCCGCGTACCTCGCCATCGCGCATCGCTATCCCGGGGCGCCGGAGCAGATCGGCGCGGCGCGGGCGATCGAGCTGCTGCGGCCGTGGCTCGAGGACCCGGCGAAGCCCAAGATCGGGCAGAACCTGAAGTACGACCAGCACGTGCTTGCGAATCACGGTGTGAAGCTGGCGGGCGTCGCGCACGACACGCTGCTTCAGTCCTATGTGCTCGAGAGCAACGCACGCCACGACATGGACACTTTGGCCGAGCGCCATCTGGGCGTCAAGACGATCACCTACGACGAGGTGACCGGCAAGGGCGCGCAGCGCATCGGCTTCGAGGAGGTGAGCGTCGAGCGCGCGACCGAGTATTCGGCGGAGGACGCCGACATCACGCTGCGCCTGCATCGGACCCTCTATCCGCGCTTGGCGGGCGACGCGAAGCTCAGGTTCGTGTACGAGTCGATTGAGATGCCGGTGCGCGAGGTGCTGTTCCGGATGGAGCGCAACGGCGTGCTGGTCGACGCGGCGCTCCTCGAGCGCCAGGGCCACGAGCTCGGCCAGAAGATGCTCGAACTCGAGCAGAAGGCCTATGCGGAGGCCGGCCAGCCGTTCAACCTCAACTCGCCGAAGCAGATCGGGGAGATCTTCTTCGAGCGGCTGCAGCTCCCGGTGGTAAAGAAAACTGCTACCGGCGCGCCCTCCACCGACGAGGAAGTGCTCGAGAAGCTCGCGCTCGACTACCCGCTGCCGAAGACGCTGCTCGAGTACCGCACGGTCTCGAAGCTCAAGTCGACCTACACCGACAAGCTGCCGCGCATGGTCAACTCGAGGACCGGCCGCGTGCACACGAACTACGGGCAGGCGACGGCGGTCACCGGCAGGCTGGCGTCCAACGACCCGAACCTGCAGAACATCCCGGTCCGGACCGCGGAGGGCCGGCGCATCCGCGAGGCGTTCGTCGCGCCGACCGGGCACGCCATCGTGTCGGCCGATTACTCGCAGGTCGAGCTGCGGATCATGGCGCACATCTCCGGCGACGAGGGCCTGCTCGCCGCATTCGCGCGCGGCGACGACATCCATCGTGCTACGGCCGCCGAGGTCTTCGGACGCGAGCCGCGCGAGGTGAGCGCCGAGGAGCGCCGCTACGCGAAGACGATCAACTTCGGGCTGATCTACGGCATGAGCGCCTTCGGTCTCGCGCAGCAGCTGGGGCTCGAGCGCGCGACCGCACAGGCCTACATCGACAGCTATTTCGCGCGCTATCCGGGCGTGGCGCGCTACATGGAGGCCACGCGCCAGGCCGCACGCGAGCAGGGCTACGTCGAAACGGTGTTCGGCCGCCGTCTGTGGCTGCCCGAGATCCGCGCGGGCAATCAGGGCCGCCGCGCCGGCGCGGAGCGCGCCGCGATCAATGCGCCGATGCAGGGTACCGCTGCGGACCTCATCAAGCTCGCGATGATCGCGGTGCAGAAGTGGATCGATGACGAAGGCCTGGGCACGAAGCTCGTCATGCAGGTGCACGACGAGCTCGTGCTCGAA
>Ga0209706_10001626_pt1 | contig 12773 bp, 9 predicted proteins | sample PPLLaktember2015_6_FD_187263 | JGI IMG/M metagenome (GOLD analysis project Ga0209706, IMG submission 187263) | Freshwater sediment microbial communities from Prairie Pothole Lake near Jamestown, North Dakota, USA - PPLs Lake P8 Core (1) Depth... | ecosystem: Environmental > Aquatic > Freshwater...
GTTCCGGATCGTCGTCGGGCCCAGCGTATGCAAGGGCCCCGGAAAAGTCAAGGCGGCCCGCGGCCGGACCGCCCGTTGACTTGCCGTTCGTCTTTTGCCTATGATGAGAGCGTTCCCCTCAGGAGGTGCCGATGAAAAAGCCCGCACGCGCGATGGTTCTCGTCGCGACGGTCCTCGTCGTTTTCGTCTTTCTCCTCGCCGAAACGGTCGTCGTCAAGGTCAAGACGACGAGCATCCGGCGAGATCCCAAATTCACGTCGGCCGCGGTCGCCCCGCTCAAGGCCGGCGAATCCCTCGAGAAGCTCGAGACCCGGAGCGGCTGGGTCAAGGTCAAGACCAAGGCGGGCGTCGTCGGCTGGATCCATTCGACGGCCGTCGAGACGAGGAAGATCAACCTGACGGCCATGGACAAGAACATGCAGACCCAGGCCTCCGCGGGAGAGGTAGCCCTGGCGGCCAAGGGCTTCAACAAGCAGGTCGAGGACAAGTACAGGACCGCTAATCCCAACCTCGATTTCGCCCTGGTCGACGCCCTGGAAAAGCTCAAGCCCACGGCGGCCGAGGTCGAGGCGTTCATGAAGCTTGGCCGCCTCGGCGAGTTCGTAGGGGTCAAGTGAGCGCCCGGACCAAGGCCTTCGCGGCGGCCGTTCTCGCCGCGACGCTCGTCCTGGCCGGCTGCCAGGCCGTCAAACAGGGGGCCGCGGACGTGATCGCCGCGACGGGCAAGGTCAGCAAGGAGGACGCCAATTCCCTGGTCCAGACCGCCGACGTCCTGCGCTCGACGTTCGCCGACATCACCGAGGAAGAGGAATACTACATCGGCCGGGCCACGGCCGCCCTCATCCTCTCGAAGTACAAGCTCTATCGCAACGACTCCTTGAGCTCTTACATCAACGTCATGGGCACGGCCATCGCCTATAGCTCGGACCGGCCGGAGACCTACGGCGGCTACCATTTCGCCGTCCTCGACACCGACGAGGTCAACGCCATGGCCGCCCCGGGCGGCTTCATCTTTGTCACCAAGGGCCTGGTCAAGCGCTGCGCCGACGAGGAGACCCTGGCCGCCATCCTGGCTCACGAGATCGGCCACGTCGCCGAGCTCCACGGGCTCCAGTCGATCAAGAAGTCCCGCCTCATCGACGCCTTCAAGATCATCGGCGGGGAGGCCTCCCGGCAGTTCAACTCCGAGGAGCTGGCCAAGGTCACCGCGGTCTTCGAGGGCGCCCTCGGCGACGTCGTCGAGACCCTGGTCGAGCGCGGCTACGACCGCAAGTTCGAGTACGAAGCCGACAAGCTCGCCCTCTCCTACGCCGCCCGGACGGGCTACGCGCCCGGCGGACTGGCCGAGTTCCTGAAAGGAATGGAAGAGAACAAGCCCGCCGGAATCGCCGCGGGCTGGTTCAAGACCCACCCCAGCGCGGCCGACCGGCTCACGCGGGTCAAAGCCGAGATGGCCGCCCTGGGCACAGTGCCGCTCAAGCTCGATGCCCGGACGGCCCGCTTCGCCGCGGCCGTCAAAGCCGTTCGCTGACGGAGGCCGCCCCGTCATGGCGGAAGAGAAGGCGAGGTCGAAAACCCGCAAGAAGGCGCTCCGCGGCGCCGCAGTCGGGGCGGCCGTCTTCGCCTTGGCCATCTTCTTGAACATGGCCGGGGCGTTCCGGACCCTGGAGTGGAAATCCTGGGACGGCCGCCTCAAGCTGCTCTCCGACCCCGGCCGCGCCTCCGCCGACATCGTCATCCTGACCGTCGACCAGTCCAGCCTGGACGTCTTCGAAAAAGAGCAGGGCCTCGGCTGGCCCTGGCCGCGACAGATCTACGCCTCCGTGCTGGATTTCCTCAAGGCCGGCGGGGCCGAGGCCGTTTTCTTCGACATCATGACGACGGAGGATTCGACCTACGGCGTCGACGACGACCGGCTCCTGGCCGAGGGGATGACCCGCTCCGGTAACGTCCTCCTGCCCTTCTTCCTCAGCCGCGATGAGAAGGAGTCCGATCCGGGCGCGCGCGAGATCCTCGAGCGCTGGGCCCTGAAGAACGGCGGCCTCTCCATCCGTCCGGCGGGAACGCCGGCAAGATCCGTCTCCCTCCCGGTCCCCGAGCTGGCCGCCGCGGCGGCGAGGATGGGCAATGTCCAGTTCGTCCCCGACGGCGACTCCGTCTACCGGCGCCTGCAGCTCGTCACGGAGTATGACGGTCTCCTTTTGCCTTGCCTCCCGCTCGCGCTGGCCGATTTCCTGGGCGCGGGGCCCGATCCGGCCGAAGTCCCCCTGGACCGCTCGGGGGCGATGATCCTCCGCTTTTTCGGGCCGGAGAGGACGTACAAGACCTATTCGATCGGGGCGATCATCAACTCCCAGACCCGCATCGAAGAGGGTCTCGAGCCGCAGATCAAGCCCGCGGAATTTTCCGGCAAGACCGTCATCATCGGGGCGACGGCGGCGGGCCTGTACGACCTCCGGCCGACGCCCTTCGGCGGCGTCTACCCGGGGATGGAGATCCTGGCCACGGCCCTCGATAATATCGCCCACAAGAGTTTTATCCGCGAAGCCCCGGCAACCGTCACATGGGTCGCGGCTCTCCTCCTCGCCCTCGCCGCCGGCATCGGGACGTCCCTGTTGAAAAAAACCGGACACATGGCCGCGCTCGGCCTGGCCTTGCCCGCGGCCGCGGCGGGCGGCTCGTTTCTCGCCGCACGGTCGGGAGTCTGGGTCGAGCTCGCCGCCCCGGCCTTCACCGCCTTCGCCGCTTTCGTCACAGCGGCCCTCCTCAGCTACGGCGTCGAGGGGCGTCAGCGCCGCTTCATCAAGAGCGCCTTCCGCTATTATCTGAGCCCCCAGGTCATCGACCGCGTCCTCGACAATCCGTCCCTCCTCAGGTTGGGCGGCGAGAGACGGGAGATCTCGGCCTTCTTCTCCGACGTCGCCGGCTTCACCTCGATCTCGGAACACCTCTCGCCCGAGCAGCTCGTCGCCCTCCTCAACGCCTATCTCTCGGAGATGACGGACATCATCCTCGACCTCGGCGGCACGCTCGACAAATACGAGGGCGACGCCATCATCGCCTTCTGGAACGCCCCGGTCGACCAGCCGGACCACGCCCTGAGGGCCTGCCGGGCGGCCCTGCGGTGCCAGAAGCGGCTGGCCGAGCGCCGGGAGGAGTTCCAGCACGTCTACGGACACGAGGTCCGCATGCGGGTCGGCCTCAACTCCGGTCCGGCTGTCGTCGGCAACATGGGCTCCGAGCGGCGCTTCGACTACACGGCCATGGGCGACACGATGAACCTGGCCTCGCGGCTCGAGGGAGCCGGCAAGCTCTACGGCGTGTCGATCCTCATCGGCGAGGAAACAGAGCGCCGGGTGCGCGACGCGATTCTGGCGCGGGAGGTTGACATCATCCGCGTCGTCGGCAAGAAGCAGCCGGTCCGCATCTTCGAGCTCATCGGCGAAAAGGACGAGGTCCCGGCGGGGGAGGTCGAGAAGGCGGCCCGCTTCGGCCGGGCCCTCGAAACCTACCGGGCGCAGCGCTTTTCCGAGGCCGAGGCCGCGTTTGCTTCTCTCGCCGGGGACCCCGTGGCCGCGCTCTACGCCGCGCGCTCGCGGCAGGCGGCCGTTTCGCCTCCGGCCGCCGACTGGGATGGGATCCACGAGCTCGACAGGAAATAGGAGAAGGCCATGGATTTTGAATTCTGGGGAGTGCGCGGCACGCTTCCGACGCCGGACAGGGACCGGACCCGCTACGGCGGCCATACGACCTGCTCCTCGCTCCGGCTCGGACCGAACGATCACATCGTCATCGATGCCGGGACGGGCCTGCACGGCCTCGGCGACCGGATTATGTCCGGGGCCGGAAGCGGGGACGTCCGCGTCGACCTCCTGCTGACCCATTTCCACCTCGACCACGTCATGGGTTTCCCCTTCTTCGCCCCCCTCTATTCACCGCGCGCGGTCGTCACCATCCACGCGCCGGGCGACCCGCGAGAGACGCGGAACGCCCTGGCCGGACTGATGGTCGGCCGCTATTTCCCCGTGGATCTCGAAGAGGCCGCGTCCCGGAAGGAGTTCCGTGAGTTCGAGCCGGGGACGCTCGCCGGCAGCGTCCGCGTCGCGTCCTGCCCGCTCCGCCATCCCCAGGGAAGCGTCGCCTACCGTCTCGAGGCGGGCGGGGTGAGCATCGTCCTGTCCACGGACACGGAGCATCCGGAGGCCGGGGTCGACGAAAGGCTGGCCGCCTTCGCCGAGGGGACGACTTGGCTCGTCTATGACGCCATGTACGAACCCGCGGAATATGAGGCCGGTAAAAAGGGCTGGGGCCATTCGACCTGGCTGGCCGGGACCGGGCTGGCCGCCGCGGCCCGGGTCGGGTCACTCGTCCTCTCCCACTACAACCCGGATCACACCGACGCGGACGTCGACCGCATTCTTGAATCGGCTCGTAGGCGCTTTCCCCGGACGCTGGCCGCGGCTCAGGGCCTCGGGCTCGGAAGGGAGTGAGCGATGGCCATGAGCCTCTCTCCGGAACTGACGCTCTACGCGCAGATCCTCTTCACCGTACTCTTTTTCGCCCTGACAGGATCGGTCCATGCCCTCCTCCGCGGGATCTTCGGCCGTGCCGCGGCCGGAAAAGCCGAGGCCGCGCCCGGCCTCACCGCCCGACTCCTGCTTCCCATGTCCCTCCTGGCGGCGATACTTCTGACCAAGCTCGCTGTCCTCCGGAATACTCTGCCTTTAGGGACGAGGTTTTTCCGGATCTACGACGCCGCCTTTGTCTTCGTCGTCATCTTCCTCATCGTCCGCCTCCTCGAGAGCCTCGTCCTGTCGCGCTACGAAAAAAAGGGAAAGCCCTACCCCCTCCCCCGCGTCCTCCACGGCTTCATCCTGATCGTCGTCTATATCGCCGTCGTGCTGGCTCTCCTCCGCGAGTTCCTCGGCTTCAACATCGGACCCCTGCTGGCCGGATCGGCCATCCTGACGGCCGTCCTCGGCCTGGCCCTGCAGGGGGTGCTCGGCAACATCTTCTCGGGCATGTCCCTTCACTACACCAGGTCGTTCAGCCGGGGCGATTGGGTCAAGGTCGGCGAGACGGAAGGGCAGGTCGTCGACACCAACTGGCGGGAGACGCGGCTCCGCGACCGGGCCTCAAACATCGTCGTCATCCCCAACACCATCGTCGCTTCGCAGACGATCACGAATTTCTCGCTGCCGGACCGGCCGTCGGCCGTCGTCCTGCCGATCAAGGTCGACGTCCTGGCCCCGCCGGCCGTGGTGGTCGACCTTCTTATCGAGGCGGCCAAAGAGGCCCCTGACGTCCTGGCCGACCCCGCCCCGACTTCTTACATCCTCAACTACGATGAGTTCGGGGTCACCTACCTCCTCAAATTCTGGATCACCGACTACGGGCGAAGGCCTGATATTACCGGAGAGGTCGGCCGGCTCGTCTGGCACAAGCTGCGGAGACGCGGTGTCGAGATCCCCGTCCCGCTGGAGAGCAAGGTCAAGGGCGTCCTCCGCGCCCTCCAGCCGTCCGAGGACCGGGCGGCCGAGACGGCCGCGGAGCACGAACGGAATTTCCAGGACTTCTCGAAGTCGTCCTTCCTCAACATTCAAGACGGAGACAAGGCCGGCCAGTCCGTCCTCTCGGAATCCGAGGTCCGCGACATCGCGGCGAGATCCGAGCGCGTGCGCTTCGGCGCGCGCGAAGTCCTCTTCCGGCAGGGTGAAACAGGGGATGTCTGCTACGTCGTCGCCCGCGGCAAGGTCAGGGGCGAGATCGTCTACGAGGACGGCGGAAAAACCACTACGACCTCGTTCGAGGTCGGCCGCGGCGGCATCGTCGGCGAGATGTCGCTCTTCACCGGCCTGCCGCGGACGGCCACCGTGGTCGTCGACGAGGAAGCCGAGCTTCTCGAGATCCGGGCCGAAGCCCTGGCCTCCCTTCTCGCCCGCAGCCCGGCCCTGGCCGAGGCCATGGCCGAAGTTGTTGCCGCGCGGAACAGGGCCAACAGCGAGACGCTCCGGAAGATCAAGGACCTGGCCGCCCGGGACATCGAGGCGAGCTCCGACAAGAAGACCGTCCTCGAATACCTGAAGAAGCTCGTCCACCTCTTCAGGCGCTGAGCGGCGCCTTGCGGTAGCGCCGGCGCTTTCGTATAATCGGGGCGACGGACGCCGGGACACCATGGACAGCCGCAAGCGCATTTACGTCTCTCTGGTGCTGTTCCTCACCGTTTTCCTCATCGGGGTCGCCGGCTTCAAGACGATCGGTGGGGCCGAATGGTCCCTTCTCGACGCGGTCTACATGACCGTGATCACCGTCGGCACGGTCGGCTACGGCGAAACCCACGACCTCGGCGGAAACCCGGCCGCCCGGGTCTTCGCGGCGGCCTACATCATCCTCAGCCTGGGGACGATCGCCTTCGCCGTGACCTCCATTACCGCATTCGTCGTCGAAGGGGAGCTCAAACGCATGCTGGGGAGGCGCAAGATGGAGAAGGACATCAGTCGGCTCGAGGGACACGACATCGTCTGCGGAGCCGACGAGACGGCCCAGACCATCATCCAGGAGCTGCTCACGACCAAGCGGGATTTCGTCGTCGTCGACGCGGACCGGGCCAAGCTCGACAAGCTCGCGGCCGCGGCGCCGTTCCTCTTTGTCGAGGGCGACCCGGCCGACGACGAAGTGCTCAAGAAAGCCGGGATCGAGCGGGCTCGCGGCATTCTCCTCTCGCTCCCGACCGACGAGGCCAACCTCTTCGTCACGGTCACGGCCCGCCAGCTCAACCCCGGGATCCGCATCGTGGCCAAGGGCATCGACGTCAAGTCCCACGACAAGATGGTCCGGGCCGGGGCCGACTACGCCGTGTCCCCGGCCTTCATCGGTGGCATGCGCATGGTCTCTCAGCTTGTCCGTCCGGCCGCGGTGACCTTCCTCGACATGATGCTCCGGAAGCGGGACAAGGCCTTCCGCGTCGACGAGGTTGAGGTCGGCCCCGGGTCGCCGTTGGCCGGCAGGCCCCTCTCCACCACCGAGGTCCGGGAGAAACGGGACGCGCTCCTCGTCGCCGTCAAGCGCGAGGGAGGCCCCGGCTACATCTTCAACCCGACCGGCGACACCGTCCTCCGGGAGAAGGATGTGCTCGTCTTCATCACCACGCCGGAGAGCCGGAAAGAACTCGAGGGACTGGCCGCCCGCGGCTGAGCGGTTTCCCCCATTAACTCTTCATCGGCACCCCTGTTTTATAGTATGATGTGGCGGCCTCGACCGAGGCAGGAGTGACACCATGGGCCATGTTCTCAAGACGCCGGCGGCGGGCCGGATCAGCCGCCGGGATTTCCTCAGGTCGTCGGCCACGGCCGGGCTCGGAGCCGCCCTGGCCGGGAAGGCCTTCGCGCAGGATGCGCCGCAGGCCGCCCCGGTCCCCGCGGCGGCCGCCGCGAAGAGCGCCGATGAGCTCAGGGTGGCCGTCATCGGCTGCGGCGCCCAGGGCCGGGTGCTCATCGAGTCGATGCTGCGCATCCCCTCGGTCCGCATCGCGGCCATCTGCGACATCTGGTCCTACAGCCGCCAGTACACCGGGAACTACCTCAAGAAATACGGACACGTCGCCAACGTTTACGAGGACTATCGCGACCTCCTGGCCTCCGAGAAGGGGCTCCACGCCGCGATCGTCGCCACCCCCGACTGGGTCCACGCCGAGCAGACCAACGCCTTTCTCCGGGCCGGGCTTCCGGTCTACTGCGAAAAGGAGATGGCCAACACCCTCGACGCGGCCCGGTCCATGGTCCTCACGGCCCGCGCGACCGGCAAGCTCCTCCAGATCGGCCACCAGCGCCGCTCCAATCCCCGCTACATCCACGCCATCAACCGGCTCATCCGCGACCAGAAGCTCCTCGGCCGGGTGACCGTAGCCTTCGCCCAGTGGAACCGGGCCAAGGCCGATCTCCTCGGCTGGCCGGAAAAGTACGTCATCGACCAAGCCACGCTCGACAAGTACGGCTACCGGTCCATGACCGAGTTCCGCAATTGGCGCCTCTACAAGAAGTACGGCGGGGGCCCGATGGTCGACCTGGGCTCGCACCAGATCGACCTCTTCGGCTGGGTCCACGGCACGCCGCCCAAGTCGGTCGTGGCCAGCGGCGGCCTCGACTATTACAAGAACTGGGAATGGTACGACAACGTCATGGCCATCTACGAGTTCGAGACGGCGGAGGGCACCACCCGCGCCTTCTATCAGGTCCAGACGACGACCCAGCACGGCGGCTTCTACGAGACCTTCATGGGCGAGAACGGCTCGCTCGTCCTGTCCGAGATCCCCGAGCGCGGCAACTGGGCCATGCGCGAGCCGCACGCCCCCGAGTGGGACTCGCTGGCCAAGGCGGGCCTCCTCCAATCCGAGACCGTGCCCATCCAGAAGTCGACGACGAAGAACATCTACGTCGACGTCCGGGTGACGGCCGAGGCGGGGCGCTGGCCCCTGCCGGTGGAGCTGGCCAAGCCGGCCCACCAGCCGCACCTGGAGAATTTCTTCGACGCCGTCCGCAACGGCGCGCCGCTCAATTGCCCGGCCGAGCTGGCCTACGAATCGTGCGTGGCCGTGCTCAAGGCCAATGAAGCGGTCAAGGCCCGCCGGATCATCGAGTTCCGGCCGGAGCAGTTCAAAGCATGAGCCCCGCCGGACGGACCTCCCTCCGGGCCGTCGGGGGGGCGCTTCTCGCGGTCCTCGTCCTCGCCGCCGCCGTCCCGGGCCAGACCCCCGAGCCCGCGCCCGCCGGACCGCCGGAACCACCCGTCTGGGACGGGCACCGGTCGATCCCGGTCCACCTCCTGCCCCTGCGCGACGAGAACGACGAGCTCATCGTCCCGACGGAAACCTACCCCCTGCCATACTCGGCCCGCTTCACCTGCGGGCCCTGCCACGACTACGCCACCGTCCGCGGCGGCTGGCACTTCAACGCCCCGACGGCGGCCGAAAACGGTCGGCCGGGCGAGCCTTGGCTCGAGGTCGATCCCAAGACCGGGACCATCCTGCCGCTTTCGTACAGGAAGTGGCCCGGGACGTTCGACCCCGCGGCCGCGGGCCTCTCGGCCTGGGACTTCACCGCGCTCTTCGGCCGGCACCTGCCCGGCGGGGGGCCGGCCGAGCCGTCCGAGGAGGAGGTCCTGGCCCACCCGGAAGCGCGCTGGAACGTTTCGGGAAAAGCGGAGGTCAACTGCCTGGCCTGCCACAACCGCTCGGGACGGCAGGACCACAGCGAGTGGGCCAAGCAGGTCCTTCGAGAGAACCTGCGCTGGGCGGCGACGGCGGCCGGAGGCCTCGGCGAGGTCGGGGGCATGGCCTCCCGTCTCAAGGAGACCTGGAACGTCTACGACGGGCCCAACGTCGACGATCACGAATGGGCCGTCGTCCCGGAGATCGAGTATCAAGCCGCCGCTTTCGATTCCAAGCACCGCTTCTTCTTCGACCTGAACTACAAGCCCGCTGACGACCGCTGCCTCGACTGCCATTCGGTCTCGCCGAAGGGCGCGGCCAAGTGGAGCGCCGACGCCGACGTCCACGCGGCGGCCGGCCTCCGGTGCGCGGACTGCCACCGGAATGACCTCGGCCACCTCATGGTCCGCGGCTACGAAGGCGAAGCGGCGGAGGCGGGCAACCGGACGGCCGAGTCCTTCACCTGCCGGGGCTGCCACCTCGGCGAGACCGCGGCCGGGAAGAAGACGGTCCTGCCGGGCCGCCTCGGGGCGCCCTATCCGAGGCACAAGGGGATTCCCCTCGTCCACTTCAAGCGGCTGTCCTGCACGGTCTGCCACTCGGGCCCGAAGCCGGCGGAGGGATTCACCCGGGTCCGGACGTCGCGGGCCAACCGGCTGGGCGTCTACGGCGTCGCGACCTGGGCAACCGACGCGCCGGCGATCATCGAGCCCGTCTTCAGGAAGGACGAGCGCCACAAGATCACGCCGCAGCGGCTCGTCTGGCCGGCCTTCTGGGGCCGCGAGAACGGCCAGGACATCGTCCCGCTCCGGCCCGCCGACGTCCTGGCCGCGGCCGGAGAGGTCCTCGGACCGGAGGACCGCATCGCCCAGGTCCTCGTCGGCCTGACCCAGGTCATGGCCGAGGACGAGATGCCCGTCCTCGTTTCCGGCGGCTTCGCGTTCGCGCCGAACGTCGACCTCGGGCTCGACCCGGCTCCCCGCGAGGGCCTGGATCCGAACGCGCCGGCGTCATGGGGCATCCGGAAAGGCGCCGGGATCACGCCTCTCGTTCCCGATTTCGACCCGGCGGCGGAGGACAAGGACCCCGCGGTCGAGACACGGTTCCAGGAATTCCTCCAAGCCCTGGGGACCGTGGCCGGGCGGCCGGGACAGCCGGCCATCCTGGTGCGGACGACCCTCTACAGGATCGTCGACGGCTTCCTGGACATCTCCGAAGCCCCCGCCGATCTCGCCGGGACGCCCGGGCCGGGCTGGCTCGTCGAGGGCAAACTCGCGCCTCTCGCGTCCGACTTCGACGTCCGGACCGTGACCGGCAAGGCCGGAACGGATCGGACGCTGACCGAGGAGCAGGTCGCCGCCATCCTCGAGGCGCTGAACAAGGCGGCGCCCGGCGGGGATCACGTCTACATCTCCGGAGGCCGGCTCTTCCGCCTCGGCCGGAACGGGACGCTCACGGCCCGGAAGAGCGACGCGGCCGGTCCCGTGACCTGGCCCCTGGCCCACAACGTCCGGCCGGCCCAGCAGTCGCTCGGCTGGGGGGGCTGCACAGACTGCCACAGCGGCGGCTCCGATTTCTTCTTCGGCCGGATCGAGGGAACAGGACCGCTCCTGACGGAAGCCGTGGCCAAGCCCTCGGCCGCGTCCTTCATGGGCCTCGGCGGGCTCTTCCAGCGCTTCTTCGGCCTGTCGTTCATCCCCCGGCCGCTCCTCAAGGCGGTCCTGGCCGTCTGCGCCTTCGTCATCGGCGCGCTTCTCGTCGTGGCCGGGCTCGCGGCGCTCGGCCGCGTCGCCGGGTTCCTGGAGAAGAGGTAAGGCTATGCTGTTCACGATCGTCTCCATCCTCGTCCTGGCCGGGACCTTCCTCGGCATCGCCTTCCACCGTTTCTGGACGACCCGCGAGGAGGCCAGGTCGACCATCCTCTATGCCGAGATCGCCAAGAAGTACTCCGCCTGGCTGGCCCTGCGCGGCCTCCAGATGTCCCGGAAGGCCTCGCCCCGGGCCTGGTGGTCCTACGTCCGGAACCTGCCGATCTGGCGGGAACCGGTCCTCGAAAAATGGCTGGACATCTGCTTCTACGGGAGCTTCCTCTATCTCGCCGCGAGCGGCTTCTTTTTCGGGATCTTCATCCCCCGCGGGCTCTTCGGCTTTCCCCTGGTCGGCCACGTCATGGCCGGCGGCCTGTTCGCCGTCTGCCTGACGGTCATCGTTCTCTTCAAGGGCCGGCATTTCGTCACCGTTCCGAAGCCGGCCAGCCTGAGCCTGTCGCTCTTCGACCCCCGGAAGATGGGCATCACTCCGGCCCGGGTCAAGCTCTGGGCCTTCTGGCTCTTCGTCCTGGCCGGGTTCCTGCTGACCCTATCGGCGCTGCTGCCGATGATGCCGTTCCTGCAGACCCCGGGCCAGAAGCTCATGTTCGAGTTCCACCGCTACAGCGCCCTTCTCGCGGCGGTCGGGGCCATGGTCTTCGCGGGGCTCGAGCTCTTCGATAGGGCCCCCGCCCCGCCGTCGCCGGCGGACGCGGCTCCCGCGGACTGACGACGGGCCTATTTGGTCCGCGGAGAGGGGTCGCGCTCCCCGTTGTCGTAAAGACCGATAAGCTCGACCGCCTTCCCGTCCTTGACCGCGAACTCGATCCGGAAATTATCGAGGCCATCGAGGGCGAAGAGCGTCGGGGTCAGCGGGACGAGCCGGTACTTCGGGCCGGTCCTCTGGTAGTACAGCGCGCCGTTCTCGAAGGCGACCTTGCGCTCGCCGTATTCGCCGGCGTAGGTCTTCAGGACCTTCGCTTCGACCCGAACGGGGGTCTGCTTGGCCTTTTCCCCGACCAGGATCCACTCGTATTGGGCCTTGATCCCGGGATCGGTCGCCTTGGCGGCGAGCTTTTCGACGGCCATCGCGTAGGCGCGGTCGAAGGCCTGGGCGGCCGGAACGGCCACATCGGGCTTGACGCCCGTCCCTTCCCAGTTCGTCTTGGACACGGGATTGATGGCCCGGGCGAAAGGCACGCGCAGGATGTAGTCGCGCTGGACGATCATCGCGTTCGTCGGATGGGCCCCGCCGCCTGTCGTTTCTCCGATGATGGTCGCCCGCTTGAGGTTCTGCAGGTTGTAGGAGAACTCCTCGGCCCCGGAGAACGTCCGAGCGCTCGTCAGGACATAGAGGTCGGCCTTGGCCGCCTTGTCCCCGGGAACGAAGGGCAGGGTCCAATAATTCTCGGTCCTGTCCAGGGCCCGGGCGTAGAGGTCGTTGAGGTGGACGGGTTCCTCGAAGAAGTAGGAGCTGATGAGCTGGATCTGGGCCGGATCGCCGCCGCCGTTCTGGCGGAGATCGACGATGATGGCGTCGCAGTAGGCCAGGAAGTTCATGGCCGCGATGGCGGTCGGGCCGGCCTCGGCGGGCGACGCGAAGACGCGGAAGTCGAGATAGCCGATGTTCCCGGGCAGGCGCTCGACCTTGCGGAAGCCGAAGTTGTCCCGTCGGGCTTCTTCGAGCTCGCGCTCCCGGACCTTCCGGGCCTCCTCCTCGCTTTGACCTTCGAGCCGGCGGATGTCCTCGGCCCTGGCCG
>Ga0209706_10001629_pt1 | contig 12760 bp, 7 predicted proteins | sample PPLLaktember2015_6_FD_187263 | JGI IMG/M metagenome (GOLD analysis project Ga0209706, IMG submission 187263) | Freshwater sediment microbial communities from Prairie Pothole Lake near Jamestown, North Dakota, USA - PPLs Lake P8 Core (1) Depth... | ecosystem: Environmental > Aquatic > Freshwater...
TGGCGGCCCCCGCCCTCGAGTGCGGCGAGAAGGTGAACATCGAGCTGCCGATCCGCAACGTGGACCGCACGGTCGGCACGATCCTGGGCTCCGACGTGTCGCGCAAGTACGGCGAGGAAGGCTTGCCCGACGACACCATCGTGTGTCGCTTCGCCGGCTCGGCGGGCCAGAGCTTCGGCGCCTTCGTGACGCGCGGCATCACGCTGCAGGTCGACGGCGACGCCAACGACTACTGCGGCAAGGGCCTGTGCGGCGGGCGCATCGTGGTGCGCGTGCCCGAGGGCACCGGCTTCGACCCGGCGGAGAACGTGATCGTCGGCAACGTGGTGCTCTACGGCGCCACCGCGGGCGAAGCGTACTTCCAGGGCCTCGCCGGCGAGCGCTTCGCGGTGCGCAACAGCGGCGCCCAGGCGGTGGTCGAGGGGGTGGGCGACCACGGCTGCGAGTACATGACGGGCGGTCTGGTGGTGGTGCTCGGCCGCGTCGGTCGCAACTTCGCGGCGGGCATGAGCGGCGGCATCGCCTACGTGCTGGATCTCGAGGGCGACTTCGAGCGCCACGTGAACCAGGACACCGTCGACCTCGATCCCCTGGGCGAGGAGGACCTCGAGCTGATCCAGCGCGTGGTGCGCCGGCACTTCGCGTACACGCGCAGCGCGCGCGCGGACGAGGTGCTGCGCAAGTGGAACACCCTGGCGCCCCGGTTCGTCAAGGTGTTCCCGCGCGACTACAAGCGGGCGCTCACCGAGCGGATCGCTGCGGAGAGCGGCAATGGCTGACCCGCGAGGGTTCCTGAAGTTCCCGCGCGCGGGGACCCCCTACCGCCCCGTCGAGGAGCGGCTCGAGGATTGGCGTCTGGTGCAGCGGGACTTCCCGCCGGACAAGAGCCGCGAGCAGGCGGCGCGCTGCATGGACTGCGGCATTCCCTTCTGCAACAACGGCTGCCCGCTCGGCAACGTGATCCCCGACTTCAACGACCTCGTGTTCCGCGACAAGTGGGAGGACGCGCTCCTCCGCCTGCACTCGACCAACAACTTCCCGGAGTTCACGGGCCTGGTGTGCCCGGCGCCCTGCGAGCAGGCCTGCGTGCTCGGGATCAACGCCTCCCCGGTGGCGATCAAGCAGATCGAGTGGGAGATCGTGCGCCGCGGCTTCGAGGAGGGCTGGGTGCGCCCCGTGAAGCCCGAGCGGCGCACCGGTCGCTCGGTGGCGGTGGTGGGCTCCGGGCCGGCCGGGCTCGCGGCGGCCCAGCAGCTCAGCCGCGCCGGCCACACCGTGACGCTCTTCGAGAAGAACGACCGGATCGGCGGGCTGCTGCGCTACGGCATCCCGGACTTCAAGCTCGAGAAGTGGCTGATCGACCGGCGCCTGGCCCAGCTCCGGGAAGAGGGCGTGTTCTTCCAGACCGGCGTGCACGTGGGGGTGGACCTCTCGGCGCGGGACCTGCGCAAGGGCTTCGACGCCATCCTGCTCTGCACCGGCGCCGAGCGCGCGCGCGACCTGCCGGTGCCCGGGCGCGAGCTCGGGGGCGTCCACTTCGCGATGGAGTTCCTGACCCAGCAGAACCACCGCGTGGCCGGCGACGAGGTCGACGCCGGCGACGCGATCCTCGCCACCGGCAAGCACGTGGTGGTGCTGGGCGGCGGCGACACCGGCTCGGACTGCGTCGGGACCTCCCACCGCCAGCAGGCCGCCTCGGTGACGTCCATCGAGCTGCTGCCGCAGCCCCCGCAGGGGCGCCATCTCTCGGAGCCCTGGCCGCTCTCGATGAAGTACACCTTCTCGGTCTCCTCGTCCCATGCCGAAGGGGGAGAGCGCGAGTACGCGCTGGCGACGAAGAGCCTGGTGGGGCGGGACGGCCGGGTGAAGGCGCTGCGCGCGGTGCGGGTCGACTTCGACCGCGACGCGGAGGACCGGCCGCTCATGAACACGATGCGAGAGGTCCCGGGCTCCGAGTTCGAGATCCCGGCGGACCTGGTGCTGCTCGCGATGGGCTTCGTCGGCCCGGTGCGGGAGGGGCTGGTCACGGATCTCGGCGTCGAGCTCGACCCCCGGGGCAACGTGAGGGCCGACACGCGCGGCTTCGCGACCTCCGAGCCCGGCGTGTTCGCGGCCGGCGATGCGCGGCGAGGTCAAAGCCTCGTGGTGTGGGCCCAGTGGGAGGGCCGCGAGGCCGCGCGCGCCGTCGACGAGTACCTGATGGGCGCGTCGCGGCTCCCGGCGCGCAACGCCTACGTCTAGAAAGTCGAAGCGAGGCCCCCGGCCCACGCTTCCGGCTTGACTCGCTTCGCCGGAGCCGGATACCCTCGCTTCGACGCGGGGGGCAGGGCCATTCCCGACCTAGCGCAGCAGCCGGACCGCGCCGCCTCCGAAGCGGAGAGCGCACACGATCTGGAGCGTCTGCAGCGGGCGATCGAGGGTCTGGTCGCCCGGTTCCGGGCGCTGCGCGCCGAGAACGAGGCGCTGCGCGGGCGCCTGCTCGAGCGCGACGAGCGGCTGCGCGAGCTGAACCAGCGCCGCCAGGACGCCGTGAAGCGCATCGACGACCTGGTCGCCCAGATCGACGAGCTCGACAAGCGGCTGGAGTCCGCCTCGTGAGCGGCGCCAGGCGGCGCGTCCCATGGCCCCCAAGCGCACCGTGCCGGTGCAGATCTTCGGTCAGCAGCTCCGCATCCGCAGCGACGGGGACGCGGCGCGGATCCGGCGCGCGGCGGCGCTGGTGGACGAGACGATGGCGCGCGTGCGGGCGCGCACGGGCACCGCGGACACCCTCGACATCGCGGTGCTGGCGGCGCTGAACATCGCCCACCGGCTGCTCGCCGCCGGCGAGTCCGGCGCGGCCCGCCCGGCGAGCGGCGACGCGCAGCTCGGCGCGCTGATCGAGCTCGTCGAGTCGGCGCTGGCAGAGGACGCGGCGGCGTCCTGAGCGGCGGAGATCTCGCGGCGCGGAAGGCGGAGCTCCGCCGCAGCCTCGCGGAGCGGCGGCGGCGCGTGCCCGCGGAGATCGCGGACGACGCGGCCGAGCAGGTGGCGCGCCGCCTGGCGGAGGCGCCCGAGCTGGCCGCCTGCGGGAGGCTGGCGCTCTACTGCGCGGCAGGGGGCGAGCTGCCGACGCAGCCGGTCGAGCGCGTCGCGCGCGAGCGCGGCGTGGCGGTGCTCTGGCCCCGGGTGGCGGACGACTCCCTCGTCTTCGCCGCCTGCTCCTCCGCCGCGCTGGTGCCCGGCTTCCGCGGAATCCTCGAGCCCCCCGCGGCGCTTCCCCTCGCGATCCTCGGACCGGGCGACGCCCTGGTGCTGCCGGTGCTCGCCCTCGACGCCGCCGGCCGCCGCCTCGGCCGCGGCGGGGGCCACTACGATCGCCTGCTCGCGCGCGTGCGGGGACCGCTCCGCGTGGGCGTCGGTTACGATTTCCAGCTCGTGGAGCTCGTGCCGGCGGGCGAGGGGGACGAACGCGTCGACATGGTGGTGACGGAACGGCGGCTGCTGCGGACGGGCGCGCGGGGCGGCGCCGCTTGAGCGACCCGCGTCCCGAAGGCTTCCTCGCCGAGCTCGCCTGGCGCGGTCTGCTCTATCAGCGCACCGCCGGCCCCGAGCTCGACGCCCATCTCGCGACCCCCGGTCGCGTGGCCTACTGCGGCTTCGATCCGACCGCGGACAGCCTCACCATCGGCAACCTGGTGCCGATCACCATGCTGATCCACTGGCAGCGCGCCGGGCACGTCCCGCTCGCGCTGGTCGGCGGCGGGACCGGCCTGATCGGCGACCCCTCGCACCGCGACGCCGAGCGGCCGCTGCTCTCGCGCGAGCAGGTCGCGGCGAACCTGGCCGGGCAGCGCCGCATCTTCGAGCGCCTGCTCGATTTCGACGCGCGGCGGGCGAACCCGGCGCGGCTGTTCGACAACGCGGAGTGGCTGTGCGAGCTGCGCTTCGTCGACGTGCTGCGCGACGTCGGCAAGCACTTCTCGGTCAACGCGATGATCCAGCGCGAATCGGTGCGCGCGCGCCTCGAGGACCGCGAGCAGGGCATCAGCTACACCGAGTTCAGCTACGCGGTGCTGCAGGCGTACGACTTCCTGCACCTCCGGCGCAGCGCCGGCTGCAGCGTGCAGCTGGCCGGCTCCGACCAGTACGGCAACGTGGTGGCGGGCATCGACCTGATCCACCGCACCCTCGGCGGGCACGCGGAGGCTTACGGCGTGACGGCGCCGCTGGTGACGCGCTCGGACGGCAAGAAGTTCTCGAAGTCCGAGGGTGGCGCGGTCTGGCTCACCGCCGACCGCACCAGCCCGTACGCCTTCTACCAGTACTGGCTCAACGTGCCGGACGCCGACGCCGTGCGCTTCCTGCGCATCTACAGCCTGCTCGGACGCGAGGAGATCGAGGCGCTCGCGCGCGCCCAGGAGTCGGCGCCGCAAGAGCGCGCCGCGCAGCGCGCGCTGGCGCGCGACCTCACCGCGCGCCTGCACGGCGAAACGGAGCTCGAGCGCGTGCAGCTCGCGAGCGAAGCGGTGTTCGGCAGCGGCGACGTGCGCGATCTCGACGCCGCGACACTGGCGGATGTCGTCTCGGACCTGCCGCACTCCGTCGAGCCGCGCACGTCGCTGGCCGGCGAGGGCCTCGCGCTCGCCGAGCTGCTGCCGCGCACCACGCTGGCCGGCTCGAAGCGCGAGGCGCGCGAGTTCCTGAAGAGCGGCGCGGTCTGGATCAACGGCCGGCGCGCCGGCGAGGCGGAGCGCGTCTCCCCGGCGGACCTGTTGCACGGGGGCACCCTGCTCCTGCGACGGGGCAAGAAGGCCTGGCACGCGGTACTCTGGAAAGACTAGAGGGGTAGGGGGATGGGGCCCCCGGGGGTCCCTGGATTCGGCGCTTGACGGCCCCTGCGGAGACGCTTACTCTCCGCACCCTTGCTCGATGGGGTTGCCACCCCGTCGGTCCAACACAGGTTGGCTGCTCGAGGAGCCCAAGACAGGCTCCGACGGGCTTCGATCGGTCTTTGAAAACCGAATAGCGTGCGGTCCGGCGGGGCCTGCAACCCGCCAGGACGTCACGGGTCCCAAGTATCAATGGGTGGATTCGAGGCTGGCAGAGCTTCGAGTCCACGACACCGAACAACGGACCGGCCGCGATCGCTTCGGCGATCTCGAGTCGGTTCGGCCAAGTTCAAACTGGAGAGTTTGATCCTGGCTCAGAACGAACGCTGGCGGCGTGCTTAAGACATGCAAGTCGTGCGGGATTGGGGCTTCGGCTCCAATTCAGCGGCGCACGGGTGAGTAACACGTGGGTAATCTACCTTCAGGTCTGGGATAACCTCGGGAAACTGGGGCTAATACCGGATGAGACCACGAGGTCCTCGGGCCTCGCGGGAAAACGATGGCCTCTTCTTGAAAGCTATCGCCAGGAGATGAGCCCGCGCCCCATTAGCTAGTTGGCGGGGTAACGGCCCACCAAGGCGACGATGGGTAGCTGGTCTGAGAGGACGACCAGCCACACTGGAACTGAGACACGGTCCAGACTCCTACGGGAGGCAGCAGTCGGGAATTTTGGGCAATGGGCGCAAGCCTGACCCAGCAACGCCGCGTGAGGGATGAAGGCCTTCGGGTCGTAAACCTCTGTCGGGAGGGACGAAAGGCGCGCGGGTGAACAATCCGCGTACTTGACGGTACCTCCAAAGGAAGCGCCGGCTAACTCCGTGCCAGCAGCCGCGGTAATACGGAGGGCGCAAGCGTTGTTCGGAATCACTGGGCGTAAAGCGCTTGCAGGCGGCTTGGTAAGTCGGGTGTGAAATCCCGGAGCTCAACTCCGGAACTGCACCCGATACTGCCTCGCTAGAGTCCCGGAGAGGATGGCGGAATTTCCGGTGTAGAGGTGAAATTCGTAGATATCGGAAGGAACACCAGCGGCGAAGGCGGCCATCTGGACGGTGACTGACGCTCAGACGCGAAAGCGCGGGGAGCAAACAGGATTAGATACCCTGGTAGTCCGCGCTGTAAACGTTGGGTGCTAGGCGTCGTGGGTATTGACCCCCGCGGTGCCGAAGCTAACGCATTAAGCACCCCGCCTGGGGAGTACGGTCGCAAGACTAAAACTCAAAGGAATTGACGGGGGCCCGCACAAGCGGTGGAGCATGTGGTTCAATTCGAAGCAACGCGAAGAACCTTACCTGGGTTTGACATCTGGGGAACCTCTCTGAAAGGAGAGGGTGCCTTCGGGAGCCCCAAGACAGGTGCTGCATGGCTGTCGTCAGCTCGTGTCGTGAGGTGTTGGGTTAAGTCCCGCAACGAGCGCAACCCCTGTCACTAGTTGCCATCGGGTCAAGCCGGGCACTCTAGTGAGACTGCCGGTGTTAAGCCGGAGGAAGGTGGGGATGACGTCAAGTCCTCATGGCCTTTATGCCCAGGGCTACTCACGTGCTACAATGGCGCGTACAGAGGGTCGCAAGCCAGCGATGGTGAGCTAATCCCAAAAAGCGCGCCTCAGTTCGGATTGAAGTCTGCAATTCGACTTCATGAAGGCGGAATCGCTAGTAATCGCGGATCAGCATGCCGCGGTGAATACGTTCCCGGGCCTTGTACACACCGCCCGTCACACCACGAAAGCTGCTTGAACCAGAAGTCGTTGACCCAACCCGCAAGGGAGGGAGACGCCCAAGGTTTGAGTAGTGATTGGGGTGAAGTCGTAACAAGGTAGCCGTAGGGGAACCTGCGGCTGGATCACCTCCTTTCTAGGGAGCCACGAAACGCCCTCGAGGCGCTTCAGGCAACCAGGTCAGGGTCGATCCGGACGGTCGCCCAGCCCTTTCGAGGGATGAGCGATGCGTCGCGAAGGTCTGAATCCCGGGTTTTCCCGGTCACTCGTTCAATCGGGGGGCCTTTCGATCGACTTCCCGTGTCGTCGCCGCACGCTATTCGTTTTTCGGGGATCGACGCGTTTTCGCGCGCGAGCCCGCGATTCCGCTCGGGCGCCTGTCGCGCATGCGCGAAGGCTTCCTTGCTCGGGCCTGTAGCTCAGCCCGGTTAGAGCGTCCGCCTGATAAGCGGGAGGTCGGTAGTTCAAGTCTACCCAGGCCCACCAACTCCACGGGGCTGTAGCTCAGCTGGGAGAGCGCGGGCTTTGCAAGCCTGAGGTCGTCGGTTCGATCCCGATCAGCTCCACCATTTTGTCGCGAGCTCCTCCGGAGCTCCCCAGCCCGAAACAGGCTGGCGTGGCGAAGCGGTCTTTGACAATCGAATAGCTTTCCGGGTCCAATGTGGACCGCGCTTTGGCAGTGACGGACCTGCCGTCCGTCGCTGTCTGCTCTGGGTCGAATTTGGTCAAGCTATGAAGGGCAGGCGGTGGATGCCTTGGCGCCAGGAGGCGATGAAGGACGTGGTTAGCTGCGATAAGTCACGGGGAGCTGCTAAGCAAGCTTTGATCCGTGAATTTCCGAATGGGGAAACCCGGCCGGGGTCATGCCCGGTCATCCTGCACTGAATCCATAGGTGCAGGAAGCAAACCCGGGGAACTGAAACATCTAAGTACCCGGAGGAAGAGAAATCAACCGAGACTCCCCTAGTAGCGGCGAGCGAAAGGGGAATAGCCCAAACCGGCGGGAAGAAATTCCTTCCGGGGTTGTGGGACTCCGATGTGGGACTCGAGGAAATAGCGGAACGGTCTGGAAAGGCCGGCCATAGAGGGTGATGGCCCCGTACGCGAAATTTCCGAGAGCCCTAGGAGCATCCCGAGTACCACGGAGCACGTGCAACTCTGTGGGAATCTGGGGGGACCATCCTCCAAGGCTAAGTACTACCTGGCGACCGATAGTGAACCAGTACCGCGAGGGAAAGGCGAAAAGAACCCCGGTGAGGGGAGTGAAATAGATCCTGAAACCGCCTGCCTACATTCAGTGGGAGCCCTATGGCGTCGCAAGACGCAATGGGTGACTGCGTACCTTTTGTTTAATGGGTCCGCGAGTTACTCCTCAGCAGCAAGGTTAAGCCGTTAGGTGTAGCCGAAGCGAAAGCGAGTCTGAACAGGGCGCATAGTTGCTGGGGGTAGACCCGAAACCGGGTGAGCTAGCCATGGCCAGGGTGAAGCTCGGGTAAGACCGAGTGGAGGCCCGAACCGTAGTAGGTTGAAAACTACCCGGATGAGCTGTGGCTAGGGGTGAAAGGCCAATCAAACTCGGAGATAGCTGGTTCTCCTCGAAATATATTGAGGTATAGCCTCGCGTGATCACCGCCGGAGGTAGAGCACTGGATGGGCTAGGGGTCCTACCAGATTACCGAACCCAACCAAACTCCGAATGCCGGCGAGTCCAGCGCGGGAGTCAGACTGCGGGTGATAAGATTCGTAGTCGAGAGGGAAACAACCCAGACCGCCAGCTAAGGTCCCCAAGTCCGTGCTAAGTGGGAAAGGAAGTGGGAGCGCTCAGACAACCAGGAGGTTGGCTTAGAAGCAGCCATCCTTTAAAAAGTGCGTAATAGCTTACTGGTCTAGTGAACCCGCGCCTAAAATGTAACGGGGCTCAAGCACGGCACCGAAGCTGCGGGATCGTGACACCTTCGGGTGTTGCGATCGGTAGAGGAGCGTTCCAGTCGCCTGTGAAGCTCGACGGAAACGACGGGTGGAGGTCCTGGAAGTGCTTATGCGGACATGAGTAACGATAAAGTCGGTGAGAAACCGACTCGCCGTAAGCCTAAGGGTTCCTGAGTAAAGTTAATCTGCTCAGGGTTAGTCGGCCCCTAAGCCGAGGGCGGAAGCCGTAGGCGATGGGAAACGGGTCAATATTCCCGTACCACCAGGAAAACGTTCGACCGAAGGGGGGACGGAGAAGGGTAGCTCGGCCGGGTGCTGGACATCCCGGTTCAAGCCCGTAGGCGGGTGGCACAGGCAAATCCGTGCCGCCATTCAACGCCGAGAGGTGACGTCGAGAGCCTTTGGCTCACAAAGTGAGTGATCCCATGCTTCCTAGAAAAGCCTCGTAGGGAGTTCTTCTGGTGACCGTACCGTAAACCGACTCAGGTAGGTGGGCAGAGTATGCCAAGGCGCTTGAGAGAACCCAGGTCAAGGAACTCGGCAAATTGACACCGTACCTTCGGTAGAAGGTGTGCCTCGAGCCGTGAAGAGACTCGCTCTTGGAGCGGATCGGGGTTGCAGAGAGCAGGGGGTAGCGACTGTTTACTAAAAACACAGGACTCTGCGAACTCGATAAGAGGACGTATAGGGTCTGACGCCTGCCCGGTGCTGGAAGGTTAAGGGAATCCGTCAGCTTCTTCGGAGGCGAAGCGGTGAACCGAAGCCCCAGTAAACGGCGGCCGTAACTATAACGGTCCTAAGGTAGCGAAATTCCTTGTCGGGTAAGTTCCGACCTGCACGAATGGCGTAACGACTTCCCCACTGTCTCGACCTGGGACTCAGTGAAATTGAATTGCCGGTGAAGATGCCGGCGACCCGCGGCAGGACGGAAAGACCCCGTGCACCTTTACTACAACTTCGCAGTGATCATCGGTTCAACGTGTGTAGGATAGGTGGGAGGCTTTGAAGCCGGGACGCTAGTCTCGGTGGAGCCAACCTTGAAATACCACCCTCGCTGGATTGCTGATCTAACCTGCACCCGTCATCCGGGTGGGGGACACTGCGTGGTGGGTAGTTTGACTGGGGCGGTCGCCTCCTAAAGAGTAACGGAGGCGCGCGAAGGTTCCCTCAGGCTGATTGGAAACCAGCCGTAGAGTGCAAAGGCATAAGGGAGCTTGACTGCGAGACCTACAAGTCGAGCAGGTGGGAAACCAGGTCTTAGTGATCCGGTGGTCCCGTATGGAAGGGCCATCGCTCATCGGATAAAAGGTACGCCGGGGATAACAGGCTGATCTCCCCCAATAGTTCACATAGACGGGGAGGTTTGGCACCTCGATGTCGGCTCGTCACATCCTGGGGCTGAAGCCGGTCCCAAGGGTTCGGCTGTTCGCCGATTAAAGTGGCACGCGAGCTGGGTTTAGAACGTCGTGAGACAGTTCGGTCCCTATCCGCCGTGGGCGCAGGAGATTTGAGGGGGTCTGTCCCTAGTACGAGAGGACCGGGATGGACGAACCTCTGGTGTTCCGGTTGTGGCGCCAGCCGCACCGCCGGGTAGCCAAGTTCGGAAGGGATAACCGCTGAAAGCATCTAAGTGGGAAGCCCGCCCCAAGATGAGATCTCCCTGGGACTTCGGTCCCCTGAAGGGCCGTCCGAGACCAGGACGTCGATAGGCCGGAGGTGGACGCGCAGCAATGCGTGAAGCTGACCGGTACTAATCGCCCGTGAGGCTTGACCACAGCCCAACCCAGAGCGCTGCGCGATCCGCGGCGGACCCGGAAAGCCATTCGGTTGCTCGAGGACCGTCTACAGGTCTTTCCCACCGTCCATAGAGCAGGGGCCACACCCGTTCCCATTCCGAACACGGAAGTTAAGCCCTGCTTCGGCGATGGTACTGCCTGGTTTCCAGGTGGGAGAGTAGCTCGACGGTGGGATCTCTTCGTGAGCCCCGCCGGCCCTCACGGGTCGGCGGGGCTCTCGCGTTTCGGGGGCTGCGCTGCGCCGCGGCGGCGTCAGCCGTCGCCGAAGCGCGCGCGCCGCTTCTCGAGGAACGCGGCCATGCCCTCGCGCGCCGGCTCCGTCTGGGAGGCGGCGGCCATCACCTCGGACGCGTAGTCGTAGGCCTGCGGGAGCGGCAGGTCGAGCTGGCGGTAGAAGGCCTGCTTGCCGAGCGACTTGGAGAGCGCGCTGCCGCGCGTCGCGAGGGCCAGCAGCTCGCGCGTCTCGGCCGCCACCCGGCCGGCGGAAGTTACGCGATTCACCAGCCCGAAGGCCTGCGCCGTCGCCGCGTCGATCGGCTCGCCGGTGAGCAGCATCTCGAGCGCCTGCTTGCGCGGCACGGCGCGGGCGAGCGCCACGCCCGGCGTGGTGCAGAACCAGCCGCCGCGCCCGCCCGGCACGGCGAAGCGCGCGGAGTCCGCGGCGACCGCGAGGTCGCACGTCGCCACCAGCTGGCAGCCCGCCGCGATCGCATCGCCCTCGACCTGCGCGATCACCACCTGCGGCGCGCGTTGCAGCGCGAGCATCAGCTCGCTGCACACCCCCAGCAGGCGCCGCATCTCGTCGAGCGAGCGCCCGGCCATGTCCTGGAAGTCGTGGCCCGCCGAGAACACCGGCCCGTCGGCGGCCAGGATCACGCCGCGCGCCGCGCGCACCTCCGGCCCGCGCACCGCGTGCAGCAGCTCGCGCAGGTGCGCCTCGGAGAGCGCATTGCGCCGCTCCGGGCGCCGCATGCGGATCTCGACGAAGGGGGGCTCCGGCGAGACGGCGATGTGCTGGTAGTCCAGGGCCCGGCCTCCTGCGCGTGCTGCCGGGGAGGGTATCTTCCCGCGCTCGATGCGTCCCGAGCCCGCGCTCCTCCGGGCCCCGCTCCCCGAGCGGCCGGAGATCCACCAGATCGTGCTCCCGACGCCCTGGGACGTCGGGCCGGTGCAGGTCTACCTGATCGAGCAGGAGCCGCTCACCCTCGTCGACACCGGCGTGCGCACGCCCGAGTCGCGCGCCGCGCTGGCGGGGGCCCTCGACGCCCTGGGCTATGGCCTCGAGGACGTGCGCCGCGTGCTGCTCACGCACTTCCACGGCGACCACCTCGGCCAGGCCGCCACGCTGCGCCGCGCAGCGCCGGGGCTCGAGGTGTGGTGCCACGAGGACGACGCCGACATGTGCGAGACCTTCTCCGCCGCCCGCGACGAGAACATCGAGGGCACCGACCGGCTGTTCCGCGACTTCGGCGTGCCGGCCGAGCTGCGCGCCCGGCAGCGCGCGCTCCGCGAGGGCTTCGCCAAGCAGGACCCGCTCTGCGACCCCAGCCCCATCGACCGGCGGCTGCGGGACGGCGAGACGGTGCCCTTCAAGGACTTCTCGCTCCAGGTGATCCACGCGCCCGGCCATACCGCCGGGCACTGCCTCTACCACGAGCCCGGCTCCGGGGCGCTCCTCACCGGCGACCACCTGATGGGCAACGCCGTCCCCTACACCGACAACTACCTGGTCGACGCGCCCCCGGACCCCGCCGATCCGTTGCGGCGGCCGGCGCGCTTCCGCGGCCTGCCGCTCTACCTCGAAGGCCTGCGCGCCCTGCGGCGCCAGCGCTTCCGCATGCTGCTGCCCGCCCACGGCGGCGTCATGGAGCGCCCGGCGCGCGCCATCGACGACGCACTGCTCTTCTACGAGGTGCGCATCCAGCGCACCCGGCGCGCGCTGCGCGGCCGCGCCGCCGCGCGCGGCTGGGCCAGCGCCTGGGAGCTCTGGGAGGAGCTCTTTCCCAAGGCGGATCCGGTCACCCAGATGCGCACGCGCATGTACATGGTGATCGGCGCGCTCGACCTGCTGGAGCAGCAGGGGCTCGTCGAGACGCGCTGGGCCGCAGACGGGAGCCTCGAGCACCGCCCGCGCGCCTGAAGGGGCGTCAGCGCGCGGCGGGCGACCCGGCCAGCAGGTACACCGCGACGTCGCGCCGCTCGGCGTCGGAGAGCGGCGCCAGCGGCATCGGCGGCGTCGGCGCTGCCAGGAACGCGGCCAGCGCCGCCACGTCGTAGCGCTCGCCGAGGCCGCGCAGGGGCGTCGGCACGACGCCGGCCTCGGCGCGCGCGGGCTCGTGACAGCGGAAGCAGGCGTTCGCTTCGTAGAGGTCGGCGCCGCGCGCGCTCGCCGCCTCGCGTTCCGCGGCGTCGAGGCCCGCCAGCGGATCGGCCCGCCGACGCTCGCCCGG
>Ga0209706_10001630_pt1 | contig 12749 bp, 11 predicted proteins | sample PPLLaktember2015_6_FD_187263 | JGI IMG/M metagenome (GOLD analysis project Ga0209706, IMG submission 187263) | Freshwater sediment microbial communities from Prairie Pothole Lake near Jamestown, North Dakota, USA - PPLs Lake P8 Core (1) Depth... | ecosystem: Environmental > Aquatic > Freshwater...
TCGCGGCGCACCTGCCCGGGGTCTCCGCGCCCGCGCGCGTCGCGTGCCCGGTGGGGCTCGTCGACGTGATGGCCTCCCTCTGCGTCTACCTCGGCCTCGACTGCCCGGCCCACGACTTCGGCACGCCCTTCCTCGCCGCGCCGGAGCCGAAGCCGCGCGCGGCGCGCTGGATCGCCAGCGAGGGCGTGATCGGGAAGCCCGACCACCGCGCGATCCGCAACGCCGACCTGACACTGCTCTACGAGCCCCGCGGCCGGCGAGCGCCGCCTCCGGGCGCGAGCGGCGGCCCCTGGGCGCTCGACGTCGCGGGCGAGGGCGCGGAGCGCCCGGAGGTGCCCGAGGCGCTGCGGAGCGGCCTCGCGGAGGCCGTTCCACCCTACCGCGCGCCCGGCGCCAGCGGCGTGCGCCTCGACGAGGCGACCCGCGCGAGGCTGGAGGCCCTGGGCTACACCCAGGAGTGACGAGGCGGCCGCGAACCGGCACGCCTCACTTCCCATCCGCCAGCGACACCCGCTCGAACTGGTAGGGCCGCTCGTAGTGGCTCACGTAGTGCTCGTCGGGGAGCAGCGGCAGGCGCTCGCCGAAGTAGAAGTCGAGGATCACGCGGAAGGTGTTCACCGGCGAGATCTCCGGATAGAGACGCGCGGCGCCGCCGCCCGGCAGGTAGAGGGCGTTCAGGATCGGGAGCCGCTCCGCCGGGTCGACGTCGGGCCAGTGGGCGTTCGGCCCGTGGTCGCCCTGGATCACGATGAGGGGCGGCTGCGCCGAGCGGGCGAGGATCTCGGCGACGGCGTCCGCGACGCGGTCGCCGAGGAAGCGCGCCTGCGCGCGATACCCCTGCACGTACTCCTGGTTCGCCTGGCCGGGCGCGGCTCGTTTGCCGCCGGCCCCGCCGTCGTTGAAGCGGAAGGGCCGGTCCGTCGGGCTCACGTCCTCGCCGTCCTCCCCGAACACGAAGGGGTGGTGAGGCGATAGCAGGTGCACGAAGGCGAACGTGGGGCGGGGGTCGGCGGCGATCTCCGGCAGCGTCTCGAGGGCGTGCAGGATGCGGCGGCGGTGCGCGCGGTAGGGCGAGCCGGAGGGCAGCCGGTCCGCCAGCCAGCCGAGCGGCGAGCGCTCCAGCAGGTGCGCCTGCCATTCGGAGAGCGGCGCGGGCGGTGCGATCACGACGTCCGCCTCGGCCGGCTTCAGCTCGGTGACCGCGTAGCCCGAGGAGTACGCCACCCAGGTGTAGCCGCGCGCGCGCAGGCGGCGCACGAGCTCGCTGTCGCGCACCAGCCGCAGCAGCGGGGCGGCCGAGCCGCGTGGCGTCGGCAGCAGGCGCTGCACGTAGTCGAGGTTCAGGGTGGCGGGAATCGAGTGGAGCGTGGTGGTGTAGTTGGCGGCGCTGCGCTCCGCCACGTAGAAGCCGAGGCCCTGGAGCTGCTCCGCGAGCCCGGACGCGAGGCCGTAGCGCTCGCGCAGCACGTCGGAGCGGCCGAAGGCGTCGAGCACGATCCAGTAGACGTCGGGCGACCCGGGCGGCGGGGCCGCGGCACGAGCAGGGGCGGGCCCGGCGGGCGAGACGTCGGCGGTCGCCGCCCCGAGCGCCGCGCCGGCGAGGCGGAGCGCCGGGAAGGCGAGGAGGGCGCAGACGGCCAGCAGCGCCGGAGCCGCGAGCTCGCCGCTCCTCGGGAAGCGCGACAGCCCGAAGCCGAGGGCCAGCAGCGCCGCGAGCAGCAGCGCGCCCGCGAGCGCGCCCGCTCCGAGGTCGCCGCCCGCGCGCGGCCCGATCGAGGCCGCCAGCGGCGACCAGGCCCACAGCGCGATCACGGCCCCGCTCGCGAGCAGGCTCGCAGCTCCCGCGCTGCGCACGCAGAGCCGCGCGAGCACCCAGAGGGCTAGCCCCGCCGCCGCCGCCGCGAGCAGCGGCGGCACCGCCTCCGAAGGCTTCGTCTCGCGCAGGTTCGCCGCCCAGAGCGAGAGGATCGGGTAGACCGCCAGCAGCAGCGGCGCGAGGCCCCCGGCGAGGCCTTTCCGTTCGTCGCGTGTCCAGGGCGGAGACAAGCTCGGGATCGTACCCGACGCGGGCCGGGCTGACCTCTCCCGCGCGCCCCCGTGATAGAGTCGATCTGCCGTGCAGCCTCGGAATGGAAACACCCCGGGCGGGCCGTGGATCGTGGGAGCTCGCTGGGACGCAGCCGTCTGCTTCTCGACGCTGTGGTTCCCGCTCGCACTCTGGATGCTGTGGCAGGGCAGCGCGCGCGTCGGCCTCGATGCCAGCGAGACCACGCTCGTCGCCTTCACCGTGCTCCTCAACGTCCCGCATTTCCTGACCACGCTGACCTTCACCTACCTCGATCCCGGGCAGCGAGCCCACTATCGCCGGCATCCGGTCGCCTTCTACGTGATTCCGGCGCTCCTCGTGGTGGGCCCCTGGGTGTACAGCGTCAGCATGGGGCCTCTGCTCTTCGTCACGCTGTGGACGCTGTTCGGCGAGCATCACGTGGCGGCCCAGAACATCGGCTTCACCGCCCTCTACCGCGCGCGCAACGGCGAGGGGGAGGCGGACCGGCGCATCGACCACCGGCTCTTCCACGTCGCGTGGATCACCACCGTCTTCGTCTACGGCACGCGCCCCGCGGACGCGACCGGGCTCCAGTACTTCTCGCGCCCGGCCTACGCGCTGCCGCTCGAGCACTACGGGCTCTTCGTCGGCTGCCTCGGCGCCCTCGCCGGGCTCACGCTGCTGGCCTTCGTGTGGCGGCAAGCCGTGCGCTACCGCAGAGGCCTGCCCGTGAGCGGTCCCAAGATCCTGTTCGTGCTCACCGCTTGGCCGAGCTTCATCCTGGTGCCGCTCTTCGTGGACGACGCCGCCCTGCTCATGGTGCTCCGCAGCGGCTACCACGCGGTCCAGTACTGGGCGCTCGTACGCCTGGTGAACCACCGGCGGGCCGAGGCCTCCGGAGGCCGACCCCGGGGCGCCGCACTGGCCTGGCTCCTGGAGAGGAGCGCGGTCACCTACTGGGCGCTCCACGTGATCCCCGCCTTCGCCATCTGGTGGGTCTCCGAGGTGTACGCGGGATGGCCTGGCATCGGCAGCGACTGGGCGCTCCAGTATCTGTTCTTTCCGGGCATCGCCCTCGCCCACTTCTTCCTCGACGGGCTGGTATGGCGCATGAGCGACCCCCACGCCCGGCGGAGCGTCTTCGCGCATCTGTCCCCGCTTCGAGCGAGTCCTGAGCCGCATGTCGTGGCGTGACGCCCCGCGGATCTGGGCGCTGGCCTGGCTCTGCCTGCCGCTGGCGGTCGGAGCGGATCTCGCGCTCGGGCGGAGTGCGGAGGGGTCGGCGCGGCTCGTGCTCCAGGCGGTGGCGCATGCCGAAGCCGGCGACTGGCCCGAGGCGCGGCGACGTTTCGAGGACGCGGCCCGCGCGGATTCTCGCGCCGTGCTGCCCGCGCACAACGCGGCCGTCGCCTGCCTGCGCACGGGCGACGTGGCCGCGGCGCTCGCCTGGAACCGCGAGACGCTTCGGCGTTCCCCTTCCTTCGCGCCGGCTCGCTCCCTCCACCGCGAGATCCGGCTGCAGCAGGAGCGCCGGCGTCGGACCGCTGGCTGACGTCGCGGCCCGCGCCCTCCGCTCAGCCCGCGCGCGCCGCGTAGCTCCCGACGATGCGGTCGCCGCGCACCGGGCCGAGGTCGCCGATCATGCACTTGACCGAGCCGCCGCCCTTCTTCAGGAACTCGGAGACGTCGACGGTCATCGGCTGCGCGCCGCGCTCGCGGACCTGCGCCTGGAGCCGCTCGGAGACGCCCTGGGGCATCAGCAGGTGGTGCTCGCCGCCCTGGTGGAGGGCGAAGGAGTTGGCGGCGTAGCGCTGCGCGTCGGCCTCGTCGAGCTCGAGCAGTCGCTCCTTGTACACGTCCCGGAGCGTCGCGAAGCCCTCGTCGGCGAGCGCCCGGCGATACACCAGGAGCTGTCGGCGGCCGGGCCCGAAGGCGCACAGGGCGGTGTCCCCGTGGTAGTGCGCCTCGAGCACCAGCTCGACGCGCAGCACCGGCTTCGGCTGCACGATGCGGCCGAGGATCGGCTCCACGCGCTCGTCGCTGCGGAAGCCGTAGACGCGCCGCCAGGGCGGCAGGCGCAGCGCCGGCACGAAGCGCTGCTTCTCGATCCGCCCGAAGCTGAACACGTAGAAGTCTCCGGCCGGAAAGAAGTCGGCCTCGCCCTCGAAGGGGTAGCGATCGTCGATCGTCGCCACCCGGTAGCCGGCGTAGGTCAGCACCTGGCGGTAGTGGTTCTTCTCGCCGGAGCGGCTCGCGATCAGGTTGGCGAGGTAGAAGGTCTTCTCGGAGAGCGGCTTCTCGGAGTCGAGGTCGGCCAGGAAGCCCGCGTTGGCCGGGTAGACGAGGCCGGGCTGAGCCGGATGCGGCGGCACCACCAGCACGCGCACCCCGAGGTCGCGCAGCCGGTCGTGCAGGCCGCGCCACTGCGCGATGGCGCGCTCGCGGTTCACGCGCCGGCGCAGGCCGAGCCAGTTGCGCGTGTGCGGGTTGGCGCCGCCCTTCACGCTGAAGTGGCTCGGGTCTCCCATCAGCACGGCGCGCTGCATCACGGGCGGGGCGCTCCGGGGGGGAGCCGCGAGGGATCGAAGGCCGCCTCGCCCTCGAGCTCGGACTGGGCGAAGGTGCAGTAGACGGCGGAGAGGATGCCGGCGGGGCGGTCGTTGCCGCTGCGCCGCAGGCCGCCGAAGGGCAGCCGCCCGCTCGCGCCGATCGTGCCGCGGTTCCAGTTGAGCACGCCGGTGCGCACGCGGCCGGCGGCGTGATCGAAGGCGGAGCGCGAGCGCGTGACGATCGCCGCGGCGAGGCCGTAGTCCGAGTCGTTCAGCGCGGCGACGCCTTCCTCGAGGTCGTCGACGGCGTAGAGCGCGGCCTCGGGACCGAAGATCTCCTCGCGCTGGTAGGGGTGGCGCTGCGCGAGCGAGGCGAAGCGAACCAGGCCGGGGCCGGCCCAGGGCGGGGGCGCGCCGGGGTCGCGGCGCAGCACCACCTCGCCGCCGGCCTCGCGCGCTCCGGCGCGGAAGCGCTCCAGCTTCTCGAAGGCCGCGCGGGAGACCAGGGGACCCATGAAGGTTTCTTCGTCCAGCGGCGGGCCGATCCGAAGGCCCTTCAGCATTCTGGCGAGGCGCTCCTGAAAGGCGTCGACCACGGGCCGCGCCACGAAGATCCGCGAGAGGGAGGAGCAGCGCTGACCCGTGGTGGCGGCGATCGAGACCGCGGCCTCGGCCACCGCGAGCTCGAGATCGGCGTCGGCCAGCACCAGCATGCCGTTCTTTCCCCCCAGCTCGAGGGCCAGCAGCTTGCCCGGCTGGTCCAGGGTGGCGGCCTCGAGGGCGCGGCCCACGGCCCAGGAGCCGGTGAAGAGCACGCCGTCGACACCGGGGTGCGCCGCCAGCGCGCGGCCGGTCTCGGCGCGCCCCTGCACCAGGCCGAGCACGCCGGCGGGCAGGCCCGCCTCGGCGAAGGCGGCGGCGAGCCACGCGCCGGTGGCGGGCGCCAGCTCGCTCGGCTTCAGCACCACCGTGTTGCCCGTCGCGAGCGCGGGCACGAGGTGGCCGTTGGGCAGGTGGGCGGGGAAGTTGAAGGGGCCGAGCACCGCGAGCACGCCGCGCGGATGGAAGCGGGCGCGCGCGCCGGCGCCGCCGTCGATCTCCGCGACGAAGCGCATCCCGTGGGCGAGGGTCGCCTCCACCTTGGCGGCCAGCAGCCGCGCCTCCGCGCGCGCGTCCCAGATCGCCTTGCCGATCTCGCGCGCCAGCAGCCGCGCCAGCTCCTCCTCGCGGGCGCGCGCGACGGCCGCGAAGCGCCGCAGCCGCTCCGCGCGCGCGTCGGGGCCGGCGTCGCGCCAGGCGGGGAAGGCGGCGCGGGCGCGCGCGATGGCGGCGTCGACCTCGGCGGGACCCGCGACGGGAAAACGGCCGATCTCGTCGCCGGGGTCAGCGGGCGCGATGCTGACGAGCTCGTCCACCGCTCCCTCCGTGCCGCGCTTCAGGGCAGCGGCGTGACGCTGACGCGGTCGCCGCTCGCCACGCCGAGCGCGTCGCGGCAGGCGCGCGACACGACGGGCGCGCCCTCGGCGTCGAGCGGCACCACGGTGGCGCGAAAGCCGAGGCGCCCCTCCGCGGAGAGCAGCGCCAGCACCTCGCCCGAAGCGTCCTCGCCGGGCGTCGGCACCCCGGGCAGCACCAGCTCGCGGCGCTCGCGCACCGACACCACCGCGTCGCGCGCGGCGCCGTAGTAGGGGCCGCCGTCGAAGGGATCGACCTGGTTCAGCGGATGGAAGCCCAGCTTCTCGAGGATCCGCACCGCGGCGACGGCGCTCTCGTTCGGCCGCCCGATCGACTTCTGCACCTCGTCGGGGAAGAGCGTCGCGTAGACCGGATCGCGCGGGAAGAGATCCGCGATGAATTGCTTGTTGCGGCCGGAGAGGCGATCCGCCTCGCGGTAGGAGAGGCCCGTGAAGCGCGCTCCGAAGGCGTCCCAGAGCAGGCTCCGGCCCGGCGCCACGAAAGGCGAGAGCATCTCGGCGATCAGCTGCTGCTCGAAGCGCTCGGGGTGCGCCGAGATGAACGTGAAACGCACCACCGAGAGCGCCTTGCCGCAGCGCTGCGGGTGTTGGCGGTACGCCGGGTCGAGGATCAGTCCGCCCACCTCGGTGGGGCCGTCTTCGGTGGAGCGCAGGCGCAGCTTGGTGTGCACGAAGCGCTTGCGCAGCTCGGGGCTGCGGCGCTCCTCGCTCGAGACCTCGAGCCAGTAGAAGGGCACGCCGGGTCGGCCCTGCTTCGCCACGATCAGCGAGGTGCCGACCACGCGGCCGGCGCCGCGGTCTTCGAGCACGAACTGGTAGACGCAACCCGCCCGCTCCTCGAGGCCGGCGAAGGAGCGCTCCGAGTGCTCCACGCGCGCGGCGAGGAACTCGGGGTCGTTCGGGAGGTTCACGCTGTCGAGCTCCGCGGCCAGAGTCAGCAGATCGCCGAGGTCCGTGCGCCCGGCGGGGCGCAGGATCAGCACGGCAGCCCCCGCTCGTCGCCGACGCGACGCAGCGCCTTCTCCAGCATCGCGAAGCCGGCCTCGAGCTCCTCGTCGGTGACGTTCACCGGCAGCAGCAGGCGGATCTTGCTCGGCGCGTGGCCGGCGCTCCAGACCAGCAGGCCCTCCTCGAAGGCCGCGCGGATCACCGCCTGCACCACCGCTTCGCTGCCGTCGAAGGGCACGAACGCCTGCATCGCCCCGAGGCCGGAGCGGCGGCCGACGGCGCGCGGCAGCCGGCGCGCCAGCCCCTCGAAGCGGCGCTCCACGCGGCGCGCGAGCACCGCGAGGCGCCCCTCCGGCCCGAGGTAGCCCTCGCTCTCGAGCCGCTCGAGGATCCGCGCGCCCACGGCCATGCCGGCCGTCGAGCCGGCGAAGGTGCCGGCCACGAGCCCGGGCCGCGGGTTGTAGGCGCGCGTGAACAACGCGGCGCTCCCCTGCAGCACCTTGCCGATCGTGACCACGTCCGGGTAGTCGTCGAGGCCGAGCGTGCGGAAGGCGAACAGCTCGCCGGTGCGTGCGAAGGTCTGCACCTCGTCGATCCAGATGGCGACGTCCGCCGCGCGGCAGCGCTCCATCAGCGCGGCGAAGAACTCGCGCGGCGCCACGTGGAAGCCGCCCTCGCCCTGCACCAGCTCGAACAGCATCGCGGCGATCCGGCCCGGGTGGCGCTCCAGGTGCGCGTCCAGCGCGGCCAGCGTGCGCGCGATCGGGTCGGGAGCGTCCTCGTCGAAGAACGGCACCCACAGCACGTTGCCGCGCAGGGGCAGGCCCTCGCGGTAGGCGGCGCGGTCGGTCAGCTCGGCGAGCGTGGTCGTGCGCCCGGCGAAGCCGTGCTCGAAGGCGACGATGCGGTCGGCCGGCGCGCGCTTCTGCAGGATCATCTTCAGCGCGTTCTCGTTGGCCATCGCTCCCGAAACCGACAGCCAGACGTGGCGCAGGCGCGGGCCGGAGTGGCGCAGCAGCGCCTCGCAGAGGCGCGCGTACTCGGGCCCGGGCGCGAGGTGGCCCTGGAAGACGGTGTCCGCCGCCGCGGCCACGACTGCGGTCTCGAGCAGGTCGCGATCCGCGTGGCCGAAGGCGTAGACGCCGAGCCCGGACGCGAAGTCGAGGCGCCAGGTGCCATCGGCGAGCCGCACCCGGGCGCCGCGGCCGGCGGGAGCCAGCAGGAGCGGCAGCGGGAGCGGGCGCCCGCGGACGCGTCCCAGGCGCTCGATCGCGCGGGCGTACGCCTCCGGGGAGAGGGCGCGCGCCGACGCCTCCTCCGCCACCGCCGCCAGCAGCGCGGCCGCAGCCTCGCGGACGGCGGGTGCGTCCAGGAGCGACTCCAGGGGACTCTTGGAACGCCGGGCCATGGCCGAGAGGGTATCGGCCGCCCGCGGGAAGGGCTTTCGGGCTGGCTTTTTCGACGGCCGTTCGCAGGCTTCCGCTATCCTCTGCCCGGGGGTGAGAGGCCCCGGCGAGCGCGCCAGGCCTCCGGAGGCGCGGCAGACAGCCGATTCATGGTTTCGATGGCTCCCCGCAGACTACGCAGTGAGATCCAGGAGATCGCGCGAGCCCGCCGCGAGCGGCGCGCCGCACGCGTCGAGGAGCGCGACGTCGAGCGCGCCCAGCGCGAGCGCCAGGTCGCGCGGCGCGAGGCCCTGGAGGCGGCGCTCCCCTACCTGGCGACGGTGCGAGCGCCGAGCATGCCGTCGGCGGACGTCCTCGGGCGCGATTTCACGATCGCTACCTACAACGTGCACCGCTGGCAGGGCCTCGACGGCGTCCGGGCGCCGGACCCCGCGCGTGCGGGCTTCGTGATCAGCGAGCTCGGCGCCGACGTGGTGGCGCTCCAGGAGGTGCTGCGGCCCTTCGACGAGCCGGACCCGCTCGAGCGGCTCGCCGAGTCGCTGCGCCTGCACCTCGCGTTCGTGACGACGCGCGTCCACCGCCGCGGCGAGATCGGCAACGCCATCCTCTCGCGCTGGCCGATCACCAGCGTCTTCAGTCTCGACCTCTCCTTCTCGCGGGTGGAGAAGCGCTCGGCGGTGGCGGTGCAGTTCTCCGGGAGCGCCGGGACCCTGGCCGTCGTGGCGACCCACCTGGCGCTCGTCGATCGCACGCGGCGCCGGCAGGTGGAGTCGATCCTCTCCCACCCGCAGCTCCAGGGCGCGGTGCTGCTGGCCGGCGATCTCAACGCCTGGCGCCGCTGCGAGGCGACGCGCACCCTCGAGCGCGAGCTGGTGGGGCAGCAGCCGTTCACCTGGCCGCGCAGCTTTCCCGCCGCGCGCCCGGTGCTCGCGCTCGATCGCATCTACGCGCGCGGCGCGGAGCTGGTCCAGGTGAGCGTCCACGACAGCGCCGCGGCGCGCCGCGCCTCGGATCATCTCCCGGTGCTCGCCCAGGTGCGGATCCAGTAGCCCGATGCGCGCGCTCGCCCTCGCGCTGGCCGTCGCGACGCTCGCGGGGTGCGGCACCTTCCGCGGAGCGCGCCTCTACGAGAGCGGCACGCGCGCCCTCGAGCAAGGAGACACGGCGGCCGCCATCGCCGATCTCGAGCGCGCCGCGCAGCTCGTGCCCCGGGCCTCCGAGATCCAGAACCACCTCGGGCTCGCCTACGCCGAGGCGGGTCGCGACGGAGACGCGCTGCGGGCCTTCCAGCGCGCGGTCGACCTCGACTGCGACAACCTGCCGGCTCAGCAGAACCTGCGCGCCGCGCGGACGCGCGCCGCGTCGGCCTCGGCGTCCGCCGCGCCATGAGCCGCGACGACGACGAGCGGCCTCGGCTCTCCTGGAGCGAGATCGACAAGCGCCGCGACCGCCCGGGCCGGCGCGACGAGCGCGAGAAGCGTCCCCAGGGCGCCGCCGCAGAGGCCCGCGCGCGCGCCGCCGCGCAGAGCTACCTGAAGCAGCTCGACTCCTCGCTCTTCGCCAAGGGACCGGCCGGCGCGGCGGGCGAGCCCCTGGCGCGCGCGGTGCGCGAAGCCCACGGCGGCCCGCGCCTCGCCGGCGCCTGCGACGCCTACCTCGCCGTGCTCGGCCCGCCGCGCGACGCCGCCCTGGCCGCGTTGTTCCTGGACGCGCCGCGGCGCGAGCTGGTGCTCGCCGGCCTCGCGGGCCTGGCGGCGCTCCGGGAGGCCGGCGGGCTCGAGCTCTCCCGCGCGCTGCGCAGCCAGCTCCGGCTGTGCGCGGGCGACGCCGACGACGAGATCGCATGCGCCGCCGAAGCGCTGCTCGAGGGCGCCTGAGCCCGTCGCTTGCCCGGGGCGACGCCATTTCGTAGGGTCGAGGCGTGCCCCACGACCTCGAAAAGAAGGCCCTCGCCAGCTATCTCGAGGACCACAACCTCAAGCACACCAAGCAGCGCGAGGCGATCCTCGAGGTGTTCCTCGAGGTCGAGGGCCACATCACCGGCGACGAGCTGCACCGGCGGGTGCGCCGCAAGCACCCGCAGATCGGCTACACCACCGTCTACCGCACCATGAAGCTGCTGTGCGAGGCGGGGCTCGCCTCGGAGCGCCACTTCGACGACGGCGTCACGCGCTTCGAGATCCAGCACGAGCACCACGACCATCTGGTGTGCCTGCGCTGCGGGCGCATCGTCGAGTTCGAGTGCTCGATGATCGAGGCGGCCCAGGACCGCATCGTGAAGGAGTACGGCTTCCGCCTGCTCCGGCACCGCCACGAGCTGTACGGCCACTGTCCGGCCTGCCGGGACGACCGAGAGAGAGCTCGCTGACGGAGGGATTCGACGCCCGGGTCGGCGGGTTGGCGGCCGCCGTCGTCGAGGGCGTCTGCCGGCGCCCGCGGGCGATGCTCGTCCTGGTCGGCGCGCTGAGCCTCGCGCTCGGCGCGTATGCGGCGCGGAACCTCGGCGTGAATGCGGACCCGCAGTCGATGGTCTCGGCCGACCTGCCGTTCCGCGTGCACGAGCGCGTCTTCAGCGAGTCGTTCCGCGCGGCGAGCGACGAGTTCCTGATGCTGGTCGACGGCGAGAGCGCCGCCGTCGCGGGTCGCGCCGCGGAGTCCCTCGCCGAGCGCCTGCGCGCCCAGCCGGAGCTCTTCGAGCGCGTGATCGTGGTGGGGGGCGGCGCCTTCTACGACCGCAATGCGCTGCTCTACCTGGACGTGCCCGAGCTCGAGGAGTTCGTCGACCGGCTCGCCGCCGTGCAGCCGTTCCTCGCCGAGATCGCCCGGGACCCCACCCTCGTGGGCCTCACCGGGCTGCTGCGCCAGGCGGTCGCCGCGCGGCGCGACGGCGAGGACCTGGGCATGGACCTGGCGACCGCCCTCGACCGCGTGAGCGCCGCGGCCGAGGCCGCGCGCGAGGGGCGCGCGGCGCCGGACCCCTGGGGCGACGCGCTGATCGGCGGCGAGATGTCGGAGGAAGCCAGACACCGGGTGGTGTCCGCTATCGCGCGCCGCCACTTCGACCAGCTCCTGAACGGCGAGCCGGTCGTGGCCGCGATCCAGCAGGCGGCGGCCGAGCTCGAGCTCACGTCCGAGCATGGCGTCGAGGTCCGACTCACCGGCACCGAGGTGCTGAACTTCGAGGAGCTCGCCCTGGTCGCGAACCAGGGGCGCTGGGTCGGCATCGCCTCGTTCGTGCTGTTCGCGTTCGCGGTCAGCTTCGCGCTGCGCTCGCCGGGAGTGGTGCTCGCCCAGCTCGCGGCGCTGCTCGCCGGGCTGCTCTGGACCAACGCCTTCGCCGCGGCGGCGGTCGGTCAGCTCAACCAGGTGTCCGTGGTCTTCAACGTGCTGATCGTCGGCCTGGGCGGCGAGCTCGGCATCCACTTCTGCCTGCGCTACGCCGAGCTCGCGGGCCAGGGCCGCACGCGCGCGGAGGCGCTGGCCGAGACGGCGCGCAGCATCGGCAGCTCCCTCGTCTCGAGCGCGGGCACCACCTCGATCGGCTTCCTGGTGTTCCTGCCCACGGACTACCGGGGCGTCGCCGAGCTCGGGCTGATCTCGGGTGCGGGCGTGCTGCTCAGCTTGCTGGCGACGCTCACGGTGCTGCCGGCCGTGCTCTGCCTCGTGAAGGAGCCCCGCCCGCGCCCGGCGCGCGCCTGGATGCTGCGCCTCGAGCACCTGCCGGTGCGCCGGGCGCGCGCGATCCGCTGGGGGGCGCTCGCCGTGGGCGTCGTGGCGGCGCTGCTCGCGCCGCGCATCCACTTCGACCACAACCCGATCCACCTGCGCGACCCTGCGAGCCCCGCGGTGCAGGCGTTCCGCGACCTCGTCGCGCGGAGCGAGGTCACGCCGTGGGCGATCGACGTGGTGATGCCGAGCCTCGCCGAGGCGCAGCGCCTCTCGGAGGAGCTGGAGACCCTGCCGCCCGTGAAGGTGGCGGTGACCCTCGCGGACTACGTGCCGGCCCGGCAGCCGGAGAAGCGCGAGATCCTCGCGGGCGCGGCGCTGTTTCTGCCGCCCGTCGCGGAGCGCGCCGCCGCGCCGGACGCCGCCACCCAGCTCGAGGCGCTGGCCGCGCTGGAGCGCGAGCTCGCGCGCACCGAAGGCTCGGACGACGCCCGCCTCGCCGAGGCCGAGCTGCGCCTCGCCCGCGCGCTGGGCGCCTTCCGCGAGGCGGCGCAGGCGTCGGGCCCCGCGGACGCCGCGCTCGCGCGCCTGCGCGACAACGCCGTCGGCTCGCTGCCCGATCAGCTCGCCGATCTCGAGCAGGCGCTGGAGCCCGAGG